>Ga0247778_1000512_pt1 | contig 45958 bp, 40 predicted proteins | sample UWRJL049202B5_FD_179939 | JGI IMG/M metagenome (GOLD analysis project Ga0247778, IMG submission 179939) | Plant litter microbial communities from Arlington Agricultural Research Station in Wisconsin, United States - UWRJ-L049-202B-5 | ecosystem: Environmental > Terrestrial > Plant litter >...
GATCTTGCATATAAATGCAAGATCTCTCTTTCCGTAGAAAGGACAACTAATACAAGATTCTTTTTCCTCATTATTGAGTTCAAACCGCTATTAGAAGGGATGCGGTATACTCTTCTTATTATTTGGCGTTTTCATTAATTATTCTTGTCAGAGAGGTTGCTATTCGGCATTCTGAGTTCTGGCCAGAGTCTTGTCCTCCAGCAGATCTTGCTGCGAATACTGTCTTCACCAGCTTACAGAATGCACTTACGAGCCTACTAGCTTTAGTCCGTGTTTTCAGGGCATCATGCACCAAACTGAAAATTGAAAATAATTAAAGTTTTGAATTTTTAGCGATAGAAGGAAATTTTATTTGATATTTTATTTGTGCGTTAAATACACAGATCTTTCTTATTGTAATTGGTTGGAAATAAAATATTTAATAATTAATTCTTGGGTTTTAGGAGCCTGAAGCGAGGCTCGGTAAGCGCTGAAAATGCCCTGAAAGCACGGACTAAAGCTAGTGGCCTTGTTAAACTTCTCCTCTGCATATAAAAGATACAAGACGACTTTTCGCTTTTTGAGTCCCCTTTTGGACCCTAAGCGATGACTATTATCGATTGTTGGGCTCGTAACAAAGATAGGAGATGTCCAGCCACCGTGGATGACTTGAGCCCAATGTTAAATGTATCGATAACACCATTATACACATATCCGGGACCACGAGCCCATATGATCAGGATATGCTTTTGAAAGCATCGAGAAATATATTTTATTGCTTTCACTGTCAACTAAACGAATAACTCCACATATGATAACGAAGTTCTTACAGCTGCTCCCTTTTTAGCCAAGCCTGATGGTCTTTCTCACGACAGGGTATGGATGCATATTCGCCCGATCTAACTAGAAGAATCGTTTACAGTCCACGTTGTCAATTGTGCCAATCCGTTCGTAAAGGTGGCCTTCACGATGAAGCAATATTACTGTCTTCCAACGTTCGTAATCTGGGTCGTCATAAAAAGTAAGAACCATCCCATACCAGGACTTTTCCGGTAGCAAACTATGGAAGGTTGATTTATTCACAGCTTTTCTTTTTTGGCGAAACGAATGTAAAGTAGAACATCCTTCGACTTTGGTCCATAATCCTTGATTCAAATGATTATAAAGGTGCTTTGGGTATACTAGATATTCCATTATTCTGCCTCCTTCAGTCTCGTATGTGACCCTTTCCGGTTCTTGAAGTGCTTTGTACTCGAATCGAATACTGACGATCCATGCGTCGACAATGAGGAACCGAGTAGGATAATATGAATGGGAAACGACAGGGTTGAAAAGCTCCTCTAAAGTTACAACCTTGTCGTTCTGAAGTTGGACTTTGATCTCGATGCCGAACTTTATCGAGCCCCAACGTACAGTTTTACGTTTGTTTGTGTTCAAGATTGGAAAGGTCACTTCATTAGGCATCTTCCATCCAACCCAGGACCAGCTTGAATGGAAAGTACACCGCTCCCCAGGGCTTACAGTCCAGGTCAGAGCCCAAGCAAAGCGGTTAGCCAGGGTTCTTGGGGCGTAGACCCACTCCACCTCGAACGTTTCCAGTAGTAATATCGGCAAGCCCCATAACTGATAAACGGTGCTCTTCATCTTCCTGAAGAACTCGAATATTCCAAGGATACCATTTAGGGAGTCGCTGTTGCGCGATATATCTCGTGCGGCGTATTCCTCGATCCGGTCAAAGATGTCTGTACTGAAGACTCCCGCTCCCCTTAGAGGAAAGATCAGAACACGGTCAATCGATTTTTCGAGCAAGGCGGTTCGTCTATCGGTGAATATATGAGTAGGCTCTTTGATTCCTTCTTGACATTGCATGCTCATACATTCGAAATAGATCTGGTGATGCGTAAAGATCAGCCGTCGACGGGATAAGATTCCTTCTTGGAATGTCCAAGCCCGGCTGGCCCACTTGGATTCTTTGATCTCATCTCGTGCGCTGTTAAGGTCCTTTGCAGACTACTCCGAATGGTCTGTGTATCTTGGATACGTCCATTGGTACTCCACCAGCTCCAAGCAGTTGTTTCGTCTTTTGCGGACTCCAGGCAGCCCGTGGAAAGGGCCATCTCCCGCGGCTGCAATAATTGTCGCTTCGGCGTGCCAGTAGATCAAATCCATCTTCTCTATCTGCTCCATTGTGTTCGCCGAATCTTGGTCTATACAAAATCGGTCGATCCACAGATACTGAAAGCCAAGCCCCTCGACTACAATAATAGCATCTGCAGTGACCAGAGGCAGGTCGCCAAGTAGCGATGTTTTCGCGTGGGACGCGGGGCCTGGCGCCTGACCCTAGATATAACTCAACGCAATACATTTGCATCTCTCAGGGGCTTGAATGACTAATCTCTTGAAACGGTCGATTACTTTGAACTCAGAAATCGAGAATGATTCTGTCGTTCTGCATTGTTTGGTATGTTGTTGCGAACAGAGCATCAGCCATCCTTCTAGCTGATAGTAATTGATGACTGCTGAGTTCATCGGATAAGGGTGAAACTTTCGTTTCGTAACTTTCGTTGGGGCTCGCTTCCGTGACGTGGTGGAATTCCGCGGCATCTCCGTACTCTCGTGTTGAGCAGGTCAGCAAGCAAGCTTGGTAGGAGATCTGGCGATGATATTCCCTAGGAGCCGCTTGCAACAGAAGTGCAGTTTGATGGTGTTAGCATTCCAAGTTCTCTGAGCGGAGCCTGGGGAATTCGAGTTTTTTTAGATCAATACGGGCGGCTGTGTTCATACGTTTCTGGGCGACTCAGCCCCTGCCCCAAAGCCACAAGGCGCTGACAACCGAAAACAAAAAAAGCAATAGCGCCTGTTTTACTTATGAGATTTCATCGCCCTAGGCTAATAAGATGCCTTACTCATCAAGGCGTTTAAATTCGTAAGTCTTTAGAGCATCGCGAATAGCATGGAGTGGAAATGGGAAACTCGGATGTTCACGTGTGATTAAATCACCTCCCCACACAAACTCCATTATAGTCACCAGATTTTCATACTTCTAAAGAATAGCAACACCCTTGATTCCTATTTGATACTCCAAGAATCCAACGGGCGTCTAGCAATCCTGTTCATTGATGGGTGATTCGCGGGGGCTCGAAGGTACGCACTTGTATCTGGAAACTTGGACGGTTGTGGCATATAGTATGAGAGTTACCGCAACGAGGCTCTATATGCTGATCGATTGCTATCTCATACGTCTGTGGTACTGGGGAGCCCTTATAATGCGCAAGACCCGGCATTACAAGCATTTTCTCCTGGCTTCATTCATATTTCACCTGCTGGACTGAGAAATAGTGATTAGCTTGATCTAAACCTCAAACTCGATAGCGGTGCCTTTTCTTCGTTAAACTCGCCCACGAAATTGAAGGTGGTGCTGGCCCGGAGTGCTGTCCTTGTGTCTCCCAAAATAATTGTCCCGCATGCCTCGATGGCCCATTTTCCTCTTTTTCCAACTACTGCTCCTTCTTGGACTCAATGCCAAACTTGGATAATCCACTTTCAATGTTGTGAGATAACGAGGAAGAGCGGAAAGGAGCAAAGTGATTAATGTTCTTACGAATCCTCGATTGCTTTGATTTTGCCCATGTCCTGAACCTTCAACACACTTAAAGAGGAAATCATACCCCTTCTTAGGCATCTCAATTGTATAGTGTTCAAATGCACGCGAATCCATGCGGCGTTATCATTACCAGTCAATAAATTTGGCTTATCATCTTTGCCGAGACCGTCCCTCTTTAGCCTAGCTGGAAAGTGGGTAAATGCGGAAGTAGTGTCAGATCACAGGCCACCAAAGTAAAATCTCTATTATAGATGCTACCATAACTTCCTGAACATATAATTTTACATCTTCCAGGGTTGCAGCGCAGTATGTGCTATCAACCGGTACGAAAAGCAGACCACATAAGAGAGACGAAGACCGCATGAATACTCGATATCTCTTCGATCACCAACAACACCCCTCAATCTTGTCCCCTAAGCCATTGAAGTGTCAACGCAAGCCCATTTATATTTTTCTTGATCTGCATCTTCCTATAAGACCCGCAGGACAGAATAGTCGATCGTGAGCAATCTGCCTCGGCACTCGAACTGTTCGCTAGCGGCCACAGCGTCCTGCGTCACTTTCACGAAGAACATTTCTGGATATAGTTCTATATCAGTCGGAATGATGAAAAACTATACTTCTGTGTGCGCTTTACTGTTCTTATTACTTGGGGTACTTGGCCAGAGGCAAAAACGATACGACAATAGAGTATCTCGGTCATCGTACGTGACGGTTCCCAATTTCCCGCCAATTCTCTCTTCAAATATCAAGGAACAGCTGTGTAGCCGGCTAACACCTGAGTTCCGAACAGAATTCAGGTGACTGAAGCTAGCGTGAACTTACCAACGCCTGCGATCTGCACTGATGCATCCAGATCTCCACGCTGGAAGGTAAACAAGCTCTTGTACGTTCTTAGCTGGTGGGGTCAAGTTGGCGGGTCTTGGACACAGTACGACCGTAGTCTCGACCTCGATTTCACCAATGAGGCGAATGGGTACGTTCAGAGGTGCAAAATTACGGACTCTGAGCTGGATGGACCAAATACAAAGTGGTTCCGGTGCTCTGATGATCCTAAGCATGACGTCCCGACTTACCCTATTCAAACTTATGTCCAGTTCAATTCGTACACGAGATATTTTGCCATTAACCAGACCTGGTATTGCAATGACACCACTTTACCAACCCCGTACGTGTATTCCCCTTCACAGCTCTTTAATTGCCACAAATCATATCTATCCCGAAAATGGAAGAACCTCAAACATTCTAGACGTCATTACTAACAATTTCATGAAACCTAGGCTCAGCTTCACAGGCTATGGAAGTACCACGATAAACGAGGATGCTTGTGGCTCGAGAAATACCAGTGATATCGTATCCATATGCAACCCCATTTCGATATGGCCACCATCACCATGTATTCAACATGGGGATATTCGATGGTGTAACGCCAGCGCGACCCAATCCGAAACCTGGGTATCGGGGACCATCGTACATCAAAAGGCCCTGCCAGAAAATGATTTCGCGGAGCTGGATGCAAGGCGCGGGCCCATAACAGATTAGGTTCGTCACTGCTGTTTGCAATAGGGATGGGTTAGACTATCCTCAGCATATTATGCAATGAAGCAATTTCCACTGAATTGGGCCGGAATAGCTAGGTGTTGACTTAGAACTATCCTGACTGTGTTATTTTGAGGCACCTAGTACTGATGGTTGGAAGCATAAACCTTTTGTTAGTGAGCGCATTGGGAACCTGGAGAGCACAAATCAAATAGAGTAAGAATGTTATGCCCAATGTCCTGTTTCTCGCGGTGACTGGACCATGTGAGACGCGATCCCGGTGCCCATGTGTGCATGTGAAGGTTATGTGAAAACCATATGGAAGCTGACGAGGTTGGTGTTGCCAGCTGAGTAGTTTAACGTGAGGAAGTTAGGAAAGTTGAAACCAAGAAACGGTGCAGGTGGTCGGAGAAAGCCGTACTGCACAGCAATCGTCTAATTAGGCAACTCCGAAACCGGCTCGCTTAAAAAAGGGGAAGGTACAGCTTGCAAGTTGGGACGAGACAAGTGCAAAGACGCACCTGCCATCAAGAAGTCAAGCAAACTAGGTTTATCGCTGTGGTTCCAGAGATCTTGCCTTTAAAGAAGTCCTTCTCCCAACTCCAGCAACATCGAGCTCCACAACTCCTATCCCAACAAATAGACCACCGAGGACGACGAACACCGAAGGCGCTGGCCAAGCCTGAATTTACCAACCTTGTCGATAGGACATCGCCACTCAACTCCAGCGACTCGAAGAAAACGAACAACGTCGAGGAGACCGCGAACGCACCATGGGAGCACGTACACCGAAGAAGGGAGAAGGAGATCATGGACCGAATTCCGACCGGCTATCTCTTTGACTCTAATGTTCACAAGGGCCTGAACTCAATTGATCTTGTCAGAACAACGGGCATCCTTGATGATCGAGAATTGGAGATAATTTCTTTTTCGGCGACCGAGCTCCTGAAGAGGATCCACACTCGAACCTTCACAGCCGTCGAAGTTACCCGAGCTTTCTGCAAGAGTGCCTCAATTGCCCACCAAGCCGTGAGTGTTCCTTAAGCTACATTGAATAAGATATCCAGCTGATTTGTGCAGACAAACTGCCTCGCCTGGGTCATGTTCGACCAAGCGCTCAAAGACGCGGCTGAGATGGATGAATGGATGGCAACCCACAACGAGCCCAAAGGCCCACTGCATGGTCTTCCGATTTCAGTGAAGGAACACATTCCCATAGCCAACACACCGTCTACAAGTGGTTTCATCGCGTGGGCAGATATCACGAGTAATGTTGACGCCCTCGTCATCAAAGTGTTGAGAGCCGCTGGCGCGGTCTTTCACGTGAAGACGACCGTTGCTCAAGGCCTGTTGGTAAGTCTTCATTGTGAAGTCGGCGGGATCTGCCGCTGATGATGGCTAGGCACTAGAAACTGACAGCAACCTATATGGAAAGACCACCAACCCATTCAACGCCGATTTGACGACAGGAGGTACTTCAGGTGGCGAGGCGGCGCTGATTGCAATGCGGGGAAGTCTTATGGGAATTGGAACGGACATTGGTATATCTTTTCTGGGTCTGGGTAATAGTAGTGCTAATGCTGCCTAGTGGGTTCTATCCGAGTTCCCAGTGGCTTCTGTGGAATCTACGGACTTAAGCCGAGTATCGCGAGGCTACCCCACGGAGGTCCGTGTGGACCACACTCTGGAATTGAGTCCATCATGGGATCCGTTGGGCCATTGGCGACATGTGTTGAAGATATGAAACTGTTCTGCTCGGTACGCATCCTTCTGTCTTCGTAGGTCTCGCTAATAAAGTGCTCAGGCCGTCCTCGACTTCGAACCATGGCTTTTCGAGCCAACACTGATTGAGCTTCCCTGGAAGAATTCAATGGAAATATCCAAACCATTGAAGCTTGGCGTCATGTGGCATGATGGAAAAGTCTATCCTCACCCACCAATTGCACGCTGCCTCAAGAACACAGTGAAAGCCCTTCAGAAAGCGGGACACTTCGTCGTTTCCTGGGAGCCTAAATTACACCCCATCGCTGATGAATGTGCCAAGAAGTTGCGGTTTCTCGACGGCGTTCAGGAGTACTATGATATCCTCAGGGACGGAATGGAAGCGCCGACTCAGGTCGCTAAAGGGAGCCTAGATCGCCTTGAAAAGCCCATCTCAATCGCTGAGTCCTGGAAGGTATGTGAGAACCCTTCAGTGTTATTCTTTTAACATATGCCCTTCTATGCGTCTTTTCGGTCCCCTGTTCGAGTAGGTTTTGGGTGTGAACCTATGGCTTACTTTAAACTACAGCTGAACAACTCCCGGCATCTCATACGGACTAAGTACCTTGAGCAATGGAATGAAGCAGGAATCGACGCTATTCTCTGCCCAGTCAGCGCATCCGTTGCTTCTGTTCATGGCGAGACGACATACTGGGGTTATACTTCTGTCTTCAACCTCCTGGATCTAACCGCAGTTGTGTTCCCAGTCGGCAGAGTTGAACAATCCGACACGTGGGGCAATTTCCATCCACAGTTCGGCGGATTTCTGAGCCCGGAAGACAAGGTGTATAGGACAAGGTATAACAATGAAGGGCCAGTTCGTTACCGCGATGCGCCGATCTCCCTTCAACTGGTAACGAGAAGGTTTCATGAGGAAGAGGCACTCTTGATTGCCGAGCAGATTCTTACAGCACTCAAGCAGAGCGAAGGACATTGACACCGAAGGTTATCCGCACTCATGATGAGGGAAGTATTATTCAACAGTACCCTGATTGTATGTTAGAGTATCATAGCTTGCTGTACCTTCCATAGCCTTATTTCTCGGGCACGCTAATTCCAAGAGCATTTTCAACCTGCTCCTCTTCCGCCGCCCTCTTTTCCTTCCCACTGCTGATCATGATATCCTCCATGCGCCCCGCCTTCAACTCGCCACCAAACTGCTCTGCAATCTCCTCAAGAGTGATATTATAAGTCTCTGGCAGTCCCCACCAGATGGCCACAGCACTGACCGCCATGAACGCAATAAAGACTGCGTAGAATCGCCAGTGGATTGCTGCAAAGGCTATCGGCGTGACCTGGTTAAGCCACAGAGATGAGATGCCCTGGCATGCGAAAGCAACGCCCATACCGTACGAACGCAAGTGCTGAGGCAAGATCTCGGCAGCGATGACATACGTTGTACTGTTGAAAAACAGTGCGTACGAGGCCGAGAATATGAATATGAACGCGATCCCCGCTCCAGCGCCCGCCTTGCTATGTCCGTCACCATAGACAGCTGACAGCGCCATGAGAATCGAAAGCTCAACTGCTAGCACGACACAACCCACAACTAGAGCAAGGAGTATCAGTAACGGCATCTTTCAAGAAGCGACAGCAACTCACCCAGAGTTCTAACCCTAGGCCACCGATCCGCTAACAGCCACAAACACAAAGCCTGCCCTATCACACCCATGATCCCATAACACCCACTAATCAACAATATCGTCTCGCCCTGAAAACTCAGACTCTTATACAGAATGTTCTGATACGCTTGTATGACCCCCGCGCCCGTAAATTGCGTCAGGCTCATGATTAACATACTAGTAGCACTCCGCCTCACATATTTAAATCGAAATAATTCAAATATAGAGGCGAGTTTCTGCTCCTCGGCTTCAAGCTCTACTTGCGCTTTAATCTGCACGAATTCTGAGAGCACGAACGCCTCGCCTTCGCGGTAGTGGAGTCGCTCGAGAACGGCTTTGGCTTCTTGATTACGGTTTTTCTGCGCCACTGTTTCTCATTTCTCATTGTCAGCCTTCCATACTCTTTCCAAAGACAAGGAAAACCCATACACCACCTCGGACTCTGCGGCAAAAACTGCGTCAACACCAACAGCACCCCCGCAGCCGGAATCTGCATCCCCAACGGAATCCGCCACTGCTTATCCCCCCTCGCAAAACTCCCCCCATACCCCACCCAATTCGCAGCAAAGAACCCCAACGCATCAATCATCCCCTGAATCCCCACCAGTTTCCCCCTCAACTTCGGCGGGCTAATCTCACTGATATAAATCGGCATCGTGCTCAGCAAGAACCCCGTTGCGATCCCGGCTATCACGCGTCCTGCGATCATCATCCCGGGACCGTTACTGCCCGTCTGCACTGCTGCGCCTAGGATGGCGAGAAGACAGGATAGGGATAGAGCGAAACGGCGGCCGTAGATGGCGTTTATGAAGCCGGATAGCAGGCCGCCGATTACGTTGCCGGCTGAGTAGGTGGCTACGATGGCGCCTTCGAGAGCGGCGTTGGAAGTGTGGGCGCCGTACATGTAGGTTGTGAAGGAGTCGTGGGCGATGGTTGTGGCTATTAGGCCTGTGTCCAGTCCGAATGTTATTCTGGTTGTGGGTGTTAGCTTGGATTGTGAGACAGGGAGGGGAGGGAACTTGCCCTCCGAGAGCGATGGTTGTCGTTGCGATGACTGTTAGGTGTCGAGCCACGAATGAGCGGGGGGTCTCGAAATCATGAGTTTCGGCTTCTGCATCTATGTTTGGCGCCATTTTCGATTAATGTGTATAAATGACTGTGAGAAGAGCAATGCCATTTTGTGGGGTTAAAGGGGATTTTTAAGATGATGGAGATGCATGGGGGACTGGAACCCCGCACGCAGGGGAATAGACCGAGTCACCGAATTGGAATGATCTGCTTCACCGTTTAAATGAATTTGCGTAACATTAAGCATCACAATGCTTATTCGAGAGGCCGGCAGAAGGGGAATGCAGGTCATTGTGCTGCAGCCGCATGTACACCACCTCGTATTGAACACGCATTTGGAAGGTAAGTACGGTGCGACTCGCACTACATGACTTCGCGATAAAATATACCGACTCTTTGGCATTCGCAAAGCTGGGATAATGCAGGTATCATACAAGACTATAAAATCAACGTGAATCAAAAACTTTTTCCAGCACCAATGTGCGCCTGAAAACAAATGCAATACTCTCTAAGGAGCCATAACCAAAGCCAACAATGCCATGCGAGTGTACAGTCCATATCTCATCTACCTCAATATTAGCATCATTCACAGCATAAGTGGGAAAGGGAATACATACCTGTCTAAAATACGCAGCCCTTTGATCAAAGTCCACCTCATCTCCGACCTCATTGTTCCTCGGCAATGGATGCATAACAACCATGTGATTCTTCGCCGTCCTCAAAGTCTCGTTGCTGACCACGAAGCTGTCCTTCAGAGCCTCATACTCCTTCAAGTCATCGAAGCGTTCCTTCTGCACGCGAGTGCAGTACAGCACGTCGCTCTTGGCGACGATCTCGGGCGTCAATTCCGTGGTCTCGATGAGTAGCTGTCCGGGCTTGGACTTGATCAAATCGCGAATCTCTGCAGGCAGGGCGAGAGCTGATGGGGATACAAGCTGGATCTGCACGTCGTAGTGCTGCAACAGTTTCACAAGACTGTGAACAGTACGACCATATCTCAAATCTCCGGTAAACGTGACCGTAAGTCCGGTGACAGTTCCCAATTCCTCTCTGATGGTGAACAGATCCAAGAATGCCTGCGTAGGATGTTCTTTGCTGCCATTCCCACCATTGATAATCGGCACAGGCGAGAACTTAGCTGCGACCTGCGCACTGCTTTCTTCGGGGTGACGAAGGACGATGGCATCGCCATAGCAGCCCAATGTGCGGATGCTATCAGCGAGAGACTCGCCCTTTTGAGTGCTGGAGTGCGTGGTGGCGATCGCGACGGTGCGGCCACCAAGGCGTTGCATGGCTGCATCAAAGGAAGCGGAGGTGCGGGTTGAAGGCTCGTAGAACATGGTGCAGAGGACCCGGCCCTTTAGAATGGACAAGACTCCCTCTCGCTGGACGCCGAGACGCATCTCTTGTGCGACAGTAAATAGCAAGTGGAGATCTTGGCGCGTGAACTGGTTGACGGACAGGACGTGTTGGTTCTTGAATGGAGACTGACCGAGAAGTTGCTGAAGAGAAGGCGAGACTGTTGGTTGTGGGTACAAGCTTGGACCAAAGTCCTCAGCAATAGCAGAGGAGCGCGATGGGGATTGTTGGTTGGCTGGAATACCATCAAGGAAACGTGATCGGAGCGATGGCCGCATAGCTGGGGCACCGAGCATCGACAGACGTCGACCGCTACTACCGTGAGAGCTTTCCGGACGAGGACCGAAGGCTGGGGAGCCCGGCATGGCCTTGACTGGTGGCGAAGTCGGAGCAACCAAGTGCGAATCGATCAGGTGAGAGGACATATCCTTTCCATCAGCGCCCTCGTAGCATAGCTCACCATCCAAGCAAGCGGTCTTGTCTTGAAAGATGACGCGCTGGACGGCACCACGGACATTCTTCCCAACGAAAGGAGACCAGACCGACGAGGATAAGACAGTGTATGGACGGTCGATCTCAATTTCGACAGAAGCTCCGACTTGGTCATGGAGCTCGAAAATCTCTTTAGGGTTATCGTGCAGGCGGGCTTTGATGTCGTCTATCGTGAGCCGGCCATCCGCAACGGCGGTGAAGAGTAGAGGAATCGTATCGGCAATACCAACAGCAGCGTTGGGCGCCTGCTTTGCTTCGTGAGCTAGCTGGTATGGCATGCTGCCCACAGAGAAAACATCAATGATGTTCATGTGCTCCCAAAGAGCCTTCTGGTCCGCAGCAGTGGGGAGGAACTTTGCTTCAGGATAGTCGGCTTGAGACAGGAAGAGTGCGTAAACAGAAACATCGCAAGTGACCTTCAATCCCTTCTCCTTGGAAAGCGCAATTAACTTGATGTCGTCCTTAGTCGTGACGCTGGTGACATGAATCTTCCTGCTGTGTAGACTGGCCAGAAGAAGAACGGATGCGAGGTCGGTCATCTTGGCATCAGTAATGATGGGCTTGAAACCTGGCCACGATTCAAAGTGAGCGGTGACTGCAGCAACCTTGCTGATGTTGTCTGAAAGGTGATTGAATGGAATAAACAGCGATCCAACTTCCCCAGTTACTTGATTGATTTGATCTGCATTGTCAGAGGTTGCCGCGACGGAGAAGTTGTAATCACAACCAGCGCCACGCTTGCTGTTCAGCTGGGCCGTCTTGAGAGCTCGAACGTCTGTGACAGATCCATCCAATCCCAAGGGCATGATTCGGACCATTGTGAAACCAGCAGCGATCGAGGCTTTGGTGACAGTCTGGAAATCATGGCTACCCCGAGTAGCAACTCCTGGCACAAAGGCAGCAATGTTGATGAGACCAGGTAAGACCACAGTTCGATGACTGGTCTGGGCGTCTAAGCTGCCAATTTCAAAATCGAAATGTCTGGCAATGGCTTCAATAAGAATCTTTGCATTCTTGACATTTGTTACCAAAGGCGTGTGGTAGTCGACAGCCATTCTTCTGGTCTGATAACCCTTGCTCATGTAGTTTGCAGGTCTCCTGTATCGGTTGCTGGACGGCAAATTGATGTACAAGTCAATCATGTTGTTGGCCAAGTGCTGGGTCAAAGAGTATTCCGATTTCTGATCATCCATGTCTTTGCCAAGAAGTTCTAGGAATTGGACTGGCACATTGTGTTCCTGCAGGAAGTCTGCAGTTCCGGAGGTGGCGAATAGCTTGAACCCCAACTTCTGAAGTTTGATAATGGAGGGCAACATCTCGTTCTTGTCCTTGTAAGAACCAATCGAGAGAAGAATATTGCGCTTTGGCAGTCTAAATCCGGTTGAGATCAATGCCTTAATGTAGGCTTCGTATTTGTTGACACCAAAGCAAGCAACCTCACCAGTCGACGCCATCTCAACACCAAGAACGGGATCGGCGCCTGACAGTCTGGAGAAACTGAACTGTGGGACTTTGACACCAACACAGTTTTCACCAAGCTGGGTTGGAGGGTACTCGAGGAATGGGACCCCCATAATTGCTTTCGTTGCCATCTCAATGAGATCAACACCCATGACCTTTGAGACGAATGGGAAGGAACGGGAAGCGCGAACGTTGCATTCAATGACTTTGATATCGTTGTCCTTGGCAATGAACTGAATGTTGTAGGGGCCGGTGACATTGAGGGCGTCACCGATCTTGCGTGTAGCTTCTTCAATTCTTTGGATGGTGGTGGCCTCCAAGTCTTGCGGTGGAAGAATCAAGGTCGCGTCACCAGAGTGTACACCAGCATTTTCGACGTGTTCAGAGATGAAGTGACCAACCATCTTACCTGCAACACAAATAAGTTAGCATAAATCAGAATCAAAAAAGGTGAGGTCAATGCCTTTTAATGCAACGGCGTCCATCTCAATTTCCTTAGCATTCTCAATGTATTTTGTGATGACCACAGGGTGCTCTCTGGAGACTTCAGCAGCTTGCTGAAGATACGCCTCGAGATCTGCTTCGGAGTAGACAGTATTCATAGCGGCACCGGACAAGACATATGACGGGCGCACGAGCACGGGGTAGGAGACCTTGTCACAGAACTCCTTGGCCTCCGCGAAACTCGTCAACTCCTTCCAGGTCGGCTGATCAACACCGATCCGATCAAGCATACGAGAGAACTTGTATCGGTTTTCGGCGGTATCAATCATCTCCGGTGAAGTGCCCAAAACCTTGACATTGAGACGATGGAGGGGTAGAGCAATGTTGTTTGGTGTTTGACCGCCCATAGCAATCAAGACACCACTGGAGGTTTCCAGCTCGTAGATATCCATAATGGTCTCGAGATTGATGTTCTCGAAGTAAAGGCGATCGGCCTCGTCGTAATCTGTACTGACAGTTTCTGGGTTATAGTTCACCATGACGGTTTTGAAGCCCGACTCGCGCAATGTTCTTATGGCTCGCACGGAGCACCAGTCGAACTCTACGGAAGAACCAATACGGTATACACCAGATCCCAAAACCATGACACCGTGGTCGTTGAAAGAGATATCGTTCTCAGAGCCATTGTATGTGAGGTACTGTGAATCAATTAGTATGCATGTTTTTGGGCATCAAGCGGCTGGTAGAGTGACTACGTACCAGATAATTTGTGAACGCAGGAAACTCAGCCGCAACAGTATCAATTTGCTTTACCACTGGCACAATCTTGGCTTCCTTTCGCATGAGCCTGACGGCTTGTTCATTCGACCTCCAGAAATTGGCTAGTTGTCGATCGCAGAACCCGAGCTGCTTCGCTTGCCGAAGCAAATCAGTGGATATGGTGGCAGTATTGAACTCAGACATCAATTTGCCAAAGTCACTGAGTCCCTTTAGTCGACTCAAGAACCACTTGTCGATTTTAGTCATCTCCCAGATCTTGTCAACAGAGTACCCAGAATGCATAGCATTTGCAATGGCGAAGAGACGTTGATCAGAGGGGGTTTGGAGTTCATCGTCGATGGACATGAGGGCTCTGGTTTCGTGGTTGAATCCGAGGTTGTGGAAGTCAATGGCTCGGATGGCCTTTTGAATAGCTTCCTCGAAGGTACGTCCGATACTCATGACTTCGCCGACACTCTTCATTGATGATCCCAGCTGGGTAGAGACACGGGTAAACTTCTTCAAGTCCCATCTGGGCATCTTGACGACGACATAATCGAGAGACGGCTCAAAACAAGCACATGTGACTTTGGTGACCGAGTTAGAGATCTTGTTGAGCGGAATGCCCAATCCAAGCTTGGCTGCGATGAAAGCCAGTGGGTAACCGGTAGCTTTGGAAGCAAGGGCGGACGATCGAGACAATCGTGCGTTTACTTCGATGATGCAGTACTCTTTTGAGAATGGATTCAGTGCGTATTGAATATTGCACTCTCCCACAACGCCAAGATGGCGAATGACGTTGACAGCTGTGGTTCGAAGCATGTTGTAGTCTTCGTCCGACAGTGTCTGAGAAGGAGCAACGACAATAGAGTCTCCGGTGTGAATCCCGAGGGGATCGAAGTTCTCCATGTTACAAACAGTAATGCAGTTGTCTCGAGCATCTCTAACAACTTCGTACTCGATCTCCTTCCAACCCTTCATGCTGCGTTCGATCAAAACCTGGGGACTGGCAGCAAATGCCTTGTTGCAAAGGTCGAGCAACTCGGCCTCGTTATCTGCGAAGCCACTTCCAAGACCACCCAAAGCGTATGCAGCTCGGACGATGACTGGGAAACCGATGTTCTTGACCGCCCGCATAGCTTCCTCTACAGTACTGGCTGAGGCTGATTTGGCGCACTTCTCACCAATGGACTCCATGCTTCTGGCAAAGAGCTCCCTGTCTTCAGTAGTTATGATGGTATCAATTGGCGTGCCGAGGACTTTGACGCCAAGCTCTTCAAATTCATCCTTAAGTTTAATGCCAACTTGAAGAGCTGTCTGACCACCGAAGGTAACGTATATAGCATCTGGTCGTTCACGAATAATGACTTTTCGGACAAACTCCTCTGTGACAGGTAAGAAGTAGACTTTGTCGGCCAGGCCCTTCGATGTCTGAATGGTTGCAATGTTTGGATTGATCAAGACAGTGTAAATGCCCTCTTCTTTCAAAGCCTTGATGGCTTGGCTGCCAGAGTAGTCGAATTCTCCTGCTTGACCAATACTGAGACCTCCACTTCCTAGGACAAGGACCTTCTTGACATCGACGCGAGGGCATAATCTCTCGTTCTCGGCGGCATCTCCACCGGGGAAGTGAACTGGGGCTGTCAAGAGCTTGCTGTCGGCAACTGTACCCACAATGGAGTGGATGAAGACATCGAAGAGAAATTCGGTATCACGAGGGCCAGGGGTGCTCTCAGGATGGAATTGTACACTAAAATATGGGCGGCTGACGTGTCTAATGCCTTCGTTGCTACCATCATTGGCGTTGACGAAGAGTTCGGACCATTCAGCAGGCAAGCTGTTGGTATCGACTGCGTAACCGTGATTCTGCGAAGTGATGTGACACTTTCCAGTCAACATGTTTGTGCAGGGAATATTGTGTCCACGGTTTCCAAATTTCATCTTGATGGTGCTGGCACCGGCTGCTCGTGCGAGAAGTTGATGTCCCAAGCAAATACCAAAGATGGGTGTTTGGTTCTCCTCCATGGCAGATGAGATGTGCTTGATGGTCTTCTCCATCATTGCTGGGTCACCAGGACCATTGGAGATAAAAAGACCGTCGTAATCCTTGCCGGCAAGTGCAGGAAAGTCATAGTCCCATGGGCAGACCATAACCTCCACGCCGCGCTTCAACAGACAGCGCAGTTGGTTATATTTCAGTCCAACATCTAGACATAGCACACGGAGAGGTCGACCAGATGGATGTTTGAGGGTATTCGACGTGCTTGGGGTATATAGTTTCGGTTCTCGTATCGACACTACGCTCGAATGTCAGCCCTGGATCGTGGGCTGGCCAAGAGCAGAGACTCACCATCTGCCACCAAATTCTTCGTGTTGGGGTTGAACCAGTCCAATTCTTCGAAGACGGATCGCCAGTTGGCGGAGGTAGTCAGAGCATAAGATCCGTTTGTCTGTCCATTGGCATGGCCGTTGGTCAAGTTCTCCTTCTGGACCAACATTCTTCCCAGCATGCTTCCTTCCTCTCGGATTCTCTTTGTCAATGCCCGGGTATCCACGCCATAGATGGCCGGTACACCTTGCTCCTTCAGCCATGTTCCCAAAGAAGAAGTTGCAAGGTAGTGTGAAAAGTCTTCTCCAGCGTAGGAGGCAGTGATGAGACCGGCGATGTGGATTTGTGAGGCTTCGAAGTGGGCTGGCAGATCTTTGAGAAGTTCGTCCATGGTTTCCCTTGAAGGTACTCCATAGTTGCCGACGAGAGGGAAGGTAATGACGAGGATTTGTCCGCGGTAGGAGGGGTCTGTTATCGACTCAGGATAACCCACCATGCCCTGTATGAAGAAGAGGTGTTAGCTTTTAATTTATTCTTTTGGGATTGTTTCAAGAGAAAGAGGAAGAGGAAGAGGAAGAGGGGTATAGCAATGATCCAGCAGCTGTGAAACATTCTCCAGAGCAGAACCCGGTAGGAAGATTGGGAAGAAATAAACTCCAATATCTTTATTCTTACCGTCTGGAAGACCAATTCTCCAGCAACGCTCTTCTTTGCGCCGAAGCTGTAGCCTTGGTAGACGGTGCCATCTTGCAGTTCGAGACTGATGAGGCCTTCGTCGGTGCCATTGAGAATTTTGGCGGCCACAGGAGGGTACAGCTTCTCTGCCATGGCTCTACCGGGAGCTGTGGCTCCAAGTGGTTCGAGAGATTTCTAGGTCGATGTCTGAAAATGTTTGATTTTTGTGGGAGATTCTCAACGGGAGCTAGTGCGGGGTGGGCGCCTGTAAATTTTTTTCCTGGATAGCTACCGAGGTGCGGCCGTTGCAGGTTCGCAGGCGGACTTCCTAATCTTTAGGAAGGTGCAAAGTGCCAGAGTAGTCGTGGAAGTAGACGCAAAAGAGGGGATTCCGTCGAGGCAAGCTCGAGAGGGAAGGAAGAGAACAAAAATTACGACGAAAGTTTGAAGATCTAGGAAAAATCTACGGCTGGGAAGAAAGTTGATCCGGCCGGACGTTTAGGCTGAAAACGGGTCTAGCGCTGCATCTCACTTTTTTCACGGTGGTAGCCTTGTAGCCTTGCATGAAGAGAACCTTGCACCTTGCAGCAGCCTGGATGGTGAGATGCACCATTACTTCCTCACTCCCACGACTGTCTGCATCAGACATCGTCCAATGACTTACTAAATAGTCGCCATTACTATAGTATACAATGTGATCTGAATAGCTTCATTTCTTCCTAATATAGTCGCCCCCACGTGTTCTGTGTCACGTCTGGTCTTTTTCCATGTGCATGACTTGACTTGCCAAGCCGTCTATCAAGCGGTGAAGCATGGGCCTTGTTTGTGCGGTGTGATTGGCTGCTGCGGCGTGGGATCTGCAGGTCGCTGCACTCCACATCTGCTGCGAATTGCGTAGAGGCTGCATCGCTTGCATCAATGGTCTTCTCTCCGTCATCCAAAATACTGGAAATATGATCATGTGCAATGCTCACCGATAAGAAATCTCTGCCATCTGACTGACTGGGGAGGGGAAGTTGTGAGGATATTCCCAGTCCTGCACGGCTGCTATGTAAAATCGGCCATCGACGCAGCCGAAGATGAGCCATATTAGACGCTGAGCTGAGACCTTCCTGGGAACCCTGTACTTTTATTTATTATTTGCGCCTCGACTCGCCGCCTCGTCGTGCACGGAATTGCGATCGGGATTGCCATGTCTGCGCCTGCACATTTCGCCCCACGATTGATATTGTCCTGGTAGAGGAGGGAACCTGGTGCAGAGGGGTCGAGACTGAATATTAATTCGACTGGGGAGGGAAAAGGAAAAAGGAAAATGCTTTCATCGCTGCTGCGACCTAGGAGAGCGCGCCCACGCGTCGAAGAGCATTCGCCTTTCTCGTCGGTATATCCAGACCAAGACTCGTCGCCCATTATTGCACGTCAAGAGCGCCAAATCCGACATGCCACCGCAGATTGGACCGAGACAGAAGAGGGCGACGACAATACAGAGGACGATGAGGACGGGCAAGATGACGGCGAAGACGAGGCTGGCGATCCAGAAGACGCGGATGAGGATGAAGATGGAGACGAGGATACGCCATTGCTGCCAATCTTCTCTGCTGCTCATCTAGGTGAGTGATATCTCTTGTATCTACGAATTCTGCTAATCATTCTTTAGATGCCCTTCCTGTATACAACCTCACGCATGCAATTCGATTGATCGTCCTCCCACGAACCGAGACCACCTTGACCTGGGACCAACTTCGATCGCCCCAAGTATCCCAATTCCTAGTCAAGCCAATGCAGCAGCAAATACGAACCTCGCACTTCTCTCGAGCTACACTATACGCGTTAATGGCGAATTCGTTACAGTTTCAGAAGGAAGGGCAGACAAATCCAGGAAATGCTGGCAATTCGAAGACGAGGGCAATGGTGTGCGAATTGCTTGCGATAAAGCTGCTGAAGGAATACAATACAAGAGAACTCATAGACGCACTTTCCTATGACTTCTTCCCTCTGCAGGGCCTTACCATGCCCAGCATATCCACGGCCGCTGGGAATATGAATCGACCAAAGCCCGCCGCCGCCCGAATATCCACATTGGAGGTAGCCATCAGAGCCTCAGCCAAACGCTTCCTGGCACACCCTTTGGTTGTTCAGCAGCTCGAAGCTATATGGGCCGGCACAATTGTCTTCCACTCTGCGGCAGACAACCTCCATCGACGGCAATCTCAATCCTCCACGCCGCAACTACAGATGCAACAGACCCAGAAGCCCAATGCCAGCAGGCAACACCTCTTGGTTCCAGGTCAGCATGTCACCTATGGAGCTATTAATACCCCACGTCCGTTGCCCAATAAAGACCAGCCGGTGCAAGCGATTCAAACCAGGAGAACAGTCACCCTTTACGATCCAAGAGACGCCTCGCTCTTCAAATTATCACGACTAAGAGTTCCTAGATATCGGCAATTCTTCTCAACTTGCTCACTTGCTATCCTCCTGGGTCTATTTCTTGCCGTCCTGATTGATCGGTCAATGGAAATCACCACTCTCGAAGTTGTGTTCTGGTTCTGGAGTGCTGGCTTCATGTTGGACGAGATTGTCGGCTTCAACGAGCAAGGCTTCAGCTTGTATCTCATGAGCTTCTGGAATACGTTTGATCTTGGAATACTGCTGCTACTGATTGTGTATTACTCCATGCGTCTGTATGGCATTTTCCTGGTGGATATTGGAAGACGGGAGTGGAACAACATGGCTTATGACGTCCTTGCTACCAATGCCATCCTTCTGTTTCCTCGACTCTTCAGTGTCTTGGATCATTACCGATACTTCTCTCAACTTTTGATCGCCTTTCGGTTGATGGCCATAGATTTGGTCGCAGTCTTTATTCTCATCCTGATCGCATGCAGTGGATTCTTCGTGGCGTTCACGCTGTCCTTTGGAACGAATGAATATGATGCAGCCGGAGTGGCGTACAAGATCTTCCAAATCTTGATGGGATTCACTCCCGCGGCATGGGAAGCTTGGCCGACCTACAATCCTCTTGGAAAAGCGATTCTAGTCCTGTTCCTCTTCATCTGTCACTTCTTGGTCGTCACGATTTTGATCACTGTCCTCACCAACTCTTTCATGGCGATCGTGTCAAATGCCAACGAAGAGCATCAATTTGTGTTCGCGGTCAACACCATCTCGATGGTCAAGAATGACGCCCTCTTCTCTTACGTAGCACCGAGCAACATCTTCGCATGGATTCTCACGCCAATGCGGTTCTTCCTGCCATTCCGAATGTTCATCAAAATTAATCGCACCGTCATCAAGGTCACGCATTTCCCTCTACTCTTCAGCATCTACGCCTACGAAAAGCTGTTCCTCGCGCGATCCGTCTTCGAGCCCACAGATCTCGTCGATAATGTAAGCCGAGGCCGGCCACGAGTCATCTCCTTCCAAGACTCCAAAACAGGACTGTTCAGCCCAGGTGTTCGTATGCGACAAGAATCAGTTGCAGGCTTTCAGAAGGACAAAGCTTTAGATGAAGTCTTCAGACTCGCCCCGAGACCCGACACCATACGAAACACAGCAAAGAGCGCTGAGCGTCGACAAAAGCACACTGTCGTTAACAATTGGATGGACCACCAAGACGGCCAAGCAAGTCCACCTCAAGAGCAAGATCGGTCAATCGTAGACCGCCTAGAGATGAGACGACAAGCCAGGAAAGCGACCATGATGCGACACCGTGGAATCTCGGGTACAAGATCCGTAGCAAGCGATCCAGCCGAATTCATGTCAACAGGCGTGTTTGATGACCATGCCTCCGATCCGGACCCAGACCTACAGTACGCCAACGACGACGTAGGAGGTCACACTGACGGTGATGGAGATGATGAGCTGGTCACAAATGACGAAGATGAAGGTGTCACCCTAGATAAATCCCGCAGCGTCGTCACACATTCCGAAAAAGAAGACTCCTCCGAAGAAGATTACTTCCGTACTCCCACCGGTGCAACACCCAAAACCGCAGCCAAGAAGCCCGAACCGCCTAAATCAAGCCCGCCGAGACGAAGAGGGCACAATAGAAACATGTCGACAAACACAATCCTCTTCAATCCCATCGCATCGGATCACCACTCCTCTTCTGCCTCTCCTCCGAAGTCTCGGCCATTGACTGCAAAGAAATCCACAGCAAATAACACCGGCACACATTCACCAGCCTCGGGGTTACCAACGGGCAGCCGCACACCTGCATCTAATCTCCCAACCGGTTCTCGGACACCTAGGCACTCAATCTACACAACCGCCGCCACCAAACCCCGCCCCATCATGCCTTCTCGCACACACTTCCAATCCGTCCCCAACTTCAACTTCGACACCACTCAAGGCCGCAGAATCCGCCACCGCGTTTCGTCCCTCGACATGGGCATGTCAGACCTAGGCTTCGAAAACAACGCACCCGGCATGCTAGGCGCTGTCCCAAGTTCCTTCGCCACGCAAATGGCGATGGCGACTGGCGGTCTGCCTGGGAACGGAAGGGGAAAAGCAAGGGGAGAGGATACCGACGGTATGATGGGACGACTAATGCTAGCCAGGATGAAAACCCTAGAAGAAGGATTCGCCGAAGTCGTCCGAGAGTTCAGGGGAAGTGGATTCGTGCGCACAGCGGGGAATTCCAGCGCAGAAGGTGCGAATGAATACGTCGACGCCAAGAAAAAAGGTAAAGAGCGACAGAAGAAAAAGAGACCGGCTCCTTTTGTCAGGAGTACGAGCGAGCTGGATTTCGGCAAGAACGCTGGTGTGGAGACAAATTTGGGGAAAGAAAACAGGGAGATAATGGAGTATGAAGAGGGTGCGTTGAGGTATGGTGGGAAGGGGAGTTCGTTGTAGACTTTGACTTTGAATTCATGGTTGGCGCGGCGTTGCATATTCGGTTTGATCTTTTTTGCAGCATAGAATAATTGGTTTTGGTTTGGTTGTATATTTTGGGTTTGCTTGGGAGTGTAGTGTGTTCTCTTTACATATAAGATACCAATATATTAGTACTATTCTGCCTCTATCTTCTTTTTGCTTGTACCTGATCACTGATATATGAGTGGGGTTAGTCTATCTACAGGTGTTGCATTTTGGCACTACTCTAGCAAGCCAAGTGGAGCTCGAGCCGAGAAAAAAGGGGAAGGGGTTTGGGAAAGTCAGCACAGCAACTTCGAATTCTTGTCTTTGCCTTTTGTTCTCCTAGCCAGTATCCCCAAAGAAAGGGAAAGGGAAACCACTACCTACCCGTGGGCAATTCCCAGGACAGAATTTTCAAACTCTACCAACAAACACTCCCTCCCCTCCTCGCCACGCCTGCCGAATACACACAGCGAAAAAGACCTCCCATCCCGTCCTCTGTTTTACAAAAGGAGAGGAGGGCATCGCTCTAATAGCGTGTTTTCCAGGCGCGGAGCTGATGGGTTTTTTTCTGGTAATTTCATAGCTGAAGATCTACAAAAATCCAAATTTTTCCATGAAATTTCTGGGGGATAGCAAATGTTAAATGGGGCGGGAAATGTGGGATTTCAGAGGATTGTTAAAACGGATTAGTTCTTATGGTCTGTGCGTCACTCCTGAGGATAGGAGTTCTTTTTTCGCTGACTCGCGGTGGACAGAAACAGCGTGTCACCGAATGGGCTGGTTATATAGGAAAGAAGCTGCATTGGAAACTAACTACTTGGCGGTAATATATGCTAACATAGTGAGACTAAATTAGACGAGAACAGCACATCTGCTGCTCACCTATAGTCTTCAAAAAATCTTAAAAATATTTCAAAAATGAAAATTTGAATCATAAGAGTATAAGTATCCTCTGAGCCACGCTTTGGAAAAATTTGCATCAGCAATTGTTGTTCTACGTTAAAATCGTCGTCGAAAATTTTGTCTCACCTTTTGTTTTCTCTACTGCGAGGCTGTATGAGAATATATATTCAGATTAACATAATCTTGACTTCGTGCCCCAACATCAAACTGAGGAATTAGTATCAATTGGCCAACTACTACGTGGGGTTCTCGGGTTCTCTGTCTCGACCGCAGGATATAGTTCAATGGAAGGACAACAAGTCCCCCGGAACACCTTAATTCGCATCGCATGGGAATTTTATTACAGCATTTTATATTTCCATCTCCGGACCTGGGCGGCTCAACTGCTGCTTTAGCCTGAGCTTGGGATAAGCAAGCTTAAGGGCCTATTTGGCTCGCGAGGTCGGAAGTGTCTGTGTACTTTTTAAATTTGGAAGTGTAATGATCGGTTTGTTGAATATAGTCTAAAATTATATTTCCAGCGCGTGTGTCAGGGCGTTTGGCTGCATGTAGAAATTTGTATGGAACACTAATTGTATCTATATGTTCCGCGGAGAAGTAAGAGCGTGGGAAAGTGAGAAAGTGGGTACTTCAGCCACAACTAAGGGATATTAGATTCCACCCGATTTAGGCGCTGGACCGTATATTGTTGTTGTCGCGGCGCAAAAATTATATATCTTTTTTCAGCCTTATTATCACTATCGTTCTTGCTCTGCCCACCCTGCCTCCCTACCTCCCTGCTACCTTTTACTACCGCCCTACCTGTTTTATTCACGAGCATCCCCGGGAAATGCAAGAGGGTGAGCAGAGTACATCGGCAGAAGGAGGCAAGGGCAGAAGGGGCTAGAGGCGGAAGAGCAGAAGCGTGAGGAGCAGAAGAAAAATAGCAGGAGGTACAATTGGGACGCGTACAGGATAGTACAAGAGAATTTTCTGATCTTGAGGAAATGCTGCAATTGTACTTGCAGCTGCAGCACTTCGCAGCCAAAATATGTGGCGAGTGCTGGACGCCAAAGTCACTAGAGGGATATAATCCCACTCCTCCACGCTACCATAGAACATATATTTTGAAACACTTTTGTGAAGTGTAATGAAACGATCTAAATAGGATTAACGAAAATACATATTTTCAGAAATATAAACGTTTCCAAAGTGTATGTTTGAAAATATACACTTTTGTTTTGGTAGTATATTTCTTGTGTTTGGTGCGAGCCAAACAGGCCCTGAGCCACATTCGAGCATTCCTGAGCAAAGCCTGAGCATACATGAGGAGATCCATTTTAGTAACCAAGGGCCTCGTTTTGGCTCCCTTGATGCCCGGTTACACTTTTCTCGTCCTGTCTCTAGTTGGGTCCTATTTCTCCTCTAGATCTATTTTTGGATCCAAGTGCTCATGTGGCGGTGGTTTATTCCGTATAGGGGTAAATCATTGTAAATCAGCAAGGATAGTAGAAGCAAGTTCGGCAATCTGAAACAAGTGGCTGGGCTTTTCAGCTCAGCTTGATGGTACGGCGCAGCAAGGCTGGCGGAACATCTCTCTTCTGATCTCTCTCTTCTGCGCCCCGCCGTAAATCCAGACAACTCGACCGAACGAATCGTGCGATTCATCGCAAATACATCTGCGAGTTCTATGGTGTATAGCGTAGGAAAGGAGGGCTCCGAACAGAACAATGGCCTTCTTTCTCAGGGGTAAAAAGGATGCGAGCAAAACCCAGAACACCAAGGATAGTCCGAAGACTGTCACAGCATCACCAACCTCTCTACAAAGTTCAACCGGAAGAATAAATAAGACGCAGGCGATCCCAGGAAGCAATATCGAAAGCCCAAAGATTCCACTTCAAGGAGAAGCGCAAAATCGTCTAGTGAGCTACAATAATTCCCTAGCTTGAACTCGCACCATAGGCAAGGATCTTCTGTTTGCAGAAAACTGACTCCAAATCCAGCCCCGAATCGGTAGCGCGCCAGCAAGTCGTCGATCAACCCAAATCAATCCAAATAACTCCTTGTACCCTTGGTCATATCAGCAGTTGAATTATACGACCTTAGACCGGCCCTTTCCTCGGTATGGCGCCGCTGTCAACTCGGTCGCCTCCAAAGAGGGTGATATTTACCTCATGGGCGGTCTCATAAACGATTCTACTGTAAAAGGGGACTTATGGATGGTCGAAGCCGGAGGAAATATGACATGCTACCCACTTGCGACAACTGCTAAAGGTCCTGGTCCTAGAGTAGGTCATGCGAGTCTACTGGCTGGGAACGCTTTTATTGTGTATGGTGGTGATACAATAATAAACGCCGCAGACGTTTTGGACGAGACTTTATATCTGCTGAATATATGTAAGTCGGGTAGCACTCGCGGCGATTTTAATGCGCATGCTAACAAAGGCAGCAACTCGACAATGGTCAAGAGCTATACCTGCAGGACCTCGGCCGTCTGGAAGATGCGGCCATTCCTTGAATCTTCTCGGCTCAAAAATATATATATTTGGAGGAGAAGTCGAGGGATATTTCATGAATGACCTTATCGCACTTGATTTGAACCAATTGCAGGCCCCAACAAATGGATGGGAAATGCTCATCCGAAATAGTGACGACGGAGGACCTGCGATAGGCCAGGTACCCCCTGCAAGAACAAATCACTCTATTATCACTTATAAGGGGAAGCTTTATTTGTAAGTACTTTGAACTTGTGCTATTGTAGTTATTGATAATTTTAGGTTTGGTGGAACTAATGGCTTGCAATGGTTTTGTGATGTTTGGTGCTACGATCCGATCGCTAATTCTTGGACGGTCCTCGATTGTATAGGATATATACCTGTACCTAGAGAAGGCCATGCAGCAGCTATTGTCGATGATGTAATGTATATCTTTGGAGGAAGAAGAGAGGACGGAGCACATTTGGGAGACTTGGCAGCTTTCAGGATTACTTCGAGGCGGTGGTACATATTCCAAAATATGGGACCATCGCCATCACCGAGATCTGGACACAGCATGACGGTTTATGGCAGAAATTTAGTGGTTTTGGGTGGTGAGCCAGGTGCGTCTAGGCCTCGGGGTGAGGCTCTGGTGGCTCAAGATCTTGACATTATCTACCTGCTGGATACAAGCAAGATTCGCTTCCCGGAAGAGCAAAATCAGCATATTCAACAAATCCAAGAAACTCAACCTGAAGGTCATGTAACAGCAGCTAGAAACGGGAGTGCTGGAGAACAAGCGGGGCAAAACAACTTGCGCAGCGCTGAGAATCCAGGGGCGGTTCCCTTTTCGGATTCAGGGTATGCCTCTACATTGCATGACAAAATCGAGGGCAAGCAGAGTGCTCAAATAGAGAACCATGCACAAAGCACTGACAATATTCAATTCCAAGTTTCTATGGACGGTGGACACAAGAACACCATCGAAGATGCACAGAACCCAGACGATACTGCAATGGAGGACAACAAAACAGTGTACGAAGGGTACTCGGATACATCAAGCCTTGCTGATCTGAAATATGAAAGTTATATATCTGAATTTGCTGATGACTTGTTCAGCAAGTTCCGCTATGAAACCTTCGATAATCAGACTATGCAGAGAATGTCTGGGGTTCTTACCGAACTACTCAAGGGTTTCGCCTTGAGGGTCGGGCATAACGCTCCCTCACAGATGCACCGCGATGTCATGTTTTTTGTCCACAAGTATCGAAGGTAAGTCTGCCCTCCTCACTCTTAAGAAAGCTCTTCTGGTTGCGGCCCTGTAGTCTTTATATTAATTTGGGCTCTCAGTAACATAGTCGAATCGTTCAAGGATAGGTATCTTGCCGAGGAGACTCCTTCCGAAGCTGAGATTCGTGACCTTGATAGAATGCCACTGGAAGACCTCATGAGCAACTGGTTTGAGAATCTACACGGGCTCAAAGACGGCGGCGATGCCAATCCCGATGTCCACGATTTTAACCGCGCGAGTTCCAGTGGCTTGGTCAACAAGGACCCCGATGAGGAACTCGAGGAAGAACCAGAAGAATCCGCCATGCCTGAGCTCCATGCATATCAAGACTTCATTTTCAAATCCCCAGCGTACGAATGGCTTCTAGCAACTTTCCGTAAAGAGTTGCTTCTCGCTCCAGCTACACCAAATTATATGGGGGCTATCAGGCGGGAAATTCTACACTCTCTACCTTCAACTCATAAAGTTAGTAGAAAAGAATCTCCACAGGCTTACACAGTCACTTTTAGGATCAAATGGGACCCACTGGCTTTTATCAAGGAGCAAGACTATGGAGGAGAGCCCTGTGAGGCGGTTAAAACAGCGATTACCCTGACCGGATCGGCCGCCGATGCACAAGCACTCACTTGTGGGCAATATCTCCGTCAAACGTGGCCGTTATCTGGAGGTCATACCACTGGACTGCTCCAAGATGTGGTCCGTAGTGGACCTAACTATCGACATACATGCAAGTTCCCTCGCTCGAAGTAGTCACAATTCTAAGTTTAATCATATTGGATAGGTGATTTACCCGACGGCACGAAACTCACGGCATGGATTAATGAAGCCGATTTTATGGCTGAGGTTTTCGGGACAGGAGACTCCGTTGCGGAGATCGGTGAACAGTTTGCATGGTTCGGTGCTGCTCTTCGCTCGTCTCCGTACGAAGTCGGGGTCGCTTACTGCACGCCATCCCTCCGTATCCTCGTGGACAATACTCCACGCACAGTGCACGGAGCATCACTCGCACCTGATATTCTTTACGTCATCGATTTTACGGTACAGGAAGTAGAAAACCATTGCGAAGTTCCAAATGGTCAATGCTGGCACAATATGTTTAGGAACCCAGTTGTTGTAAGAGGCTATCCAATACCGCGTAGAACCACACTTGATACAGGCCTAGAGATCCTGCTCAATATAATGGCCGGGTTGGCCCGGACACAACGCGCAAATACCTTCAATGGAAATGTTTTTATCAAGGGCTTTTCAACTATGCTAGTTCCAACTAACCTCGGTGGGAATATGCTTATCTGGCATTTGCTTTATAATAAGGATGGAAGCCGCATATCATACCTGGATAATGCCGTCGCTAAATCGGCCAACGTTAGCATTTCCTACTTGGAAAATGCTCGACATGTCGTTGGTTGGTGCTCGGAAGTCAAAAACTACGCAGGTATGGACACAGTAAAATAACATTCGGAATTGCTTTGCTAACACCTCCCACAGGCGCTGCCGACGCGATGTATTCGATAGGCAGATCCCGACTCCCAGCACCTACTGCAGACTGTGTTCTTGAGAAAATTTCCATAACTGGTGGCAAACTCATAACAGGAGGTGCCACGTTTGCCATGGGTATCAAAGACACTCCAGTCCACGTCTCACAAAAGGATTATGTGTCGAAGCTCCAGTGGATATCCAAAAAGTATGTAGTGATGTGGGATGAAGAAGAAAAACGGGGCTGGCTAGTCAACGGTACTAGCGCGTTGCTTCATCTCCTGCGCGCGTCACTGGAATACAATCGGACTGACAAGTTCAATTCTGATTTCTTGTTCAAGTCAGAGAAAATGGAGGATGCCTTTACAACACACACTGCGGACTCCGCCATTGGGGTCTTGATGAATAAAACGAACATGAAACTCAAAATCTATCCGGGAAAGGGCGAGGTGTACGATGAAGTGACAAAACGCAAGGATGCGGAACCTGATGAAATCTTCAAGGAGAAGAAAACCTATCTGCGCCTGGAAGATCGAATTGAGCATTTCTATGATATTTTGGAAAGGATGTTAGAGCATCAGGTAGATGTCGCAGGACGCAGTGGTACAAAATTGAAGCTTAAAGCGCGGAAGTGCCTCGAAGGATGGGACTTCAAGGACTTGGCTACACAACGCGACCCTTTCTACCCCCGTGTGGCTACGCTTGACGCTGTCGGAAAAGGTTGGGTGGATTTTACAAGAGAAATTCAAGCAATCACATTGTTTGGCCGCGGATTCGGCGAGATTCTCCAGCCGGCGGATCCTGGAAAACTATGCAGTGCCTGGGCAAAATTGCCAAGGAAGAAACACTATCTAGCGGCCTGTGTTTCTGACATTCAAGAGATCATGGAAATGAATGGCGATCCGGATGCGAATCCGATGAGAATCAGCGAAAGCATTGTCTGGCACATTCAGGGCCAAGTCTTCGAACCATGTCAGTGTACAGGGAACAATCGAGGCAAGAACCGTCATTCCGATATTGCTCAGGTGCTTTTCCCCTCAAGATTAAGCTACGTGTTGCCCAAACGAAAACCCATTCAACTAGAAGACCGCGGTGCTATGATTTTCGGCCATAACGTGTATTTCAAATGGTTCTGGAAAGATATCGGAGATCCTGAACAAGGCGACCCCCCAGAGTCCGAGACTCACTTCCACGATAGCGCAATAGGACGGAGCGTACGTTCGTCAACTGAAAGCAGTGGGGGTCTAGAGGGCTCAAACTCTTACCAACAATCAAGTGAAAGGCTCACCAATAAACCACTGCCCGATCCCCCTCCATCAGATTCTGCAATTGGCGATGACTCGAGGGTTGCAAACACACATAGGCATGAGGGCAGCGGTTCATCTGGTGTCCGACAGGCGCACCGGCGCAATCGACCAAAACCGCACATATTTCATCTGCTTAGGACGCTACGGCAGCGTGGCAGAAACGTGGAGGAGTAATGTACCAGTTTACCTGACAACGTGACGGCAAAGTCCAGACCACTCCGTACTCGAAGTATCGAATTGCTGCAAGGGGTGACCTGGTGGTTTATTTCGAATGGTAAGACGCCAAACGGACGCTAGCACACTAGTGAGGAAATCATCCTGGTTGTTTACTTTAACCACCCTCGTAAGGATACGTTTGGTGCAACAAGCGCTAGAGATACGCTCCACCTGCCTGAAAGCTTTGAAGAACTACACTTGTTTGCTTACTTAGGATGAACGTTGAACATAGAGGGCAGCAAGACTTGCGTCAACATGGACTGGCAATATTTGCATACGGACAAGTCTGGCACACGGTCAATACTTGGGCTGGCTGTCTGTGACTTTCCTAAATCTATATACGCAACGATGTTTCTTTTCGGGTCCGTCCGTGATGAAATTACTTGTCGTGTATGGTCGATTCATCGCCTTCGATCTTCCCGGTATTTCACGTTTGGTCGTAATTCAATTCTCAGGTTTCGTGTTCAACTTCATAGATTGTTATTTGTGTAAGTTCGAAGTTGGGCCGCTTTTAGAAATTTGTCTACTTGATACCGCGCGCGCTGTTCATTTCCCTCTAACCCTAAATTCACCGTTGAAGTCGCACTGCCTTACCAGTGTCATATTGCTACTGTGTTGCGATCCTCGCTTAACATTGCGTCGCGGTTGCCTTTCTTCAACTTCAACTTCAACTGGCCATCTTCGCCAACTCTCAATTACCTCACACCTCTATGTCTTTGAATGTTTAGGGCTCTGATTACGGGCGTACTGAGATTGGCTTGGGGGATAAATGTGGCTTCTTCGTTGCTTTCGGTGGATGATTTACGAAGATTAGTTTGGTGCTTTTCGAGAGGTTTATCCGTTGCGTTCAATGCCTAGGTCAAGATACTTAGCAAATACGGGAGGAAAATGGGTTGCTAGAGGGTTCTTCTGAACATTTGATAGACTGTCTCTGTTGCTTTTACAGTTGCAAAATCAAGATAGTTTCATTCTACCATTGTCTCTAACATCTTGAGAAGTCTGACGTGCCCTATTGACCGGGTTCTCAAATGTGGGAGTCCCCCGGAGTATGGTATTTGCCAGAATTCACCTAGCAACTATCTTAATATAGTTACGAAAGAGCTTACGGAGTCCATGTTTACGCGAGAGATGCACGGTGATCCAACCTCGATTCAATCTCAACACTAATCCAGCCTCCAAATGCAGCAATTCTTTCCGCCATTTTGGGCCCTACCAGGAATATATTTACAAGCCTTCGCATACACGTCAATCCATGATTCACCCATGATTCCCCCGATCTTAAAGCGCCCAGGCCTCATCGGCTGACATTGGCTTGGGCTGAAAGGTGAGATTGCGGCTGAAAAACCTCGCAATATTTCCGAAGAGAGACAAGATTGCAAGGAGGGTGCAATTGCGAGGTTGTCTGAAGTGACCATGACATCTACAATCGCGCTGGAATCCAAACATGCAATGTTCTGCGAGGGATTGAGTGAGGGGATAAGACCAATCTTAGTCGCAGGCAATTGATATGCGGTGGGAAGTCAGAAGGTGAGTCGCCGAACTTCTTCGGCGCTGATTCCCAAGATAATACTTCTTGTATACTCAGTAACAGAATTGATGGGGAACAGTCTACCTGAGTTCAAATCTCCCAGAAAGGTATCATTACGAAATCATTCTCGCTACCTCAATACCCCTCATTTTTAGCGAGGCCAAGGTGATAAATTCCTACAAATACCTTGAGATTCTATTTATTCAGACAGTCCCAGTATAGACGCTAGCAGCAAAGTTTGTCTTCTTAAGCACAAACTATATTCAATTCCTCTTTCGTTATCAGAACGCATCACGCTACCGGCGCCAGCCATACAACCGCCCTCGAAAGGGGATCGCCGCAGAGCTAAAACGTTATTGGTCAAACTAAGATTTTCTGTTGGGCTAAGTTCTGGTGCAGCAGGGGGGAGGGGTGAGGATAAGGGGTACGAAGTATGAGGTGCAGGGTCTGCGCTAGTAATGGGCTACGGGCTGGGGTTTCATTAACGAGCTGGCTCGATTAAGTCTGTCGAATTCAGGGGCATTTTGCGTACAAATCCAAACTCGAAATAATTAAATTCCGGGAAATTTAGTGATAGGAAGAAGAATCGATAGAAAAACTTTATGCACGCGTTACATGAAACTATTCTTTGTCGTTGGCTGAGATTTATCAAAGCAATTAGTAATTGAAGCCTGTAGCGGGAGCTTGCTAGGCGCTGAAAATGCCCCGAATTCCACAGACTTAAGCGATCCGGCTCGTTACGAGATACCTAGTGCGGGGTATCTAGCCACCACCCCGCTAATGCACTGCAACTACACTTTGCCAGCCAATCATCAACGCCAATACGACCACAGTATACGATTTCTGCGGATCTTGCCGACGCAGACACTAAGTCTGCACTATAGACTCACATCGAGTCGCACAAATCAAGACAGGACGTCCGAGCTGACCACCTTCTCAGGTTAAAAGAAGGATATGCTGTTGGAAAGGAACAAGAAGTGGCTAGCCTAGCCCTGTTTCTCTGCACTAGGTTTGCGGGCGGGGTCAATGGGGCTTTAATAGGAGTCGGTGGGATATGCTTCTCTCTCTAGAGTTTGTACGACTGGGGGTTTGCCCGGTCGATTTCAATATGATTGCCCATGACTGACTTGCGCAATTCTATGGTCAACGCTCTAGTCAGCAGCAACCTCTCCTACCGCTAAGATCGTTCATTTATTGCGATGGGATGAGTACTGGAATTTCCCCGGGGGATTAATCTGCAGTATGCTTGCTACTACCTTAGGGCTGTCATCCCAAGCCCTTGGGAGCGCGATCTTTTGCCCGTCTTACTCGCAATATATACCCCGCACCTGGGAAAGCCCCTAATATGCGGCGACATTGTAGTATGCATGTCAAGGGCTATCTTTCTTCCTATCGGTTCCTTTATGTTAGTCAATGCTAGTCGCACAAGTGAATACGAGGTTATTGCTGACTGCCCGAGGCGCTTTCATCTACGCCAAGTGGCGTTTATCTGGTGATATCGTTGACAACGAGTTACTGCCGGCTAATGGCATTATCTCGAGGCGTATTTCCACCTTTATGGCTTCTAAGGGGAGACATCTAGAAGTAAACGCTGCCTCCTTAAGGTTAATACCCATTGTTACCTTGTGCTACACCTGCTTTCTATTCATTTTTGCAGCTCATGATTCTGAGCAGATAGGCATGTAAGCAGTTAGTCCATTTAGTTGAACTTGTCAGGTTCATGGGGCTTGCCACATGGGATGATGGGACCTTTAGTTCGGCCGATTGAAGTTGCAACTTCTAAATGAAGTGCATCACATCATGCCGGTCGGGCATAATGGTAGATGCAGTGCCACCATATCCACGGGTGATCCCTGGATGCTGCTCGTAGTCGGTGCGCGAAGGTCTATAAATTTCCCTGCTTTGCTCACAATTCCGAACAAAATTCCCCAATCTCAATAGCGAACTTCAGATCCCTCACTCACTATTCATTCCACTTCCTCAACATGCAATTCAAGCTCACCACCTCCCTCCTCCTCACTCTCCTTCCCCTCCTCTTCGCTCTCCCAGAACCACCCACGAAAATAGCCATCGAAGCCCCAATCTCCGATCGTGACGAACCAGGTAGTCTCGTAGCACGCGCATGCACAAACCCAGCCACAAAGTACTGTACCTCACTATCCGGAGCTAGCGATGGGAAATATTGTGGATTTTGCCACCAAGTTCAGGGTTACTATATTGCTACGGATATCTACCAGTATGTACAGATTTTCCTATGAGAGATTGATGTTTAGATGTTAATGAGAATAGGGTGAATGGTGAATCAGGCCGTTCAAGCTGTTGCGATTATGGACATTCCTCACATTGTGCTGCTCACTGGCCTGCTGTCAGCCCAAAGTAAGCTAGCTCCCTTTGTGTTAGATGCACATGGAATCTGACTTGATTTGCAGTGTCAACGTCAATTGTCGCAATAACGGCGATGGATATTGAGTCGGTCTTGGGGATAAGCAGGGAAGGAAATGATTTTGGGTTTAAAATGCACACAATTCAACATTGTTACAGTCATGGGATGTTACCATAGGTATTCATAGTCCAATCTCAGAGCTATCTTTTCCATTGCGAGTCAACTTTAACATCCTGGACAATGTCAGGGACTAAGGCTGTGATTGCCTCAGCTGAATACAAAATATGGAAGGATATATTCAAGGGTGCTATAATCAATTCAGCGTCGGATTGTTTATAGCACCGGATTACATACACTGCCGGACAAATCAAAGCCCTGCGGCAATAGTTGAGATAACTTGTTTTAAATGAAGAATAAGACAATAAGCTTGTGACCAACATGTTTTGTTTCCAGCACTTACGTCCCGGACTTCCACAAATTGGTTACGGTATTGGATTCATTCTGAATTATAAAATTTCTAAACTGGTTCTTATTCTATCTTATCCTATTCTAATCCATTCATTCACACGTTAAACTCTTTAGCCTGGTGCGGGTTTTGTATGAAAATATAAATCTCGGGGAGAAGGTTTATTGCTGGTGGAATCATAATTTATCGAATAAAAATCATTATGCAAAAGGCCCCGAAATATTCAACGGGCCTCTCGTAATATCTTGCTGGGGTACGAACTCAGCGCTCGGAAGCTGAGTGTAGAAAGGTTTTCATCGGCTCCAAGCAAATCGGTTACTATTTGCAGCCACAACACTGCCGTGCCACCGCCGCTCTATCCCTCGTATGTCAAGCGTAGTCACAGCCCTATGCAAATAAGTCTTGGGACGTTCAGACTCTTACTAGAGATTTCGAGTCTCAGCTTCCCGTTGGCTTACGTCGGATAAACTCACGTTACACAGGTATAACACTTGACACCAGCTTTGACTCGTTTGGTCTTCATAAGCTGACGCCAAGTAAAGCGCGAAAAGTGATACAGAAGAACACAAAGAGGTATAAATATCCATATCGCCCCGCCCTGCACTCTTTCACTACAGCTCTCCATCTCTCTACAGCTCCACACAACTTTAGCCTCCAAGTCAAAGAACATAACACTTCTCTCAAAATGAAAATTTCCGCTTCCCTCTCGGTCATGGTAGTCATCATCTGCACCGCCTCTGCTTCCCTCAAATTGATATCTTTCCCAGATTCGTGTGTCCCAGCGATCGCCCCGTCGGAGGCTGCTGCAAAGAATTCAGGGTGGCATAGGTGTAGGCTGTAAGTCGACCTTCTTCCCCTTCACTAGCCTTTAAGACTAGTACTACCCAAAGGTGTACGCGCACATATCCTCATCAATGGTGCAAATGAAGACTTCGCCTGTAGTGATACTCCCGAAGATGCTGGAATTCCATCTTGCTGCACCATTTCGACTGCGCAGATTGTACGTGCATTACTGAGTATCTGTTTCGGAGGAGACTGAATGCTAATATCTTGATATAGGTGCCGCCAAAGCTATTGGAATGTGTTGAAGGCCCACAGCGATAAATGGCGGCGATGTCAAGCATACGAGACCTTCGGGGAGTATCATCGGTGCTAGACTAGAGGATTGTGCTTACGGGTAAAAAGATATATTCAAAATCAGTGGTATGGAAATGAGTCTTAAGAGTTTGAGCCTTCGATAGCAAATGTCAAGTCACTACTGCGGTATTTTGGTCGTCAACTTCGTCAATTGTGAATTGCTCCCTGTGTTCTGGTATCCATTTTATATACCGTAGGCGGTCATGACATGACTCGGAAAGCCGGGTATAAGCCATCCGCAATCTTCTTCTAAAAATTACCGTTTCAAGTGGAAGACTATGCTCTGATCTTCCACGATTTTCTCTCTAAGACTTCGGTCAACATCCACATTTTAAATACCCCGAGGAAGGGATCATGATTCGACCTCCCCCTTTCGGACTTGCCTTCTCACATCATGACCTGCCAGTCCCCTACCTCGAACTGCCACAACAAGCGTCGAGGCTTGCCGGTAAGCTTGTTGATGAACCGTGGTGGAGGCGCCAGCGATTTCTTCAGGGGCACTCGCTTAATTCCGGGTTGTCGAAGTCGAGCTCATGAAATTCGATCAAACTCGACTATTGTTCCAGAATACCTGGAATGAGGTCGGTGATTCAAATTCGTGAATCAAAGTTTTGTTCTGTCCTCGGCCGGCTCTTGGATGCGCTTGAACAATATCTGCTGCAGGTGGCTCGCGGAGCTCGCTGCTCTCTTGCACGAAACGACACGGTCGGTGTAAGAGACGTATTTGTCGCAATACCTATCGCGATTTGAAGAATATATATTATTTCAGGGTGGTATGGAGAAGCAGCAGAGGTGATAATAAGTTTCGAGGTAAAAAGAAGCTGGCGGGAATTTGTGGTAAGAGGAGAAGGTTTTGCTGCAGCGACGATTTGTATTTATTACGATTTATAGAATCAAGTACAATAACTCTTATCCATGGAATAGAATAGTTGGATCAAACACTTGAAATGTGTGTAGCAAAACAATCGATTGGATTTGTGAAGTTTCAGCCTTGATACGTAAATTGAAACCCAATACCAACAAGACTGAGACCTCCCGCGTTTCGCGAAGCGCCAGGATCACATGCATTTAACCTTACATTCCATCCCGTTCTACCCGCATCCTTTTGCCTCTCTCAACTACTTTTAATCTGACAATCGTCCCGAGCTCGATGAAAATGGCTGAAGAGTTCGTTCCTTCTCACTGATCGAACTTAGTACTGATCAGCTCACATCATAAATTAGATTTACAGCCCAAACCAGCACCGGAAAAATCATCGCTGGCTCTCTAATCACAGATGGCGTCACCAACGGCCACCAGAAAATATTCCACGTCCGCAAAGAAGTCCTGGAAAGATCACCCGTGATAAAAGGATGGATCGAAGAGCCGGAGACGATGCCGCAGTCGCTGCAGAAAGATGGGGGTTTATACTTTCCCCATTGTGATCCTGAAGTGGTTGAGACCCTCATTCGTTATATGGAGAGTGACCGCCAATCTGATCTCTCCGAGTATCAAATCGAATTTGATAATAAAATAACCGCGTCTCTCCCGCCGTATACTCAGGATCCCATATTTTATCTGAGACTTTATAAGCTGGCTGGTAGTCTCGCGTACGTGATACCCTCCCAGTTCTTACACTCCGTGTACCGTCGGGCTAACATTGGCGATCGCGTGGTAGACTTGAGCGTCTCTGCCAGGCCGCTCTACGCAGAGTCCGCACTCGTAAATATGACACAGAAACTTTCGTCAGGATCCTAATCGAAGCAGAGAAGGGCAAGTTGGTCGAGGCCGGACCGGTTCGCGACTGGATGATCGGATACATGGCTCTAAATTTAGACGTTTTATGCGAATCGGCACACGTAAGGAGCACGATTTTAGAAGGGGGCCAGAAAGCCTGGGCGGTTTTCTCCGCGGTAATGAGCTTTTTCGGATATTTTAAAACTAAAACCTTCCTATTGGAGTCAGGAAGCTCGAGCGGAGCCACGAGCCCGTACATCTCTACGCCCTCGCCATCTTCCAAGAGGTACGTAGTACTCATTATGTTCAAATTGAACCGTTGTGAAGCTAAAGAAACTAACCACTCATCAAGATCTGGCTCGTCTCCTTTGTCTACGCGACAAAGTCAGTCCTATATCAAGAGCTGTCAGAAATCGCCGAGCCCGATTGTTGGTTCTGGCCGTGTCGAGAAGAGATATAAAAAGAATGCAAGGAATTTGAATCCAACTGTTGAAGATACAATGGAATAAGAGAGGTTTCATTATGCTAGAGGGCTAATTCCATCATTATTTTGCGTATTCGGCAATTCTATTCAAATGACAGGAATATAAGTATGATTTCGTACGGCCCACTAGCTGTAACCGGATCCACCTGCTCTAGATGAATAGGGTTTGTACCAGCCTACATCATCCATGCTAGTGAACGCCACCTGGATTTAAAAAACCATCCTGTCTGGAGTAATCCGGCTCATTAAGGTTAACTATACAGCTCCCGAAGTGAATAGCCCCTTACTCAGGGGCTTACAAGTATATCCATCGCGAGCGAACTTTTACTGCGACTGAACTAGTAAACAATATATCAAAAGAATTCCAATAATTTAAATATAATTTAAATTGATTTGATTTGATTTGATTTGATTTTGAATAAAAATTTAGATTGAATTGAATAATATCAATTACGCTGGTTTCCTTGCCACTATGCTGCGAATTCGAGCACCACAGATCATTTACGGTGTCATTGCCTACTCGCATTTCCTGAGCGGCTTCGGTCCTTTCGAAAACAATACAAAGAAATACGCCGTTCACGATTGGGTGAGTCTCTCATCTTCGGGCGTTTTGACGTGGAATTTGAATATTCCTGGCTCACTGGAAGTTTAGTTATCTAATGTCTATTACGATACTTCGGCGACCGGCTCTGAAAAGATGAAGATCGCAATGCTTGCGTTCGCGGAGTGCTCAACAAAAGGAGACTGCTCTAATATCGCAGAGCTTAATTTTTGCAACCTTCAGCCAGATGCAACAGTACTACAAAAGCCCTATGGTAATCTAGTATTGCACATTCAACTAATGGCCCAATACAACGGAACGACTCCGGTATTATATCTCGCGAATCCATTCCCGAGCTTACTTAACCTAATCTCCAATGCTGACTCCAACGGTAAAGTGCTGCGTGCCATTTTCAACACCGCCATGAACCTCTCCCTCTCCGACAATCAATGCCTTGACTGGAAAAGTCCCAAAATCGGTGTCCCACTTCTGAGTAAAACCTCACGCACTCTGCGACTACTTTCCCTCCAACCAACTGGCCATCCGGCACGGTGGCCTACTCCCTCCTGCTGGTACATTTAGGCGCGTCGAACCTTGCCCTCTAGGCCCTGATTGGCAGCGGCACCCGTATAATCGTTCCAATAAAAGGTTTAAACAAAAGTATAGACTGACTTCCGAATTTTTGGATGAGGTAAAGCGCCTGTTTATCCTTAATAGACAATAAGACCCCACGAGCGCACAAATAAACAAGAAACTTATTTTCGGGAGTGATCGGAGTAGATTTAAGGTTATAATAATCTCAGATACGTTATATACGGAGGATTCTGACCTATACTGGGAATATCCGACGGGCTTGCGGACAATAGTCGATCAGATGTGTATGGCGCGGTCTCCCAAGATACGGCTAATAAATGTTTGTTAGATTCGAATTATAAGATTAGAATTTATCAAAAAATGGGTGAGAACTAACGACGTTGCGGGAAACGTTATTTAAAAAACTAGAATTATACTAGACGCGAATTGGTGGATTGCAAATATTTTCTGAGAATTGGGGTAGATATAACAGCACTCTCAATGGGTGGGTCGGGTTTGTGGATAGGCATTTTTAAGTGGAGAACAGGCCGGGTATAGGTTAAGGATCCTGAAGATCTGACAAGTATAGGTCAGATTTATATAAACCTATAAGCAACTATTGGATGCTTATAGATTTCTTTTAAGAAAAATTAATAGGGTTAAAAGGAGTACAATTTTGATAAATATTTATTTTTTCAATATTTCATAATTTATTTCACAATTCTATACTTTTTACTCTATTTAATTGGATTCTTTAATTCTATATTTAGTATACAAGTAAATCTGCCAAGAAGCCTGGCTTTATTTGTTAAAAGTAGGTCAGGTTAGATTTCATCTTCTTTTTAATGGGTCAGGTCAGGTCGGATCCTCAAAAGACGCCTGACCCACCCTTTGGGAACGCTGAAACATAATCAACATGCCCTTAAGTTTTTCTACGGCGATACATCATTGGCGTAATATTACTTTCTAAATATCACTTCGAACTTTTGCTCAGAGTTGTATATTCGTATATTCGGATGTTTCGGCGGCCGGCTCGGAAAATGGCCCAGACTTGTCAGGCAAATGAAATTGTTTTAATAGTCAATATTCTAAAATTTTCAACCGTTAGCCAAATATATATATTCTCAATAGCCTATAATATGAAACAGTCTCCCATATCCTGGCTATAGCTCAGTACAAGAATACAGGCATAGTAGGAGAACAATCGATAAAAGATTTGTTATTGGAATCAAGACTGTTTTTATTGTTTTCCTTGTTTTGTCTACAGATAGATATTTTTGTGTTGCGTCTCCCAAATGATATTTGTTTGTTTTCCTTGGTTATAAAAGTTGCCTCTTGCTTTTATGTAATGTCCAACCCAAACCTCGACAATTTTATCGTTTTGAACACAGTCTCAAAACACACCAAGCTTTATCCAGTTATAAACATAGCACTCGATCAAATCTTCCAGGCTCTATCCGCCAAGAGAAAATCAAATAATTTGAATTCTTTTACACTCTTTCCAAAGCTTCCAACAGAGCTTCGAATCAAAATTTGGAAACTGTCTTTCACTCCTCAACGAGTTGCTGTAAACAAAGATGGACGGATACAACAAGACCAGACCATAAATGCTCCTTTATCCGTCAATTCCGAAGCACGCGACATTTTCCTTGAAAATTACAGCCGTTGTTTCCATGGCCTCGACCAGCAAACCATATACCTCAATGCTTCTAATGATATTGTTTGCATAAATCTACATTACAAGGTCTTCGGTCCTTGAATCGGGAGTACCCTAACGCAATGAGTCAATTGCAGCTTATTGAGCTCGAGGTGGAAATAGTGGATTATTCGAATGTACCGAGGCCCCACCTGCATTCGGTGGACCCTTTGTCGTGCCCTGAGTTGGACCTCTCATCCTTGACTTCTTGCAGACAGATCACGGTTAAATAGAACCCAGATGCAGAGCACCAGGGGCGCCATATCACGTATGGAACGATATTGTGGAACAAGTACGAAATGGCTGAGGTTTTTCATCGTTTGAAGGGTTCATTGCGCCAGATTCCACGACCTGGTGGGCCAAAGCTGGCCATAGTTTCCCCCCCCTATTATTTCATGCCAGGAAGAGAGGACCTGCCGTCTAACGAGCCGCAACCTAGTCTAGTCTATCTGGAGCTGTCGGCGGATTTGGACCATGCGAGCTTTGGTACGTTGCAGACAAATAACTTGCTCGAAGGTCTTGATGTCAACTGGATTGTACGGGAACGATCATGGGATCACACAGTAACTGCTCTGAGGAAGTATTGGGGGGTGCTTACCGGGAATGATGATGATGAGTGAACACCACGAATAGCTATACAGCAGTGGGCTCCTGCGTAGTTCGAGTCTGTTTTCCATTGCATTCTACGACCCGTGGTCTTTCAAATACATGATTTCAATTTAAATCTTCTTCCCTTCACGTATTGATATAACAAAAAGAGTCCTTGAAGTTATGAAATACTAAAATCCAATTAACTATACCGCAAAACATATGTTACGAACGGAACCCAGGAAGGGAGTAGTTCTCGGCATGGACAGCACGGCCCTGAGGCTCGGCAGTAAGCACTGCACAGAGAAGCCGATGTCTAGGAAATCACGTGACGAGGATCCCCTGGGAGTCACATGGGGGATCCCTTGGATCCCTAGATCCCTTTTAGCAAGAAAACATTTAGGGGATCTGGGATCTCTATCAAGAAGAAATCCATAAAAATATAAAAATTTTATATAAAATAAGATTTTTATTTATTAAATAAAAATTTTGTATTTAATTTAAATAATATTTTAATATATTGATATAATAACAATTTTTTTCAAAGAATCTCAGACATAAACCTAACACACGCGCTGAGTCAGCAGTCCAGAGCAATCGTTACAATATACTAACGAGCCTAATACGGATGGTCCGTGTTTTCAGGGCATTTTGCATACAAATCCAAAACAAGAAAAATTAAAATTTCAAAAATTTAATAAATAAAAAAACAATAATTAAAATCCTTTCGCAATTACTGAAAATGTTGTAGTGGTGGAAAAGGGGTGTCACGTGGTTCGCAGACACGTGCCACCTAGCATATAAAGCTTCCTGTAGCCTAGGCACTTAGTTCTTTAGACAATATTTACCCTATTGCTGTCCCTCCATATGATGGTTGTATACGTCCTTACAACAATTTTTTTCCTAACGATATTAATAACAATCTAGCAACGAATTAGTAATACCAACGACGGATAATGAAATTAGCAACGCCAAAATATTTTACCGATGTAATAATAAATTAATATTTTAATCGTTTTCAGCATTGGTACGGATAAAATAGAAGAAAATCACGAAATAACATTTAATAGAAGACGGTATAATATGTCACACTCGCTGGAGTCGGGCGATACTCGTGCGTTTGCTCTTTATATATGCGAGAAGCCGCTTCGAGCTGAGCCCCGCCAACCAACACTGAACGAAGACTTTAGAAACATTCAGGGCTTGCATGATTGGGCAGATAGTCTCAGTAACCGAAATGGCTGTTAAAGAGACCCCGCATCAAACAGTGGTCGCACAATAAGGTCGCATTGACAGGCACCGATTGGATGGGGTCTCTTTGAGGCCGACCGTGAGAACTTGCGCGTCCGTTACTTTTCACTAGAGTTGTGAAAACCACAGCCTCACTTGATGGCATACTCGGGCTTTACCGTGGGTGGATGATTGGTACCTTTCCTCGTTGGAAATCAAGTGGCCATGGGATTTTGCCCTTATTGTTATGCATGCTCCTCGACCATCTAGGCTCCGGAGTTTCCTGCCACTATTTCCTCAGATGTTCAGAGAAATCAACCTCCAAGCGTTGCGTCAAGGGCGGGTATCCAAAATCGAGGGCAAACGAGGCACAACGCCACGAATAGGCGGCCGAATTCTTCGCTCTCCCGGAAAATACGCTCTCCGTCTTCTCTTCTGGGTTGGTGGCCTTGCATTCTCTTCTTTGGCGGAGTGTTCCAACAAGTTATCGCCGGACCGGTTACGTAGGGCGCCCGCTTCATCCCCTCGTCAATAATGAGACATTCTCTTTAACTATTCCATTCAATCTTGATATATTCTTTGCCCTTGGTTGTCCGAACAGGATAAACCGGAAGATGTGGGGCCAGGGTGGCAGAATCCGCGAAAAATGAAGACCCTATAGGCTGTCGTTTAATCTTGGTACTAAACCTCAGGCTGCAACACCCCGATCAGGAAGGCGGTGAGCCGTTTAAGCAGTGCTTTAGGGCCAAATCTTAAAGCACAGGGCACCTCACATAGACTGCAACAACCTGCATCAATCGCATTTATATTTTTAAAAAAGCAAAAATTGGGATAGCTTCTGAATAGATTAAAGATTCCATATCTGCCATTATAAACTTATTAGATGTTTTTTGGTTGTAATGCGGGCGTCCAGAATATGAAGGTTTTGATGGGGTTGCAGGGGTCATTTAAGAAGCGGGTCCCGCAACGATTGGGTGCATCGAGTCATTAAAGTAGGCCCGCGTAGAGCCTCCTGCGGAAGCGCCCCCTACAATAGATGCAATTTTTACAAACTAGCAGTTAGGGCTAGCGGCGCGTCGCTAGCCCTAACTGACAACTTATAAGCAAACGGGCGCAACGTCGTTACCTAGAGAGAGTCGACATAAAAAGCACACCAACACCACAAACGTTTCCCAAGTTCCTATCACAGAAAAAAGACGACTCATCCCTTGCGTAAACAGAATCCCGTATCCGGGTCATAACGGAATCAACTCCAAGGGTCGCTATTCACCACTGTACGATCAAACTCGTGGAGTGTAACAACATAGCCGCAGGGCACTGAATTAGTTGTGATCAGGCTCCAATCTACGCTAGGAGGAACAGGCGTCAAATGATTCCCGGGTGGAAGGATGAATGGGTTCGGATTCGGATTCAGGCCATGAGGCGCAAAAGAGAATTCATAATGATCGAAATGCGGAGACTCAGACTGGGGATCGAATATCCCAGTGACTACTGTTCCGACGGTGAGATCACCATATACAGCACCGCCCGTTCCGGTTTGGCTGATGTGAGCCGAATCTTTGGTTGGTCCCTTGTTGTTGACGAGGACTTTATACCACGGCGTGTACGCTTCATGAGTGTGCGAAGAGCCCGCCGTCCCCATTTCCACTCGGATCTGCCACAGGCCATCAGCAGGTGTCCAATACGCGAGTACATCACGCCAATTTCTGAGATGTGGACGGAAGTCAAACCACCCCCCGGGTCCTGGATCCACGGGTTGATTTGGCGGTATCACCAGCATATCGGTGACCCAGATTCTATTTGTCACTGGGTTCCCCTCGAAGGTGCCAAATGGTGGAAGGTAGGGTCGGGCCATCACTCGGTATGAATGGCCTTCAACTGGTTCATCGCTAATGATGATCAGGCCGCCGAATGGACATCGCCTGTCAAAAGGTGAAGAAGGATCCGCGTGGGCGCCTCCGATGAATCGGGCCACTAATGGGTCTGGCGCCGTCATGCCGGTGCCGCTTGGTAAAGTCTCAATTGCCTGAATGGGGATCATCCCAATAGCTCGTATGTGAGGGAATGTCGTTGGGTCGTGAGAACCACTATACGGCTGGAGATATACGTGGGTCTGAAGCCAGTTCCCTCTCCTAGCATAAGTAGGAGGCGCAGGTGGCAAGCTGTTGTATGATAGCGCAGCACGGACACCGCCAATCTTCGTCTCGTTACAAGGTGTGCTGAAGTTCAATACATCGACCGGCAAGATGGCAGTATACATTAGCCCTTCCGGAGGAAATTGTCCCCCTCTAAAGTCATGGACATTGAACTTCGCGGTGCCTATGAACGTCCATTCACAAGTATTGTTCTAGTCTGCCTAAAAAGAGACGTATTCGAAGACATTGTCGTTGCAGGGTGAGGTATTGTAACCACTTGGCTGCTTGACTCGAACTGTTGCGACAAGACTGCTAAGACTCCAGTCCAGGCCGAGGCAAGTGAGCTGCTCCCATCTTACTGTTTCAAATTCAAGATTGTCAGAGAGTACATTGTTACTGGGTAGCACTGAAGCTCCGTGGTCTTTAGTCTCTTGGCATCTCTCTGCCAGCTTGAGAAGCTCGCTTCGTCGTCGATTTTTGGTAAAATATCTATCCCTGAGGTATACACAGTTGGTTGGGACTTAGATTTTGCAAGAGACTGTATATGCACATCGACAGAATTGCCATAGACGGGACTCCAGTATGTGTCATCAGCTGCGGTAAAGTGCTCCGAGAGAGGGTTGCGCGAATCTTAGGCAACACGGGATCTCACAAAGGTCGTGCTTGGGTTCTAACCCCATGGAGAGAGTGTAGAAGAGCGGACTAATTCACACCTCCATGCACTCGAGTGTTATGTAGCTCAACTGGCACTTGCCATGATTTGCTGACATTTGCAGGGGAATCTGCCGTGACCCTTCTATGTATCCAGACCCAGAATCCTTTCGGCCAGAGCGGTGGTTGAGTAAAGCCTACCCTACTTTCCGCGAGCCACTCACAATATATCCAAATCTCAAAAACTATCATCAATTCGGATATGGGCGAAGAGCCTGTCAGGGAGTTGAGATTGTGGACCAGGAGTTGTTTCTCGTCATGGCCGGAATGGCTTGGGCTTTTGATATTCGTAAGATGAGGGACGTATATGGAAATGAGGTAGAGGTGCCTTTGAACAAGTATACGAGCTTATTGATTGCGAAGCCTGAGAAATTTGAATTCGATATGGTTGTTCGTGGAGAAGATCGGAGGAAGATAATCGAGGAGGGGTGGAAAGAAGATGTGGTTAACTCAGATGAGATGTAATATATAATATTCGGGGCTCATTCTTCGTTAAAGTTAATTATTATTGAGCGCATCGTAAAACTTAGCAACATGCTTCGTACCTATGTATCGTTTGTCCGAGGATCGAGAGAATAGGGGCTCTGAAAGGGCTCCCGCAGGACGTAAGATACGGTGGAAAGATGCCGCGCTGCTGGGAGCGTAGCATCGGGGGCTGTCTATTCTTCGGGTGGATCTTGCAATTCTCTACGCCAATGGCAATCGAATCAATATAAGACCTCATAGGAAGTTGCGCCGTTATACAGTATCGGGCCACATCGTTGGAGGTTGAAGTGTGAAGTTGCGTTGCAGCACGAAGCGAGGGCATACAGTATTTTTATCAACGACACAAGTTGCCAACGGCACAGGAAGCGGATGTTCAGTAACGCGTCCACCCATCACGAAGCAGAGCATTTGACAGGACGTCGGCATCCGCTTTCACCACTGCACGATACCCTTCCCTACTCATGCCTCCCAACTTGATCGATACGATGTCCCCATTCAGTTCCCCTTCGCCCAACGGCCCGCCGACCGACGTTTGACGTACTGATACGGGCTGAGATGGGCTTTGAAATAGACAAGATGAGCAACGTATTGCTCAAGGATGCACTCCTGTGGAACATATACACACAGGGCTAAGGGGCTTCGGGCGGTTGCTTGGGGGGGGGGGGGGGGGGGGGAAACACACGGAA
>Ga0247778_1000513_pt1 | contig 45805 bp, 53 predicted proteins | sample UWRJL049202B5_FD_179939 | JGI IMG/M metagenome (GOLD analysis project Ga0247778, IMG submission 179939) | Plant litter microbial communities from Arlington Agricultural Research Station in Wisconsin, United States - UWRJ-L049-202B-5 | ecosystem: Environmental > Terrestrial > Plant litter >...
CCGGCACCTCCCCACTCCCCTCCCTCACGCCCCCCTCATCCTCAACCCTAACATTCAACAAGCGAATCTTAAGCCCATACTCGCAAACCAAGCCAACCAGCTTATTAGTCTCCGCCGTAATCGGTGCTTGATTCAACAACATCAATAACCCATCTAACCATTCACTCGCCAGACTATGCGTGACAGGCAATAAAGTAAGAATTGCTTTCTCCTGCGCGTCTTTCCCACTCCCACCACTCACAAAGGAATTGATGGTGATTTTGGTGGTGGAAGTAGGAGCTTGCTTTGCCGATTTCAAAGTGCTGGAAGCGGTTGAGATGGAACTAGATTCATCCGTAGAAGCAGACACGTTACTCACAACCGAACTTACGGTCCCAAGGTCGATTTTCTCGTTCAGGTCGTCGAGGAGTGGTTCTTTCTCCGTTTGGGCATTGAAATCTGCGTAGTGGAGGAAGCGGCGGTTATGTGATAGCTTGACGAATCTCCAGTTCGAGGCATGTGGGAACCAAGCTCCGGAAAGCAGAGACCGGATCCGTTGTTCTTTTACGAATTGCAGAGCTTCGTGTTTGAGTTCGTCTCTGACTTGGAGGAGATGCTGACCCCATTCGTCTTCGAATGTGAGCTCTAGGATTTCCATTTGTAGCTCGCGTAGACGGTTGTATTCGAATTCGGCGAGCTCTTCTTCGATTTCTTGCACGTCGGCTGTGCGGGATGCTTGGCCTACTACTTGTTCGATCAGGATGCGGACCAGCTCGGCGACTTTGTCGAAATCTGCTTGCTCCGCGCCGGTGGATTTCCAGAGGCGGAAGAAGGCTTGGAGGGCGGATGTGTGAAGTCGTGACCATTGTAATAGCAGTGGGCGGAAGATTTTGTCGTAGTTCTTCATACCATCCAGCACGAGATAGCTCTTTGCGTCCTCCACATCCGACTTGTCGACCTCGAAATGCTCATACAGAATGACAGTGACAGCTAAACTTGCTCTTGCAATCGGACACCGCTCATGCATAGGCCGTGAACTCTGCTCCAGCAGCAATTTCTGAAACCCATCTTCCTGCTTCCGTACAAAATCCGTGAGGTCCATCATTCCCAAAAAGCCCGTTGGGTCGAATTCCCAAGCCGGACTCTCAGTCTCAAACCCCAATCTTCGCCATTTCTCAGGATTATGCTTCCGACTCCCCTTTCTCCCCCCCTCAGTCGCCAACTCCTCAACCCTCTGCGCGCCCTCCCCCTTCCTCTCCGGCGCACTCGCCAAATGCAACCCCTTCAGCGCACGCCTATGATCCGGCTTCTCAAGATCAACCCTGACATCCCTCCACTTCCTCAACAACACCTTCGTGATAGCCTGAAACTCTAACAGCGGATGCGCAAGATCCTGCAGCGCCGAACTCTGCATCAGCACATAAACCGCCTTAATAACCCCCAAATCCTGCAGTCTCTTAATAAACTTCGGCCACTCCTCCCCAGTACCACTGCTCTTACTCTCCTTAACACTATCCCTCATCAACGCATTTAGCAACATCAGTGCATTCGCACAAAGCGCATGATCCGCGCTCCCCAACTGCTGCACGACCATTTCGAAAAACGCCGGATAAACCGCAACAGCAGGCTTCAACGCCCTCCCCCCAAATTTCCCTTGTTGAGGATGACTGACAATAGCAACCAGTATACTCATCGCGCCCCTCAAAATATTAACCAGCGGCTGCGTAACAACCAACTCCACCATCCTCTCCACCACCTCCCCATTCTCGCACACCTGCCACCCCATATCGACCTCCAGCAACCGACTCAAACTCTGCAAGCTATACGCCAGCGTATTACCCCCACTACTCAATATCAGCCTCCTCAATATCGTAAGTCCATTCGAAGCAATGAACAGATCGGCGAAACTCGGATCCGTGATACTGGACTGTAGTTTGAAGACTGCCATTTTCCGGAGTGCGTCTTCGGAGCTGTCGAGCCGCGAGAGTAGGAGGGGAATGTCGGCTGCGTCCATGTTGGCGGTATCGAGCGCGAATGCGCGGTGTCCTTCTTCTTCCTCGACTAATGTACTGTCGTCTTCCTCCTTTTCTTCGTCGGAATTACGGGCTTCGGGCGTGAGGTCTAGCGAAGGTATGCGTGGACATGGACCTTTTCCAGTTCCAGGAGGCTTCAAGCTCTCCTTCTCCTTCTCGGCAGTAGTATTGAGACTCGCTTTCGAAAGATGTCTCGCGCTCGCCGTAGTTTGCAAGCTGGTTTTCGAAGGCGTACTCAAACTCGCAGATCGATTGCTTGTTCGTGTTCCCGGGCGAGGAGCAGGAGGTGGAGTAGAGGAGGCTTGGACGAGGATGGAGGGCGTGAGGTGGTGGTGAAGCATTTTGGGAGGGAAGTCGCGTTGGTGATCGGATAGGTCTGTGCGCGGAACCGGGTTGGTTGATTCGGTCAGGGGTAAGATGATAAGATCGACGAGTATGCAGCGTCGAGTTCTGTATTTGTGTGAAATGAAGCTTTTGATTATTCTGCGAAGATGAGTTTTTTACGAGGAAGATTTGCAAAGTTGAAGAGTGTCGTTTATTCCATTCGGTCGGTGAAGGCGATGAATTGAGTTTTTTGGTGAATTGCTCCACTACGGTACAAAGCGAAACCAGCCAGGTAAATCTGTTGACAAAATATCCGATTAAGAAAGTACTCCTCTAGCTATGCAATTACAACTGTCTATCTGCCCATACGTCTATGTCTTCCAATGTGTTTCATCTCAAAGTGGTGTATGTCTCCACATCAAAACTCCCGCTAAGCTCAAACCCCTATCTATATACATCTACGAGTGTTTGTTCTGCTCCGTCATGGCTCTTCTCACGCTAGACATAGGCAATTCTCCCCTCTCAAGCGCACTGTCTCTCGCCACAGCCTGTGGGCTCACAATGCCCGTTCTAGGATCGATACGTGAGTTTCCCACAGTCGCACCCCTATTTCTATATCTCTCATCTTCCATCAATTGCTCGGTCTCCTGCGCCCAGTTCGCGGTATTGGAACCAGAGGCCTCAGGAATATCTGGCATATCACTAGCCTTGATACCTCTCATTCCAGCTTCGAGATCATCGAGGTCGGTGCCCTCTTCCGCGGTACCTAGCTTGCTACGATTGCGAGTGAAGAAGCGGTTTCGGCGGTTGCCGCTACTGCCACTGTTCAACTTGGCCATTTGACTGTCACGGCTAGTAGTCTTGGCTAAAGATGAGTTATCTTCGCTGGTCCGTGTGTCTCTTGATGTCCTGCCTGGGGATGCTGATGTGGTCATGATCTTTGGGTTAGGAAGTCTGGGCCTTGGATCGTCATAAACATCGCCAAAGTCGGCGCCGGAAGAAATAGCGGACATGCCAAGAGAGAAGTCGACGCGTTTGCCCATTGCTGAAATTGATTCTCCCCGCTGACGACTTGCCGTGCTTGCGGTGCCAGCGCGGTTGCGAAGGATAGATGGGCGATGGTTGAGTTGCTGTGCGGGGTTGCTTGAATCATTGGAAGGCGGAGGTGCGACGAATGGAGAGTCTCTTGCTAGGGAGCCCTCACGTGGACCAGGACCCCCAGGAAGATGGTTCTCACCGGTAGCAGCAGATTGAGGATATGCTCCATTGAGGTGCATTGGGAATTCTGGTGCAGCACCAGCAAGACGCATACGTGGGCCTTCCATGCCAATCTCATTCATGGTAACCATCAAGGCACAGATGAACTTGTTACGGCGTTGAAGACGGAGAAGCTCATTTTGCCAGTTGGACTTGTAGAAGAAAACGACGTTCAACGTGATAGAGTAAGCTTCATAGACCGTAGTCAACTCTGTGAGAATGTTCTTCTGGTACTCGCGGTTTTCCGAAGTAACAAATTCGAGAAGGCGATTGCGAAGCGTTTCGATCTGATCCAGAGTGGTACCAAACTTGACGGTGACAGGAACAGCCTCGGCAAGTCCTCCAGATCGGCGTTGATTGAGGATGAACAGAGTATTTAGATAGCTGTTGGGCGCCTGAACGACATGACCTTCCATCTTCTTGAATTCAGTGTATAGAAGCGAGATCTCCTTGACGAAGTAGTCATCGCCCTTAAGTGCAGATCCAGTGTTTCCGTAGATCGTAACTCTGTCACCAACATCGAAAGGATGCTTGACGAAGACGAAGATGCAAGACTGCAAGAACTCTTGAGCTGTTGCGGAGAACAGCCACGAAAGAGCCAGGAGGGATGATCCGAGTGACGTCAGTACACCTGATGCAGATGTAGAGATGAGAGAAACAAAGACGATGAGGGTGACGGCGAACACGATAAACAGGAACACTTGGTCAAGCTTGCTGACGACCGAGTCCAGATCCTTGAGAGAAGCGGTAATGGCTTTACGTTCACGGCCAATCTCGACACAAACAGCTTCAAGTTCTTCCATGGAGATATCGCCGTTCAGATCTTTGTCGAACATCGTGAAGGCAGCGTCGGCCTCATCGTCATTCTCAAAGGCCGGTCTAAGGTCCTCAGAGAACACGGTTTCCGAATCTTCATGCACAAATGTGCGGTAGAGTCGTCGGGCCAGGACTTGGGAACCGCCAGTGTTACCAAGGAGTTGAAGGATGCTAGATAGATGTTAGAATCCGTTGATTTAAAGTACTAACAGACATGCTTACACTTGATGTGGGTGGGTGCTGCCAACCACAGTCTTCCCGGTAAAATCACCAGCGACCTTTCCAGCAACGTCTCCCACTTTGTTGAAGACGTGTCGTGTTTTCTTCTGAGCTTTTTCGACATACGCCATTGGGGTCCGAGTGCCTGATGAAGGGCCGGTTTGATTGTTCAGCTCGAATTCTGAATCCTCCATGGCGATCTTTTCTTTCGAGTAGACATAGAGCTTGACCAAACTCTGAATTTGGAACTTGTTGACCTCAATTCTGTCGGCGTATGTTCTGAGATGGAAGCTGATCGCGATAAGCTGGATAATGATTTTCTCGATGAAGTTCAAGATGGCACCGACGAACAAGGAGACAATGACCTTGTTGGTGGCAAGTTCCCAAGGCCTTGTATCCTTGCTGCCGTCCAAGTGGTGGTTTTTCATGGTAGGTAAGAAAGAGATCTCGACAGCCAGCAACCAGAAGAATATGGTGGCCGGGACCTCCAGCGCTTTCCCAAGATCCCTCCATTTCTTGCTATTATTGGTAAAGATGCTGGAGATGACACCCATCGGGTAGGGAATACACTTCGCCAAAATCTACGATACGTTAGCAACTTTGATGGATATCATCCTGAAAGGGGAACGCACTCTTCCAGCCCACAGAGTTAACCAAACCACCTCAAGCCATATACCGAACCAGAAGAGTCTGACTTCGCCCACCTTCGCTTGTTTGAAGACCAAAAGACCAAGCAGCATAGGAATGAGCAAAATAACTGTAAGTGGCAGGATGTAAAAGAAGTATCGGACCAAGAAACTCGAGTTATGGATTTTCTTGAATATCTTCGAAAACTTCGTAGAGGGGTTCTCCGGCGGTTGATAGATCTTCGTCTTCTCGTGTAATGGTGTAGTTCCCACATCAAAATCGTCGACGGGTTCCGGAGCTGTGCGAGATCTAGATCGGTTCATAGATTTCGACCTGCCCATGCTCTCCTGAGCCGATCTCTCGGCATTTGAGACAACCCGCTCGGCACGGAGCATCTCGAGGTCATCGTCCAGCCGCCTTGACGCCTCCCTCTGTTGGGAGACAGACATCGGGGACAAGTCTCCTCGATCTTCTTTCCCAATGTGATCCTGCCCGGTTACATAGCTCGTTGTGACGCGTAGCCGGTTGTGGTCTATCTCATCATATAGCAGTCCATCTCCCTCCTGTGAATCGTCGTTCCGCAGAGTGCCATCTTCGTCTGAAGAGCGTCGGAAATGGCCCTGGTCCTCCTCTTGACTGGGAGCGAAGGCCGGGAAAGAGTATTGCTCTTTTTCGTGTATTGGAGTTGACATTGTGTAGAGAGTAAGTCAATGCAAAGATGTCGTATAATTCGAGATTTTTCGTCTGTTCTGCTGAATGCAGGGAAATTAAAAGGATTCGTGTGCTGGACAAAGAAATTGACCGCACAGCAGTCCTTTGATGGGAGTAACGACGGTCCTTTCCAGCAATCTGATGGGAGGGGTGTGTTTTGGGTTTGCTGGATATATCGGAAAAGCTTAATTGACAGCCTGCCCACGTCGAAGGAGCTATCTGGCTGTGCTGAAGTGTCGTGAATCTGGAAGGAAGCGAGCGTGGTGTTTGTCGACAATCAATGATAAAGGAGGAAACAAGACACAAGACGTTACGAAGATGGAGATGGAGAGATGGAGGTGGAGGTGGAGGTGGAGATTCGTATCTGCACTCGATCTCAACTCATCGACATCTCAGCCGGAGCTATGGAGGTTGTTGTGGAACTTGGCCGTTCTGGAGTTTGGATGGCGGCGGATACTTGTGAATGGGCCCTTTGCTACATCCCTGCGCGCGTCATTTGGCTGCCACAATTCCCAACCATTAAAGCGCAACAGCGGGTCTAGTTGCTTAAAATACTTGATATCCTTGCGTTGTATATCAGACTTTGTATATCACTCGATATCATTGGTGCATTTCCATCGGTTTATGGAGAATTACATCGAGACAGTGGCCCCGCCAAGAGTTTAAGTTGACGCCTCTTTTCACGCTTTTTCACCGTTGGCATGCACGCGACGTCATTTTGGAAAACATTTTTATTCTTTCACCACTTTTCAGAGTTGTGAACTTATGCAAGCATTGACCTCCTCACGGCCGGGCCGAGGAATTCAAGAATACCATTATTTTCTCTCTCTCCCTCTTGCCTCTCAAAGGATAATTGCACCGAAATGAAGCACCGTTTCAAGCATTCCTCTCGCAGCTTCTCTCGTCCAAATATTTACAGTGCGCGTCTCTTATCTTTCGCGCCCCTGAATCCTGCCCTGCGGCCCAGCGATAAGCAGCAGCCACCCAATGGCTGCATCATATCGCGCCACAGGCGTCTTCCTTGTTTCAGGGTCCCACCGAGTTCCCACCAAGAAGAATCCAAGATGGTCTCGAACTTGGAAGCGGTTGCGCGGCTTGCGCGTGGGGGATCCGTAATTGGGGGGTGGGTATTTATTAATATTAGGTCGTGTCTGCGCGTTTCAGGGGAAAATAACAGGAACGAAACATCTGGAATCAAGCTGACATGTGAGAGTGTCTTACCACCTATTTCGGTTCTGTTCCTGCATTTGTTGTGCCCCTCCATCTCACGCGAGGGAGTTGATTTCAGAAGTCTGCAAATATTGTGGCAAATCTCTTTTGTTTGCTATTGTACAACAAGTGGTCAAATTCAAAAAGAAGCCGAAGTCAAAATGTGTTGAGCCCTACAAGTCATCGTAGTAGTCGACCTATATATTTCTGTTGCTTCACCCGGAACACCAAGAAACCGACAGCCAAGCGATCAATTCTCTATCAGGCAACAGGAAATTTTTTGTTGCATATCGCACAAAATCATCGGCCAGCTTGTCATTGCTTATGCGGCCCCTGATCGGACCTTTTGAGCAGCAAATTCAGAAGCTATTCGCTAGCGAGTCGTTGGTGAGTCGCTGGCTATTAGGTTCTTATTCGCTGTCAAGAAGCATCCTTACCTTTCCCCTTTTTTCTATATCTTTGACTTATATTTATATTGCAAATTAGATTTTGAGAAAATTTCGATGTGCTCGTTTGCTTTGCAATCCTTTAGGGCCTACTTAGGGTGTATGTTATTCGTTCCTCTTCTTAGACGGTCCGTCTATTTGACAGTATATCCGACGTACTCTGCAATGGCTCTTCCTGTCTGACAGAATCATTTCATTATTTATTGTTTTCGTTGCATATGACAAATTCTGGCTGAAGCATGGGTCGAACTTGGCTGGCTGGGCTCGGCTGGTCTGGCCAGAGGACATCGCCCCCTCGCCTTGGTCCAGACAACATCGCGATACGCAACAAAAAAGTCCGACATTCCTATTTCTATGGATTGTAAATTTTGTTGCACATCGTATTTTTGGCTAGAGCTAGAGCCAGAGCCACAACCATGCAGTTTTTATGGCTGGCTGCCGCCTAGGCGGTGGCATGTGCAACAAAACTTTGCAGTATTGATTAGTCAATAGATTTTCCAAACAGCGAAAGATCAATCTCGTCTGAAACACTTTTTCATAATGCTTTTGACTATCTTGTATGGCTGTAGGTTGTATTGAGGAGATTATTATATGCATTGATTGATCACGTGTTTTGTCTAAAACTCAGTAGCCCCACCTTGCTGCCTAACGATCGAGTTTCTTCTACAAAGCCCAACTTTGGTTCTACATTGCCTATTGCTTCTCATACCATCAAACTAGTTCATGAATTTAACATCACTTCCTCAAAGTGGTGATAATCTGGAAGAGACCCGCGGTCAAAATACTTTGGATTCTAAGTAGCAACCTGCCACTAGAATCATGGCATCTCAAAGCACAACCCTACCACACAGGCCAACTACAAAGTTCGTAGGCGATGCACAGAGCCTTCAGTATTTTATATCAGAGCTCGAGGACCTCACAATATCCCACCCCGCCAAAATCCTCTTCCTCGACCTCGAAGGCATCAATCTATCCCGCCACGGCTCCATCTCCCTCCTCACACTCCTCATCCACGACATTTCCACCCAAGCCCCTCATCCAGATCAACTCTACCTCATCGATATCCATACACTAGGCTCATCTACCTTCACTACACCATCAAATCAGCAATCCTCCACCCTAAAACATATCCTCGAGTCCCCCGTGATTTGCAAAGTACTCTTCGACGTACGCAATGACTCCGATGCTCTATTCGCACATTTTGGCATCCATCTGCAGGGTACAATCGATTTACAACTAATGGAGAATTTATCTCGGCCTGGCCGGAATAAAAGACTTGTACATGGCTTGGGACGCTGCATCAAATCTGACTCTTCCCTCTCTTTCAACGATAAACTAATCTGGGAAGCAACCAAAGAAGCAGGCCTGACCCTCTTTGCCCCAGAAAAAGGAGGACGATATGAAGTTTTCAACGACCGGCCTTTGAGGCAGGAAATCAGCGAGTATTGCACGCAGGATGTATGGTGTATGCCTGGTATCTATCACGTGTACCAGGCCAGGCTTGAGTCCTCTGGTGTCTGGGATTGGGAAGTGAGGGTTGGGAGGGAGACGGAGAATAGGCTGGTGAACTCGAGGAGTCAGGGCTATCAGCCTCATGGGAGGGATAAAGCGTTAGCTCCGAAATGGGACGCAGTCCTTGTGTAACCCACCATTACGGAAAGTGCAGCCTTCTCCAGCCAATCAGGTCTTGCCATAACGGCGAGAAATTGAGAATAGCGCGAGGCTGGACTATATTTGATACCGATCCGCTTTTAATCTCCATTATTCTTACAACCTTCACACTCCACCTGAAAAACGCAAGTTTTCCCTCTGCCTTCTCATCTATGATCGAACCGTCCTCTCTCGGGGCTCCCATTTTCCCTCGTACGAAGCCTACGAAGACGCAAGGCTATGGCCCCCTCAAGAATTTTGCCCACCAACAGGGACGCCTACGCAGAAGACATAGAGCGGTCCCCCGAGGTATTTATCCCTTCTGGGAGCGACTCACCGCCTGCTACACATGATACGTCAAGAATTGGATGGCACATGTCAGATCTGGAAGCATTAGTCAAAAACGTTGAAGCCGTGAGTTTTGTTTTGCTTATTGAAGGGATCCCAGCTTACGCAATACAGGCCGTCAGTTCTTCCTTTCCAAACCATGGGGCGTCTCGATATCGCTCGGTCAACGTTGCCATGATGCGATGGGAAGACGATGATCTGGGAGTTGAGCCAGAGTTCAACCGACTGGGCGACGTCTTTGAGAAGCAATACGGGTTTCATGTACAGAGTCTGATCATTCATGCGAACGAAAAGTCGCATCATGGTCTAATGTCCCTCGCCTTGGACTTCATCAACGACTTCGATGCAAAGGAAAACTTGTTCATTCTCTACTACGCCGGACACGGGTATATCAACGAGCATCGCCAATCTACCTGGGTATCGTAAGCAAACCTCCGAGATCACAGAGCTTGGAATATATTAACGTAGTTAGGTCACGAGAAGCAGGGAGTCCAACAGTCGACTGGTCCCACATCCAAGGTCTTTTTGAAAGATCGCAGTCGGATGTCCTCATACTTTTAGACTGTTGTGCGGCTACAAGCGCCGCTCCAAGGCAGATGAATGCACATATGGAAACAATTGCAGCTTGTGGTTTCGAAGCTGTGGCTCCGCCGCCGGGGATGCACTCTTTTACGACCTTGCTCATTGAAGTCCTCGAGGACTGGAGTAATGCGCCATCTTTTTCGGTTTCGATGCTCTTTAGTGAGGTCCTGCGAGTAGTTATGCAGAGACGCAAAGAAAGGTGTCCCAATGGACAAAAGATTGAGTGGCGACGAACGCCAGTACACATCAGCAATTCCAAACACCCTCGAGAAGCTCCAATCGAGTTATGCAGACGCCGTCTTATCGATGTTGGGGATTTCCCGAGATCTCAATTAACAGCTGCAGCCGATGAATCTTTCACAGACGCAAAATTTGTCGCTCCCACGACCTACCTGGATTTGATGAGCGTCAGTTGTATGAGCTTAGAAGAAACTCTCACTAAGGCGGCAACAAAAGGGAAACCTCCAGCTACAGATGCCACTGATTCTGTTTCATCAGACGAACAAGTTACTGGCCCTACGAAATCGTTGAAGACGCCCCACATGCTCGTTTCTGTAGAGCTCGATCAAGACCAAGACCTGCCCAGTAGCGAGGCATGCCGTCGTTGGATCGCCTCATTTCCCGGTCTGGCTAAGCATGTTACAGTTGATGGTGTGTACCATGGCTACTCGACTGTTCTCATTCTTTCCATTCCGGTAGTCATCTGGGATACGCTACCAGATGATCCTGCTTGCCGTCCCATAACTTATGTCACATCAGGGAATCTTCTGGGAGATAACACCACTTTGGTTTGTGCGAGCAGTAGTGCGCACATAAACCTACCAGAGCGAATCCCAACACCTACCGCTACCTATGGATCATTTCACGATGACTCATCCGGACAAATCGTCGCTCCCAGTGACATGGATTCCGGAGTGTCAGGTTTGTCCGGAGCCCAACCTCAACAGCCAAGTCACTCCGCTAGCCTCGCGTCCATAGTTGGTGATGTCGAGGTGGCCAACACAGGAATACGATTGCCTTCAGACTCTGCGTCGTATTCTTTCCCCACTGGCCAAGAGTCCCTAGTATCGCCGGACTTGTCCCCAACGGGATCGGCAGCTGCTTCCAGCATTAAAACCCATGATGAAGAGCCTAGTGGTACAATCACTAGCTCATCAGTTCCTGATGACACTGAATCTGAAATCTCATACAAGGACGAGGAAAACGAATGTTGGCCCATGGTGAAAGTGGAGGCGGAAGATTTGAATGGCGCCCGACATAATCTGTTGGCTATTCTCGATTCGCAGGCACCTGATAATTTCATATCTTCCGAGAACCTCAAAAAGATCGGGAGTGTCAAGACATATCCATTTCTTGCAAGGCAGCTAAAGATATTTTCAAACTCTGTAAACCCAGAAGGGACCTTATGCCCAACGCATTTCGCGCGCGTCAAGTTACATATAGCGGAAATCGGATACTTTACGGAAAGTTTGCGTGTACTAAATGTTCCGGATCACGTCGTCGATGGTTTTGGGATCATAATCCTCGGAGGCGGATTCATGAGGCAGCATGGAGGTATGAGTCTGTTTGAACGTATAGCAGACATGAAACCCACCACAGCGAGACTTTGGTCTGATATTAGAAACCATACTTCCAGGACTGCCACCGCTGCTATGGCTGTAACAACCGCTACTACCAACACAGCATCCATTTCCGAACAAAAGGACGATTATGACGATGGAATTGATCCATCCAACATACCAAGGCCATCTGCAAAATCGAAAGTGGAGCCTTCAAGCTCAGATGAAGAGGACTACCCGCCGTCTGGATCCGGAACAGGCTCAAAGAGCTAGGATCTAAAAACGAGAGGATTGAGTATCGAGACGTTTATATTCCCGCTTTAAGGGTTTCTGCTTAAGAGATAGGCTGTAGATCTCTGCAAGTTAAATTTTGAGATTGTATTTCGTATGAACTCGTCAATTTGGATAGAACTTTTATTATACTGTTATTTGGGAGTTGAATGGCAATTATTTAAGGAATACATACGTGCTAAAAGCTCGCATTTGAATGGGGTCTGTTCTTTCTCGTTTGTGGGAAGCAATCAGAACTCAAGCAGCGATAAATTCAATTCTCACTTTCCCATATCATTTTTATATTGTTTTCATCTGCATCCAGCTCCATTTCTTGAGCCTCGCCCACGTATCGAGGCTCCTCCTCTACGAATTGCAGCTCTTGTTGAAGGTTTCATAGACCCTACTCCACCGACGGGCACGACGAGGCTACGATGCTCGCTTGTCATCACATCCCTAAATAACGGTGATCCGTAACTCACCAGTGTCACCTTAAGCACCGTATTTACATTCCGCTGCTCCAGCCCGGAGAATATGGACATGAAGGCTGCAGGCCACGAGAAGTCTTCTGTCAAGGTTGCTAGCGAAGGGTGCAGGAGCTCCACATCGATGATGATGTAGAGGAGTGGGATGCCTTGGAGTACTGAAGCCAGTATATTAAACCAATCTTCTTCGGTGTTTGCTGCTAGATATGCATGCAAACGGGGAGCCAACGCTGAGTCTGTGTGTATTGAGGCGTTGGCTTGTATAGCTTGAGCGATGAGGCATTTGAGGATTTCGATTGTGGAAACTTGCTCCTCTTGTGTTTCAGTAGATTCTTGCGGGGCAATCGTTTTGAGAGCCCAGATGACTGGTCTATGCGAATCTCGCAGAAGTTTTATCGAGTCGGCGCAGAAGTCTTTGACATGGAAGCGCGTTTTGCGGGTTCCGTTGATCATAACTAGGGATGAAGTCGTGCACTGATTCCAGTCCTTCATTCTTGGGTCTAGCCAGAAAGATGGACCTGTATTCGATTTCTTCAAGCGGCGCCGGTTCCGCATGAAAAGAGATGCTTGGAGAGTTCTGGTCGGATCAAGCAATTTCGGTGTAGATAAGAAGGCTATGAATTGCGACAGTTGAATTTCAGAAAGCGTTTGTCGAAGTTCGATCCGGGCGGATGCATTTATTGTACTTTCGGTGGCTATCTTCTCATTAGTCTGCAGAGCGAGTGTTGTCATTTTCTCAAGACTGGTTTTCATGGCTTCCTGCCCTGTGACTAGCTCTTGGACTTTGGTGTGCAAATCTCTCTGCTCGGCATGACCGATCGCTGAGGCAAGCTCGGCCAAATTGCGTGATAGTGCTGATATTTTGCGGAGCAGGTCATCGTAGCGTAGCTCCGCAGGCCTTGTGATCGAGTGGACGATATGCATAAGCTTGCTCTCCTGGTACCATCGAAGTGCTCTGAGAAGGAATCGAAGAACATGGCTATAAATTCCAGTGATGGATTTTTTCACTCTCTCGGTCGGAAAGAGGTCTAAGATCAGCTCTGCTCTCGGAAGAAGGTCTGCTATTTCGCATAGCCCAGTCGAAAGCCGAGAGAGTAGATTTTGGTGATTGACGACCCCCTGGTAACATATTACTTGCTATTCGCATCGTAAGTACCCTGAGAATGTACTTACTACAAATAAGACCTTCATTGCTCCCCACGCTAATGAGGTATACTCGGGGTGGTGTTGGACCAAGACGTCCATGATTACGCCATAATGATGGACTCTGCTTGATAGTTCGCAAAGTGTCTCGCGAATCTTTGAGTCACCCTTGCGGGCCTCATACTGCAATCGTGCCTCAGTAACGCAGATGAGAATGTCCGCGAGGCTGCTGCACTTCGAGTCGGCTATCCACTTCAACTTCGTTTTATCTTTGGATAGCTCGGACTTAAACGCTGCCAGCGTCTCGGTGAAGATTTCTTCAGCATATTCCGACCTGAAATTCGGTTTATTGTCAGCTATTGCCATCTTTTAGAATCGGGATATGTTGGCTGCCTTGCCAGTGGGAAGGCTGTTGAGCGATCGCACCTCGTTTTTGAGCTATTGCTCGAGGTATACCAGGAGTGAAAGTCTGGCCTAGCCATTATCAATCAGAGATTCGCCGAATAAGAAAATAGAATTGACTCTATCTCAGCGGCCTGAAATCTCTAGAATGGTCTTGATCTTGGAAATGTGATGAGGCTGGCGCTTAAGCAGCTGTTGTGCGACGCTGGCGTCAAACTCCTCAACAAGACTTCGCAGAATCGCAAAGTACCACCAGCACTCCAAGAGCTGACAGCCCCGCTCAATGGAGTCCATGAGAACTGCGCAACGTTCCCGTCGTAATGCGACCAGTTGCCCGCGGAGCATGGCCTGAATTACTGCGAGAGCATAATAACACCACCAGACCCACGACGTTCCGCGGTCCTGGGGCCAAGGTTGCTGGCAGAGAAAAAGATAACGCCAACGAAAACGAGAGAAGCAACGCAGGAAAGAGCGCAGAAGCTGACGAGTACGAGGACGAAGTCGCAGACGCAGAAGGATACGATGGCGTGGAAGGCAGCGAATACGAAAATACAAGCGAATTTAGTGGAGAAAGAGAGGAGGAGCTGAGCGAGCCCGGGGGGCTTGCGAGTGGCGCCCTCGGTGCTTCCATCGAAGCAAAAAAGCCGATTCCAGCTTCTGAAAAACAACCAAACTCGCTACAATCGCAGGTACAACTTAGAATACAGGAGGAGGAAACACAACAAAGGGTACTGGAATCTCAAACTACCTTAGAGCTAGATTCTCTATACCCTCGTCCAAAACGGCTCCAAAACATTACAATATCAGACGATAGAAGTGTAGGAAGTGAGTTCGAACTCACTCGACGCATTCTCCAGGTTTTAAAGCCAAAAGAGACTAAATCATTGCCGTCAGAAACGGAAGCTGAGAAGGATCCCGCTGAAAAGAAACCTGCTGAAAAGGTTTCTTCGCAACCAATCCCTCTACTGCCCAATCACAGTCCTTCTGGTCAGCGCACTTTCAAAAGCCCCGTTCTGCAGAGCTATCATATGGAATTGATGCGGTTGGAGCAACAAAATAAAGAAAGAAATACGATGTCAAAGCAAGGTGTGAGGCCCGCAACGCTAGGTCAGTCCGGTATGCCTGTGCGAATGGCGCGTCCATCCACTGGTGATTTGGGCTCTTCGTCGGACGCCGTCCTCACAAAAGACGACATGCAAAGCTTGCCAGCACAAACTTCACTCGACTCAAAAGTTTCCGTGCAAAATAAAATAGAGGGTTCAGCCCCCAAGTCTCAGCCCGATCTTCTCTCGACTGAAGCGATAGCTCTGGGGATTCCAAATGTGTCTACCCTAAACCCCGAAAGCTTGCAAGTTTATATACAAAAATTACAAGGAAAAGCTGGAGAGTTGGAAAATTTGCTAAAAGAGCAAGAGCCTTCCAGGTTTCAGCTTATTCATCGCATAATCAATTCACCAAAGTTCACATCGCTTTTCTTTGATAAGCCTCAATGGTTTATCGCAGAAGATGACTCGATGGCTTTGAAGAGCAGTCTTCCGCTCTCCGACATCTCAACCTTCCCAGACAAGCATCCCGACGTTTCATTCGTTGTTTATCGCGACTATTATTCGACATCTGTGAGATTCCAAAAATCCGACAAGAGTGAGGCCGTTCCTGAAGTCCAGCATAGCGAAGAATGCATTTATACTTATGCGAAAGATCTTACTGCCGGGGTCACTAAGTTCTTGAGATCGATGCCAGAGTTCTTGGATGACTACACCGCGTTCAAGTCCAAAGGAACTCCGGTCGCTCCATATTTCATTTTCTACCACTCAAGACACTTGGTGGAAGAGGTGCTGAATGGGCTTAACGACAAGGAGCGGCGACAATTTAAGCTGCTGTATGATTATATTATGTCTGAGTATTCAAGTGTCTACCAGGAAGTCGACTCTTTGCTTGAGCGGGGGAAAATCACTTTCAAGTATATCAAATATCTGTTCAAACCACGAGATATTCTGGTAGTAGGACAGGGGGATGATATTAGAGGGGTTCTTGCTACATCTTGGCTTGAAATCGCACCAGAATATGATCAACCAAGGGGGAAATCAACCCAAGAGGAACGGAGGGTGCGGTGGAATATCAGCAGTTCTTCGTGGAGGTTCAATGGTGTCTTCTCACATTTGATTGAGATGATGCACCTAGACATTGACCAAAACGACGACTCGGAGAAGAATATAGAGTGTTTAAATCTTCGACCCCTGAAATTTGTGGGGAAACAATCTGACGGCCGGTTGAGGCGCAGGGGAGAGATGTTTTGGAAGTGTCGTAATAGACACTTCGTCTCTCATCACGAAGACAAAGGGAGAGATTCCCATCATTCTGGCGATGACAGATACATGGTAGATCTCAAAACTTACAGCGAGTTACACCCGCCCGATACAACAAAGTACTCGTATCGTGAAGAAGAATACAACGATGACCTCAGCGCTGAAGACATGGAGCAGGACACCCCTCCCAACTCTAATTTTGTCTACTTGGTTCCTATAAAAATCAAAGCCTACAACCTCAAACAGAAGAGGTGGGTGGATTTAAGAGTTGATTGTCTGTCTGAAGTCGTGTGGAACAAAGAAGCATTTAAGAGTTTGGTGCTCGACAACAAGACGAAGAACCTGATCCAGGCTCTCATAAGCAACCAACTGGAAGCGGAAAAATCTACCGATTTGATAAGCGGGAAAGGCAACGGATTGATCCTCCTCCTTCATGGCGGCCCAGGCACGGGAAAGACCCTCACTGCAGAGAGCGTTGCTGAAATCGCAGAGAAACCTTTGTACCCTGTTACTTGTGGCGATATCGGGACAGAGCCAGAGAAAGTGGAAATGTATCTTGAATCAGTTCTTCATCTCGGGAAAACTTGGGACTGTGTCGTTCTGCTTGACGAGGCCGATGTATTCCTCGAGCAGCGCAGCCTGGCAGATCTTCAACGGAACGCACTAGTCTCTGTGTTCCTGCGTGTCCTGGAGTATCACGACGGGATACTTATTCTTACGAGCAACCGAGTTGGTACCTTCGATGAGGCATTCAAATCACGGATCCAATTGGCACTGCATTACGCCAATCTCAGCCCGTATCAACGAGAGAAAATTTGGCGAAATTTCTTTGAAAGGTTGAGGAAGCTGGAGGTGGAGAAGGTCGATTTTGATGATTTGGAAGACCATTTGGAGCACCTTTCAAAGATAAAGATGAACGGAAGACAGATACGCAATGCTATTACAACTGCTCGACAATACGCAAAATGGAAAGCCGAAACTTTGAATTATGCAATGTTGAAAGACATCGTTGAAACATCCGGGAGATTCGATGTCTATCTGGAGAAGTTGAACGGCGGGTATTCGCAGGATCAGCTAGCTGAGGATGAAGGAATCAGGCTGTCCGAAACAGCTGACTTGGACTGTTCTTGAAAACGAGTTTTTACACTTGATGGGATTTGATACACATACAAGATTCTTTCTATTTTGTTAGACAATCGGATTTCATTCCCTCAGCGAATACGACGTATCGTCCGCCAGATGACCGACATCCTCCGAAGACCTAGCGCGGAACGTTAGTTCTTGGAGAACTTATGTTCTACAATACCGTGATTGAATACCTTCAATCAGGTGAGTCATACGTCGAGATACCTTGAATTCCCAGTAGACAAGTCTTGCGGCAGTATTCACTTTCAGGCCTGACTGCTATCTAGCGGGTCCCTTCCTAGGTGATTGCTGTTGATGATATTATGCCGAAGCTTTTATGAAGTACTTTGAAGTTCAGTCCCACGAATACAATCTGTTCACATTGCCACCTCAAGATTTTCAATTCCGATTCTATATTCTAGGGTGTTGTATTTATATTGGGCAGATCCTCAGTAGAAATCTGTAGTATTTACGCAGTCACATTCTACGCTACCAGTTAGTAGCTCCGGCACCGCGCATGAGACGTCACCTCCTCAAACCAAACTGTAGGTTCTCTCACGTAAGTGTTCATCTCTTAGTGGCCCATTCCATGATGCGGCGGAATACAGCCTTGCCGTCATGACGTCCCATCATAGCAGCCTCAAGGGTCTTCAGTTCAGATTGTTCCATCTCCCCCTTGTATGCTGGCGCGGCAGCCAACAATCTCGCCGCCAAGCGCCCTTTCATTTCAGGATGAGATTGACTTGTCAAAATCTCATATTCGATGCATCCCGGAATAGCTCAAAATTTTCAGCAAGGGGTATTACGCCTGGGGCAGTCTTTATAATGGCTCTTCGGTGGAATTCCATCGCCGTCTGGGAAGCATTAGAAACTGGCAAGTAGGAAACCAAAAGGGAAACTGGAGCTCGCACTTACATATGAGCCCTCAGATGCCGCAAAATCGAAGAGCTTTCTGCATTCATCCGTCGTCTGATGCTTTTGGGACCTAGCTATATCGAGAATTAACATTCCCCAGAGCAAACAGAAGATAACCATACTTCGGGTTTTCTGTCCATCGTCTCAACCACTCCTCCGAGGGCAACGCAAATCGCCTGATGCCCCCAGCATATTCCCAAAAGCTTTGCCGTGCCCATTCTATCATCTCTCTGGGAAGCCTCAGTCTGTCTTATGAAGTTCATCATCTTGAGCACCCATGGTTCCTTTGACATCGGGTCAACTGTTCCGCCACTCAAAATTACGAGGTCATATTTGAGGACATCGGGATATTCTTGCTTTACGATGGGATCGTATATTCCAATATCTGCTTCTGGTGCTGATTGAGAAATTATCTCTTTGAACGAATCCGCGACATCAGGTGCGAGTAACGAGGAGCTGTTTATTAGAACAGCAATTCGCAATGGGTCAGTCACCGAACCAATTATTTGGCGTTGTTTGAACCTGAGTCTCTGGAAGTATGATAAGCTTTGATAACTTATCCCATAACACTATCTCAATGATTCTTGGGTTGAGTGCCGCTGAAAGGACAAGAAGATTTGGGGTCAGAACAACGACGTTTTGCAAGGGTGGGGGAATATTCGCGACCAGCACCGGATGCTTTTAGAACCAATTATTTTCGGCCGGACTGTCGATAATTGATGGACGCGTTTACTTTCTTTCTAATCTGAGGTAATTTTGAAGGAGTCTCATGCATTTGGAATGCTAGGAGCCGGCGCCGTACTGGTAAAGTAGAAATGTGATACGGAAGCGAAGAATAATGGAACCTGTCAATTTTCTCTAACTGTTTGCCCTCTCTAGAGATTATGCGTAGACTGAGACTGGAGGCTGAGAATATCCCACAAATAGAATGAACGGGAATAATAAAGCCTTTAGGTAGAAGCTGTGAAATTTTTAGTGCCCCTTCCCTCGTTCGGCAGTCTTCGCAAACCATCAAATTTAGCTCTAGAATCGGCTTCTTTGATTTAAAATATATGCTGGGGAGACGCAGCGATTTTGTGACATTTCAAGAGTGGTCGAAGAATCTTGAGATTAACATGACTTATTTCCACATGATAATGGGGGTGTCGTATAATTCCCGCTCGGGTTCGAATTCATTACTCCCAGATTATTAGGCACATCTCCTCCTGGAGGAACATATCCCCCAGCCAGCGTAACCGCAGCTTGCACATTCAAGAAGAAGTCACAGCGACTTTTAAGTGCCTGCTCGTCGCTAATGGTCGGGAATCCCCAGTCGGTGGCATTCAACACATTCCCCAATTTCTCGTCCTGCTGACCTGTAGTTTTCGACCACCAGAGCTTTGCTGGTGGTCCCGAGATTGTGACATTATCATTTGGATCCCCCGAGGCACTGAAGTACGTGAGGTACTGCTGGTAATAGCCGTACAAGACGCTTTGCTGGAAAGTGAGGTTGGGGTTCGGTCCATTGGCTACCATGAACGTGGGGATCAGGTCTGAGGAGTGCAGTGCGGTGCCGAAACTGTATTGCATAGAATACGTTTTGTTTGGGAAGGCCGTGTTCAGGTAGCGGTAGTTGCAGAGGAGAAACGTGTCATCCAGATATTGCATCGTGCGCGCGTCTTGCGTGGCGTACGGGCTCCCAGGCGAGTTTGGGGACGGGTAGTATTTGGCGACGGCTTGACGGACGGATGGAGCGTAAGCGGGAATATTGAAGTTTGTTAATTTGACAAATGCAGCATCAGAAGTAATTGTTCCTGTTCCAAACATTTCGGGCTCGTGGGCAGTATGCGAGAGAATCAGCCCTGAGAGATTTTTGAAATAGTTTCCGGAAGCGAGCTCAAGAGCGGGCATTTGACGAACCCAGCTTCCATCGGCAGCAGGACCTGGCTTGAACGTAGAAGGAGTAGTATTTGAAATGAGGCCTAAATTGGCGGCTTGTAGGGTATTGAAGGAGGCTGAGCGCAAGCATGCAAGTGACTGCCCACTGCAGCCGGCTCTAGTCAGAAATTCTTGGTAGAAGCTTTCGGTATCCCCACGGCGGTCTGCAAGCAACTCGGAGGTGGTGGATTGCATTACCACCTGGCGGAAAAGGGGGTTTTGTTTTCCGCCATACGCTGTTATATGATGTAAGAGGGACCCCGCTCCAGCTGATTCCCCCCAAGCCGTAACAAAATCCCTATTTCCTCCAAGAAGGTGGATGTAATCTTGAACCTAATTCTTGTCAACAAACTTGCCATAATATGTTCAAATAGTAGCGTTATACCCATTGGAATGCTGCTCTTTGGTCATAGAAACTTGTATTCAAGTCAGTACCAACAGACAAGGTGGAAGGCATTCACGCACCCCGTATTAGGCAAACCTTGCCGTTCCATAGTTGTTCCCGCGAGAAATCCGAAGGCCCCAAGCTGAAAATATATCAGATTCAGAACTAAATCACATAGCGTCATCAAACTCACACGGTAGTTATACGTGACAAAAATAAACCTGTTCCAGGACCCGGCAACTGGCCCAACCCCTGGGTATGATTCCTTAGAACCCACTAGATAGGCCCTAAGTTACTTTAGCACCGCAACAAACAAGCTAGCAAACATTAAATCAAGTACCCTCCATAAGTCCAGACCACAACCGGCATCTTTTGATCCGGATTTTTGATAGCAGAGCCCGGAACATATAGACTGTAGTAGTTTAGCAACATGACGCCCGACCATCAAAAAGGCTATCGTCACTCACTCAAGGAACAAACAGTCTTCAGCACCCGGAGTATAGATTGAAGCTTGGGGACATATATTGCCATAAGTCCCATCTTGCACTGTCGCATTATGAGGCGGGGCCGCCGGTTTCGCCCATCTCAAGCTTCCGACAGGAGGGGCAGCGAAGCGAATGTTTTTGAAAGTGTATATCTAATCCTCGCGCGGTCAGTAGTGATTCTTCTCTTTTGTCAGATAGGAAAATGATAACTAAGATCCCGCGAGTTTCAACGAAGGAAATGGCCCATACGTCTTGAGCGGAATCGTATTGACTAGCTCTCCATGATCCGTATGGAAGCGTCAAAATCGGAAGAGCAGAGGTGTTGCTCGTGAAATGGACACCTAGATCAATCTGACTTGACACTGCTACAGCGTAGAACGCCCAAGTGGCAGCAAGAATAATGACCCACATGCTCACGATGCTCAAAGTGTGCAGGAGACGCGAGATAGAAAATCTGACAAGTACAAAGACCCGAGCAAGCTTTTAGATACCGCTCAGAATTTTCTAATTCTTAATGAGAATCTGCATCTTGATTTCAAGTATCACTGATGTTTCCAGGACGTGAATAACTGCCGTCACTTGACGAGAAATATATTGAAAATTTACCCGACAATTCGTCCAAACTGCGAATCGAAGAACCCCATGACGCTTGGCTAATTGAGAATCGGTGCCTCGGCACATAAATTGTTTAGCATCTTTTTGCAGGGTATTAAATCCGGGGAAGGAACAAATACCTGCAGGTATGTTGCACAGAGTTTGCGGGGATAGATTGGAAGCCCAAAATACCCCGCCTACTTGGATTGTCCACTTGGAGCGAGAGACTACCGCGAAATGCCTGGGGCTGATGTAAAATTAATATATTCTAGTTGGCATTCTTTGCTAAAATAATTCCTAGGAGGGCGGTAGTTGAGAATCAAACAGCCGGCTGACTGTCGTCACTCCGTGCGAGCATACTCTTCTTGCTCCTGCACTTGCAGCATCGCGACACGCTCCCTCGCGACTTCCTCCATCCATTTGCCCTCGGCCCATTTCTTCCGCTTCCACTCTACTTCATCGATCTTTGATCGACCATCAAGCGCCTTCATTTCGCTTTGTTGTTTTGCTAGTAATGCGTCCATTTTTCTCCTCTCCCCATCGGAGATCGCTTGCAGCTGTTTCCTTCTATACGCATCCCAGAATCTGTATTCTTTATCTTGGTCTTTTCTCAATTCATCTCGTGCTTCTCGAACTTTGTATTCTGATTCGGGCTTTCCTTTCCAATAATCACGCAATTCATCCACGTAATTATCTTCAATGCGTCGTTCCTCGGCCAAACGAGCCTGGTATTCCATATCGAATTTATGTTCCGCATCGGCGATTTTCGATCTAGACTCTGTGCCCAAGAATTGCACTTCTTGAGGGTGTCGCATAGAGAGTGTATCCAACGCATCATAGCGCTCTCTCTTCGTCACTTCCTGCTCGAATTCATAGCGCTCAGCGATGAGGACACGCTGGACGTCATGTAAGAGATCGAGCTCATTCGTAAGTTGGTGGAACCGAAGATTGACTGCGGCGATGCGCTCTTCTTCGCGGCGTCGGCGGCGCTCTTCCTCGATCCGCATCCGTGCTTCAGCTTCTCGTGCTTCACGCTCAGCCTCGGCTCGTTCGAAGTCGGCGACTTGCTGAAGCGCGATGCGCACCTCTTCTGCCTCCGCCGCTTCACGGGCTGTTCTGGCCGTCTCCTCGTGGCGCCGAGTTGTTGCCTGCTGTTGGATCTCAGCCAATTGTGTGTCCGTACAACCACAAGTTCGCCACCTCAGGCCACAAATGTAACAGAATTGAGCTTTGCACCGACATGTCATATGGCGGCATCCCTTGTTGTGTTCCACGAGAGCTTGGCAGCTGTAGCACCTCTTCCAGCCTTCCATCTCTGCTAAGTTAATGGTAGCTTGAAGATTCGGATCTTGAGGACAGTCGTTTCCGTTGTGAAATTCTCCTCGGCATATTGTGCATGCTTTTCGGGCACACTTGGGGCACTTCGCAGAGTGCAGTTGGGTATTTATGTTTTTGGCTGGAATCCAGGTACTGCAAGCAGATTGAGCGCAATATATCCTATCGCCTGCCGGGATGGACCATTCTGCTTCTCGCAGGGCGTATTTCGTCTTCGTTTGGCTGTCGAGATGAGGAAGGATGCTGGAGGATGGTATGGTATTCAGACAACATTTGGCAGGCCAGTGCGTTTCCGATTCCAAAGCATTACTGTGGGAGATCAGACAAGTCACAAACATTTTCTTCGAAAATAGAGGAACGCACCTTATAAGTCGTTGAAAACAGTCAGGACAATAGCTATGACAGCTTAGCTTGATTAATTCAGGGGTTAGAAAATCGTCTAGGCACGAAACACATTCCCTGGCGGCATTAGCATTTTCATAATTCTATATTATCGGGATATTCTTACCCTGTCCTCGATGAACTAGGTGTCGCTTCCCCCATTGGGGCTGGAATTGATGGGAATACCGGTTGTGCTGGAGGACTGCCAAAATTGTCCAAGTCATCGGGCTCAATTTGCCTTCTGTCACGGCGACTAAAGTTAAATATTGAACTGAACCCAAACGAAGATCTAGCTGAGGATCTAGAGCTAACGGCAGAGTCAATTTCTGGTGATCTTGACGCGTATCCGGAGTCAAATGACGAGACGGATGAGTTGCTGCCAGCGCTCAAGCGAGACCGATTGGTGGAGAAGGATGGGTCTAAGTTCCCATTTGGTGTCTGTGAACAAGTCAGCGTGGCCACTCGCAGATACGAGAAGCAAGACCACTTACATTAATTTGAGGTTTGACGGAAACTCTTCGACCTCGTGTCAGAGGTCTTTCTCGTCGAGTCGTTGCTCCGTGTCGTTCTATCTCTTCAGCGTGCCTTGCCTTCAGTCTTTCTATTGAAGGTGCTAGTAAGTTTCTGAGATCTTCCGAAGTATCATCTTGAAATTTAAGGAGTTCCGCTGGATGGTCATATCTTCTCCAATCTATTGACTCATTGTCGGCTACGCTCGAGACAACTGGTTCAAACAGCAAATAGGGCACCGAACTAGCTTCGCTATTCTGCTCTAACCCGCGAAAAATATCATCTCGATCATTTGATGGTGGTTGGCTCATTGCGATCTGGGTTTGTTGAGGGGCATCTAGTGACTGTGATGAGGGGTTTGGATGTGGCTCGTCCCCCACAACTTCTTCTCGGGAATGATTTGGCCAACGTCCTGGCATGCTGGCGAGTATTGTCATAGTTTCGCAGTGAATTCGGGATGGACGAAGCAAGTATCTTGTGAATTAATTTAATAGAGGTAACTTGGTCGAGTAATGTTTCCTTGAAGATACACTGGTATTTACAAAGTCCACAAAATACAGCCGCCTCAGCAATGCCTTCAAAGCTGCACACGGAAACCATAGCCTCTGACCTCTACACCATTGCCATTCCGGTGAGGCAAAACAGCATGCCCAAACATCTAGCAGCTGAGACCCACGGGTAGCGACACTAGCAGCCAATCCCCAGTTATACATTGAGCCAAAGGATGAGCTTAATGGGTAGGTGTGGGTGGAATAATCGGTCTGCCTGACATGTAACGGGGGCTGTGCAAGAGGCCATCTGCAACGGCAAGGCTTCCTCGGTCTGCCAATAATGATGCCTAGAGAGCTTTCTATCCGCAAGGACATTAGCAGCACTGCCGCAAGCCCGCAGAATCGAACGATGGAAGAAGCTTCCAATACATCTTGACCCGCTGTGTGAATTTTCCACATGACTGGAGAGCGCGCTGGCGGCCTCTTCCGACAGCTGACACTTGCCATAACTTGCCATGACTCTCGGGTCAACTATCTCGCCCTGCTGCTTGCCGCAGGATTGTATAAGCCACGATAATCTTTCCAATCTATCGCTATTGATAGACTCTCAAACTTGAGAAAATTTGGTGTTTGTTGTGAAGTAAGGAAGGTGTGAATCGCATCGCGATTTTCGCTAAAATCGAAGCGCGTCGGCGACGACGCCAGTTCTTCAACATCAACAACATTGTCTAAAGACCTCTCTTCGACGAAACTATCAAATCTCAAGATGGTGGCTGCTCTTATGATTACTGATAACTATTGACTCTAGCATATACATCAACTGAAACCCATTCTAGGCACCTATTACCAACAAATTGCCCCACCCTTCGACCGACGACCTCCCCAGCCTCCTCCAATTTCCAATCCGCAGATGGCTTTACGATACAAACTGTCGAACGGTCATCTCCAGCGCGACGATCTCGAGGTACAGGTGCTGGATAAATGGCAGCGATGCAAACAATGGGGCAGGAAGGGAAGGAGGGACACACAATCTTTGGGGGAGATGCATGTCTTCAGGTAGGCTATGGGAGTATTCACTATGACCTATTTATAGGAGCGCATTCTTTGTGGGCACACAACACGTGGGTAGGGAGTTTCAATGCACATTCCCAGAGGTGGACTCCATGATACCTACCTTGGTTCGGGCAGCATATCAGTACTTGGCACCACAGCTCCCACAAAGAACGTCTCGTTCCACATATGAAAGACGTTCACTATAGTCATCTTTGGGATATTTTGTTTCTAGGAATCGGGCATTGTGAGCTTTTTTCATCGTCTATGACAAATTTCACAACAATTCAACGATCCCAGCAACCAGGTTACATAACGCCGCAGTTCATCCCTAAACAAGCACAGCTATACGTGTTCAATCATGATCCACAGTAGCTTTCTTGCTTCCTTCTCCTCTTTCTCTCTTACTTTCCCCGTTTTCCCTGCGCGTCCATCTCTTCTAAGTCCTCCGATATCCTCCGACTCAGAACTAGAACTCTCAGGGTCCGATATATCAGTGCGGGGTTCTTTTCCTTTCTTCTTCTGCTTCTTCCTGTTTTTCTCCCGTTTTCGCGCCTCCTTTTCAGATTTCTTCTCATATTTCCTCTCCCTCTTTTCTTCCTTTTCAATCTCCTTCTCGCGTTGTTTCATCGCCTTCTTTGCCATTTTGGCCTTCTCTCTCTCCACAGCCTTTGAGCTCCATTTGTCCAGAAACCCTGCCTGACCCTCTGGAACGGGCAGATCATGCCTAGTAAACTGCGCGGTATAAGGTCCTACATTCTTCAATACCTTCTCCAACAAATCCATATCCCACGCGTCATCCAAAGTCGCTTGAGCCTCCGTCATCCTCAGTAGACGAGGAATCTCTTCACCCTTAACAATTCGCGCCCTCATTCGTCGGGGTCCAAACATTCTCGCATTAACCTGCTTCAAGAATTCATCGGTGCGAGCTTTGCTCACAACTTTAGTTCCAACCTGTGCCCCGACTTGCAATCCGACACCGACTAGCTGAGCTATGTGATGAGGCACCATTCCCACAACGTTTCCAGCCAAATTCAGAATCTGTAGCGGTGGTGAAGGCAACGAAATGACATTCAGATTGTCAATGAAGGCGAGGAAATGGTCGATCGTCAGATTACTGGAGGACAAACAGGGTGCCCAGGCACGCATGAATGGTGTTCCAAGACCACGTGCAGGCGGTAATTGTGGAATGAGAATCGGACGAAGAAGCTGTGAAGGTTGCGATGGTGCCGGAGGAACTGTATTTATGAATGCCAGGGTTTTCGAAAGCAAAGTGGCGTCTGCATCTTCCGTTGATAGAGACGTGGGTGGCTGTGATGAGATGGATGCTGGTAGAGTGGTTGGTTGAAAGCTCCCAGGAGGCTCAGGTGCATAGTATGGTGTACGTTGGTGCAAAGAGATGGCTTGGAATTGCTGGGTGGGTGGAATTGGATTGATTGGGCTTGGCTGTTGGTCAAATATATGCGCATCGTTCCATGTCTGGGGACCTGATTGAGAGGTCGTCCCTGAGGAATACTCTCCCCCTCGATATGACTTCGTCTCGGGAAGGCCATAAGGGCGGATTCGACGAAGTTCGTCTGAATAAAGCTGGCTATGTAGCCCGTTCAGAATTTCAGAATATGGTGGAGCTGGTTCTGAGAATTTCCCGAGTTCTTCAGCTCGAGCAGTGAACGGAGTTGTATCCCCTGGCAATTGGTGAGACATTATGATTGTCGGAAAGTTATGTACTGTCCTAAGTGGGTGAGAGAAATGAGATGAGTACTAATGGGTTTTCATAGCTGAAGGCCACGAATGTTCATATACTGATCTGAAAGTGGCCTCGCAATTTTCCTACCCGATTGGGAAGTGTATCCGGTACGGCTTCAGCCTCCTATCACTCACCAATCCCAACGAAGATCTATCCAAGGGTCAGAGTAGCGTGCGTCGTCGCAAAAAGTACCCCACTTTCGGAATAGCGTGCTCCACTAAACAGCCCCCTTTTAGCGACTATCACTTATATCACAATCCGAGGCAACGCAACGCGCTGGCAACAGGTACGGACCAAGCAGATCCGAACATGTCTGCATACCGGTGGGCTTATATGCTGCCTCTCCGACTTGAGGAGCCGTAATCATGGGTCGCACTCGCGGCATGGGGGCTTCCAAGGGTTCGTATCAAGTCATGGCCACTGGAAGCTGGCTCCGATCAAAATCGCAAGTCTAATGGGATTTTATAGGATGCCGCAATTGCCGTCGTAGGAAAGTCAAATGTGACGAACGACATCCCTTGTGCATGAAATGCGAAAAGGCAAATGTTGCATGCGAAGGTTACGTCCGAGAGCACCGATTTGTCGACGAAGCAGCAAAGATTGCGAAACACGGGAGGAAAGTCAAGGCTGGGGGCACACCCGTTAACAATGTATCTACTTTCATTTCCCGTCTTTCCACTGAAAGTCCAAGCCTTTCACTGTCAGCGGCGGTCATAAAATACTTAGATCCTACTCTCCCGGATAAGACACAACCTTCCGAAGTTGACTTCCAATTGCCTGACGGAATTCAGAATTACGGTTGGGACTTAAGAGTAGGAAGGCAACTACAAATGAAAGTAGATGAGAATGCTCACATAGCTTTCCTCCTGGCCAATCTGTTCTCCGGCTTCCCATCTATATTTTGGCTGTATGAGCAAGCTACGGATTACACATCAACCTCCGCCTTGCCCAGTGTCCGGGCTCTCGCAGCCACGTACTTTGGTCGTCGACACCACTCGACAGAAGCCATACGAAAAGGGATCCAGCTATATGGGCAGGCGCTGAAGGGTCTGAACGAGGATCTGCTTTCAAATGATCGAGCCGATTCGGTTGTAGTTTTGCGGAGTGCGGTAACTTTAGAGTTGTACGAGGTACGTTTATACGCCGCTACATTGACACATATGCTGATTCTTTGCTTCCTGGGATATACAGCTCGTGGCGTTCGATTCCACATCCGGGTGGTTGAAACACGCTGGAGGTGTGGGGCGGCTCATAGAACTTCGAGGCCCAGAAAGACATCAACAGCCAAACGAGAGAATGTTCTTAGAAGGAAACAGAGTTACAATTGCTCTTGGCTGTCTCCTCCAGCGCAAAAGATGTTTCTTGGAAAGACTTGGATGGAAAACGGTACCGTGGGCGCTTGACCCGGACGAGAAAATGCATCTTCACTATTTGCATGACATCCTTTGCGACATACCAGGCCTTACAGAAGACGCAAAAGTCCTGCATCGGCCAGGACTGCCGCCACAGCAACGCAAAATAGCACATACACTCCTTTCAAACAATATTGTGCTTCATCTTCAACAGCTCTATAATTGGCGCACCAGATGGGATCAACTCAACCCCAGCGCATGCTACGAAACCAATTCACGAGAAAAGCACTGGCAATCATCAAAACTAGACGCTCAAGATGAACTCCTCTTTCCTACCGTTTTATATTACACTTGCCTAGAGACAGCCAATGAGATCACGACCTATAACGGAACCCTCCTACTTCTTCTCAAACTAGGGTTCCAAACCATAGGACCCTCATTTGATACCTCTTATTCATCGCCGAGTATTCCACCTGCCTGCACTGGCAGCCCATTGTACCCTCCAGGCTCAGCGCTCAGCGCTGTAGCTATCGCAACAGAGATATGCAGAAGTGCTGAGTACCACTTGAACTGCGGCAATAGCGCAGGGGCTTTTTATTTGGTATTTCCACTCCGTGTGGCTTGGGCAACCTTTGAAGATGGGACGCGAGAGAAAATATGGTGCGAGTCTATGATGGGCATAATTGCTGACCGCAGTGGTTGGGAAGTTGGGAGAGGTTTGACAGGAAATTTCACAACTCGAGGAGCTGGATTCGTCACGGAAGAAGGGGAATGAGTCTTCAATTAAACGATTTTTTGCTCATGTTCATGCTCGCCGAATATATGTAGGAGAGGGAGAATGGGATCTTCATTAGAGTTGAACACACCTGTTCACAGGGGTACGGGCAACCTCGCTTGGCGTCCTGACGATATGGATATGCGGTGGTGGGGTAATGGCGGGGTTTTTGGATCCGGAGAAATTCAAATGATAATTCTGAGATGCAAAAACAACTCTGTACATTGGCCAGGAGATCCAGATTGTAAGTTATCGCCTAGATAAGACGTGTTATTTTTGGCCAAATCGAGTTTGACAAGGAGCAAAGTGAGCAGCTGCTGACCTCCACGTGAGCCATAGTCAACCAATCAGGTACATACCATTTCCAGCAGCCCAATCCAGTCACCGAAAATCGACATGATGCATGCTGCAACACGTAACGCCACTATAGCGGAGCTTGGGAGCCTGACCTGTTTTCAATAATAAGCCGCAGACATCCCAAGTGAGACCTAACGCCTGAGGTGTTCGGGTTTGTTTTATTTTCCTCAATCTAATTTTCGAAATGTATATTTGAGCATCATGGACTCTTTCTATACAATATCATCACGAGAAGAATCGACGGTAAGGGAATTGCTCCATTCGTATTTATGAATTACACACTGATGGACTTGAAGGACAGGACAACGCTGACGACACCGTCATCGACCACTCACGATACCTCACGAGCTAGTTATCACATCAGCGATATCAGTGCTTTCGCGGAAAATCTCCAAGATGTTTGAGCTCCACTCTCAATTGATTTCTTTCAATTACTGCGACAGCTAACCAATGGCAGGCCGCCAACCGTGCCTTCCCCAACCGAGGCCAGTCTCGATATAAAACAGTCAACGTCTGTTTGATCAGATGGCAAGAGGATGAGCTTCAAGTGAAATCAGAGGTAGACAGACTGTTCCACGTCTTTGAGAAGTTGTACGGTTTCAATACTCAGATATGGCTCATTCCACCTCGAGCATCTCAAATCCAGCTCACGAGTATGACTTGCACCTTTCTCCAGGAATTCGACGCCGAGGACAATTTGTTCATTGTCTACTACGGTGGCCATGGCACTATTAATCAGGCGAGACAGAATCAATGGTGGTCCGGGCGGGATCCCGGTTCCGCTTCTGTCGATTGGTCTGCCATTCAGGCGCTCTTTGCAACTGCTGTCTCCGACGTCTTGGTGCTCCTTGATTGCTGTGCGGCAGCCAGTTCGGCCCTTGGATCAGGAGGTAACGTTATGGAAGCCATTGCTGCTTGTGGATTTGAGACCAGGTCGCCTCCTCCTGGAATATACTCTTTCACTCATACTTTGATTGAGGTTCTTGAAGATTGGGTGAATAAACCTTCATTTTCGGCCGCAATGCTGCATACAGAAGTTCTGTTTGTGCTCAAACAGAAGCGGCCCGAACGTGGACGAGATGGAAGAAGACTCGAATGGTGTTCAACACCGATTCATTTGGTATATACCAGTGACCCAAAATCGCCAGGTATCGAGTTGTGCTGCTTGAAGAGTCCAAAATCGGTACAGAAGGCGACCAACCGGGTTGTTTCCCAAAGACCGAGTCGCTCAACTACCTATGTCGACAGCATGGACCTTGACGATGATTCTTTGTCGGACGCCCTCTCAGCATGCACCGAGGATGGCACTTATCAAGTGCCTCACGTGCTTCTCTCGATCGCACTTGAAGAAGATCAGGCAGACCTAGACGCCTCCTCTTGCCGCCGATGGCTGTCAGACTTCCCAGCACTCGTGAAGTACGCCACAATAGAGGGAGTCTATAGGGGTAATTCTACCCTGATAACGATCTCCTTGCCAGTGATGATATGGGACTTGCTGCCCGAAAACCGTGCCTGCTCCTTCATTGGCTTTGTCAACACACCAAACAAGTACAGTCAGTCGTTTTCTCTGGCAGACATACGGAATATGTATCTACAAATGTTGCCAGAGCAGGATCGTGGAAAATTGGGAACGATACGGGACCTGGGCAGCCCCTCACCTCAAGCTCGGAGCAGGCCAATTCCAACACCGTCTAAACGTTTACGAAGCTTGAGTAGAGATAGTTCTTATGAGTCGGACTATTCGTTTGTCTCCAGCACATACATCGCCCAGAGTCTAACGTGAGTCTCCAATCCATAGCGGTAATACGTCTGATGATACTGATCTACTACAGTGCCGCGAGGAAATCTCTTCGAAAAAGCGGAAAGACCAAGATGTTCACTCTGGGCGGGTCTTCTAGCAGCGAAAGCGAGATGCTTGAATCCTCCTCTCACGATCCGCGTACGCGGTCCGAAGAAGATGTCACAACTACGCAGAAACAAGAGTGCGAACTAACCGACGATGGGGCATTTGACACGGATAGTTCCGAAAGCTACGGCGATTTTATCGATACAGACAATTCCCTGGACTGGGAACCCTCAAAGAATGACGGCCCGGACGCAAATGTCGACGAGAAGACCTGGGCTTGGAAGAGCTTCTTCCAGCGAGTCGAGTCCAGCACCAAACGCAGTGCTCCCGAATCATTGATCACCACTATGTTGAATCAGGACAACCGCGCAAGAGCACATACAGATGCAGCTATAAATGTCTCCCATTCCTGCCCTCGACTCATAAAATCTCGCGCCAACGCTGATTGTCGAAGAGAAATGCTCACGAGCGAGTTGAGTACCAGCTTGCGCCAACATCTACTACGCGAGCGCAGTCACAGGTCGCAAACGGTTCTGAAGCGTAGACACTCCGATGTTGGAACTCTGAAGCAGCAGCTTGAGAGAACTGCTATCAGGGTGGATGCAAATGAGGGTGCAGATGGTTTATTAGACCAAGGTGTGGTCGGGTATAATTCGAAGGGTTGGTAAATGGCATTCCTGGACTTTTGTCTTTCTGCTGAAGGTATGGAGTTGCGAAACTCAGTAAGGCGACGATATACTTCACAAAGGCTTCATGGAAAGTTGAAGTCGTTTGGAAATTAAATGTTTAATAATCAAAGGTTCGATGCTCCGGGGGCGGAAGGGTCGCTCCCTAAGCCATGCTGTGCTGAAACCAAACAACATATCCCCAACCTGTCAGAGTCCGGTTCTCAAGGTCGCTTCTATCAAAATTTGCTTCCGGGCATCTCGTGAATCGGTGTTTTTACTGGCATCTCATGAATCCGTATTCGATCCGCCACTCCACTACCCTCCATCTCCTGCCTTCGGCCCTCTTGTGAGAATCTCACACCTTGTTTTGAGTACTCAGTTGGCATCGTACCAACAGCAGCAACTGAGGGTGATGCATGACTGCGTCTGTATTTCCGCAGAAAAAAGAGACCCAGAGTTATAAGACTCAGAACTGCTATTCCGCCGACCGTGCCGCCCACTATGGCGCCGGTATTATTATGACTGTGTGATGAAGCGGGCACTGGTGCTGTCGCTGATGGCTGAGGAGGGGCGGTCGTAGCGCTATTTGCTGCGGACGTCGATGAGGACGAAACAATGATATAAATGCTATTTGAACTCGGTGACGGCGTGTGTGTGGACACAACAGTGACGGTCGCTGATGTCGCAGATGTCGATGATGGGGTCAGCGAAAGTGTCGTAGCAGCTTCAGCTGCATTAGAGGACCAAATCAACGCAGCTGGACTGTCGGCAGAGTTGTCCGATGGACCACCCAGCAGATTGCCATGGCATTCAAGAGGGAATTTGGGCTCGAAGTCTGCTTCGGTATCCAAAATATATTTGAAAGGGCCGGAGGAGCCAACCTGGGTGGAACTGACTGCATAAAAGATACAGATTAATACCATTCCAGATTCGAATAAAGGAACAGAGTCGGCATACCTAGGATAGGCGCGAGAGGGTTCCCGTCTGTTCCATTGGTACACCAGAGTCTCAGCGTGAGTATATTTCCTACTGTCGACGTCCAGTCCAACAACACAGTATCCTTCGCATTAGCCACGATATTATTCCCTGGCGACGGGAACTTCCAAGTCACCACTGCCCTCACATACTTAACATCAAAAACAAGTATACAAAACATAGTCAAATAATACCTATAACACATCATTCCCAAAATCGCACGAAAAACAAGAAAAGTTGAGAAAACAAAGAGTTCTGGAAGATTTCGAATATGAGGTCAGCACGGAGGTTTTCAAGTCCGGATCTTCACCTGTAAATACCCGTTCCTGTTGGTGTTGGTGTTGGTGTTGGGATTTCAGAAAGCCACCTACAAACCAATCGCGCGTCGTGCTTTGCCCCACCTGTTCCAACAGCACCAAGAGCTTCTCATCGCGCTTCGCCTCAAGAACTCCATACTAAACCTTACAGATCTGATGTTTCTAGCCGCTGAGCTTCTGATTCGTCCAAGTAACTATCCAGGCCTCGCCAAGCGCAGCAGGATCAGACATTCCACCACAGAGAACTCCACAATGGCCTAAAAGGCCTCGGGACCCAATCAACTTCCCGAGATGGCCTTCTACTGAGGATAAGCGAGGAAATCATACCTCAGCGGCTAGAAATATCGTGTGCCTAGGTACTCCGTAACAGAGTTACCACTGACAGGGTAGTGGCGCTTCCCTACCTGCAAGTCGTGGCAGCGATCTGTGAAGCTTGATTAACCATTGACAAACAAATTGCAGAACTCAATTGACGGGAGAGATTTTTTTCCATATAAAGTAGAAGTTCTTACTGGGTATATCTAATTACAATATCGCATCTTATCCTGAGGTCAGGTAATATACAAATGAGATGAATTATATTACAGACCACAATTTTATATACCGCGAACCCTGAATGCCCTCGAAGGCATAACAGCCAGCACAAAGCTTGCTGAAAGGCTAGAGACCCCGAAAGAAAATAGTGGACGGGCCACGGCCATGCTTTCACTCCCCGACGGAAACACGCAAGTGAGTCTCACTGTACCGCTGAAGCACAACAGCAATAACACCACCCAGTACGTCTCCTAGGAAGTTCCCAAATGCCCCACAACTCATCGCAAAAGCTCTCACCTCTTCAGGCTCCCCATTCTTGCGAAAATCTTCGGCAATCTTGTAGTTGGTGTTGGTGGTGGCCGCGCCTTCAAATCCGCCGATGAAGAAGGCGAAGATGAGCCATATGGGAAAATACGTTATGAATGGAGAGAATAGCTGTGCGATGCTTGTTCCCACCACCACAGTCTGTAGAAATGCCCACGCCCAGAGCCACGGTAAAGCCCGAAATAGTGATATCACGGCGAAGGCAATTTCACCAAAGCCCGAAGAGAGCCCTGCGATTCCCTCGTTAGCTAGAGAACCAAAGACCGGGCGTTGTATCTTACGTACAGTTGAGTTGGTAATTCAAATCGCCTTTAGGGGCAAGCCGAAAAGAATTCAGAGTTAGGTAGCTGGAAGACAGTCCAGTCGTCGCAATCATGGCTCCCATGGTTGCCAAAGTGAGAGGTAGGCTGTAACGCGGTATTATTATTCGCCATAGGAACTTGAACTTGGATCGTCCGGGTCCAAAGTGGGCATTGGTTAACGCCGTCGGTGGTGTGGAATTGCCGTATTGGGGTAGATCCATCGCTGAGTCGCGACGGCGGCTAGGTTTTACGAGGAGCTGTCTTGTATTCTCCGCATGTTGGAGTCGCTCCTGACAAAGCATAAAAGACCAAACGGCGACTTGGGCGACGGGGAAGAGCATGATCGTCCGCAACGTCCATTTCCAATCTTGTTGAAAAACAGCCATTAATGCAATATATATGATTTCTCGAACGACGAACAAGACCCCTATCACTGATCAATCAATGTTCATTCCCACATCTGACGAGGCTTACTGGTCCCAATGCTGAAGGTGATAACCACGCGCTGGTCAAATGATGCCGCGACTGCCAGGTATAAGTATTGTCCTAGACTTGATGTCACCCCGCCAATCCCTGCTCCGATAAGAGGACCCGCCAATCCGGATCCCAAGGTACAAATAAGGAGGGAAAGGACGCTGAGGAAGATGTTGATGAGAATTGTAATGTTGTATGGAATATGAGAGGCGAGAAGTGGGAGGGCAAACGACGATATTGCTGCTGGGACTGCAAAAGCAATGCCAGCTATGCCAGCGATTCCGGGAAACATAAGTCGGGATGCAGACATGATCGACTGGACGGGGAGGGGCGTCTTTGAATGTTAGTTGTGCTTCGTCTGTCTAAACATAGGAATACTAACCAGAAGACCGAGAATGAAGAATGCGAAATTCTCTTTGTCAAGCCACGAACGCCAACCCGGTGCATGCTCGGCTTCACTGATCAGGTGGCGGGCGGACCTGGGCCTGGACACCACCGCAGAAAGCCCCTCGGAGCCATTGCAATTACTATCGCTATTCCCCAAGCGTGTCGACATTGAAAATTTCTCATGGGTCCAGGAGTAGGTTGGTGGTGGTGTTGATGGCGGAGTTGACGGTGGTGTTGCTGTCGATGTTGACGGGAAAGGGACCTTCTCGAGCAAGTCGAGAAAGTCCCCGTAGAGATCGAATCCACGTATGAACATACATGCGGGAGCTCAAACGTGAAGGCGGCAAGAGCGATTGCGGAGGAGATTCTGCCAGTGCTCGGAATACTAAACCCCGGATATGATGAACGACGTAATAAAATTGAATATAAAAATTGTTGACAAGGAAGCGACGAAGAACGAGGAAGAAAATTGAAGAACGACGTCACCAGAAAGCCTTTTCATATCCATTCAATTGAGAATTGCACCTTCTTGATTTCATGGGCTAATCACGCTTGTGAACAACTCCATAGCAAGAGGAGAAATATACCCAACACGTCAACTTTCACATCACCGCCCTTGCTACCATTGCCAATTCACCGTCAGCAAGTTAGCAAGCCCGAACCAAGGCTTGATCAGTCGCCAATGTCAAAAATACCAGACGAAACGTGCAAGTGCACCGCGCAAAAGACAAGTGCATCTTCAAAGCAATTCTTGATAAAAAGAGAAATCGGCATCACAAGAGCAACAACGGGCGTCCCGAGAGACAGAACCGAGAGCATCGCGTCCAGGTCGCCGGGCCCGACTTTCACTGTGCCAAGTCGGCGAGCTGGAATATCGAGACCTATTTTCTTTCTCCGAACGGGGCATCAAACAATGTATTCACATCCGTGGCAGTGCTTCGTAGTGAGAGACTCATATAGAAAACCCGAGCGTCAGAAGACAAGAAACTGCACCCGCAAAGTTGCCGTTGCTATGTATAGCGTCCCCGCCGCACCGGCCGTGAAGAGAAGCTTTTTCATCGATGCCATTTCCGAGAATGGGGTTCAAGAAATTAAAGTCGGTGAGGCTCGTAGTACGACACCTCTCATTGGCCTTCCCCGCGAGCCGCGAAAGTTCAATCAGCCTCCACAAAGTCGCAGACAAACGCAGATATAAGGCAAGGCAACCTTGTTCTAGGGACCGGTCAAAATATTGCGATGCAAAAATAGGACTTTACAGCCTCATACGGCCTAGAACTGAAAAAAATTGGGGCGCAGGAAAAGCTTGAGATGGTTGCGGGGCGTGTGACGCGACTCGTGTTGGGGGCCACTTCGAATTCTCACCACGAGCGCGTTTGCCCTCATTCTTGGGTCTTGGGAACCGCTGGGTTCAATGACCAGAAGGGGTACGGAGTTTTCATATGTATACTGTTCTGGGAAAATGATTGCTGTCTCTTACGTCGATGTGAAGCTACTACTTCCATCGCACGTGGCAAGAATGCTTTCTCGAAGAAGATCTCTCCCAGTAATTTGGGAAGCCATCAGAGATCGACAACTGATGACTGCAAGTCTTAGGAAAACACATTCTCCACAAGTGTCTAGTGCGCGCTACATGAGCCCGTTCCTGACCATGAAGCTATCTTTAGCTGCTCGTACCGTACACAGCAGGCGCCGTGCTTCGGATCGTCGGAATCATGGAATCATCGCACTGACTTTGCCATCTCAGCCTTTCCCAAAATCTATATTCTTTCAGCGGGTCTCTAAGCTTAAAAGGATATTTCCTACCCTGGCCTGTTCTTGATCCTTCATAACAATAAGCCCCACAAACATTAACATTACCCTCGCGCACACGCACAAAACAGGCCACACGTCGCGCTGTTGCACATCGCCAAAAAGTGAGGTCACCGCCACCAGCCTCCGCGCCGCATGCGCCTTCATAAACCCCCAATAATACTAATACAGAATTATTACGCCGCTAAGAACTAATCTCCACATAGAGAAATAATACCCTTTTATGAAAAAACACCGAAATGACACTAGGACATGGTGACGAATACTCGTAGGGACGGCTCGGAGATGTCGGAATTGGAAGGATTCGAAGCCCTTGAGAGAGCGTCGCATGCAAGGCTGAAGGATTCAACACCCCTGGTACGATGTGATGTGCGAGAGGTGTGAAACTGAAACGAGACTATGAGGGAAAGGCAGGTGAGATACTCGAGTACATGATAAGACAAGGCTGTGAGCGAAATGAGGTGTAATTTCCATGAGGGGTTCTCTGCGCCGCATATTGGTATTGTATTGCGCGTTCATGATGCGCTGCGACGTCGAGATATCACATCACATCGCCATTTGTAATTGTGCAAAAAAGAAGAAAGAAACAGATTTGAAGTCATTCCGGCTGAAAAGAACTTGAAACAGTGTTTGAAATTGGGGGTTGAGGCACGACACTTACATGGCTTGTTTGAATGTTGAGAAGGTGGTTGTCTGAGGTTGGTTGTATTGTATCGTTTGAACCTCAGGCTTGGGTTTGTAAGAACCGGCACGGGATATTTAGTGATGTCTCGGCCAGTTGTAGATACGGTACCTGTTTTGCTGAATAATAAGTCCGGGGGCTGGTGGCTGCTGTTGACGGCCAATTGAGACATGCATTTCGTGTGTTGCACTGCAGCAGCGATAACCCAATGCGGGTGTTTTGTTACTGACAAAGATTTCGACGATGAGCTTGGTAAAATATTGGAGTTGGAGATGGAGATACGGTTGGGCATGTAAGCAAGGCGTCGAGTGATGTTCGATGATACTGTCCGATGTCCATCGTGGGTTTGAATGGAGGCGCAATGAGGGGTTCAGGTACATCCAATATCTATTCATTGCGGAAAACTGCCTCTGCGTACAACTTGACCCCAAACCTCACAAATTACCAGGCCATCACAAACTCCAATAATATTTACTCTCACCCAATCGAAAAGCCATGCCGTCCTTCGGTTTCAAAGTCTTCAAAGTTCCGCTTCGGCCTCAGGAGCCATTATCAAAATCACAACCTACCCGTCCCGTTCTTACTAAAGGTGAGGTCTACATACAGACAGCCCATTCCGGCGTCTACCCACGGCACAGATCAGCATTACAAACACGCCGCCATGTTTCTGGGCCACGAGGGAATCGATGTCATGTAAGCCATCGATCCAGATACCAAGGCGCTGAAAGCGTTAGTCTTCACTTGCCTCTATCACAGGTATACCAACCAGATCAAACGCCATGTGGCTTCTAATAAATCTTTCAGAGGCGATCTATCAGTCCCGAGACACGTGCGGCGTCTGCGAGCTGCTCATTTCTTCAACCGCGCCCGCGGGAACGTAAATCCACTACGGGCCCAGGAAGCTGGGTGAATCCTCATTCAGCGAGGACACCGTCTTCAAAGAGTAGCTTTTCTCTTAACATTGAAAAGTCTAGATAAACTTTCCCATGACCTCGTGGCTGAGGCTCCTCTGATGTGTGCCGGCATCACGATCTAGGGGGTCGCTCATCGTATATAACGTCAAAACTACAGGCGTAGTCAGCATCGGCAATCTCGCGCTTCCCGATGACGATACTGTAAACTCGGCTACGAAGTCGTGGTGCTGAGTGGTATGGATGCGAAAAGAGATGAAGCGATTAGACATTGAGCGCGTGGAACTGTTGCTATCAAGGGAGCGAGCGAGTGAGTTGAAAGTGACAAGGAAGATTAATTATCTGCTTGGTACGACGAGCCAAATGCCAGATTGGGAAATGTATACGTCTGTATTGGCCCCGTGAACTTCGAGTTACCCACTTATTATCATTGATTTTGAGACAAAGCTTGTAATGCCTCATATGCTTTGTAAGCTCAGTGAGTAGAAACTCATCGGGTCTACTGGCTCGCCGGAGACCGTTTATCAGAGGACGTTGGAGTTTGTGGGGCTACATGGGATTAAGCCGATGATTGAACGCTTTCCTTCCACGAAACAAGGGGCTGTGAATAGTTTTATGAAACTCGATGAGCAGAAAAAGCTATCGTGGTGTGCGATATGCCGAAACTGCCTAGCTGTGACTACATTGCATGGCTTCATGTAGCTTCAAGGAGCAATATGCATTTTCAAGGGGAGCAATCTGCAGCTTCAAAAGATGGTGTGACAGCTCGCAGCTGCTTGATTGCCCCGCATGGGATGATTACACTTCGATCCTTCAAAAATCCGCCCATGGGTTACACGTGGTGACCTCGGGGGACATTCGAAACGAAACCAATACAGCTCGTAATCAGCAATGAAACTCCCCTGAGATTGAAATCTCGGGTGTGAAAAAGTAATATTGAACGACAGTGGTGGCTTCAGAGTGCCTTGCGGCGCATGCGCAAATATTCGCCAGGGGCCAAAAACAGCAGACAGCTCAAGGCGGAAATCGAGTAAGAGGGATAACTTTCGAGCCAAATCTTGCCACTTGATCTGAAGGCAGCCAGCTATAGCTGAATCCTACGAAAGTAACAGGTGAAGATCTTGGACAGAACAAAGTCGAGCCGGCACTTGACAGCTGCAAGGAAGGGAAATATCCCGATACTCCGACGATCGAGTGTCGATGGCCAAGCTCACCGAGTCCGCTAGGTACTTAGTGTGTTCCTTTTTTTGGCCGCATGTTACCCACGCGAGGCTCAAGGCCCGTGCTTCTTGCTGGATTTAGACGGCGATCCTTGCTCGCCATGTGGTTTGTGCCCTTGGCGGATAAAAATAGTGCAAATGAATAAGACCCGCCGCACAAGCACACTTGCCCGCAACTCTCGCCGGCGCGATGGAAGAACGGCGATGACCACTGCTCGAGAGGGGCGATAGGACCAGATAGCGACTCTAGTTGGTTGGAGGACACCATGTTTGCGACAGACAAAGACCCTGACATGTAAAATATGTGTCCAGAGTCATATTTTTGACTGTTTTGTGCGTCAATCGCATGACGATGATGACGATTATTGCCGTTGGAATAACGCTTCAGAGGTTGCAGAGGTAACAAGGTCTCGATGGCTGCAGTTTTCTCCGATTAGGCTGGATGCAGTACTGGGAAGTCTGGTATCCGGAAGATGCATCAGCTCAGGATGTTGAGTAGAGTGCTGACAGGTGGGCTGAGAGAGGCAGCTATTCGTAGAACACGACGAGAATGGAGATATGGAGCTCTCATGGAGCTCTCCGTGAGCGACTCAACGAGCACAGTTCTCTGTGTGGGTGAAGAGCCCGCACTGGTGAACGAAGAAGGGTTGGCTGCGTGAAGGATTGGGGCGCAAGGGACTAGAAGCTTGGTACGACGGGGCCACCAGGTTACTTTCACCAAACTACGCCGTTGCGTGCCTGTTAGTCAGTGACCGATGGCGCTGCGATGGCGCCGCGAAGCCTGGAAACTGACCACAAACGGTGGTGAGGAGACACTGAAGCACCCACTCTGCCTACCGAGCGCAGCTGGATATCGCCTAGGGTAGCCTTCTTCCCCCTGAAAGTGTCCCTGGCAGCTTCTTTTCGCCTAGATTCTCCCGCTGCAGCAACGTCTTACCTGCAGGAAAACCCTGGTACTCTGCAGAACACCCCCAAATACCCAGTATTGAGTAATCTGATCGATCAGACTAATTTGCGACATCCATTTTTTCTCCGGTTTTTGCAGCACTTGCCCCTGTTGAGTAATTTCTTCAACTAGTCGAGGCACCACGAGGCAGTGCATTGGACACCCGCTGCTACCCAGGCACCATTTTGGTCTCTTGAACTCCAAGAGCAGAGCCCCTCTCCCCTACCTCGTCTAGCTGCCACGCCGTACCTCGCCCTTGCGGGTCCTTACCTTTCCCCTCGTTCCTCTCTTACCCTGAGTGGCTGTGGGTAGCTCCATTAGGCATGGGCAAATAAGCCTGCCGTCGACCAGCTCCCACCCCAGTTTTATATCCTGGTCTGCGCATCCTTGAGTAAGTAGATGTGTAGTACACATAAGTTCCTTCCTTGCTGCTGTCGATCTCCTGTCAAAACCAAGAAGCTGTCCCGTTCAGTTGGATTCCACGTTTCTGCCTATCATTTAGTCCAGACCCATCTCTTCATGTCATTCCTTTGATCGAGCTACTTGAGTTTCAGACCCGGGACATACATCAAGGCTGCATCCCTCTCACTCCTTTCACTCAACTTCCTCGCATCAACCTTCTAAGTGTTCATCCTCCGACGGATTAGAGTTAGATAAGATGTACCTCAGTCATCTATTCCAGAGGGAAGGTTCCCAATGTTCACCGGGAGATACATACTACGTATGTTCTAGCAATGGGTTCCAGGGCTGCTGTTCAGTGTCAAATGTCTGCGAGCTCTCTGGCTGCCCGGATGGAAAATCGAATGCACCTACGACGACGATCACTTTGAGCACCGAAGGATCTGCACCAAAGGCAACAGCAGTTTCTTCTGCTAAGACATCAACACCGGCTACGACATCACCAGCTGCTATGCTTGGAAATGTGGCAGTCGTGGGATCTATGACAGCTTCGTCTGCCATCGAATCACCAACAGCTACTCAATCATCCATTTCAAACAGGGGAACAAAGACGAATAATGCACCACTCATTGCTGGAGTTGTCTGTTCAATAGTTGCGGTATCGATATTATCAGTTTTGGTATGGTTTATTTTAAGGAGGAGGCAACAGAAGTCCAAGCAGCGGATCACTTCTTCGTCATCATTCGGATCGCTTAGAAAGGAATATGATTTAAACAGACGGAGCACCGACGAGGAACAGCCTGAAGAGCAGACTCGTGGTGGGGAGACTTATGGATCATATAAAGGTACGTGAAAGCGTCTGTTTTCTCGTCAATTGACTAATTGAAACAAGGATATCAACCAGCACCAGTTACTGCAGCTACTGGCGCTACAAGAAGGCCAAGCAATGCCTCAATGGATATTGAGGATATCCATCAGGAAGATGAGCCTCTTCCAGACCCAGAAAAGACAGGCCTTGAATCACCTCCTGATTCCGAGCACCCGGCATACCACCCACTTCCAGGACAATCACCAGAAATCCCAACCTATTCCACCTATTCCGCAACCCCCGCGACACCAACAACTCCAGTGACACCTATCCACTCGCAACAACAAAAGCAACACCCCGCTTACCACGCCTTCCAACTCTCCCAACACCCCGCGTTCCGGTCCCCAAGACAGCCTGCTAGTGCCGTCAGATCAAAGCCATCCAACCTCCAACAAGAGCTTACCCCCCCAATCGAAGGATTCTCCTTCGTCAACAAAGTCCGCAACTCCATCTACAGCCTCCGCCCCTCATCCCGCTCCAACCCCAACATGCGCTCCGAGCTTCCCGCCGACGTGCCACGAACACTTCTTCTCTCCTCCGCAAAGAGCGATCCCAGCTTACTCTCCCGCTTCAACACGAACCGCAACAGCGATCGCAACAGCCAACAATCCTTCCAAAAAGGCCACCGTAACGCGAAACGCGGTGAAACCTCCAAAACAGGCGCAAGCACTTACTCCATCCCCATCGGTCTCGGCGTCGGCGTCGACACCCCCACAACACCAGGCCTCTCCTCCCCTGGTCTAGATTCCCCCCTCACACCAGGCCCGCTCTCACCAGCCCCCATAACAGGCACGGCATACAAGCTACCCATCCAAAAATTCATCTCAAACGCTAACCGGAAACCAGTCGGCGGTCCTAAACTCGTGTCTTCCAAACCACCAACACCAGAAATGCCTTCCGCGTCAGCCATGCCTGCACCCCCACCACCCATGCCCATGAAAGCAAACATGACCGAGCGCGAAGACCACGTCATGTCCTGGGCCTCCTACTCCGCAGGAAACCTCTCAGGCATCGGCCCCTCATCCTCCAACGGATCCGCGAAATCCCGTAAAGAACGACAACGAGAAATCGAGCTCGGGATCTCGTCGCCGAAGCCGAAAAAAGATTACAGTCAGCGACGGCCCAAAGCGGCGGAGCTGCAGGGTGATGTGCCGCTGGGAGAGAACGGCACGCCGCCGATGAATATTGAGCATGAGATTATGCGGTGGAGTGAGCTGAAGGCTCCGAGACGCGTGGGGAGTCGGAGTTTTAGTGAGGTGTGTGAGACGCCGTTGAGTCAGGTTTATGGGCGGGAGAGTTGGGTTGGGAGGGAGGATTGGGCTTTACGCTGAAGTCAAACCTTCTCACTTATATTTTATTTCATTTCATTTGTCTTGGACAGGTCGGAAAGGAAAGAAGGAAAGATACCCCGGACGGGCAACCGACCACTTGGACAACAAGTTTCTTATTATTTTTATTTGGTAATTGTAAATTCTGGTGTATATAGCATAGCGTGGTGTTTTGGATGAACAGCATTTTCAGGTTGGGAATGGCGATAGGCTTTGGGATGGATTATGATATGAAGGGAGAAGGGAAAGAGGAGGGTGATCAGCGGTCTACTGTATGGACTGGCTGTCTTTATTTCTAAGATCAAACCAAATCAGACAAATTCGAAAGAAATAAGAAATCAAATAAAAACAAAAATCGCTGGTCTCTTTTGCTAAGTGAAAGTGCTTTGAACCATCTACTGGCAAGAAGAGTTGGGGCTCGTTCGATAATCATCTATTTGTCTTTGAAAAGTAACGTATCCAGCTCTGCCACTGATGACTGCAATCTATTTAATGATATTCCCTCCGCAAAGAGAGGAGAAATGGTATCAACGCCTCAGAACAAAAGCTAGTTCCCACCTCCCAATTTTCACGCCTTGCAATGCTTTAACCACCATCCATGCAACGCCCCTCAAAGAACCATACCAAATGTTTTATCCCCTCCTCTATCACCATCGGCACAAGAAAACCTTAACTCTGATACCCCATCAACTTCGTAATCTCATCAAGCAACTCCTGCAAATCGTCATCGGTAATCTTGTCCGTAAGGCTGGGAATGAGCGTCTTTGCTTCCTCAGCGCTATCACAGCACAGTGAGCCTACAATTCCACCATCGATCAGCTTTTTATTTTCCAAACCCCAAAATCCCATTCCCTCGTATATCCATTCCCCACCGCCATAATATTATACGAGATATAGCTCAGATTGAAGAGGGGAAAAGGCAAACATACCAAGTTGCGCCCTCTCAAACTTCGCAAGCTCCTTATGCGCCGTCAACAACCTCTCCACAGCCTCTACATTCTCCTTCCGCCGAAACCGCGCAAAGTGCTCTAGGTAATCTGTTGTTTTCTGAAGGATCCTGCGTTGAACCGTCAGCTCAGCTCAGCTCGTCCCCTCAAGCATAACATGGTCGGTGACACCAAAGGACTCAGCCTCCCATCACCGCACCGCCTCCGCAAATTCAAATCCAAGTTCAAGTCCCTCTTCTTCTCCCCAGTATCTCTCGCCCCTCGCCTCTATGTGATCCAATACTTCAAAGCCCCTCGTAAATCCTCAATCCTCATCCTACAACTCGTAAAGAGCCGCACCGCACCGCATCCCATGCCCTCCCCTCCCTTCCCCTCCCATCACCTTCCCCACAGCCTTAACAGAAAAGAAACACATACTCAGTCTCATTAACATTCTTCCTATCCACCCTCCTCTTCGCCACAAGCGCATTTATAACCAGCGCAGCCTCTGAATGCGTCAACGCATCCACGTTCTGGAATTCGCCGAGGCGCAGCTCCGAGCTGGCTTCTTCGTCGCCTTGCGGTGCTTCGCGGGAGCGCGAGGTCGCTGCGTGTTGCGGGGTTGTCATCTTGCGGGTTTCGTAGCTCGTCGGCAATTGGGGTAGAATTGAAATTTGGGGGGGAGCTGGGAGAGGGAAGTTGGTGGGGTATTTCGAGGTTGATGTGGAGGAGTCGCGTAGAAATATTTTGACGTCTGCTTCTGAATCCGGGGAACCTTCCCTTCCTTAGCCTCACAACCTCACAACAACATTCAATGCGCCAATCGCAACCCCTCCATAAACCACAAATTTCAGTAGAGCTCAAGATCACTCAAACACTTCCCCAGCTTCGCAAATTCCCCCATTTTTCTTTCCCCCTCACCTCGCAGCAAAAATGTAAGCTCCCCGCTTGATAAAGGGAAGAAGCATTGAAGGAATGAGAAGGCTGATATACAAGAAACCAGGGTCGTCTACGCACTCATCATAATCAACAAAGCAGGCGGTCTAGTCTACCAGCGCGATTTCGCAGAGGGCCTCAATAAACTCAGTATAAACGACTACCTCG
>Ga0247778_1000514_pt1 | contig 45724 bp, 49 predicted proteins | sample UWRJL049202B5_FD_179939 | JGI IMG/M metagenome (GOLD analysis project Ga0247778, IMG submission 179939) | Plant litter microbial communities from Arlington Agricultural Research Station in Wisconsin, United States - UWRJ-L049-202B-5 | ecosystem: Environmental > Terrestrial > Plant litter >...
AACCCAAGTAACCCCTCCCCCAAATTCACACCCCAACCTACAATCGCCCGTCTGATCAATCCCGCCCCCCACAATCGGATTCATCGTAACCCCACTCTTCCACTGCGTATCCGCTAACGCAAGTTTAACCTGCAGCCCAGCCGCTTCTTCGGGGTCCGTAAGATGGTAGTCCGGCAGATTAGAACCGCGGATCGAGGTAGCCATTAGTAGTGGGAAAGTATGTGTGAGTGACATATTGAAATCTGAAATTTGATCACCGCCTTTCCCAAGTATCTTTTTGAATCTTTTCTTGCATTAGCATCCTTGTATTCCAACCAGATAGAAAGCAGAGCAAGACCTACCGAAAAGCACCCGCCTGACACCCAACCCACTTCCCAACCGACGGATCCGTATCCCCGCAATTCCAGCCCGTGCTACAAGCTGTCTGCCACTGCTTCTCGGTCCCGCGGCCTAGGGTTATAGGGCCGAGCGTTGCGACGTTCGGGTTGGTGATGTAGAATGTCCAGCCTTCGGTGCAGGGGGTTACGCCGCTGGCGCTGCCGTCGGTGCGGGATAGGGACCAGGTGATTGAGAGGGGGGAGGGGGTGAATGTTGATGTTGTTGTGGGGAGTGGGAGGGGGGTGGAGAGTGTGCATTGGGTGTTGGGGTTTGAGGTGCAGGTGAGTCCGGGGGTGTCTTTGGTGATGGTCGTGGTTGTGCGAGTTACGTTGATGGTTCTTTTGTGTTGTTAGGTCATTCTTCCAATATAATGAGGAAGTGGTGGGTCAAGACTTACGTCTGAACTTGGGCAATATTCATAAGCTCAAATGTGAAATTACTGGCATCAATAAACTGCCCAATACGGAATCTGACTAGTGGGTCTTGACATTTCGTCCAAGAAGTCGGGACAGCGGCAACAGGATACTGAGCCCAATTCTGTGAGCAGCTCGTTTGACTTGAAGCGTGTTGCAGGGTGAAGGCTAGAGATGTATTCAATTGAGGGGTACTGGCGCTGCTCATTTCCTTGGACGCGAGTGATGTGAGCTGCCATTGCGCTGAAGTGCCTGCAAACAAGCTAAAGAGTGTGCATATGACTGCAACTGAGGTGAGGCTTGACGACAGCATGATAGCTAGACAAAACCTAGACTGGATCATCAGAAATGCAGTCTCCGCACTTTGCGTAATGATACTTACTTGGTCGCGATTTGAATGCTGCAATCTTTTCCTAATTTGGTTGGTGCGGAGCAGGAACGTGGATTGCTGGAAGTTACTCAAGTATCGAAGCTCTCACACTGTGCCAACCTCCCGAGCAAGTAGAACACCCCATGAATTCACCGTAAGCTTCTAAAGTGACTTCTTAACCTCGCAATTCTCTCATCAATTGAGATCTCAAAGCTCGAATTTCACCCGAAAATGCCATGGCCAGGGACCTGTTTTTATCCCCTTTTCCCCTCAGTGACATTCCAACTCCACCTTAAAAGCCTTTCCCAGAGTCGAAATCCACGGCCTTCCCTAACAAGCAGGCGGAAGCCCAGGAGCGAAGGCGGATACCCTTGAACGGTACTGTATGTTTTAGCCTGAACCCCTGTGAGCAACCGCTGAGGAATTAAACCCATTGGCCAATTTAGCCAGCAACGCCACGACCACGCTGCACAGTGCCGAGGGCGCCCTACCAGATGTGGGCAGTGACATTTTTTGTCATGAGATGGGGAAGGCGAATTAGTTTCCGTGAATTAGGAATGTGGTTTTCCGGGAGGTTGGAGTGCGTGTTACTTGGGAAGGATTCGGTATTAGTAATGTGGAGGCTGCGATTGGAAGGAGGCTTCTGCCGTACTTGAAGCTGGCTGTAAATGGATAATTTGGTATTTTTTGAATTTGATTCAAATTGAATCGCAAATTATATGTGTCCAAGAAGTACCTAATTATGTAACAGGATCCCATCCATAGAAATCAGCACGATAACTTCGAAAATGATGGGGCGATAAGCATACCGACGATATCATTTCTCTCCTTTTTAGTGGGATGTATTGATACCTAGTTGCAAGGGTAAAAAGACCAATAAATAGTCCATTCCTGATAGAAGGCGCCGATCCAGAAACCCTCTTTTCTTTCAACTAGTGGAAGTTTCGCGGTCAAGAGTTACCAAAAAGCCTGAAAACTCATTGAATCTATTCAAATGCAACGATGTAACAACCTGATATGCTCTGAATCCACCATCTAATTAATTCACGCCGCAATTCATATATCGAGCGAAGCTTCGTCCTTTCCACCCCACCCAAGTCTCTCAACAACCTCCCCATCATCATCGTACCATATCTCTAGTCCACCGTAGTCAGGAATCGTGCCTGGAAGATATCAGAATTTGCTTCTTGTGTCACCCGAAGTTCTTACCGGAGGGATTGAAGCCTCTACTCCCTCCTACAAGAGGCGCATTCTGACACCCAGCTCCTGGGTTTGGTTTCCAATAGGTCCCAGCACCAAAGCTCTTTCTTGCCACTTCGAATGTTCGCCGTCTCTTGAGTTCACGAGGACTATCTTGGAATTGATTTTGGAGTCGAGAGCGGCGGTTTTCATCAAGAGCAAGATAGCTATCAATATATTCCTGGAATTCCTCTCCATTTAAAAGCATGACCCGATCGGTAAACAAATTGTCTTCCTCTCCGCCTCCCACCCAATACGTGTTGAATTCTCGAGTCCCGGTCTTCGATGTAGAAGCACCGACAATTTCTCGGCGAGAGAATTTTCGACCTTGTTTCCGCGAGCCCGGTGTGTATTGCAATTCACTGGTTTCATCATCGAGATAATTGAGATTGGACTGGGATTTCTCGCTTCGTTTGGTATCTAAATTTGATCAGACACTAGTTTTGCGCGAGTGGAGGTGAATAAATTGTTGGTATATCACTCACCATATTCAGCTTCACCGTCACCTCCATTCACCATTCCTTGGGGCGCCGTCTTCTCGAACTGGTCTGCGCAGGCCTCTCTGCGTGTTTGACGAGAAGCCATGGTGATGATGTGAGATATCGGTACTGGCCGAGGTGGCACGAGGTTCTTTGATAACTTGACTGGGCCGAGAAACGGAAAATATTGTATTCACTTGTATTCACTTGTATTCACCGATTTTCGACGAGGATTAGTGCCTCCGACTCAGTTCTCTTCGCGTGGCTTTGTCAGTTGCCCCACCGTACTTTGTTGACTGCCTTCGACGGTTCTCAGTTGACGCTCCCTGAACGGATTCTAGTGGTGCACCACCGCTCGAGCTAGATGTCGTAGAGCCTGGGTAACTATCGACCTCTGCTGTCTTGTCCTGAAGAGCTCTCAGTCGTTTGCTCAGCTCAATGGGGTCTACAGAGCCAGCTAGAGAAGGAAGAGATGAGTCTGCACGAGGATCGGATCAACAGCATGCCGATTTAGCGGCTTTCTGATTTGATCCTTTACTCTGGTCGTATGGCGCGGGAGCGGGGAAGTAGGATCATGGGATGGATCTCACAATAGCTCTCTGATATTCTGGAGTAGAAGGCGAGCTATGGGCTGACTGGGCAGTACGTTCATCAGTCGTGACTTGACCCCGATTGCCTTGGCTTCTTAGGCCTGGATAGTCGCCAGCTGGTGAACACGGCTCAGATGAAGCGTGAGTGGTGACAAAAGAGCATTCGCTGGAACTTTTAGCGTCGGCTTTTAGAAATCGTTTCCCTGCTGAAGTTTTGGGCTTGGGATGAGCTTTATCTTTATGAAATTTCGAACCGCCGCTCTTGTTTGAATCACTCGGTAATCCATCATTTGAATTTGACAAGGTGGATAGATGAGAATCTTCGCGTGAAACCTTGATCCATTCATCTGATATTTCGCCATTCGTCGTAGCTTGGCAAACAGGAGGCAGATCGTCGGCACCGAGATACGCGTTGAGAACCTTTTGGGTGTTTGGGTTTGAATGATGACCTGACATATTTGATGCTAATCAGCTGGGCCCGAGACTTCAATATGAGGGTTGAACGCATTATTTTATCCTTGAATGAAGCAAACATTTCGAACATGAAGGAGTCATCGCTTTCATCTGAGCACTTCATCATAGAAAACTGGTTGACTGGACGCTTTAGTTTTGGAATCACCTCCCGAGCAAATATTGCATTGTCTCACCAAACACGAGGCATTGGACTCAATTTCTGAAGCCGTCTTCTCATTGACTCGATCAATCAAATATCTTCCACTGAGGGGATCCCCATTCCTGCAAGATAGTAGGATTCGAAACACCGCCTGCGTTAACAACAAGGGAGATACACAGCATTATTTGCCCGTAGAGAATCTCATCATGCTTCGCTTTCTTACTTGCAGCCTCACCAAGCGCAATCACACCCAAGCCGTCACCATCGCGAGCATGAACATTGGCTCCGTTACCCAAAAGAAATTTGGTAGCTGCTCTGCGTCCAAGCTTGACAGCAAGATGTAAAGGTGTCTCCCCTCGACGGTCACGAGTATTTATTCCAGCCTTAGCGTCAATGAGAAGCTGTAGGAGTCGCGTGGTCAGGATGTCATCTTCGCCAGCTCTGGTGTGGATAATGAATGCCATGAGAGGTGTGTATCCTTGTTTGTCGTGATTGTTGACATCGACACTGGATTTGAGAAGGTCTTGTAGATAACGCTCGCGTTGTGTTTGCGGAATTCCGGCAGTCTCTTCAGCCTCAGAGCTGACGGCATCATCTGGAAGTGGCAAGTCTAAGCAGACTTCAGCTAGACAGTGAAGTCCGTTGCGACCACCGGCATCTTCGTGGCGAGGATTATTCATTGAGTGTCGTATATCTCTGAGCAACTCCGCATGTTGGGCATATACAACCAGATCATGGACAGTCTCGATAGCAGTGCTTTTGCCAAAGTTGGGAAGACCGTAGTTTTCCAGAGGGGCGGATTTAGTCGTCACAGTAAAAAAGCGTCGAACTTGAACTGTGTCGACGCCGATGCTAGGTTGCTCAATCTGTTCTTTAATTGTATAGCCAAGATTGTCGCGGCATGCTGGAATCATTATTTTTGAGGCGAAAAGGACCTCCAGGATTTTGCTAACGGACTCCCCATGAAGCCATGGCCGTGTAAGTAAATGCAATGGAGTCTGTCCATGGTGATCTCGAGCAGTGAAGTCAAACTTGATTTCCGAAAGCCATCTCAGTAATCTACAGAGATCTTTGTGGTTTGATGGCGATGGCTCTTGTACCAAATGCAAAAAGGTCTGGCCGGCATTGTTTGGTTCTTGAAACCAGCCACGCTCTTCCTTCAATACGAGCAGGCTACTCGGATGCTTACAAGCAGCAGCGATATGGACTCCTGAATTTCCGAAAGTATCGACTTCATTGATGACAAATGAGCTCAAAGAACGAGTCAGGATGTGGGAAAACACATCAGACCGCATGGACCTGTAAGTCTCGCGGCTAGTAGGTCGACAATTTGGCCCCCGGAGTGATCCTTCTATACCGTGGCGACATGGACGCAACTTGTTGTTGTTGATGTCCGCCCAGCAGAACGTTGGGAAGGATCCTGGCAGGAGCACAGGATGGGTGTTTCTGGTTCGCGGCAGAACTTTCTTTGACCCATCAAGAGATGGCATCTGGTCAACAACGGCTAAAGGTTGCATCGCCTCGAGCTGGCTAGTGGTAGTAGACAAGGCTTTGCTGATTCTGTTTTTTGTCGAGATGGCAGAAGATCCGGCAATAGTGAGATTTTGCATGAGAGATTGGATTTCTTCTAGGTATGAATCTGAGTATTTAAGAGACAGCCGCTTGCGCAAGCTAGACACACTGAGCATACTAGTTCTAGAGAATTTGCGACCAAGAGTATGGGCACCCGGGGCACGCCAGTCAATGTCGTCCCTCGAATTGGCATTTACTTTTGGATTGGAGTCCCCGGGAGAAGTCTGCAATGCATTACTCCCACCTTGGGACACGGCTATTTTAACCTCAATTGTCGGGCTGTCTGGCCTTTGTGCAGACAAAAATGGAGCTTCGGGGGTTGCATCTAGCTGCGGGGGGCCAATTTCTGTCATATTCGACAAGTCGGCATCAAGTAAGGCCATGTCATTGATAGAAGGAGGATATTGAGAAGGGTCGAGGTCTGTAGACCAGACATCCAAATGGGGCTCCAAGCTATACGACTCCAAGAAGGGAAGGGCAACTCCAATTCCAATGTCATTCTCGTCTGGAGGTGATATTGACTGATTGAATCCAGCAGTTGTCGGTGCTTGTTCCGAATAACGCGTATTTGTATTCGCTGCATTCGTTGAGGGGCCCGAAGAAGTCCCGCCTAGGCCAAGATCAAGCCATGCCCAATCCCCCGTCGAGTTCAGAGGTATGGAGGTCGTGCTTGCGTGCCCAGATATTGCAGGGCTAAAGTTGTCCGTTTCGTCTGCATCTTCGACTGTATTATTGGATTGAGTGCGCTGCTGACGCTCGTGCCGCAGATGCTTGCATTCTCGTAACAGCTGGAGTCTTGTCTTGGTTGTGCGTCCCCGAGTTCGAATCTTGTCGGGTCGAGGTTGCAATAGGCTTTTGAGTTGCTCCTGGACATCACGCTTACTATTTTCAGGCCTTTAGTTAGATGATTTGACACCCGACGACAAAGGGCAAAAGTAGAGATTGAGATCCCAAAATAGACTTACCATGGTTTGAAGTCTTTGGTTTCTAGGACCTTCGCAATTTCGACCACTTCCAGATTGGTCATCAAGTATAACCTGACAAGCTTCCGGAGTCTTGTTGGAGTCCAGCTATTCTTTGGCCGACCCATGATCCTCTGCCTCTTCGGCCCATGGCCGGTATGCTGTACCCTGTTCCCATGCTTTCGCTTTGTATTTGGTCGAGGTAGGGTCGCCGGGCTTGAACTATCGGTAGAGTCTGAGGTTTTGCAGGGGGCATTCGTAGTCTCTTTCTTCGAAGCAAACCCGTCCATGGTTCATGAACAAGTGTGCCAGATCGCTGGACCTGATATGGCCTTGTGTGAACTCCGAAATGAGCACCGGAACACCTGGCAGCCTGCTTGGAGGGGTAGCTCCGGGCAAGATTCTTGTGCTAGGACCAGGTCCGTCTTCAATTGAGGGAAGGAATGACACGAAGCATGAGTATAAGTTTCATGACTGCTAAGAAGCAGTCAGCCGTGATCCAAATGCGGCGTCTCCATCTTGGAAAGGAGATCGAACGACGAGGCTGAACCAGACTTGGGTGGCTGAGGTTCGGCGGCAACGTGAGTGTGGATGAAGTGCAAAAAGTACAGCACTACTACGCGCCCTCGGCTCCCGTAACCCCCACTTCCCCTGAATCCCAACCTCTCTCGTGTCTTCTTCCATGTCCCTACTTTCTGCACTTGGTTCATCATGCTAAGAATAGGACAAGAGCCTTCTGATGATATAATCTTATGTATGTCATATTTGTCGTATCTGGTTCCTCTGGCTCCTCCGGTTACACATTGGATTCCTGGTCGTTTCCTCCCAGCGCGCCAAGTGCCCTGTCAGACTGGACAGCAAGGCCTGATGGCTCGAGCTGAACCGCGTCGAGTGCAAGAAGCACATGAATTTGCATTTGGGCCGTTCGTTGCCCAGCCTTGTCAAATACCGGTCTCCCTGATGCTTGGAGAACAATTGGCAAGTGCAAAAAGTCCTACCAAAATTTCACGAGACACAACTGTCAAGTGCAAGAAGTCGAGGACAATGGCTCAACAACGCCTGGAAAACATGTGTATAAAATCGAGTACTTCACTCCAAATCATGAAGTTAAATCAAAGAAACAACTTCTCTCGAGCTTACTGCTAGTTAATCTCCCTTGTTGTAAAGTCTTTAAAGGCCCCAAGTGCATGATTTCCCCCGATGGCGGATAATCAGCAAGCCAAGGCCGCGAGGTATTTCATATTCTGGGCTTTTCTCATCAATCCAGACTGCTGATTCCATCCATCTAGTGATGCTAAACCCCTCGCTCTCAGCGGAGAGACTCTTGCCAAAGTAGCAAATGGCAAAACGAACCTCGAGTATTACCTCAGTCAAGACCAGTCGTTCGAGAGACGTTCTCTAGGATTGAAGACCTCACGTTCAAGGGATGGCCAGCTGCAGATGAAGCATGAGGACAAGGGCGGGAAGACTTCAAGTGCGAAATGTTCTGGCTGAGACTTTGATTGGAGGCTTGGTCGTGAAAGCTGATTGTGAGGGGGTGATGTTATAAGATTTCAATGTTGTGAATAAAGACGGAGTTGGAACTAAGAGTGGTTTCCGGAGGGGCTTGGTCGCTAATAAATCCCCTGTAATTTCAGGCCTTTTTGCTCCGCACCCGCCTTGGATCACAATGAGAAACTCCAACCCGAATATCCACCAACACAAAATATGACTTGAACATGTCTGTTTGTTCTCGCCTCGATAAGCTGTCGATGCAGATGATTCCTTCTAGTCAGTCAATAATCAATACGACCCCACGTCTACTCGTTCTCTCTCATTAACGTAATGCGGGGGTTTTCCGATTACAGAACAATGAACTGCCGAAGTTTCGCGCAGCCTGGGGAGTGTGCTGTACGTACTACCTACAATACATGAACCCATGTATCCCTGACTTTCTTTCATCCTATCTCGTCATTTCAGACATTCAATGTGATATTTCAACATGTCTTCAAGTCCCCCAATCTCAATCGCCATAATCGGCGCCGGAATAGGAGGAATAACTCTCGCGATCGCCCTCTCAAAATCAAACCCCGCACTAGAGCTCACAATCTATGAATCCCGGCCCGCATTCTCTGAAATCGGTGCCGGTGTCGGTCTGCATCCCCGAAGTCCCGTTTCAAACATCAAAGTTTCACTGACACAAAATAAAATAGGATTTGGACCCAACGCCGTGCGCGCCCTAGAATTAATCGGGCCAGAAGCCGCAGACGCATATAACAAAGTCTGCACACCCAATCTCCGGCCTGAAAAAAGTCATATCTGGTACGATATACGAGACGGGAAAAGGGGAGGGGAATTAGTATGTGAGATTGAGAGTGGGCCCGGATTTGTGCATGGTGGGGCATCGAGGGCGCATTTCTTGGATAATCTTGTGAAGTTACTTCCGAGTCGTGTGAAGGCGGAGTTTGGGATGAAGGTTGTTGACGTACAGGAAGATGGAGGGGGAATGAGAGTTGTGTTTGAGGACGGAGTGGAGGTGGGAGCTGATGCTGTGGTGGGGTGTGATGGTGTGAGGTCGATGTGTAGGAGGGTGTTGTTGGGGGAGGATGAGGAGAGTGCAAGCGCGGTTTATAGTGGGAAGTATGCTTACAGGAAGGTTATTGAGATGGAGAAAGCTGTTGCGGTTGCGGGGAAGGAACTTGAAAATAGGACGATGTATTGTGGGGATGGGGGCCATATTCTTATGTTTCCGATTAGGGGCGGGAAGTTTTTGAATATTGTGGCGTTTGTAGATGCCAAAGGGAAACCATGGACTGACCGTCGGTGGGTTATTCCTGCTTCCAGAGAGGAGGTGTTGAGGGATTACGAGGGTTGGGGGAAACCTGCGACGTCGATACTGGAGGTGAGGCGACCCCGTTCTCTGAAACTTCCACCTCAGAATGGTTATTGAAATATTTGCTAATATGCGTCTAGCTCATCGATGAGCCCGATAAATGGGCACTGTTTGATCACTTACCAGCACCAACATACACTAAAGGCAACTTCTGCATATTGGGAGACGCAGCACACGCATCAACCCCTCACTCAGGGGCGGGGGCTGGAATGGCTGTAGAGGACGCATTCGTTCTAGCAGGTCTCTTAACCTCAGACATTACAAGATCTGCTTCCGACATCAAGTATGCGCTTCGAGCGTATGATAAGGTCCGTCGACCAAGATCTCAGGAGCTTGTGAAGAGGTCAAGGAGTCAAGGCAAACGCTGGGACCTACAAGCTGACGATGACTCGCTTTCAAATGCAGCTTTTGATGAGATGAAAGCCGCTGTAGAAAAGAATATGGAATGGGTCTGGGAGTTTGACCCTGCTGAAATGTTGGAGGAGGCAAAACGCCTCGTCGAAAGTTACAAAGCCACGAATAGCGGTTGAGCGAAAATTAACCCAACAAAGCTTAGACATAATAATATTTTCTATCGAACCTTTACATTCCACAACCTATAATTTCTCATCCGGAACAATGGAAATTATGAAATGCGGAAACCAATAAAATAAATTTGCATCGAGTGTCTAGAGTTAGCCAATACTAGAGTCGAGGTGAACTTCGAAACGTGCATTCTTTCTCTGAATTAAATCCAATGTCCCGCATGAGGCTAGTTACTCTCCTTTACGATCTGTTGCAGAGCCTTCACATAATCCTCCACTTCATTCGCCCCTGTAATCGTAACATCCCTTCTCTTCCCTTCAACTGTAACAACTGGCACACTATCCACACCATTCGACGCCTGCTCCCGAATCAGCATCTTCGTCTCCATCAACCCCTCACTCTCATCCCCAACCACCGCTTGCGCATCCTGGTCGTCGATCCCTGCTTCTTTGCAGGCCGCAAGGAGCGTCTCACTGCTACTAGGATGTTTCTCTTCTTCAAAGTATTGTCTGTAGAGAGAAACCACGAGCTTGTCGGCTACTTCGGGGCCTTTCGCTTCTTGGAAGTGCTGGATCACGCGATGGGCTGGAAGCGTGTTGGCAACTATGCCGCCGAATTTGTAATTGATACCCGCCGAGACGCCATATGCGGACATGAGAGTGGTATACATTTTCATCTTTTCTTCTGAGTCGCCATATCGCGACTTTCTATACCACTGATATTTGTCCTCGCCTTCTTGGGTGGCCTCGGGATAGAGTTGGTAGGGCAAGTACTTTATGGTGAAGTTGACTTTGGACAAAGCATCTGTCTCCCGGACACGACGGAGAGCTTTGGATGTTATTAGCAGAAAGTTCAGACGGAAGAAAAGCTTCGTAAGGCCCTCGACGAGAGAGGACGAGGGATGGAAAGTCCACTGTCACGTGGATCATCCCCGTGATGGGGCTGTGTCGGCGCAATTACGAGCATAAAGACTTACCTTCATCGAGTCTATGTAACGTCACTGAAGTCAGTGATGCATCTTCTCGATATTACATGCTTACTAACCGCTTCTTAGCCAAGTATGTCCTTCATAGACGGTCAGCTTCATCCTCGTATCTAACGATCACCTACATGAAATGGACATGTGCTAGGATTCGGCTGGAGAATTAAATAGACACGTACCAGGGGCATATGGTGTCCAAAGTGAAATTTATTGTCGAGTCGTACATGGTGTTTGATGTGGTGTCTTGTTTCGGCGGATACGAGATACCGTTGCTGGTCCAAATGCCACTGATTCGGAATGAGGCAGCTCGCCGCAATGGTAAATGATGATGCGAATATAAAATGAAGCAATTTACAATGCAGGGAAAGCACCTATAGAGAATATGATGTGATATGCAATCAAATAATTGCTTTGGAAAGAGTGTAGGTTAGAAATGCTTTCGATGAGGTCCAAACACGCCACTATTCCACGACAGCCGTTACCCCGCTGCCGAGTGAAAAGAAGGGACTGTGGCGCAGCACAATGAGATCATTCTTCAGCCACAAGAAAATTCTCCGTTGAAGCGACTCGCACAACTTCTTCGTTCCAGCTGAATACGCTCAATATTGCTTTACCATCATAGACAGGGTGCACTGCGCCTATCGTACTCCCTCGTATCACTTGTCCAAATGATGGCGAGAGATGGTATGCTGGTAAGCATCACCAGCAATGCTTGGTAAGATAAGAGATTCCAGGCATGGAGTGACTCCGGACGTGAAGCTGCATCACGAGAATAACCAAGCGGTGACTCTTAGATGTGGAGAAAAGAGCGTGACAAATTCCAAGAATAGCTGCTCAGCAGTACGATGTTCCTGCCAAGTGCAGCCTCAAGTCTTCGCAGGCAGTCCTTATGCAGCGGAGCGTCCGAAAGAAACGTTGTGTCGGTGAGGTGACTGATCTTTGTTTTTCGCCGTTCTCGTTCGTGTTGAGACTGCGCCACACGACGCCCCCCTGTTTCTCGTCGCTTCCCCCTTGCTTGGAATTTCCATTATTGGAGTACCGCCGATAGATCTTGCCGCATCTTGGCAAGCCTTGTCACGCAACCTTATTTCTGCCGGAAATTTCGATATAAAGTCTGGGTCGTTCCTTCCTTAAAGTTGTTTTTCATTCCAGTACAATTTCTAATCAAACAACCAATACACTTTCCATTTCTTAACCACTGTCGTTCACCTTCTCAAGTACAACCACAGTCATTTCTTCTGGATAACAAACACTCGTTCAACCAATCAATAAATTCGCAGTCAAAAATGAAATACGCTACGGCTATCATCGCAGCATCTGCTGCCGCCGCCAATGCCCAGTTCACCATGTCAGTTCTTGCCCACTTCTTGCTGGATATTCGTACTAATTTCTCGCAGAAATCCCAACGGTTCATTCACGTGCAACTCGACTGCTACAGCTAATTTCTGTGTTTCGGATTCTCTTGGTAGTCCCATCATCATGCACTGCGTAGATGGAGTCGGAGAGGCCGGAAACTGCAGCGACGAACTTGCTGGCGAGCCCCCTTACGATGTGGGCTTTGGCGAATGCTGGCAGACCTCGGCCACTTCTGGGGACGCCGCATGTGCGAAGAAGTGAGTAATCGTCTCAAGTTACTCATCCCCTTTAATAACAAGTCCTAGCTGCGTCGTTTACCCACCGAATGGCACACCTTTCACCCTCCCAGCCTCTCTCTGCACGCCGAGCGAGAAAGTAATATCAACTCCCAGCCCGACTGCTGCATCTCTGGGCTCAACCATCACATCTTTAAGCTCAAGCGCCACGTCTCCCACTGGCTCAACAACAACTACCTCCACCGGAACTTCGGTCTATGCATCATCAGGGGTCACAGTCACCGCGACCTTTACTACCACCTGGTGCCCAGAGAGCACACTGTCTACTATCATTCTTCCATCATCCAGCGCTTCAATTCTCTACCCTAGTAATGGAACGACACCAGCCGCTGGAACAGGATCAGTATCAGGCTCAGGGGCTGCTGCTACCGGAACCGGAAGCTCTCCAACGGGCAGTGGAAGCGGAATTTCAAACAACGGCACCGTGACCAGCCCACCTGGCGGAAACGGTGGTTCTGGAGGATCTGGCGGATCCGGTAGCTCTCCAACTGCCACGCCAGTCGGCCCAAAGACCACAGGTACATCAACCCCCTTCACAGGAGCAGCCACCACCAAGTCCGCCAGCGCAGCGCTCGCAGTTCTTGGACTCGCTATCGCATACCTCCTTTAGATGTTGACTTAATTTCCCCTCAATTTGCATCTGTTTGAGCGGTTCCATACCGATAATGAGCGACGGCGCATATTGGCGTTTCTTCCTGTTCTTTTAGCGGCCTCGATACTAGATACATCACGCACGATAAATGCGCGACACTTCAACAGACATTTCTCTCTCTCCTTCTCGATAATAAAATTATACGACGCCCAGCTCCACGATGCTGGCTTATACCTTTTTAATAAGTGTACGATGCAATGAGGGCGTATTTTCCATCACGATTCATGATCCATGGTGACGATTCGAGCGAGCATGAAGGGTTCGTTTCTGCACATAGCTCTTGGGGGTGCCGATAGGCTACATAATGGCATGAGGGAAGATAAACACTTATTTAATAGTTAATCAGTTAATTTGAGTCCTTTCTTATCTGGAATTCCCCATGGTTCCTCCAGCTGAAACTTCGTGGTGACAAGTCCAGTGACCTTCAACAATGCCATCACCTGATCATCTCCGTCGGTCCAGGGTGAACAGTATTAAGTTGCTGCTTGCCCCAGATATATAATCGTCGATTTATTTTAATACTGTTGATGCTCAAATTCTGGAATACATGGCCCGCAGAGGGGTAACATTTGGATCCTTTGGCATTCAACGCAATGCTGATTTCATACCTAGGTACCGATAGAGATGCTAGACCAGTGCTGTACTACCTTAACATGTGGCCGTGATTTCCCCGAACGTATAAAACCGGAAGCAAACTTAAATTCGACTGGCTTCTGGGTAGAACGTAAATGCAGAGGTGGCGACTTTGGCGAGTTTATCCTTTCTAGGCTGATCACCACGAACAAGAATGATTAAGTAGAGCCGCGCAGATCAAACAAGCATATTACTTGCACTGCTAATTCCGGGCTCTGGGGTCTAAATAAAGTGATGACTACTGCCATGCAAAAATGTGGGAGCGGGTCATGTGCAGCAGCGGCGTATCAGCCAAGAATTAGCCACGAGAGTGAAGGGGGAAATTAATAAGAATGCGCTTCATTCTATTGGTGCCCGGTTTCTGAAAAAATCTGCCGACTTGCTGGTAGTCCCACATGGTAGTACCCACCAATTTAAGGTTAATAGGCGACTTTCGAAAGCGCTCTGGTATACTCCCCTCCAGGGATCGAGCGGTCTGTTCAGTGAAGATAATTCTTGATTTGTGGTATGAGTTAGGGAGAACATCTTAATTGGGCTCGCTCGTACAGGGGCATGGTCAAGTCGCCCAGATATAAAGTCCCACCGTTCCGTCTGTGGGCCGAAGGGTGATGCTTTTTGTCCGACTTGAAATTTGAAATTAAAAAACCAAAATCATTCAATATGTTGGCCACTTCTCTTCTCATGCTGGCGACTGCCGCCACTTGCTTCGCACAAGCCCCTGCTGGCTACAGCACGGTGTACATCACATCGAATGTGGATGCCACGTTTGCCATAGTACCCAAAGCTGCCAAGAACGGTAGCAATACAGTTGTGTTGGTCCCCCCAGTGCAGTAGATGGGCCGAACATTCTAACCACCTTTAAAATTTCTAGGCAAAAGTTGACAAAGAAGCCGGAGCAACAATGGTATCTGAAGTTGGGCAACAGCACAATCCAATTGGCAAACACTACACTCTGCCTAGATGGAGGCCCAAAGAGTTAGCACTCCACAAATCAGGACCTCCAGAGAAACTTGGGTACTAACAAACCGACAGCCAACTGGAAAGATATGGGGAACATCTACCTTAACGACTGCTCCGCTACCGCGGTCGGCCAACAATGGAATGTCATGGCTGATGGTCGGATTGCTCTTATCCCTTCAAGCCCACGTAAGTGTTTCCAGATTTTGAGGGATGTTTCAGGGCTGATACCTATAACAGAGGAGTGTATCGATCTTCAATACATGAGAGCCACAGCCAACAACCCTGTTGGTTTATACAGTTGTGCGGGGTTGCAGAATGCTGGCGCGAAGGACAAGGGCATCAATTGGCCACTGGTCAATGTCACCACCGCCAAGGTCCCGCAGATTCTCGAGGCATAAGGTGGAAAAACTACAAGGCCGTGATCGAATGATCGTGAGGTCATGATGAAAGCGGACGGAGCTGTTGGTAGGATAAGAGGAGCCATAAAAATATCTGTTCGGCCAGAACTCGGGATTTTCCATTGCCGAAGAACGACCCCTCACATGTAAATACGATTATTCTTTCAAAACAAGTTAGAAGCCACGCTTTATTCCAGTGATACTCCCACAAGGGATCACCTCACTTACAAATCTTCGTAAACCTTGTCATCATCGGATTTTAAACCTTCCGCCTAAGTATATAAAATCATTACTAGAAATCAAAACATCATGACCATCTTCTCTTTATACCTTGATGGCAAAGAATGTTATAATTACATAGCCCAGGTATAATAAAGCTACTTAAATTTATTCAAAAGAGTTTATATATAGAATTTTGTTTTTTATATCCTAAGAAATTGAATTAGAGTAACTATAGTTACTTTACTCTAATTTAATCAATCACCACAATGGTTCCGGTTGAGCAATAGGATGCAAGGCAACTAAGCTGATGCTAGCTCTGATGCTTGCTACGCTCGATATGATCTTTGACTGTAACCAGAGAATGCCTGTGGAACCAAAGTTGTAGGCTGAAGCGCTTGGTTTGGACCCGAATATGGCACCGCGGAGGCGGAACTGAATCAAGAAATCGAAACACATCAACAGCTGTGGAGCCGAATACGAATAAGTTCTGGCGTGCCCTGCCTCCGCACGCATTAACAATCAACAGCAGTGACACGCGACCCCGGATCCAATCGCAGCCAAGAGTTGCCAAACAACTTCAGATTGGTCGCAAGCCCGTGAGCTGCAAGAACGCGAGTTCTAGGATGATCACATGCTATCCAGAGGATCTGCTCAGTCAGGTACAGGACATCCCTCGGCACAGCCGTATGCTGAAACATCGACAGCGGCTTTCCTCCTGCTGCCGTTGTTGCGTTCGCGAGACGATGCGATGCGATCCGGGTCCTGAAACGCCAGTGATGACCGATAGACAGGCTTGTGAGCGGGCGATGTGTGGTCATAGGAGAATCGCATAAAACAACATGAACCCCTCTCCAGTCCCGCAGAAGAGGAGAGAATAATCCTAATCTCGACACCCAAAGCAACCGCACAGGATGGGCATCGACCTCATCGCAGGCGCCCACGCCGTTGCTCCGGCGATGAAACGCACAATTATAGCTTTAGTTAGTCCTGCCGATGACTTGGTGTCCCCTTCCCGGCCGCCCTGCTAATACCCCGGGGAACTCAGCTTAAGAAGAGGCGTGAAGAAGTTGAGAAGCTCAAGGATGATCCGGGTTACACAGAAACCCTCCATCTTATGCGACAAGTGCTCCATTTTACCGCCATCAGCTATATCGACGACATCCATCACATCACCAATGGATGGATCCCTCATCTGCCCTCAGTCATCGTAACCGATGTTGAAGTCCCAACCGAGTTCTATCCAGAGGCGGCACGTCACATCCAAGCAAACTTAGGTCCGGTCAACCTGAGACGTATTGGAAAGACTTGGTGGCAGTGGAGGAGGCCGGGTAGCGTAGTGAGGGCTGAGTGGGTCGAGATGAAATCTGACTATCTCGAGAGAAAGTCAAAAAATGACCCGGGCAAGAAGGTTATGTTCTATATTCACGGAGGTGCATATATTTTCGGGGGACTCGGCCACGCGCCGCTGATTCAGCGGCACGCAAGAAAGTAAGGGAGATCCATCAGACACCCTTCATTGCTATCAAGTCAGGATACTAAGCCCAAACTTATAGATTACATGGTCGAGTATTTGCTCCTAGATACCGACTAGCTCCCCACTTTCCATTCCCCTGTGCTGTCCAGGATGTCTTGTCTGCGTATCTTTATCTTTTGACGATTCAGTAAGTCCTTACCGTCGTTAATTCATCCCGAGACAAGGAAAGGAAAGAGTACTTAGACAAACTTCAGGCACCCTAGTACTATTGTGATTGCGGGAGACTCTGCGGGCGCTGGCTTGTGCGTCGCCCTCTTAATCATTCTACGAGACCAGGGTCTACCTCTCCCAGCTGGGGCCAGTCTGATCTCACCATGGGTCGATTTAACACATTCATTTCCAAGTGTTACCATCCCAAGCGATCTTGACTATGTTCCAAGCCATGGCTTCCATGCAAGACCGTCGCTTTCATGGCCTCCGCCTACCTCTGACGAGTTAACTGCTCTCAAGTGGCCTCGACACCCAGGAGCTGAACCCGACATCGACGTAATGATCGATGGCCAGAGGATAATTCTTAAAGACCAGATACAAATGTACGCGCAAAACACCCACGTGCAAATACCATTAGTATCCGGAGTCTTAGCAGCATCACTTGGAGGTAAGTAAAGCGGGAAGTATACAGTCTTGTTGTGGAGAGATATTTGTTATCTATATGTTGTTCCTTTTGGCTGTTTCCTGACGTATTTATCCTAACTCTTCCCTTATGTACAGGTCTATGCCCGCTACAAGTCATTGTTGGAGGGGGCGAGATTTTGAGAGACGAACAAATCTACCTCGCCCACAAAGCCGCAGATTCAGAAAGCTATGCTCCTTGTCCCGAGATATTGGCCTACAATGGTGATACCATGGACGATGTCACTAAATACCCCCCAACAGACGTTCAGCTTCTCGTTTTTGACGAGTGCCCTCATGTAGCACCTATACTTGGACACACTCGTGGTGCAAAGTATGAGTACCGATCAATCGCACAGTTTGCAGCTTGGGCTCTAGCAACAGCCCAGAAAGCAGATATTGAAATTGAAGATGATGCTTCCATCGGCTCATTCGTGATGTCGGGGCCTCGAGACGTAAGAAGTCATCCAATCGTGGAACGCAATAATGTTACTGACGAGAATATTTAGGGCCATAGAGAAGTTGGAAAAGCGGGCGATCCCCTTCCTCCTTTTGTGAACCATATGATCCGTCAACTAGTTGATATAAATGGGAGGCTCCTCCCATTAAAGCGCGCCTCCGAGTTGCGTGCGTGCACATTCCCCGCGAGTGAAATCGGCCTACCCAAAGAGGCTGCACTCAAATGCTGGTTCAAGTACAAGGAACAGGCAGATATCAGATTTGCATCTGATAGAAAAAAAGGTGAGATGTTTCGATTCATGCACGTTTGACGCTTTCCAAACCGAGTGCTGACGAACGTGGGAGTCTAGTATGGAAGCAACGAGTCCGAAATGCAGCGATTGGCTACGTGACCTTTCCCGACGGTGAGGTTCCACCTCCCAGCGCCTTAGCTGGTAGGAGAGTGGTGGGCCCGGACCTGGTAGAAATAGAGAGACCAAGGGGACGGATAGGAAAAGGCATATTTGGTGTTTTCTACAGTAAATACGATCACGGCGCTCCCTCTGAGGCAGAGAGCACTGTGAGACGCCGGAAAACAGTCATGTATAATACGCCGCCAGTCCCAGAGAAACCTAACACGCTTTTAGCGCAGGGACAAGGCTCGACAGCCGAGGAAGATACTCTAATGCGGTATCGTTACTCGATAGATTAGTCAAATGATTCTCCGGGACTCGTGATTGGCCTCTGAGGGCATCATTCAAATATCACTACTCGTGCAGCTTATGAGTCTCTTTGCATACAAATATACCCTACCCTCCTTGCTGTGGAGTACAACTCTACTCTATCCGCCGTTCTCTACACAAAATAAAGTCTTTTCGCAACTGCAACAACATCGGCCCTCACATGCACCCAGGAAACGGCCTGTTGCAGTAGTCAATGAGAAAGAAAAAACCGAATGGCCCAGCGACATCACGGGACCATGGCTATAAGCTTTCGCAGGGGATTCCAGGCGAGAGTTGCATATTGTATTGTTCCCTGTAAAGAATTGAAAATTTGGAACTATGACATAGGCAATAATACGTCAGTTCTATTGCTCCGCATTCGGAAGGGGTGGATTAAGGTAGCGGTGAATGCGCCTCCTTGATAGCTGGTGACTCTTGAACCAGCCTGATGCCTAATCGATTGATTAGATTGAGAGTGCACCCTTGGGCGTTGGAATGCCACCAACCAAACAGGCGACTTCGAAAGCAACGGCTGTCAAATACTTTGACTCTCTGTAAAGATTAGTAGCTCAAGGCCTACGCCTACCAACATGCAGATAAATTCCGTTTCAATTTCAATTTCTGATGTGAGAGCATGCTATCGAGGAGCACATTTAAATCCTAAATGGAAAGGGAAACAAATTTTACTTCTTGTGAAGTATGGGTTCTTTCGATTTGCAACTCATTCAATTATAGATAAGATAAATTCAGACTTCCAAATGGCGAAGCTCCAGTGGCTCCGGCTTCTCAATCTTGCCATCCGCCTTTGCATTCGCCGCTTTCTTCTCCCTGCGCTCAATCCACTTCAACCATAGAATTAGAACCTCAAGACCAACAGCCAGGGTCAATGGCCCTATCAAAACCCACCCTAGTGCAACCCATATCATCGTTGGTACAATTGTTTGTGAGATACAGAGACTTAAGCTTGCTAGATCGGCAAAGCCGAAGAGCAAGGTCATCCCCGTCAGCAACATCAAAATTCCGATATTGACAAGATTTGCCAACTTCAGTTTCTCAATTAGTGGAGATGAATCACTCCCAGCAGCAGGATGGTCATTGGTGCGTATGTATTGGGTGAGAGTTGCCGTGAGGAGAGCCTGAATGAAGACGATGAGGCCAAGGATCTGAGGGGTAAGATTGTCAGAAGTGAAGAATCGAATTTCTGGGACCTATCACATACCTCGTGGGGAGTGGTAAAATGTTTTCCGCCCGCTCTAAAGCCAATTCCGAGACCAAAAGTCAAGATGGCGAGAGGGACGATAGAATAACCAAGCCACAGAAGCCATCTTGGGAGAGGAGGAACCCGTTTTATAGACGCAGGTTTGCTGAGGAGCCGCGTGACTCGTAGACCGTTGAACGCAAGCAGAAATAGTGGAATGATAACCAAATGCGCCATGATAGCGAAAATAACTAGGTGTTGTTAGGAATATGTGAGAACAAGCCACGAATCTTGTTTCTTACTATGAGCAGCTGCCACTCCGATCAATTTGAAGATTCCCAATCCATTTACGGTCACAGACCCTAATCCCTTGGCTGGGTTCAACTGATACGTATTCCCGCCACTCTTGACAACAAAGTCTTGATCTGGAAGTGATACGTTGCCGATGCCCCCTGCTGAGGTTAAGTCTTTCAGGTTGATGTTACCTAACTTGATCGTTTTGCTCTGGACCAATCCAAGAAACACGGCTGCCAATCCTCCGACTCCTTCACAAGTAAGCGCATTCACGCCACTCTGAACCAAGGGGTTGATATTTGAGGCATTGAGGTTCGATAGGACAGATGCCAAGTCGGTCGCATTAGCTGTTGTTGCTCGCTTGTAGTGGCTCTTGAGAACCATCAATTTCGAATCGATACCAATGGGTTGTCTTTGGAGCTGTTTGCTCGAGGGATTTGTGATTTTTTTGCCGTCTAAAATTTCACTGACCAACTTTGCACCTTCGGAACCAAGACCTCGCCCAAATCCAAGCGCAGCACCGCCCACCGAGTCATTAAACGAGGTTGTATTGGCAGATACAAGGTCCAAAGTTGAAATCGTAGATCCGACTCCAGATACCAAACCAACAGCCAGCCCTTCAGCTACCTTGGCGAAATCGATGCCTGGAATTTTTATTGAAGAATTTGCTGAGGATGACCCAAGGCTGTGTATGAGCTTGCCTGCAGTGTCATTCTGAAGAAATCCGGAGGCCAGACCTTTCGTAAACCCCTCTACAATTCCTGGCGCAGTGCCTGGAAGATTGCCGCTATCGACTTGAAATCCCAAACCAATCGCTGCACCTTCTCCGAGTCCAGAGCCTAGTGAAGTTCCTATCTCGGCAATGTTGATTGTTGTATTTGAATCGCCAAAGAGTCCCTTCATCGAGCTGAGTAACGAGTTTGCTGATGGTATCTGAACGTTACCCAAGAAAGAGCTTGACAACCCTTCTCCAAAGTTTCCTGCAATACCGGTAATTCCACTTGTATTGTAAGCAGCTGTTGTCGTTCCTGCTACTGACAGCTTGAGCCCAGATGATGCGCCGCTACCGAGTCCTGTAGTTTACCAAACAAAAAGTCAGCATTAACATCAACGCCAGTTGGACAACGAAACAATGCTTGAGGACTTCGATTCCCACGATAGGGTATAGAAGACAGAGGCAAGCTGCATTTTAGGGAAGAGTCGTGCCTTGACCGAGAGCAAGGACTGCTTGTCCAACAGTTCCATCACTCCCACCAATTGGCTGCTTCAATAGCGATTGAACGCTGTCAGAGGAGACAATTGTGGAAGATAGCCCGGATCCCAGATTCTTAGCGAGAAGGCTAACCCCAGTTGGCGTTGGTAGATTTGCTGGAACGGGCATGGCGAGACCAGTTATCGCACCACTGGCAAGACCAACCCCCAAAAACTTCGCTGGGTCGGCCAATCCATCCAGAATAGATCCCCCCGCATCTCCGAGCAGCTTGGTGATGCTGCTCTCTATTGATTTGAGGATCCCGCTGAGTGCTCCAGTATCAGTCGAAGAAAGCGCTCCTTTAAAAAGGTCTCCAATCGCAGATACCAAATCTCGGGAGACCAGGCGATCTCTGACGTCCAATTGAACTTTTCGTATATCGAGTGGCCAATCCAGCTCGCTGAGGTGGGTCTGCTTTTGCTCTGCCGTGAAATAATAGACACAGGTGTGGAATGCTACACTCCCCAAGAGCCCGGCCAGCAGTGATACGAGCAGGTGAAGACTTCCAGTCCCGAATAAGAAAGAATTGCCACGTTGAATAGCCATTACGGAAATTGATAAGAGTCAATACAAAATCAGAAATACAAGCAGGCCCACGGCAGCTGTAAGACAAAATACATCAGGGGCATTTGCATTATAAAAACATTTATCAATCGTGGCTCTGTTGATGTCCCTTGCCTGGCAACCTTTCGCATCGCTTACCACATCCAATCCTCTGCTGAAACAGTCACCAAGGTGCAGAAATCACTTCAGAGGTAGCATGGGTGATAATAGAGTGGGTGCGTTGAAGAGTTAGCCGAGCCCTTGAAGGAGATTCCTCCGAGGGGACGACCATCCTCTGTCGAAAGAGCCAATCATCCTGAAGAATTCATCACGTATTCGGGACGGAGAAACAAATCCACTTCTTGTGCCACTGCTGAACTTAATGTTTTGCCCCCCCGATGTATATTGCTTGGATGACAGCTGCCATTGGTTCTCAAATTCATGCGAAGTGGGCCGACAAATATCTCAAACAAGACAGACCGACGCAAAGCGGGCAAAGGAAACATCTCCACAATACCTAGGAATAGGCCATCCCATTGACTTTGGCCATGGCTGCTTGCCAGCCGAGGTCGGTAAACCAAAAGAAATTCGGACTATGTTGAGAGCTGAAGAAATAGGGTACAGCGCTAGAGTATTATTTGTGTACCAGAACAAGGAATTTCCAAATAATGTCGAATTGCATTGATCGTTGAGCGTTGCGACCGGGGTGTAGCGCAATCGGCTGCTGGCATCGAATGAATTCTATTGACTGGTATGGTGGCGAAGTGACCGCGATAAATAAGGGATGATGACGGCTCCGAGGCAGTGCTGGACTTTGATGGCAGCTTGGGTGATAGATATCATCATGCAGGAGTAAAGAAAGGAAAGGTTTCAAAATCTTGCGACGCAGAGTCGGTTGGTAATTATTCCGACTATTTCATGCGACCATGTGAGGGGGTGTCGCGTGACAGGATTTACTTTTCCTTAAAGTACACCGTCCATCGAGCGAGGTAGTGATGACACCCATAATAAGAGCATCTCAAGTATTGGCTACTTCCTTCCACACCGGATGCAAGCGATTTAATGACGAAGATTCAGGCACGTGATCATCCTTCTCTTTTGATGTCTTGTCGTTGGCCGCTGGTGAAGCCTTGGCTAAGAGATACAAACACTTGGCTATAGTTGACTCAATTTGCCGGGTAGTACGTTCAAAAGATGAAGCATAGGCTGAGACTGAGAGCTCAAGAACGCCAGTAATCCGTTCCGGTTTCTCAACACCCCAGCATCAGCAGCTAAAATTCTTCCCTCCTAGGCCCTCCCCCCATCAAGATGCCATCTCCAAAATGGCAAGCACTGGTGATCTACGAAGTCTACAAACACGACTTGTTCCACAGACGCCTGGACGGTGTGGTCGAGAACATCATACCCGTGCGGAAAGTCCAAAACTACCCTCCAAAGATGCATCTGAGGTTACGGTACTGTCCCGGGGAATAGGACGGCAGACATGAAATGATATGACCAGGCAATATATTCTGTGCGATTCACCAAGCTCGAACTATGGGTGCTGAATATCTCCTCGTCGATGTCATCTGCATCGATCAAAAATTGTCAGGTGACAAGCTTCTTCGTCAGGTGGTGAAATTTTCTAGGTTTCAAAGAATTCGTAAGTCGTGGCTGCGTACGATGATAGGAGGACTGTTCACGGATGTTTTGAAACAATCTATTGACCGTGGGTCATGTTGATAGAGGTCCGCCGAGGCAAAGCACTAATGAGGGTAGGCACTAAAGCAGCGACACTACCCGCTGGTGCACTGGATCGTTGCTAGCAGCCTGTAGCACTCGATAGTTGCCCTATACGACATTCTAACCCCGAATCTAAAACAAATCCGAATCATTTTCGCGATTCGTGACTTTAACCTCGTGTTTACGCGATTTAGGGTCCTAAATTAGCAGTTTGTGTACGATAGTTAGATGTATAATTAATAAAAGTAGTTAATAGAAATCAATTTTTGGTATTGTATCATCGGAGTTATATGATTAGGGAAGTTTACTGGTTTATTTATACGGCCGTATATATCAAATGAAGATAAGGCTGAGAAACTGTGCTTTCTCGAGGGATTTGAGACAATCACTGAAGATAGAATATGGGGTGGGTAGAGCAAAGCAAAGTTCTCAATGAAGAAACTGATAGTGCGACTGTGGAATTCTGAAGGTGGAGATTAGTAGTTCTGTGTCAAGAAGGGCTTTCTCATGTCTATGGGTATGTTAAAGGAAATCCCTTTGATATCCCGCAAAAGATGTTGAATTCGGGCGCAACGCTATGGGCCGTTTTAGGAAGGGCTGATATTTGAATATTAATGCAGGGTAGGATTTATGAATGCAGCTATACCTTGCAATCAGTCATGTTTTTCTGCTCCAATTCTCGTAATACCGATGAACTCTCGCGGATATTCTCTTACCTAAATCTAGATGCAACGCCTTTTTCTCCTTTGCTTCAATAGCATTAGTAGCCGTTTTCGCCGCTTATAATAGACATTTCGTTGCTTTTCGTATCTTTCGGTAACGGTTTCTCGGTCGTACAAATATTTATATCGAGAATCGTAAAATCCGTATTACTCTTACTATATTATTTGATCTCTCCAATATTTTTTTCCAATATTTTTTAAGCCAAATAAGCGCCACGGGAATAGTTTCTTTATATATATATATACATTTTAAGATATTTGCGGATTTCAAATACGATCGAATCGTGCAAGCCACGAATTGTCAGGTGAGGAAGGTTAGGGATCTTCAACAGGCCCTACAACCCCGGGTCTTGGACGGAAGATATTTGCATAGAATCCCAGTGTTTATGAAAGTACTCAAAAGCCTCGTAAGCATAATCAGTAGTCCGCTGGCCCCAACCCGTGGCATTCTCGTCATCAAGATAGGATACGATAGGATACGCTGAGGAACTGAACGTTGTGCAGAGTTGTAGTATCTCAGTTTAGACCGTGTTTGAAGAAGGCCAACAGGGTTTTCAAGTCGCTGAACTCGAGAACTTCGCCAATACGGAGTTTGACTGGCGTAGTCTCTCTGCCTTTCGTGGACGTTGAGTAAGGGTAGTTGAGGCGGATGGCACGAAATGTCTTCGATACTGATGCCACGGTGTGTGGCATGGGTCTTGACACCGCCACCAAAAGGTCGCGCGTCTGCGACGATATACCCTAAGACCTGGGTAGTAGGTATGGCAGTTATTATCCAGTGGGAGGTAACGAAGGTTGAAGTGGTGCTGTGGCTGGAGAAGGTAAAATTGGTGACGTTTCAAGCAGCAAGGGTTTGGTCATCAAAGTGCCAATGATGTGATGAGCAGCATCTCCGCAAGACAGTCACAAAACGGTCTGAAATCGATCAAGTGTAAAGGTCGTGTATTTACTCGGTAAACACAAGGTTGTTGGGGATCTCGGAAGATCAAGAGATAGGTGTATCACGTACGGAAGACAGTTACTAAGTATTGGGTAAAGAATACTAAAGTTGAACACGAAGCTCATATCTAATGGGAGACGTGCCAGTCTTATATAGAACCTTCGTAACTATCACGACCTCTGGTCCGTCGGTCCAACCCGTCACGTGCCCGAGGTCGTGGAAACCAGACGCCAAGTAGCCGTCTGGTCTAGAAATGCTTGAGTAGGGGGTAAATATCGCTGAGAACGCACTGAGAAACAAATTTGCCTGTGGTCCTCTTGGCGTAACTATTTCCCCTAGGATGAAGTAAATAAGTGGATATCTGAAGAACTCTGAATTAGCGATGTGAGCCAGATGCTATGCACAACCGCACCCACCCCGCCTTCAGTCTCAAGTCCAAGTTCACAGAATTAGCGATGCGAGTCCTACCCCGCTGTCACCTCAACTCCAAGTTCGTAACGTTTCATATTATTTCATCTGAGGCAAGTAGACGACAGAGTCAGGTTCGCGCTGTATGAAAGTTCATGCACTTTTTCTAAATAGTAGTCGATCGTTGCTCCTCCGCTAGCAATATCGTTGCGCATACTTTCGTATTCGGAAAGAAAGGACCTGGCCTACTGCGCCCTCGCAAGCAAGGGTCACTTCGACCTCGGACTTTAATTGAACCTTGTTTTGTCTCGTGCTCAACGAATTTATGGAAGATAAGAACTAAGTGGTTCTGTCGATCTTCGCCAGTTCTTCCGAGTCGAGATTTTACAGCTGCTTTCAGTTTCTTTCATTGAATATAACACCTTCGCTTTTTTTAAGAGATTAAATGAAGATTTCTTCGGGCCTTTTGGGCTATACTTTGCTTCATTTGAGCGTTGCATTGGCTGTCCCTGTCAACCACAACCTTTCACCCCGTGCCGCACCACTCCAGCCCACTGATGACCCTTTCTACACAACCTTGTCATCATCGGATTTTAAACCTTCCGCCTAAGCATGTAAAATCATGACTAGAAAATCAAAGCAACATGACAGCCCTACCTTCTCCTCACACCTTGACGGCAAAGAACATCACAGTTATGCAGCCCAATTACAACAAAATTGCTTAAATTCATTCAAAAAAGTTTATATATGGAGTTCTGTTATTTATATCCTAAGAAATTGAATCCTGCGCAGACAAGAGTAAAGTGTTGACAGACGATTGATCACGTGGTACATCCCCTATTCGAACGATTCAAACAGCGAGGCTCCCTAACTCCCAAGAAACGCCTCTAGATGTTTCATCGTCTTCTTTCGCTGGTCAACATGACTGAAATGAGCAGCATCGGCTAAAGTGATCCATTTCACCTTTTCGATGTGGTCAAAGAATGGCTGCATAGCCACGTCCTGCGCTTCATCTTCGGATCCGTTGATCAAGAGAGTAGGAGCCTTAATCTTGCTGAGTAATGGGATTGATGTCCAATCACGTAGAGAGCCGGAGATATCAAGCTCACTTGCGCCGTACCTAGAGCTGACATTAGCTTCATTTCCGTGAAAGAGAGAATGCAAAGGAGAGAGACTCCTACATTGTGTTATATGTAGTCGGATCCCTTTCAAGCCAACTCAACGCAGCCTGTACCTCTTCAGATGGCCAAGGCCTAGCAAGGCTAAGATGTCTCTTATAAAAGACTTCGATAGCGGCCTGGTATTCCGGAGTATCGTAGTCTCGCGCCGGTTCCGCTCGACGAAGAACCTGCTGGACGTCTTCGGGTAATTTTTGTCTCAGAGCTGTGATACCGCTCCGCCATACATCCATACTGGCCAAGCTATTCGCAATCACTAGACGCCGGAGATTTGTTGATCCTGTCGAAGAAGCTGCCCACACAGCGATGAGGCATCCACCCCATGAGTGACCAAACACATCAATTGGGCAGTCTTTCAATCCCAGATGGGCGATGAGGTTGTCGAGCTCGTCGAGGAATAGATCTACAGTCCAAAATGATTCGTCTCCGTTCTTTTCCGGCAGATGTGTGGATCGCCCATTTCCTATTTGATCATAGAAAACAAGTGGTATGGAGGGTGCGAGGTCAACCAGTGGGAGTAGATAATCGTGGCAAGCTCCGGGACCTCCGTGGACGACGATGAGAGGCGTCTTGGACGATGTTGTTACGAGGTCACCGAAGACTTTGTACCAAGTCTTGCAGGGCTCAGAGAGGCCCGGAACATTAAATTGTGCAGTTCCCTCAGTCATGGTTGAGTTTCAACTGAGAGCCAAATTGGATTTTGGTAAGATGAAAGAATGTTTGTAGCTCCGCATAGTGTTGTTGTGATTGAACGAGCTAGGTACTAGAACTTACCTAAGCACTATACAAACAGTTGGTTTGGCGCGGGGGCATAGGCGATAATTTTGCCGGCAGCATGCTCACTGCAGCTGGTTGCCAATTCTGGAAGCTTTATGTAAGCTGCGAATTCTCATAAATTCGGTTTCTCAAACCGAACAAACTCAAAAACAGTCAGATGCTGAACAAATGAGTTCAATCTCATGGTAAGATCTATATGTATTCCTTGTTATCGGTTGCATAAATACTTGCTGTGAAAATAAAGGAAAGATTGTGATGGCAGCCGATCACGTGGTTCGCCCCCCCTTTTCCAGGTTCGGCGAACCCTAGTGTGACATGCCAACGTCTGAAGCAATTTGAGCAGTAAAAGAACAATTCGACTGAATCTTCTAAGCATGCGTACTCGACAAGTCTCTGCACTGTTAGTCTATAGTCACTTTTCGACGCACGTAAAAGGAGATGAACTGTCTCAACCAGTGGCCATTAACTACGAGTGACCATGTAGTCGTCCAACGAGACTAAATTCTTTTATTGAATTAACCAAGAGGAAATGGGAAATGGGATGACGGGTCAGCCGACTGAAAATATTTGGTCAGAATGCGAAAGAGGGGGACCAGCTTTCGTCTGTTGCATGCAAGCCTCGCAATAATCATCTTGGTGACCAACCGGGCTGGATGGATATGCAGCAAACCAACAGTTTGATGAACCGACGTAAGCACTAACACAGTCAATCCATTGTAGATGTCGAATGGCATATTCTCCACATTTAACTTTCCCCGCTGCCCCATATCTATAAGTTCAAATTCTATTAAGACGCTTGGCATTAATTGTAGCATTGAATCTAAAACTATGGAAGCCTCTCAAAAGCCAACCATACTATTCATTCATGGAAGCTGGCACAATCCTAACTATTTTGCGCCAATCAGGGCGCTTTTCGAATCGCAAGGCTTTCCTACCGAATGTCCCCTCCAAGCAACCTATAATGCCCAACCACATTCCACACTTTCTCTGAACGATGATGTGGAAGTCATCCAGGCCTCGCCCACTCAATTGACTGAGGACGGCAAAGAAGTGATTGTCATAATGCACTCGTATGTCGGCGTATTTGGATCCGAAGCAGTTCTTGAGTCATTTGGCAAAAAAGCTCGTCAGAACAGCGGTCTTCCAGGAGGAGTGACTCGACTGCTTTACCTGGCTGCGTTTTTATTGCCGCTGGGAGCTTCGTTGGCCACAATTTTCGGAGCTGTACCCTCGTTCATCATAGTCGAGGCAAGTTCGCTGTGAGACGATGTCGGTTGCCCTTGCTAGTTATTTCATGTCGTACAGTATGATGGCTTGTGCATGATCCAGGACGCTGACGAGTTGTTCTATAACGATTTCTCCAAAGAAGACCAACAGCACTAGTTGTCAGAGCTAGCTCCAGTACCTGTAGCGACACAGCTAGCTACACTCTCCTATGCAGCTTATCAGCATTTTCCTTCGTGCTACTTGTACTGCTCGGGGGATCAAGGATTGAAGTTGGAACTTCAGGAAAATATGGTCAATGGCACTGAGGCAAGATTTGAGACGGAGATCTGCACTGCCGGCCACTCCCCGCGTCTAAGTCAACCACAGGTGGTATTGGATATTGTGAAGAAGTGGGTAGATTGATGATTTCATGGTCTCGCGGTATACTATGCATCAAAACAGAATATTAGACAAGTAGTTACTGCCGACAGGTTGCACGACTAGATCATCGGATATGAAAGGAAGGGGTTTCATGCCATCAAATGCAAAGAGCACTTGGGGTACTAGACCAACAATTCTTTTGCAGGAAAGGAGGATTAGGTTCTAGTAGTCTTTAATCAGTTCTCGATCAAACACTTAATTGATGTGCGCTCATTATCAATATGTTACAGTAACCAGCTCTCCCTCCCAACCCTTCCCGTCTCCAAGCACCACCGCTCTGTAAATCCAACCCCCAACATCATTCTTACTAACTGTATACCCCACTGCGGGTTCCTTCCTTCTTCCAACTCTCAGAATCTCCTTTCCCAGTTCAGGCCCTTCTATCAATATCGTAGGCTTCACAGCAATGACGCTCCTAAAATTACTGCCGCCTTCTTTCCCAAGGAAGATCGTGTCCATTCTTTTCTTATCCTGAAATGGAATACTCAACAGAGAGGAATACAATATTCGGTGAAGCCAAGTCACATCATCATCTCCTCTGTGTACGCCTCCCGTCGAAATATAGCACAGAAGCGGCTTGGAATGTTGGAGTTTTGGATACGTGTTGTAGATCTCTGACAGTGCGGCAACGAGTGTTGCAGCGCCGGTCTGGCAAATTTTTGGCTGGTCAATAGTGAAAGGCGGAAGGCCGAATTGAAACTTAGGCGCGCCGCCAAGGCCGCTGATGATGGTGCTGGGCAGGTATATCTCGTCACCAGATCCGATAAGCAGGGCTTTCTTTACCGCGGATACGTCAAGTGCGTTACCGGCGTGGATTGCGAGAAGTGATTTCAGTGTAGATTCTTCAATGCCAGCAGTCTTGAGTAGGTTGGTGAGTTTGGTTGGGGTGCGTACAAGGGCGACGCATGAGTATCCAGCGTTGAGGGTATGAACAAGGGCAGCGAGGGTGCATCCACCGGTCGCTCCTAGAAAGAGAATCGTGGCTTTCAAAGAGTTAGCCATTGATTGTTGATCAGATGCTTAGGATAATTGTCTGCGCGTAATTGATGCACTCAAGTCTACAGGACAGTTCGGCTACGATTTATATACACCTTCACTCATTACACTTCACTGTCAATGCTGTGCGGCGAAGACACTGCTCCCGCCGTTCGGTGGAACAATATTGTTTGCAATTCAAAATAAAATCAAATAAGCTGTAACATCACCATGATCGTTTGATCCACTGCTTAGAAATCCAAAGCGCAAGGATCTGGATTAAGGTTAGGTGCGCGAGAACGACGCGAGAAAAGCCCGAAAGATCTTCGAACTTAGACGAAACGATCCTCATGAATTCCGACTCGGTTTCAAAGTTAGCCCGACCATAATTCTAGTCTCAAATCTCCAATAAATGTTATCCCCTGATTTAGCCCGTTCCACTGTCCATTCGCAGACCAGCTATATCTAGACGCGGGGTATCCCACATGACATATCCCCATCTTCTCAAAGCAGCCCCCTTCAAATGATTCGACTCAAATCCATTACCTTGCCCATTAATCCTGACCCACGCCGGACTTGGCTCCCTCTCACCTCCGACAATTTCATAGCCGATATATCCATCAACAGGCCCAAAGTCGCCGCAGTAGGCATCCAGAGCCTCGTTCAGAGAGTTGAGACTGCTTGTCCGTATTCCTTCGGTAACAGGGTCCAGCCGCTCTTTATGGCTCTGTGCCTGGAGAAGGTTGGATAGAAGCGGAAGACCTAATGATACAAGACGATCTCGATATTGCTCATAGTCGAATGCTTCATTTGATATTAGCCTTTCGCAAAGAAAACGGTACCAATTTCATTTGAAAATGTCAGTACTTACACTCAGGGCTTACATCATAGCATCCGTTGGGAGTAGCGGGCTATTCTTGGAATGCTTCTTCAAATCTGGGCGAGTCTCTGGCCAAGTCTTTCTCACACTCTGCTAGAAACCCAGTATATTTGGAGATCGTGTAATCTTTAACGCAAGCTATTTCTTCTGCTTCCCAATCGGAGAAACGAGAAAGGAAAATACTTGCGTTCTCATCGGGCCCAACGAAAGTCTGGCGTCTCTGACCTCGACGATTGGCAGGGTTCATCTCATCATAATCCATCGAAATTCCGAACAGGTTGCGGTACAATTGAACTCTGTAAAACGCTTGGAACAATCGAAGGTTCTCCTCCTCCGACAGACGAATGTCTTGAGCTTTGGCTGCAGCGTGTAGCGGAAGTGCAGTGAATGTGCCCCACGTCCGTTGAAGATAGTCGTCCACGAGTAGTCGAAGCTTCATATGAAACATGGCGATCGTGTTCAGTCTGGCATTCGAAAATAGCTGAGGCAACGTATCCCTAATCCTGTCTTGGTCGAGGCGAGTCAGAAAAGTTATTAAGGATTGCCTTCTCTCTTTCCTAGTGGCGCCAGTGGTGCGTACATCTACCGCCTCATTGACAGCGAATATATCGACCATTAATCTCTTGTCGATGTCGTTAAGTATGAAATCTCGCTCGTGAAAATAAAGTCGCCGAAAAGATGGCACGGCTTGAAGAAGATTCTCAAGGTGTCCCTCGGGAACTGCATGGAGGACCTGGTTTTGAAGCTCACTCGGGAAACTCGCGAGACTGTGCTTTCAATTAGAAATAGTCTCAAGATGAGATCAAAGGGAAGAGACGAACTTGATCTTCATTTCAACGCTTTTCTTGGCCACAATCCGAGACACTAAACTGGCACAGTGTTCTGGATCATCTGGAGCATTTTCCAGAACGTAAATCAGCCCCTAATTCACAAAACCTTTTTGACGGAAGATGAATACCACTTGGCCTTTCCCAAAAGCGCGAAAAACAACTGCGTTAATCTTGCAACTGAATATTAGTCACGGGTTGAAAGAGTCCTCAATTTTTCTCAAATAACCGTTCTTACTAATCAAAGTCAATTTGTAATCCAGTTAGTTACTAGTGAGCAACTGGCTTTTCTCGAGACATGGGTCCTGTGATTCAACCCAAGCAGCGGACGTGAGGCTGAGTGCGGGGTATCGGGCCACAGAAGTAATTGGCTTAGTCCAGCCTTTCCTGGAATTGAGCGAGGTCCTTATCATTTCCATCTCTGAGTAAAATGTGTTTCGTTCAAAGAGCTCAGCATACAGTCGCTTGCAAAATCGGCTTCGCCCCTTTTCGTGTGAAAAAATTGAGAGCACAGACCACCTCATCCATTTTTGGCGCTGACGCTGTAGCTCCTTTGTTATCCCGTGTATCCCGAAGTAACTCACAATACCTGGGCAACCTCCGTTATAGTACAACAGAGCTACGCTTGATATCACAACTATAGCTAACTAGCGTGAACGAAACATGGACAGATTCAGCCTTGCCACCAGCGTCATCGCTGCAACTCAACCAGACGCGCGGAAATACCCTTGCGCCGATCATTTTGGTCCCGCTAGAAGATCGCCGCATTCCTGCTATCTCACGCCCCGAACTCTATTCTAACATGGCCTCTTATTTATGCTCTTCTCTGCAAGAGCTTCACGGTGAAGATCTGATATCTTTCTATTTTATCTGGTTCTATGTAGCCGCAAGCTATTCAGAGGAGGTGACGTGGCCAATGCTGCGCAATTGCAACTGTATACATTAACCCCGCAAGATTCAGTCAGCCCTGTGAGGCTGATTCCGCGATATCTACCCTCTCAATCCATTCTCCCTTCTTTCTCTCACATTTTCGCAATCATTGCTTTCCTTTGCGAGGATTAATGACACTGGGCAGTTGATTTTATTCTAGGAAGCTCTGCCAATCGAATCTATAGCGGAAGCCCCTCCGACCAAACGAACCCAACCAATACCCACTTGCTCCGAGCTGAATAGCCCTCACGTCCGACCAACCTTTCATCATATCCTCCCGCGAGGAGCATGTCGAACCCTAAAGACTACACCGTCGGCTGGATATGTGCCATAAGCACGGAATATGTTGCTGTGCAAGCTTTCCTCGATAAAAGCTATGATAGACCCGAATATATATTCCCGAATGATAATAACAATTATATATTTGGCAAAGTTGGAAGACATAACATCGTTATTGCCGTCTTACCTAACGGGGAGTACGGCACAACTTCTGCGGCGATGGTGGCAAGAGATATGCAGCACAGCTTTCCGAATATCAGGATCAGTCTGATGGTTAGCATTGGCGGCGGTACGCTAAGCCCAACGCATGACATCCATCTTGGCGATATTGTGGTGAGCGCCCCGCGCGATGGGAAGGGTGGCGTATTCCAGTATGACTTCGGCAAAACGATATAAGATCAGAGATTTCAAACCACGGGGTTCTTGAATCAACCACCAACGATCTTGCGAACTGCAATGAACGGACTTAAAGCATAGTACAAGTTGAAAGGGCATCAGCTTGAAACGGCTATTAGCCATACTATTCAAGAAAATCCAAAGCTACGTAAGAAGTACAAGCGGCCAGACCCGAGCATCGAAAGGCTATATCGATTAGAAATCATCTACCCGGCGAACGACGCAACAAGTTGTGAGATAGTTTGTAGCAATGATCCATCAAAGTTAGTTCTGCGACCTAAACGGAGCGAAGATAAGGATAATCTAAAAGTTTATTACGACCTGATTGCGTCTGTAAACTAATTGATGAAAGATGCTACAATTCGAGATCAACTTGCAGCGGAAATGGACGTTCTATGTTTTGAGATGGAAGCGGCAGGGCTAATGAGCTACTTCCCGTGCCTGGTTATCCGGGGTATATACGACTACTTAGACTTGCACAAGAATAAGGAATAGCAAAACTATGCAGCGATGGCGGCGGCAGCATATACGAAGGATCTTCTCTGTCGGATTCCTCCTAATAAAATCGAAGCTAAGAAGAAGATTGGAGAGAATCTTTCGCATAATTAGTTCTTCTGTAGCGTCTGCAAGTCTTGTGACTACTAATATTATGTTAGTTCTTCACACTATATCTAGATCTGAAGTACATCTTGAAACGATGAGATATAAGTTGAACAATGATGAAGACATGAAGATCCTTGATTGGCTTACCCCGATTGACACAGTACAGTTTACTTCGCGGCCCGTCCCGGCGGATCGTTCCTTAGCTTCCTGCTTAATCTTTCTTCTGTAATCGATCATGGGAGTTGGCGGGATCGCCTTTCTTTAAGGGATCCTCCCACTAAATATAAGTTAAGCTGAAACCTAAGAGCCTTTACTTAAATAACAGAAGATATTACAAACGTAGAACTGCAAGACGTAATCCCAAACGTAGCAACAATTAACATAATCTCGATATACAAACGGACTGAAAACAGTCACTTATACCTGACACACGTAGACGGAGAGAAGACCATAGAATTCGCAAACTAAAACGACCCGACTTTCCAAATAACCACAAAACAATGCCGAACCCCAACTTAGTAGAGGACCACTAAGAGCCCCAAACTCTCCCTTCTAGGCAACGAGCATCTCGACCGTGTGTGCTGAGCAAGGGCAAATCTTCAAGCAGCAGATTTATCTCCATAAAAGGCCGTACGTGGCACCGTTGAAGAGGCGCGTAACTCAAAGTTTCTCATTGTGGAGGGAACTGAGATGCAAGATTCAGGTTTATCATTCCTTGGTTATACATCGCAGATCCAAAAGTGTTGGATATCGGGTCTAGTGGCCCCCAAGAATAATTTTCGAGTTGCCATGATTGCAGCATATTTCCCATTTCTTGATGCTGCATCTGAGAAGTGATGAAAGCGTTTAGATGTCGATGAGCCGGAAATACGTGGCGTGGTATTGATCTCGGCAGTGGTATGTTTGTGTGCGGGTCAAGAAGGGTCATGTTGGGATTCTGTAGCGTATGGTTCATCGCATTGAAACTCATGGCTGGGTTAATGAGAATTCCGTTCAGAAGCCATTTGGTGTGGCCACGGAAAGACAACAGGGGAACGCCTTCGCGGCTGAATCTGAAGTCGAGATCGAAGGCCGTGTAGAATGTGACCATGTATCTGTTGACGATGCGTGCATCTGTAGGTCCTGATCCATAGGAGGCTGCTGCATTTCTGGCGTTGAGATCTAGTAGTACAGTAGATCAGTGCCTGTGAGGGAGATTTGAAAGTCTATCACGCCAACAAAGAGGGACAGCAGGTCCGAGAGACAAAGTCCGACGGAATGCTAACCTTACATGAAGCAAAATGAGCGGCGTAAGAACTTACAAGGATTGTGCACATACGCATAATTCCCCAAACGCAAGAGAAGCCCAACTTGCTCCGGGGACAATCCTTCTTCGTTGTGATTGCTTAAATTAGGATTACTCCTTACATAGTTGTATACCGCCGCTACGAACTTCATCAGGCTCTGGGATGCCTGGTAGTCGGCAGTAACCAACTGGCCCCAGACGTGATGAGACTGAGGCTGAGGCTGAAAGGGCTGAGACGGCTGACTACCACTCTGCTGAATAGAGTGGGGGACGCGAGGAACGACGCATCTGGATGACATGATTGAGTTAAGGACTCGTGACTACTAGGGTATCCGCGGTTATAGCAGACTATCAGGAGAGCCGGAGGATGAGATGAGAAAGAGAAAGAGAAAGAGAAAGAGGAAAAGGCGAGCGACGGGCATGATAACCTTTACCCACACCATCGAATGTTTCCACCGGTGTTTCGCATGCATGAAGAGGGTGAAAGCTCGCAGCGATGACGTTATCTCGGGCGTCGGGCGTGGTTGGAGAAAGGGGCCGCTGCGAGCAAAATCTTGAAGCGTGGACCACTGAGATGTTGGAGGTCTGCGGTCCAAGCCTAGCACTGCCCCCTCCCCATTGTTCTCGGCCAATGGAACCCGTACCTGCATACAGCTACTGCACGGGTATGACGAATGGAATGGCACAGAGAGCATGTAACTAACTGGAAAATCATCCAGATACTACAGTGCCAAGACGTTGTCCCAGCTGCCGGCAGAAGCATGTACTACCTATTGTGAAGAGTTCCAGCTTTCCATGCAACATCTAGAGTGGAGATCTCTGAATACGATCTAAGGGGTTTGATTGGCTGAGCTGCGATATCGCGCCGATGGTAGCTGCTGCGATATGTCAGCCCACGGGAAAAACCCTCACAACTCATCCCGTGGGGGGGTGATCGTCTGGGGAGAAAAGGCCGGGTACCCACTTCGAAGCTCACTTTGAGGCGCAGGCCCAGCCGCTTGTGAGACGATTGTAAGAGTTTGTAAGTTAAGAGTATTTGATACGAGCAATTGAGTACAAATTTTGAACATCCTGAAACTCAAACCCAAGAATTTTACTACGCCCTAACGGAAAATTATAGTAACCTGGCTTCCAGGTTATGTGCAGCACACACACTACCCCGATCAGGCTACCCCGGTCCGTTGAGCGCCAGTTTGCTTTAAAACGCCATGATGGGCCAAACGGCGGTGGTTAGAGGCTGGTAGACCGCAGACCTGAGATAATATATATTTTATCATAATAACTTTGATAGAGAGGGTCCTAGGGGAGCTAATCTTTATATACTATAGAATGTTGCCACCCGACGTATCTAGCATATTCTAGAAACTACGCCAAGAACATTCAAGAAGGCTTCAACTGTCCACGTGTTACAGTAACATAACCACTTCATTTCTAACACCTATGTTTCTTCTTTAGTCATCATTATTTTATTCTACTTAACTAACTTATACGCCAGATAATTGTAAGATTGTGTTCCATCACGTGCTGTGCTATACAAGCACATATTATTATGCCACGTGCTACCCCATCAAAAAGTTCAAACCTAACTTATGTGACTTCTAAAACTATTACTTCTATAGATGTACTGTATCGCAGCATGGCTCCAGTCATGACGGAGACACTTGTGGAGTTCTAAGCTTTGATAGCGTGCGAACCTCCGACGTTTATGAACAATTCCTGCAGTAGATAGGTCACACAGTCAGCAATAATAGAACGAGCAATACGAGATGCGAGAGGTCAGAGAGGTGTTGCCTGCGCGGTCAGCTCCCCAGGTTCTAAGTACACAGGACGCAGTGGCTAGCTTTAATGGAGGTTGCCTAGGTACTTCTGAGTACAAGGGATGACAAAGGAGCTAGGCGCCAGCGCCAAAAATGGATGAGGTGGTCTGTGCTCACAATTGTTTTTTAGGCGAAGGGGACGAAGCCGATTTTGCAAGTGACTGTACACCGAGCCACAATGAATTCGTGTCTGTGGAGGCAAGGGTCGGGCTGCTGGGAGCTGTTTGTGGAAGGTGATCGGCAGAATTTAGCCGAGCTGACAACCTCGTCGCCATCTGCATCAACGTCAACGTCAAACTCCACTTCAATCCTTCCGTTCAAATCCTGTGATATCAACGGCTTGTCTGTATCTTATTAGAGTTCCGTTCTGCCAAGTACTAGCACTCTCTATACCCACCCACCATCTCGCTTCCCAAAGCACTGCATAAGATTTATCCTGACACCCGTGATCAGGCTCCCAGTTCCTAGCACGCAGCCCCAACTCTTACGTAGACAACTTCTTCCACATATACTGACCAAGCAGGCAGAAGTTGAACCACGAGTGGAGAGGACGGGTTGTAGACAATTATATCGCGATCCTGTCTCTAGAGTTCTTCCTTCCTACTCCGGCCCTGACATACTTGCTAGTCTCTGGCAACTTTGTTAAGCAGAAGCTTGACAATAGCATTGTGTCCATTCGCTGCAGCCCATGAAAGCGGTGTCCGTCCATATTCAGAGTCCTTAGAATTAGGGTTCACCCCATTCTTTTCGACTAATAACTTGACTACTTCGTCATGTCCTCTTTCTGCTGCATACGATAGCGGCGTCCGCCCGAAGCAGGACTTAGAGTCAGGGTCTACTTTATCTTTCGTGATTAATAACTTGACCACCGTCTCGCACCCAAATCGTGCAGCCCACGAAAGCGGCGTCCGTAGATTTTTAGACTTCGAGTCTGGATTGACCCTATTCTCCTCGAGCAGTAGTTTGACTACCGCCTCATGCCCGTTCGCTGCTGCCCACGATAGCGGCGTTCGTCCATATTCGGAGTCCTTTGTATCAGGATCGACCTCTTTTTTCTCGAGTAATAACTTGATTATTACCTCATGCCCCCTTTCTGCCGCATACGATAATAGCGTCCGTTCGTGTTTACATTTCGAGTTAGGTTCAACCTCATCTTTGAGCAGAAGTTTGACTATCGCCTCCTGTCCCATCTCTGCCGCATACCACAGCGGCATCTGTCCATATTTACAGTATTCTAGGTCAGGATCAACTCTATTATCCGCTAGCAATAGCTTGACGATCGCTTCGTGCCCTCTTTCTTTCGCAAACCATAACGGCGTCCGTCCGTATCTAGATTTAGAATTTGGATCGACGCTATCCTTCGCAATCAGCGCTTCTACTAAAGCCTTGTGCCCTTTCTCTGCCGCCCACGATAGCGGCGTTCGTTTATATTCGGAGTCTTTAGAATTAGGGTCTACCCCGTCTTTGTCGAGTAATAGTCTGACTGTTGCTTCGTACCCCTTCTGTACTGCCCATAACAGCGGCGTTCGTCCGTATTTAGACTTAGAATCTGGATCGACTACCTTGGCCTCGAGTAGTAGATTTATTATAGTTGTCTGCCTTCCTGCTACCGCGTACCACAGTGGTGTCCATCCGTATATGGAATCTTTAGAATCTGGATCAACGCCATCCTTCGAGAGGAGCAGCGTGACCACCGCCTCATACCCTCTCTCTGCCGCATATGATAGAGGCGTCCGTCCGTACGTATCCTTAAGATTAGGTTCATTCCTATTCTCGAGTAACGCCACTATCGTGTCCGGCAATCCAAACCACGCGGCAAGATGAACGCCTGTCATTCGTCTTGGCACATCCTGACTGTAGCCGCAGTAACGGTACTCTTTGGCAGCCATCATCGCCTGACTGGACCCAGAAACCTTAGATTCAGTTTGAAGAAAGTCTAGAATCAATTGTGTTATTTCGGTAGAAACTGAGCGAGCATGATGCCCCCAATTGCGCGCCGCATAATCGTAGAACTGATTTGACCGCAACCTCTCCTCAAACTCGTCGTCCGTTTGACAGAACCCGCTCTCAAAAGTACTAAATGAGAGATAAGTTACGCATATTCTCGTAATATCAATCTCTGCGTTCGGAAACCATTGCTTTTGCGTTCGCTCGAAGTATTCCTGTGTCGTGTAGTGAACTAACCGGATTATATTACTTTCTTCGTCAATTGTGACTAATCCAGCACATACCGAGACCATGTCTTCGACTTGTGGAAAGTTACTTTGGTCGAGCTCTAGTTCGCCGACTTCGACAGTAAGCGCAAGCTGAAGTTCTGACGTAGTCAATGGCCTCTTTGCGCAGGTAATCCAATGCAGAACCTGCTTAGCAAGTTCTTCCTGGTCAGTGACTTGTCCTTCAATACGCTCCATTGCGTCTCTGTATGCTTGATTATACGCTTCAGAACCGGTGGGCAGTTTTGCTAGAGCAGCTCGGACAGCCTTGGGTGATCTCTTCCCGATCAAGGAATGAAGATGAAGTTGTGCAAGCAAAAACCTAGCAAAGTTAATGGGGTTTTATGAGACATAAGAAACCACATACATGCCGTCAACAGCTTTGACGATCCCAGACTTGATTTTCTCCTGAAGGTCCGGGTTGCATCTGACAAAGGATGGCAGATGCGATATTTGGCCATTCACATATTTTCGCACATCTTGTTCACTGGCGCGTATCTCTAATGATATACTCCCTTGAAATTTCTCTGTGATCTCGGGAATAATTCTCGAAGTCGCGAAGATATTTGCTCCATACTTGGCTTGGAGGTTGAAGATAGCTGTCAGAAACCTCGTTCGACAGCCGTCGGATATTTGGCATTCATCAAGTGCGTCGACGACGATAAAGAGTCTCGAATATGTAGCAGCAACGGATTGGAGAACTTTAGTGACTTCGTCGAATAATGGTCGCGTCTTCTTGTCCTTGTGTTTGTCGTAGAGAGATCTTACGTTGTCCGGCAATAACGATTGGCCTTGAGCTAGTTGCTTCAGTAGACTGGCTAGTAAATCTTCAGCGGTCTGCTCATCTCGGCGCCGGAAGTTGAAATAAACGTAAGTGATTCCAGTGGTATTATCATTGTGAAATCTGTTGCAAATATCGTCAACCACGATTGATGTGAGAATCGTCTTCCCTGTACCGGGAATGCCTTGGCAGAACAGAGTCTGCCTCTCCATGTTTAGCCATGTGTGGAACTCCGGGGAGTCTAGAAGCCATTCTCCGGTCCCGGCCTGTCGCCGATTGATGAAGTCACTTTGCTGAGGAACATAGTCGATTGGAGTAAGCCAGTCGAGAATGGCCTGGTGCTCCAAGTTGATTTGGTGTTTACATAACTCTCTTACACCGTCTACAATTTCGGTCGATTTATCATTGATCGTCTCGACCAGTTCTGCAATCAGCTTCCCATGCTCGGTCGATCTCTTCTTAACTTCTCGGATCAACTCCCTGCTTACTGTCAATCCTTTACAATTCTCGTGTGCTCAAAATATTGACACATACCGGCAATCCTTGGTCAAAGCCAATTGCAAAAGCGACTTTTCACGTTGGATAACAGATATGAGCTTTTCCACCTCCTTCTCATCGAATGGCCACTTCAACGCCGAAAGTGTCTTACCCAGGCCTTTCTTACGCTTTAACCTCATCTTGACAGCCTCCAAAGCAACCCGTAACCGATATAAAGGTGTGTCCGGGCCCTCAAGAGCTTTGATCTTCTCCCACCATATCAATCTTCCGTCTGCATCGTCGGCATGGTCTTGGAGCTGTAGGAGAATGGACTCGTATGCGAGAATCTCTTCACGAAGCCGCCTCCTCTCTTTGGTAGCACCCGTTGCTCCGAGAATGTACTTGACGACGTTGGAGGAGAGCTGAAGCATGGCAATAATGCTGGCAGTTGCGCTGAGTGGATCCATTTCGGCGATGATGTATCAAATCTCGGACGATCATAAGGGCTCGAGCCTCGTAATCGGAATTATTAGCATCAGACAGTTAACTGCAGGACAACACACTCATCAGACCTGCCCGGGTGTTGGCAGACAGGCGAACCAGATCTGGACCTACTCGAAGACCCTCAGCCCTGATGGAGTTGTCATCGCACCTCGTTTCTAAGTGAGGGAGAAGAGTCGGGCCCTAGAGGGAGGTCATTTTTTTCTACTGGATTGGCAATCGAGGAAAACGCCGGCTGGGGAGCCCCTAGCCTCGTGAAATTGAATTAGGCAGCGAACATTTTGCAGCAGACGCAGCCACGTCGACCCGCAGGTGCGGTTTTAACAATCACATTTTGAAGCAGAGACTGAACAAACTGAGCTTTGAGCAAAATTTAACTATAACTATAAGAAATTTGCCAAAGAAAGTTTACAATGCACTTGCAGAGTGTAGTAGGCCGCCTTGGCAGCCGAGTTAATCGAACTAGATAGAAGTTTAGGGGACCTGCCAATATTTTAGCTACAACTATTCAAATACCTGTGATTTTCTATTCGATTGAATTGTATATATGAATAAGCTACGTACTTAAGCGATGAGTTTGGTAACCTCAGGTATTTATTAGCTGAAAGCGTCCAAAAGCAGCCTAACCCGGGCCAGCCGGTAAGATCTTACGCCCGAAGAGTCTCCCCAAAGCCACATAAGTCGCCAAAGCATAGCCCCATCAGTCGCCAAAGCATAGCCCCATCAGTCAGCTGGACTTCGGGCGGTGTATCTCGCTCGAGAACTTTTATTTTGTCTCCGCGTTAGCCTTGCAATCCATCTTTCCTGCTACACAGCGACGACCACCGGATTAGGATAAGATGGTAGGTGACAAGGCGACGAGGCAGGTTCCCATGACCATGTCCTAATAAAGTGCGCTAGGGCCGGCCCGTTACGGAAAAGGACACGGGCCTCAAGGTTCTGTACGAGCCCTCGGAGGGAATGCTGGCTGATTTCGAGTACGATGGTTCTCCCCCAAATCTTGAACGGGCACTAAGCCTCGATGCAGCATTGTCGCCATCCACGGCATAGGCGCTCATCCGGACGATACGTGGTGCAAAAACATCGGCTCGAAAGAGAAGCCAAGTTATGTCAACTGGCTCTCGAATCAGGAAATGCTGCCTTCGGCGGCCCCGCGTGCGCGCATAATGCGGTATGGATACATGTCGGCGTGGTATGGGGACGAAGCAATCCAGCAGAACGTCACTAGGGTGGCAGACCGCTTCCTAAGAGCGCTGAGACGTAAACGAAAGGTTCGGACCCCTGCGGCTTATTAGTGTATATCAAGAGAACCGACGAGAGCTGATAGGACACATCTTGTATGAAACGACCAATGCTGTTTGTCGCTCATTGCTTTGGCGGGTTGGTAGCTTTGGAGGTATGATTATAACTCTGCTCGCTCTCTTTGATGCTCGGCTAAGCGATCCTTGAATACCTGTAGGCACTCCTGAAAGCCGAGCGGGATACCAAAAAGTGGCCCAACATATACCATGCTATCACTGGCATAATTTTCTTCGGGACCCCATTTCGAGGCGCGGAACAAAAGAGCCAGATAGAGTTGATACAAGCTGCGCAAATACTGCACGAGGGCACGGTTCAGAGCGAGGTCCTGCGTATAACTCGCCCGGGCGACGAGCTGCTACTGCGGATTGTGCGAGAATTTGAGGAGCTCCGAAAACGGTCAGGAAATAAGCCGATGGTTACTTGTTTCTTTGAGATAAAACCGTGCAAGTTGATGGCTGTACTAGGCAGGGAAGGAAATATGGTATGTCCTGCATGTGGCAAGAGGCGCGGTGAAACTGACATGAGCCCAGTCCTTGAGGGTCGATGAGACCGCTGGATGCCTCGACTGGGCAGAGAACATCAGTATGGAGCGGACGCATTTCAACATGAACAAGTTCGGCCACCCAGAAGAGGAGGAATACCAGAACGTGCTGGATGAGATTATGAAGATGATGGCGCCCGAACCATCTCCACCTAGTCAGTTCCTATAGAATCTCCCCTACTTTCTTCGGGCGTTAACGAATGAAAAGATGCCTCAAGCAGCCAATCAATCCCAAGCTATCCACGAGAAACGAAAGAAGGGCTCGACCGCTTCAACGTCACCGGCCCAAGAGTCAGGGGCGTCGTTGGCAATGTCGATGTACGGCAAGTCACTGCGGGCCGGGATATGTTCAATGGGCTAACGAGCTCTGGTCCTTAATCAAGGGGGTGGGGAGGTGGGGAGGTGGAACAAGAATGATAAGATAGGTTGTGGGGGGCACAGGGCAGGCATGGACAAGAGCAGCGATGATGTGTTGTGGCAAGCAAAGCAAAGTTGGCTGTATGCAAATGTGGGTCAATAAATGATGATGAGACAGTGGAGACCATACCATTTGACGATGATTGCGTGACTCTCCTCTCAGGCATCGAGAAATCGAGAATATAATTATTTCGACCCCGAACATTGCATACATGTAGTCTTACGTTGAGTTTTCTGTTCATCTTTGTCTACATCGCCACTTGCGTGCCTGGAGACATCACCTGGAGACATCACCTGGCCTCGACGCTGGAAGGTCCTACGTCACTGCAGTGTGTCTCGGCAAACTAGAAGTACTACTATCGGGTAGTGACCTGAGTTGTAGCAGCAACTGGCTCATCCCAAATGGGGACATAGGAATAGGAGTAGATCAGCCACACTCATCGCTGTCACTGAAGATAATGTAGGCATTAATTATACCTCAGTTAATGTCCCTGTCCAAGGCTCTGTGTCGCACGGCTCCCATCAAAGTATGGGAAGCGACACGGAGAGTTAGACCGGTGACAGCCGATGATGATGGCCCTACCACGTTCGAGTTCCTGTCCTGGTCCTATGGATGCCACATTGACAAAAGTCGTGCGAATGCGGCCTCCGACCATATTCGTTATCCTTCAAGTTCGACATAGACTTTGCTCGTACCGAGAAGTAGCTGAACGATGCCCGCGTGCCCGTTCTGAGTCTGAATTTATGTGTCTCCGGCCTTGACTTCCGGCTGCAGACCTTGGAAGCGGCTAGGCGTGGAGTGGCTCAGTGCCTAATCCCCAGAAAATTTTGTGTATCCAGCCGGATAGTCAACGCCTTGCCACTCACTGGAAGCCTCAGATTCTGTATGGGGATGCATTGAAAGCTGTTCAGGTGCCCAGGCTTGCCTTGCAAACAGGTCAAGCGTACGCGACCACGCAATATTGGGTATTAATACAGAAAGCCCAGGAATTGAAATGCAAGGCGGTGATGCGTTGTAGGGCCTCCGGAATGAATGGCGTTCAGGACAGCGAAAATCTTAGCTCCTTGAGTTGGCTAGCTAGCTCAACACATCTCCATCCCCAATAAAGCAGCACGTAGCGAGCCTTTATGCTATAAATCTATGTATGTTAATCATCAGGTCGAGGTCTATCCCCGCGAATTTGAATAGTTTACCGTAGGAAATTTTTACGATCACATGACTGCGGGCCGACTTTCTCGGATCGCGCCAAGCTATGAGGTTTTTCCAACTTCAGCTTCATCAATTTTATCACCAGTGCGACTCGTCTGCTCTTCTCCGTCTGATTAAATTTCACACTATGGCTACAGCCAGCGACGTCTACGAGCGAACAGATCAGTCTATCGACTCCGACCTTATTGATGCTGCCGTGAAAGAGGTCAAGCGTAGCAAAGCCAGTTCGGGGTACAAACTGGAGTGGTCATCAAACTGTGCCGAGATACTAGACATGTACTATGCTGATTACCATTCTAAAGTATATACAAATTCTTCCTTTTCTTGATAAGCTAACAGCTGATATTTTTCTGCAGATAAATAACAATTCACCTGAGTACGAAATCATCCAGCGTTCGAAAGCGGATAGCATTTCTGGCGAGGTGCTAGAACTTCCAGCAGGCGAAGCGAATGCATTCAAACCCCCTATACGAGACGCGGCTTATGTTATCATACCAATGACACAGGATGGAGAACCTAAGGTCGAAGTGATGGATTCGATGGGGGGGCAAAAAAGTCTACAGTGGAAAAAGGGTTCCTTGGTTTATTTGTCGGGCACTTCAGCACTGAAGTGTACAGGAGATGGGTCTGTGATATGCATTATGCTAGCTTTGAATCCGATCAGCTAGTCATTTGGTTGGGAGTTGTCTGTGTTATCTCAGTCGAGTTGATTGGAGTATACATTATACTATGCGGCCTTTTGTTTGATTGTATTTAGTTCGTGGCTTTCTCCTCGCTTTGTCTATAATTCT
>Ga0247778_1000515_pt1 | contig 45693 bp, 40 predicted proteins | sample UWRJL049202B5_FD_179939 | JGI IMG/M metagenome (GOLD analysis project Ga0247778, IMG submission 179939) | Plant litter microbial communities from Arlington Agricultural Research Station in Wisconsin, United States - UWRJ-L049-202B-5 | ecosystem: Environmental > Terrestrial > Plant litter >...
GCTCGCGCGCATGACGAACGGCGTGCGTCGCGAGCTGGGCGCTTGGGGCGCGAGTGCTTCGGCGCTTGCCGGCTGGGCCTGCTGCTGGTCCGCGCTGCAAACGCAGTTGCCGTCGGTCGGGGTGGCCCTCCTGCTCTTGGGCTTGCCCGCAGCCGCGTTGCTCTTCCTCGGCTCCGCGCGCACCACAGCGTCACGAACCGTGCTCGTCAGTCTCGGCACCATCCTCGCGCTGATGGCCGCGCTCTCGGCCAGCGCGCTCGATCACGGAACCGCCGCCGCATTTTGCTGCATCGTGCTGGGCGTCGCAGTCGCGGTCTGGGGCGCGTCCGTGCGTGCCCCGCTGCGTATCGTGGCCGGCGCGCTCGTCGCGCTCTGGGGCATCGGGCTACAAGTCTGGCTCGCCGTGCACGCCGACAATCTACTGCGCTGGGTGAGCCTCACCGCAGTCGGCATCCTGCTGATCGTCGGCTCCGCCTACATCGAACGCCATCGCGCGCGCCTGTCACGCTTCCGGCATGCCGGCCTAGCGACGAAGTAGTCACTCTCGAGCCAGCTGATCTTTGCGATCGGGTGCCCCCGGGCGCGGGACGTCGAGGCACGGCGGGAAGACTGGTGCGAGCGCATGAGCGCTCTCGACGTTGGGAGTTATTTGGCAGCTCTCGTTTAGATGCCGCCGTGCAGCGCTCTCGCAGGCAGTGCGCGGCGGCGCCGCATCCGGGTAACGCGGACTTGCCCGGAGCTAGCGTCTGAGATGGGTCGAAGTTTTTGTGCGGCGTCAGCGGCGAGCTCGAAGAGCCATTTCCGCCTTGATCCCTAGCCGCGCACGCGCTGCGAGAGACCGGATGTGAACCAAGGAAAGCAGACCGCTATTTTGTTGGCGCCGAGAATCACTCACACTCACATTTGGCGTGGTTGGGTAGACTCGCGAAAAAATCGAGTTGGAATTCGAACTCGATTTTCTAGCCGTGAAGGTGCACTCCGCGCAAAATTGGGCGCGAAAGCTCTTAACTGAACGGCATTGGTTGGAATTCGAACTCGATTTTCTAGCCGTGAAGGTGCACTCCGCGCAAAATTGGCGCGAAAGCTCGTAATTGAACGGCATTGCTCGTGCACAAACTACGCCCCGCGCCGCGATAAGGGAGCCGCCTGGCTACACGTTTTTCGAGCTGCACCTAGCGAACTGCAAACGTTGGCCAAGCGCAGATGACGGTGCGGGAGCGCCAGCGCCGCTCTCGAATTCATTGGCAAAATTGCCGAGGCGCGGGTTGCGATGCGGGATTGCGAGCGCCCACTCCTGAATCCGGGATCGGGTCAGTGATGCTGGTGGCCGTGCGTTTCGTGCGGTCCGTGGACGTCGTGGGCGTGTTCGTGTTCGTGCGGCGGGGGGCGCACGATGGTCGCGAGCCAGAGGCGTGCGCTACGTTGCCAGATGCCGAAGACGAGCAGCACGCTGAGCGTGATGGCGGCGCGGGGGCCCAAGTCGCCTTGGGACAGTGCGCCGTCGAGTGGGGTTGCAGATAGGCCGAAGCGTTCGGATGCGGCGGCTAACGCCAGGCAAAGGGCCGTGATGGTGGCTCGGGTTTTGGGCGAGGAGCCCAAGGAATCGACGAGGGGCGCGAGCGTTGCGAACAGCAGGATGGCACCCGGCGAGAGGCCTACGCCAGCTAACCCGGCGGCGATCAGCACCGCGGCGGGAGCCGCCACGGGGGTGAGGTTGGCGACCAGCGCCACGACCAGTAGGCCGAGGCTCGAGCCGGAGAGTCTTGGGCTGAGCGTGCTGATGGGCACACTGGTGAGGAGCGCGCCGATCAAAAGTCCGAGCACGAGCCATGGTCCGGAGGATTCGAGTGCCTCCGAAGCGCGCGCCCGCCAATGCGGCCGGGGCGCGGGCTCGAGCGCGGCGGATTGGGTCGTGGCTTTGGTCAAGAATGCGACCGCAAGCGCGGTGATGGCGAGACGCAAACCAGCCGCGACGAAGCCGAACAGCGCGATGCTGAGCAGCACGCTTTCGGCTCCCAGGGTAGCCGCGGGCAAGGCGGCGCGCGCCCACTTCGAGTCGCGGTCCGGCGCACGCAGGGAAAATGCGGCGGCCAGCAGCGCGACCAAGATCACGAGTGAGGTGCGTTCGGTGAGCTGTACGAGGCCCTGTGCGAAGGCGATCGTGCCCGGATCGGTGCTGTGCCAAACGCCGAGTAGACTGACGGTCACGCCCAAGCCCGCGACGATCAAGTCGAGTGAGCGAGCGAGCGGGCCGTGCGCGGGATCTTCGGTCAGGTCGTGGGTGACGACATGCAGCAAGAGGCCCGCGGCGACGGCCGCAATGATCGGCGCAAAGCGCTCGATGGTCGCGGCCGCGGCCAGGCTCGATAGGCCGATGCCCACGACGCTCGCGGCCGCCAAGCCCAGTGAGCGCAAGACGGCCGAGCGTGCGCCGAAGGTCGTACGATAAGCGAGGGAGACGACCGCGATCAGCGGCACGGTGTGCGCGGCGAGCGCGACGATCACGTCGAGGTGTGAGCCTTGCTCGGTCGGCAAGCGCGTGTACGCACCGAGCCCGATGCCATCGGCCACGTGATGCACGATTAGCCCCCAATAGCCGGCCTCGAGCACGGCGTGTTGCGCGCGGCCGCTGGTCGAACGTTGGCCAATGAAGTGCGCCAGCGCGGGCGCAAACCAGCCCGCCAGAAAAAGCAGAATCGACAGCGGGCCGAGCTCGCGCAGGGCTTCGGGCAGCAGATGCGTGACCACCACCGCCACCGCCGCCAAGGTCGCGAAGGTTCGCATGTAGCCGAGCACCGCGCGCGACGTGCTGGGCACGAAGGACAGCGCCGCGCCGAGCAGCACGGAAAGGACGGCAACGAGGAGGGCGAGGAGCACGCGCGGGCCCCGGGTCTAGCTCAGTCACTCGCCTTCGCCAAAAGCGGACGGCAATTGCCCTGCAAAACTGCGGATTGCGCTCAGATTGCCCCGGGCGCGGGGCCCTCGACGAGGCGTAAATGTCGAAATCCACTGCTGCGCTTCGGGCGTCCGATCGGGGAAACTTATCGACACATGCCCATCACTTGCGCCTCCCGAGCTTGGCGTAAACTACGGCCATGTTGATTCGAATCGCCAAGCTCACGTTTGCTACCGCCGTGTGCGCGACGCTCACCGTTGCTTGCCACACGTCCTCGTCTGCCGAACAAGGCGCGCCTAGCGCGCCGGCAGACGAAAAGAAGATCGCCGAAGTGACGGTCAGTGATGTTCAGCGCTTCGTCAAAGACAAGAGCGCGACCATCTTGGATGCCAACGACGGCGACACGCGCAAAGAGTACGGAGTGGTTCCCGGCGCGGTGCTGCTCACGGGCAAAGATTATCCGTTGAGCGCGTTGCCCGCCGCCAAGTCCGACAAGCTCGTTTTTTATTGTGGTGGCACGCAGTGCCGCGCGTCCGACAAAGCAGCCGAGCGTGCCGCCTCGGCGGGCTACCGCGACGTGAGCGTGATGCGGGCAGGCATCCGCGGTTGGAAAGACTCCGGCGCCGCGACCAGCCCCGCCCCGCAGAGCTGAGCTCGGTTCAAGCCGCCCGGGGGCTCAGTTGGGGAGTGACGGACAGCGAGAGCGGCTGTCCGTCGCGCCTCACGCGCAGGGTGATGTCGCTGCCGCGTGAGAGCACGAGCACCCGCTGTAGATCATCGACGCTAAATAGCGGGCTGTCGTTGGCGCTGAGCAGCAGATCGGACGCCTTGAGCCGTGCCGCGCTGGCCGGCGAATCATTGGCCACGCCGTGCACACGCACCGCACGCTGCTGCCCGATTTCGGCGGCCAAACTCGGCGTCAGATCGATGCCTTGCGCGGAAATGCCGAGCAACGGCCGCTCGATGCGGCCATCGCGGATCAGCACTGCGGTGACCCAAGCGGCGGTATGCGCCGGAATGGCGAAACCCAGACCGTTGGCGCGCGGGATCACCGCCGTGTTGATGCCGACGACTCTGCCGCGCGCGTCGAGCAAAGGGCCGCCGGAATTGCCGGGGTTGATCGCAGCGTCGGTTTGCACCAAGCCTTCGAACGGGCGCCGGCCGGGACCGGGCAGGCTGCGATCGATCGCGCTCACCACGCCCAAGCTCACCGAGCGTTCGAAGCGTAGCGGGTTGCCAATCGCCAGCACCAATTGCCCCACTCGCAGCCGGCGCGACTCGTCCAAAGACAAGCTCGGCAGGCCGTGTGCGGAAACACGCAACACGGCCAAATCGCTCGCGCGATCTTCACCGACGACTTCGGCTGGGAGCTCTTCACCGCCTGCCAGGCGCAGGCTCAGCACGCCTGCTCTGCCGTGCACGACATGTGCGTTGGTGATCACGTAGCCATCGCCCGAGACGATGATACCGCTGCCCTGACCCCGCCCATGCTCGACGGCCACGACGCTGGGCGCCGAGCTCTCCACCAGGCTCTCGAGCTCATCCGAAAAATCGCTCAAACGCGACATGTCAGGACCTCGCGCTCGGGGTGACCGACAGCTCGTGCGCAACGCCGCCGCGGAGCAGCCGCAGCGGCACCGCTCGATTCGCGCGCTCTTCCAACGCGGCCTGCAAGTCGGCAATGCTCTCCACGCTTTCACCATCCAGGCCGAGCAGCACATCGCCCAAGAGCACGCCCGCCTTTTCTGCCGGACCATTCGCTTGCAAGCCCGTCACGACTAGACCCGCGCGCTGACCGGTGCTCTCCGGCAAGCTCGCGGGCAAACGCGCCGCGGTCGAGCTCAGCCCCAGATAGCCGCGCTGGATCTGCCCATGCGCGAGCAGCGCATTGACCACTCGCTCGATCGTGACCGTGGCCAGCGACAGTGCGGCTCCGCGCAGCAGCCCCGCGGAGTTCACGCCGATCACGCGACCGGAGGCGTCGACCAGGGGGCCACCCGAGAAGCCGGCCTCCACGCTGACGTCGCTCTGAATGTAGCGCTCGATTTTGCCGCCACCTGGCGCGCGCCACTGATCCGAAAGCGCGCTGACCACGCCGAGATTCGAGCGCACCGTGCGCCCGGGGCGGCTCAGCGCGAGCACCAATTGGCCACGCCGAATGCTGTCCGCGGGTGCGCGTTCGGCGACCGGTAAGCCCGCCGCGTCGATTCGCAACAAGGCGAGATCGCTCGAGAGATCCGCGCCAACCAACGTGGCGGGATGCGCGGCGCCCGATTCGAGCGCCACCTCCAAGCCTTCTTCCCGCTCCAGACCATGCGCGGTCGTGACGATCAGGCCGTCCGCCGCCCAAATCAAACCGGAGGCGGGGCGCCGACGCCCAGTCTCGACGTGCACGACACTAGCGCTCACGCGATCGACGGCATCGGCCAAGGCATTCGAGAAATCTTGTGCTGCGTTGCTGCTCATGATCGACAAAGCTAGGGCTCGCGCGAGGCTTCGGCTATCGCCCGATCGGCCAGGCACCCCCTGCCCGATCAGGCGGGGCTCACAACATCAAGAGCCCGCGCCGCGCGGCGCTGACGACGGCTTCCGTGCGCGTCTCGGCGTCGAGCTTGTTCAAGATCGCATTGACGTGAAATTTCGCCGTGTGGTCGCTGATTTTCAGGCGCTCGGCGATCAGCTTGTTGGACAACCCTTCGGCCATCAAACTCAGTACTTCGGTCTCGCGCGGGGTGAGTAGGAGGCCGTCTTGCGGCGCTGCACGCGCGGCCAGCAGCGTTCGAAGCAGCGCCGGATCGAACACACCTAGGCCGGTCGCCACGGCGCGCAAGGCGGCCAGCAAGCGCTCGGCTTCGGCGCCGCGCAACAGCACGCCCAGCGCCCCTGCTCGCAAGAGCTCGAGCGCTGTTTCCTCGTCCGGCACGAGCGCCAGTGTGGGCAGGCGTTCCAGCGCGGCATGGGGCGGCCCTGGCGCGGCCCTGGGGCCCACGTCCCAGAGCATGAGCTCCGCGCTGGGTAGCGCGCTGAACGCGGAATCGAGCGCGCTGGCTTGCCCCGCGATGGCAAACCCCGGTTCGGACCCGAGCAGCGACAGCAAACCGCTACGTACGAGCGGATCTTCCGCAATCACGAGAGCGCGCAGGAGTTTGGGCAGATTTTTGATCTAAGGCCGGCCTGGCACTTGTAAAGAGCGAGCCCAGCCGCTGCCGAGCGGCGCAACTCCTGTAAAAGTGCTTGGATGTGCCCCCCGTGACTGCCAGCGACGACCCCACGAAAGACCCGAGCGACCCCGAATACGGAGTGGAGCTGCCCGCTGGCGTGCGCCTCGAGCGACCGCAAGCCGGCGGCGTGCGCATCGAGCTGCGCTTGAGCGCCGTCAGCCGCGCACTTTCGGCGTTACCTCGGCTGCTGTTCGTGGGCGGGGTTTTGTTTACGCTGCTCCAAGCCTGGCGCCACCACGTGTTCATCGCCTTTTGGTTCCTCGGGTTGCCGTTCTTGGCTTGGCTGCGCGGGCCGGCGCGGCGCTCGGTGCTGCTCGGCGAACGTCAACTCGAGGTCGAGGGCACGCGGCGAATGGGACGCGGGTTCGTGCTGCCTCGCTCACAAATCGAGCGCATCGAGATCGGGCGCGGCGGCGTGTACCAGCTGTATCAGCGCGCGCTATTCGTCACTCTGAGCGACGGCCGCAGTGCGCCCATCCTCGTCGGCATTTCCGCCGTTCAGGCCCAGTTCGTGAACGACGGATTGCAGCGTTGGTTGGCGGGCGCAGGCTGAACTCAGAGTGCGTCGCGTAGCGTTTCGAGCTGGGCGTAGCCGCGCTCGAGCCAGAGCCGAACGCGTTGCCGCTCGAGCGGCTTCAGCCCTTCTTCGGCATTGCTATGGATGGCACCCCAAAAGCTCGAACCCAGGCGATCGACCTTGTACATCGCCTGACCGTCGAGCTCCGGTAGATCGATGGTCTTGCCGCCGAGCTGATCGAGGTGACGCTTGGCGTTCGACTCGTCGAACTGGGTGAAGTTCTTGGAGCGACCCATGTTTCGCACCACCTTGTGCTCGAAGCGGTCACCGAACAAATCGAGCGCACGCTCGATTTCGCCGACCGATGCGAAGCCGCCGTCCGTCACGTGCCAGAAGCTCATGCGAATGCCGGCCTCTTTGGCGAAGGCAAACACGTTCGCTTCCGACAGCCAGGTCCACAGCGTGCGCACGCTCTGCGCGGGCAAGTCGATCAATACCCGGCGATCCGCGCCCAGCGCGCGATCGACGATTTGGTCGGCGCTCTCCGGATTGCTCAGGTCCACCGGCTGCGAATAGTCCGCATACATGCGAACCAACGCGCCGTGCGAGAGATCGCCATCGACTGCCGCGAACGGAATCGAGTGATCGATGAACCATTGCGCCAGTAGGCGTGCGACCACGCTCTTGCCGACGCCACCCTTCTCACCACCAACGAAATGTATGTGACTCACGAAGCCCGTAGAATCCAGCAGCGGGCCGGGGTCAAGGGCCAAGAGGCACAAACCGGAGCCGGCCCGCGGCCGTTCGCTAGATTTGATACACTCACTTGCTCAAGCACTTGCGCAAGTTTCTCCAAGTCGCAAGTTTTGGTGACTGCTAGCGATGACTCGAAGCACGATGAACGCACCTGGATTTGCACTGTTCGACACCGCCGTCGGTCGCTGCGGCATCGCTTGGGGGAAAAGCGGGATCTGCGGCGTGCACTTGCCCGAAGCCAACGTCAGCGCAACTCGTCGTCGCATGCTCTCGCGCTATCCGGGGGTGATCGAGAGCGCGCCGCCCCCGCTGGTGCAGCGCGCGATTGACCGAATCATCACGTTGCTGCGCGGTGAAGCGACGGATCTGGAGGCGATCGCGCTCGATATGTCGCTCGTGCCCGCGTTTCATCGGCGCGTTTACGAACTCGCACGCAAGATCCCCGCTGGCCAAACGCTTTCGTATGGCGAAGTCGCGGCGCGCATCGGCTCGCCGGGCGCCGCGCGCGCGGTCGGACAAGCGCTCGGCAAAAATCCGTTCGCGATTGTCGTGCCGTGTCACCGCGTCCTCGCTGCAGGCGGCAAGCCCGGCGGGTTTTCCGCCAGCGGTGGCGTCGAGACCAAGCTGAAGATGCTGCGCATCGAGCAAGCCCAGCGCGGCTTGTTCGATGGTGACGGTCAACTCGGGTTCGACATCGAGCAAGCCGTCGAGGCATTGCGCGTCGCGGATCCGAAGCTCGCGCGCTTGATCGCTCGCATTGGCCCCTGCCGTTTGCAGCTCAAGACCACGCCTAGCATCTTCGCAGCGCTGGCCGAGTCGATCGTGTATCAGCAACTGCACGGCAAAGCGGCGGCCACGATTTTCGCGCGCGTACGAGCGTTGTTCCCACGCGCGCGCGGCGCGCTCACCGCCGCGCAAATCGCGGGCGCCAGCGAGGCCGACTTGCGCGGAGCGGGGCTTTCGAACGCAAAGTATCTGGCGCTGCGCGATCTGGCGGAGCGCTGCCAACAGGGCTCCATTCCGACGCTCGCGCAGATTCAAAAGCTGGACGACGAGACCATCATCGAGCGCTTGACCGAGGTGCGTGGAATCGGCCGTTGGACGGTCGAGATGCTGCTCATGTTCCGACTCGGCCGCCCCGATGTCCTGCCCGTCGACGACTACGGAGTGCGGAAGGGCTTCTCGATCGCGTTCGGCACGGCAGAGCTACCTTCGAAGGCTGAGCTGGAAGCCCGCGCCAAACACTGGAAGCCCTACCGCACCGTCGCGAGTTGGTATCTGTGGCGCGCGACCGACTCGCTCTAGAGCTCGGATCGGACAGCGCATTTTTCGAGCTCGGCGGGCCGAGCGGGGGGAAAGCTCAGCGAACCAGGCGGCTCGCTGCTGCTCACCGGGGAGCTACCGCTGGCGGCACGACGTAGTCGTCTTCGCCCTCGGGCTTGGGCTGCGGGCCCGCTACGATGCCGGCGAGATCGGGGTCTTCGCCCTCTTCACCTGGTGCGCGCGGAACCTTGGTCGCCTTGCGTTCTTCTTTTTTGGCGGCCTTGTCGCGTGCATAGCCCTGACGAGCTGCTTCACGTTGACGTTTCTTGGCGCTCTGGGGTCCTGGCATGCAAGGGATGCTTTCAGTGGCTAGGAGGAAAATCTGAGCCCCTGCTCAGCCACGATGAGGGGGGCCGAGCGCGACGCGCGAGAACGCGCGTCGCGCAGCCTGTGGGTTTAGCTCACCAACGATCGCGACGATCGCCGCCGCCACCGCCGCCGCGGCCGCCGCGACCACCGCCGCCGCCGCCACCGCCGCCACCACCACCATAACCACCGCCGCCGCCGCCACCACCGCCACCGGCGCGGGGCTTACGTTCTTCGGCAATGCTGACGCGCAACGGACGACCTTCGAGGTCCGTACCGTCGAGCTCGGAAATGGCTTTTTGGGCATCTGCATCGCTGCCCATGGAGACGAATGCAAAGCCGCGCGAGCGGCCCGTCTCGCGGTCAATCACCAGCTTGGCTTCGGTGACTTCACCGGCCTGGCCGAACGTGCGCAAGAGCACGTCTTCGGTGGTGTGAAAGGAAAGGTTGCCCACGTACAATCGGTTGTTCATTACTTACTACTCTCTACTGTCGTGCCCCCCTGCGGGGGCGTTGCTCCCGGCGTCGATGTCATCGGCTCCGGTGTCGGTGTAAATCCACCGCGTCACACGGTCGTTGCTGGGAAACGACTATCCGCGACGCTCGTGCAGTGACGAGAGAGCAGCCAGGCGGTTACCGAACACGCTGTGCGGCACGCCTTGTAGCGCGGATCTCCGACCCGCACAACCAAGGGCCTCGAGAGCAACCCGCATTTGCCGACAAAACCTGGGGCGTGTGCTCGAAAATTGCAAAAATGCCGAGCTTGCTCGGCGCTGATCCGCGAATCGCCAAGTAATCGCGCGGTTTCGCGGATGGCCACTCCTGGGGATGATGCCGACGGGCAAGCCGACGGCGGCCAGCTCCCACTCGAACCGGATCAAAGACCGACCGAGTGCATCCCCCTGCGCACCCGTGCAGCCCTCGACCGAGGAGCACCGGGCCGAGCGCCAGCCAAGCGCCGGGTCACCCGCTGCCCACCTCCGCTCGTGCGCGAGCGCGTTCGTTCATCGAAGTGGCTGGGCGACACCGAGCGTGCGGTTGAGCCGGCGCTGCGGCGCAGCGAACGAGCGGTACGCGGCGCTGCGCACGAGCGGATTCGATTCAACAACAGCTCTGCCTTCGAGCTCGGCTCGAGCGAAGCCTTCGGAAACGCAAATCCGTCACAGCGCCGTCCGCCGATCCCGCTCGCCGTTCTTGCTCGCCGGTCTTGCTCGCTGGTCTTTTCGGAGACGAAACAAGCGCCGTTCGTCACTCGCTCTGCGCCTCGCCCCTTTGTCCCGAAGTAAGATGATCTGCGTTCGGCGCCTTGCCGATTGAAAGGTCGAGCGCGCCGGGACCGCACGACCTCGGCGCTGGGCGATGGTCAGCGTCGTTGATAGGCAGTGCGGAAACTCCTAGGATGAAAAGTGCGGACCTGCCGCCCGACCTTCGACGGATAGGACTGGATGAGCATCCTGAGGACGACCGAGTATTTACCGGTGGCCTACCTGCCGGGTGCCAGCGGGCGCTCGACGGCCTGGGAGCCGATCGCCAACGTGCTTGCCCATCGGCGTGAGGCCTTCCTCTTCGCCTATCCCGGATTGGGGGACGTACCCGATCACGAAGCGATTCACTCCCTCCCCGATCTCGTGCACTGGATAGCATCCGAGCTGCCAGAGCGTTGCGACCTCGTGGCGCTGTCCATGGGTAGCACGATCGCGTTCCGATTGGCGCTCGAATTCCCGGAGCGCATTCGCCGCATGGTGCTGGTGGTGCCCTGTGGCGGGCTGAACGCCGCACGCTTCGGCGCACTCGACTGGCGCGAAGCCTTCGTCTCCGCGCGTCCATTCGCGCCGCGTTGGTTCGTCACGGACGACAGCGATTTCAGCGAACAATTGAGTCAAATCGGCGCGCCCACTCTGCTCGTCCACGGTGAAGACGATCGCATCTCACCGCCCGCGATCGGAGAATTTTTACGTGAGCGGCTGCCGAACGCCAAACTAGAAGTGGTGGCGGACGCTAGCCATGATTTGGAAGAAGAGCATCCTGCGTTCCTCGCGAGTTTGATCGAAGCTCACCTGCGCTGCTGAGGCGAAGTGTGTTTTAGACACCCGGCCCGTGCCCAACTTTCGCCGGCAATGGGATTGGGGGGCGATCGCGATCCGGCAGCGCACCCCGCGCAAACGCTGGGTTCCGCCCCCGTCGCGCATCGAAGCGAGTCGAACTGGGACGCCGAAGGCTGAGTGCGACGCGGAGGCGATCGTGACCATCAATCAAAAAAATCCCGAAAGGAGGGGCACGGCCTGTCCCAGGATCCCGCGCATCTTCGACTCGTCTTTCATTCGAGAGGGTTTGGGCAGCATGAGCGATGGCAGTGCCGCTGCGCGCGACGCGAAAAAGGGTTTGAATTCGAACCAATGCCGTTCAGTTAAGAGCTTTCGCGCCCAATTTGCGCGGAGTGTACCTTCACGGCTAGAAAATCGAGTTCGAATTCGAACTCGATTTTTTCGCGAGCCTACCCCACCACGCCAAATGTGAGTGTGAGTGATTCTCGCCGCCATCAAAGGAGCGGCCTGCTCTCCCAACGATTTCGATCCCTTGAACTGCTAACCGATCGGCATTGGAATTCGAACTCGAACTCGATTCTGCGACCCGCCAGGTAGCGCTGCGCGCAACGTGAAAGGGTCAGAACTCGATTGTTGGGCTGCCAAGGGCGGCTGCGTGCTGCGAAAGGGTTCAGATACGATTGCGCGCCGAGCATGTCGGCTGCGGCATGCGCCGACTGTTCTCGTTAAAGAGCAAGGCCGACGCCGGCCGCAACGGCTTGCTCCCCGAGCGGAACGCCCTCTGCGAAGAGGTTCAACGCTTTCGAGACGCGAAGGGCGAGGCCCGCGCCGAGTTGATAGTGATGAGTGTCGGTCCCCGTAACGGCTTGCCCCTGGTAGTGCCAAAAGACTGGGCCACCGAACAGGCGTGCGACCGCGTAGGGCCGAAAGATGCGTGCCAGCTCGATTCCGAACTCTGCACCGAGACGAAGGTCGAATGCTTGGTAACCGACGCTGCCCTCGCCGCTCGCCTGGGTGCGCGCCGTGGCGAGCGAGAAGCTCGACGTGAGCAACAGGAAATAGCGACCGTCATCGAACGCGCTCCAGTCTGCCCCGAGCAGCAGCGTTGGACCGGGCGAGAAACGATGCACGCCGTCGGGCACGGTCAAAGAACCGCCGAAGGCTGCGCCTGCCCCCACTTGTAAAACGAGCTTCTCGAGCGGCAGATAGGCGACCGTGGCGAGCGCGGCATAGCGAACTTGGTCGGCGTAGAGCCCGTCACTGAAGCGCAAACGCGTCGAGGTGTAGAGCCCGCTCACGCCGACTGCCCAGCGCGATCGGAGTGCTTCGTTGTGTTCGGTCAGGCTACAAGAGGCGACTCCGCTCGCGGACACGCCGCACGCGCGAGCGCGCGGTGCCGCGAATGAAAGCAGCCCCAGGCCGGCCATAGCCGATAGCCAGCGCTGGGATTTCTTCATTGAACGCGGCTCAGTCTGCGGCTCAACTGTCGCTTGGCGGTTTATACAACATCAGGCCGGTGAACAAGCAGCTCAGGTTGCCGCGGGTCGGCTCGTCGAGGCCTTTCTTCAGCCACACCTGGCCAGGATACAGCACCTCGACGGCGCCGAGCGGGCCGTCCGAGTCGGCCCGAAAACCACTGGGCGCGCTTTGATCGCTGCCACCCACGACACTGTGGACCGGTTGCACGGGATAGTCCGTACTGCCAACGGTGAGCTTGTTTGCCGGTTTGGAGAGCACGAGTGAGGCCTTGTCCGCCCCCCCCTCGCAGGAGCAGGCAATCGTGGTGCTGCCCCAATCGAATGAGCCGCCCAAGCTCAGCACACTCTGCTTTTCGAGCACGCTCTCGCACTTGCCCTTCAACTTCGTGTCGCCGCCCGCGAGCGTGAAGGAAAAGCCCGTGGTCTTGGTTTCCTTTCCCCACGGGCCAACGCTGACGCCGCTGCTCGAGTCCCACTTTCGATCGACGTCCGCGACCGTGTACGGACCGAGCTTGAACCCTTCGTTGACGAATGCCCCGGAAGCGCGGCTCCGATCAGTGACCGGAAGCACCTCGCTCGCGCTCGCTACGTCCGAAGGCGCTGCCATCCGCGGCCCCGCGCACGCGCTGAGCGCGAAGAGCAGCGTGCATTGCCCGATGAACCACCCCTGACCCCGATATTTGACCGCGAAGCTCTTCATTTTTAACGATTCCCTCCAGAGCGATACGTTGTGTCACGCCTTTGACGAAGCGGCCGCCCCAGCCATTCACTCTCCAACGAGTGCCCCCACCGACTCAACCTCAAAATTTTTCGGACGCGCGCGGGCTCGAACGCGGCGAGTGGCCGACGAAATCGACGTAGCTGGTCGGCAACTCGCGCAGCGAGGCGCCCTGGGCCGAGCCTTCGACGGCGTGTGCGAGAAACATGTGCTGCATCAGCGCGGAGGTCAGCGCGCCGACCTGATGCGCGGTCATGCCCAAGTCGAGGAAGGCGGCGGCGGTGGCGATGCCCATGTTCGGCTCCGGGTGCCGCACTTCGGACACGACGGCCGACACCGCGTCCATCAAGCGCCAGTAGCGGCCTGTCTCGCGTTTTCTGCGCAGGATGCAGGCGCGAAAAGAAACCAGCCGCTCGTCTTTCTCACGGAACGGTGTGCCAAAACCCCAAACGAAGCGATGTTCCTCGAGGTACGCCTTGACCACCCGGCGCACCGCTTCTGGGTCGTCGATTTGGTCACCGAGGGCGGCATCGATGGCCAGCAACACCTCCGCGCTTTTGGCCATCGCCCAGGGGCCGATGCGCGCTTCCTCTTCCGAGAGCAGCCCGGCCGCCGCTGCCGGCAGAGTGGCCCCATAGGCCGCGATCAGGCGTGTCAGCTTGAGCGGCCAGATTCGCGGATCGGCCATGGTGAGTGCGCAGGCGGCGTCATCGACGACCCCGCACGCATCGCTCGCCAAGCGCCGGCCGAGCACCGAGAGCACGGTCAGCCCGGTCAGCGTCTCTCGTCCGGTGAGCTCTTCGAACACGGCGTGCCCGAAGTAGCGGTGTTCGTGCCAGCCCCAATGGGCCGTGCGCGTGTCGTGCGTCAATTCGGGCAGGCTCATCGGGACTCCGTGTACGCGAAGCGAGGCAGGTTAATCGGATAGTTGCCGAAGTTTGCGGGGCGCTCGGCGAACGCTTCGGCGATCGCGCTCGGCAGCCGTGCCAGCGCAATCACCGTTTCTAGCTGCTCGCGCTGCTGGAAGCCCAGCGCGAACAGCACCATCAACAGCGCGGCATCTCGCGAAGGGCGCTCGGCCAGCGCCGGAACCGAAAAGCCCGTCGGCGCCAATGCCAGCTCCAGGCGCTGGACTGCGGCAAGGTCCGCTGCGCCTCGAGCTTGGAAGCGCTCAGGGAGTGAGCCACGCGGGGTAGCGAGCCACGCGATCAGCTCTGCGTGGTCGTCCAGTAGCGAGCGAGCGTGCTCGGCGGTGCCGATCGCCGCGACGCCGAACGCGCTGCTGGCGGGCGTACCGCACAGACGTCCGACGACCGCGGCGTGGGTCGACGCATGCGCCACCGAAACCGGCGCCAAGAACATCAGCGCCACCGTTAGCGCGCGCGAAACCGGAGCCGCCGGGAGTTCACCATTCAGAAACAGAAACAGCAAATCCGTCGGCTGATAGTGGCGAGCGAGGTCGCCCTCCACGTCGAAGCCATGCACGCGAGGTCGTTCACCCGGCGTGACGACGCGCGCGGTCAAGCGCGTGGGAAACGAAGCGCCGCTCTCGAGCGGCCCATCGAACCTTGCGCTCACGTGCCGAACCCCGGGAAGGGCGCGCTCGAGGGCACGGGTGGCAGACTCAACCCCTGCTTGCTCAAGCTCTGATTACGCTGTCCGGTAGGCGCAATTTCGGTCGGATCGATGATCACGTCGATCACGAACGGCCCCAGCGAGGCGAGCCCCAAACGCAGCGCTTCGGCCACGTCCTGTTCGCGATCGACCCGGATGCCGTCGGCGCCCATGGCACGTGCGATGGCCACGAAATCAGCCCTCGGGAAGTCGGTCTCGAATGGGGTCCAACCGACCGATCGCATCCCTTGTTCGATCATGCCGTAGCGCGCGTCGTTCAGCACGATCCAGACGGCGCCGATGCCGTAGTTCGCGGCCGTGTTGAACTCGTTCAGCATCAGCATGGCGCCGTCACCGACGATCGCGAATGCTTTGTTGTTCTGCGCGAGCGCGGCCCCGAGCACGCCGGCCGTGGCGTGACCCATGGAGCCGAAGCCAGCGCTCACGCGATAGCGACCGGGCTGCGGGAAATGCAGCTTTTGGCTGCCGAGCGAGAACGAGTTGCCGGCTTCGGTGATCACGATCGCGTCGCTGCGTTCGACGATTTCACGCTGAATTTCCTGCATCAGGTAGGAGGGGCGCACCGCGCATTCGGCGCGCGCGGCCAGCGCGTCGACGCGTGTCGCAAGCACGCGCTCCGAACTCGGAGCGGACTCGAACTCTGCCGTTGGCTCCGATTTGTGGGGCCAAGCCCGCAAAAGATCTCTCAGGAACGTGCCGATTTCCGCTTGCACGCCAATCGTCGAGACATCGGGATAAGCCGCGCCGAAGGCGTCCGCCTCGAGATCGACGTGGATGAAGCCGTCACTCGGCGCCAGCTCGGGCAGCCAAAACGAGGACATCTCGCCCAGCCGGGAGCCAAGCACGAGAGCGCGGGTCGGTCGGGCGCTCTGCAAGTACTCGGTGACTCGGGCATGACCTCCGAGTCCGGTCACCCCCAGATACAACGGGTGAGTTTCGGGCATCACGCCCTTGGCGCGCGGCGTGCACATGACGCGCGCGCCGCTCAGTTCCGCCAGCATTTGGACTTGAGCCGCGGCCGCACGGGCACCAAACCCAGCCCAGATCACGAACGGTTCGTGCGCGAGCAAGGCCGCGCACTCGGTAGTGACCCTGGGATCGCAGGCGCCCGGCGCGACGGTTTGCACTCGCGGTAGCGATACCTCGCGGCGAGCCGTTTGCACGGCGAGTGGCAGGCCGAGGTGAGCCACGAAGCCTTGCGGGCGGGCGAAGCCGCTGACCAAGCGAGACAGCGTCGTCTCGAGCTCGGTCGGATCGTCGATCACGCCGGCGTGGTGAAAGAGGTTACCGCTGATGAACAGCGGGCTCAAAGAGGAGAAGGCGCCCCCCGTCTCTTGAAATGCGCCGCGACCGCGCTGAGCGGCCGGCGTAGTACCCGAGATGAACAACACCTTGGCGCCTTCAGCGCGCGCCGCGGCCATCCCTGTGTAGAGATTGCTGACTCCGGGGCCCGTCGTTGCGATCACGACCGTGGGGCGACCGGTCGCCAGCGACGATTCGATCGCGGCAAAGGCGGCGCCCGCCTCATGACGGAAGTGCAACAAGCGGATCGGACTGTCCGAAACCGCTTGGCAAAACGGCGCGATGCCGCCTCCGAAGATGCCGAACGCGTGCTGCACACCGAGGGCAACCAGCGCATCCACCAGGGCTTCGGAAACCGTCGGTGCTGGTGCAGGAACAGGCCAACTCGAGGTCACCGGGCGGACGGGAACCACCATGCTGTGGCGAGCTTCCGGTTTTGCGTCGGCTGAATCATCTGGGTATTCGGAGCTCAGGTCTCGCTTAACCCCGCTTGTTTTCAACATTTTTTGTCCTGCCGCTGAAAAAACTGTCGACGCACCCCATGTGGGCGATCGTCCGCTGACTACACAGACGGACACACGTGGTGCGAGTTTAGCGGCTGTTGCGAAAAATCGACCAAATCGCAACGAGGGACGCGGACAAAACCGACTCGCCCCGCCGGGAACTTTCAGGCAGCCGCGCTGTCCCTCTGAGCGTGGCTGACAAAGTGCTGGGGTCGTCGCGATTTTGGCAAGCGTGGACGATCCTGGCCGCGCTCGGCGCGGTGCTCGCGAGTACACGCCTGTTCGCGCCGGTAAGCGAAGTGACGCGGCGGCTGCAAGGGCAGGCGCACCGCGGCGCTAGCCGAACATCGGCGCGACGCACGGCCGAGAATCCCGCTGCGCCAGCAGCGAGCGTCGATCGACTGTTCGGGCGACTCGCCGTCGCGCAAGCCGCTCCAGAGCGCTGCGCGCTGCTCGATCGCATCCAGGCAAGCGAAGACCCAACGGCCACGTATGCCATCACGGGCTTGCTCGAGCGAGCGCAGCTGGGCTCGGTCCGCGCTTGTGCGGCTCAGGCGCTCAGCCGGCAACCGACGCCTGAAGCACAGAGCTTTCTCGTGGACTTGGCCGAAGATCCAGAGCCAGAGGTTCACGGTAGCGCGCTCGAGGCATTGGCGACTCGGGACGAGACAGCCCGCGCCGTGGTCGTCGAAGCGACGCACGCTGACGATCTCGAACTCCGAATCAGCGCGGTCAAGGCGCTATTGAAAGCCAAAAGAGCGGAGGGCTTCGCGGCGGCAGTCCTGGTGTTGCCCTTGATCGAAGATGCCGACACCCTCTCGTCCCTGATCGACGCCTTGGGCGAATCTCACGATCCTCAGGCGTTGTCGGCGCTCGAAGCGCTGCTGGACAACGCCGAACGAGAAAGCCATTTGCACGCCATCGGCGCGCTGGGCGAACTCGGGGTCGCGAGCGCGGCGATCCGTCTGGAGAGCTTGCTGGAGGTCGGTTCGAGCGAGGAATTCAGCGCCGCTGCGGACGCCTTGCAGAAGCTGACACCCGAGCGCGCCGCCGCCAAACTGCGGCCCCTGCTCCATTCCGACAATAGCGAACGGCAAGCGCTCGCACTGTCCGCCCTCATCGAGCTCGCTCCGCCTGATTTATTCTCGCTCATGAGCCAAGAGCTGAGCTCCGGAGATGCGCGCCGCGTGAGGCTCGTGCTGAATCGACTGGCTGGAACGCCCGAACCGGCATTCGAAGCGCAGCTGATCGCGCTCGCGGAGGGCGGCGATCGACACCTGCGGTTCAAGGCGTTGCAAGGATTGTCGAAACTATCGACCGCGAGCGCACGGGCCGCGCTGGAGCGCCTGCTCGGTTCCTTGCCCGAACCGCTCGCCGAGCGCTTCTCCGAGTCGAGTCCGGAGCAGGCCCAGCGAGCGCGCGAGCGTCGCCTCTCGGCCCTGGCACGCGACGAGAGCGTGGGGCCAGACACGCTGCTCCGGCTCGCGCGGGACCCGGCAGACGACGCACAGCAGGCGCTGCTGCGCTATCTCGAGCGGCACGAGCTGCCCGCGGACGTGTGGGCCTCGCTGGTCGAGCTGGCACCGTCGAACACGGTGCGCCGCATCGTGGGCCGCGACGCGAGCGAAAAGGCAGGCGTGATCGAGGGCCTCGGACGGCGAGCCGATCCGCAATTTGCCGATAGCTTACGGGCTCAGCTGGGGAGGGAGCCCGCGACGCGCAACAGCGCCATCTCGGCCTTGGCCGCGCTCGGTGACGACTCGGTCCGTGAACCGCTGCGACAATTGGCCCAAAGCAGTGATTCGGGCGAACGCGATCTGGCCGTTCGTCTGCTCAGCGCGCGTGCGGATGACGACGCCGCACGCGCACTCGAGCGATTGGCCATGGATCCCGATCCGCAGGTCATGAGTAGCGCGTTGCACACACTGCAGCCCCGCTCGCCAGAGCTGGTGGGTCGGCTCGCGCTCCGCGCGTTGCGCCAAGCTGCGCCCGAGGAACGCGCCAACGTGCTTTCGTTGTTGAGCGATCTGAAGGCAAGCCTGAGTCGACCGCTCCTCGAGCTCGCGCTGGGCGACGCAGACGACGCGGTTGCGGTGCAAGCCATTCAATCCTTGGGCAATCTTCAGGGTCCTGCGAGCGCGCAGCGACTGCTCTCGCTGGTCAACGACTCGAGTCGTTCCGAAACAGTGCGCCGAGAGGCGGCGAGCGGGCTCCGCACCATGGGCGGCCCATTGGCCCAAGCCAACCGAACCCTGCTCGATTCATTGAGTGAACCCGACGCTGCTGGAGAGTTCGTATGCAGCCCCAATTGAAACTGACTACGCCGTCAGTGCGCGTTTGGCGCGCGCTCGCATTGACGCTGAGCGGAAGCGCGCTGCTGCTCACGCTATACGCCAAATTCCAAAAACCGCGGGCGACAACGGCGCCCATGGCCGTCCCAGAGGCGGTCGCGCAAGCGCCCGCGTTGGCGGAGCTCGCACCGCTTTCGCAAGTGGCGGCGCTGCGCGACAGCGGTGATGACGCGGCACTCGAGGCGCTGATCGCGATTGCCAACCGCGCCGAGCCCAAGCTGGTGAGCGCTGCGCTCGAGGGCATCGCGCAGATTGGCGGCGACCGCGCTCGTGAGTTTTTAGCCCGGCGCTTTCAGGGCGCGGCTGACGCCGATCTACCCGAGCTGGCGGCAGCATTGGCCACCTTGGGTGACGCTCAATCACGCGCACTTTTGCAGCGCGCCGCCCGCGCTAGCCGCGCCATGGCTCGCAGTGCTGCTTTCGACGCGCTGACCACGCTGGATACGCCCGACGTTCGCGACTTCATGGTGCAAGCGCTGAGCTCGGTCGAGCCCTCATTCGCCATCGGCTATTTCCTGAATTGCCGTGAGCCGCGCGCGCTGCCTGCGCTCGAGCGCCTGGCCCGAGACGGCGATTCGGCGCAGCAGCGAAGCGCGATCGACGCCTTGTTTGCCCAGGGCTCGCTCGCGGAACCAGTGCTTTTACGCCTGCTGCGCGAAGACGATGAGCTTTGCGACGCATTGCTGCAAGGTCAGCCCGCGACGCCGCTCGCGCGGCAGGCGCTGCGCCGTGCCAGCATCGAGCGCCTGCGCGCGGGCGCTCTCACGAGCGGCTGGGCGTACGAGTTTCTGCAGCGCGATCTCAGTAACGAGGCGCGTGAAGCGCTGGTGCGCGCCGCGCGCGATCCCGCGGCCCGCGAAAGCGCGCTGAGCGCGCTGTCCGCGCGCGGGGACCTTGGCTCGCTGCGGGCGTTGAGTGCGTTGGCCAATGACGTCGACCAAGGCCTGGCTGAGCAGGCGGCCTGCGCGCTGCTTTCCGAGCCCGACTCGCGTTCGCGCCCGTTCCTGCTGCGCGCGAAGCGGGCCAAGCTCGAGAGCGCAGCAGCAGCGGCGCTAGAGCGCATCAATGCCCCGGGAGTTCGCCCCATCTGAGCCGCTTTAGCCGGGTCGGACCCTCGATGAGGATTCCTTAGCCAACAAAGAAGGTTCCTAGAGCGAACACTTAGCCACCCGCGTTTTCTGGCTGCCGCATGAATGGCGGCGTGAACCGGGTGCTCGAAACAATACCGAAGGCGAGATCGCGCTCTGCGCAGCGCGCGGCGCGGGTGTGGCTGGCCACGGCCTGCCTGGGCGCGCTGGTCGCACTGGCGGCGCTCGGCGCGGCCGACGATCCCCAGCTCGCATCCGCGGCGGGCGCTGCTTCGGCACAACCCATCGAGTCAGCACGCGCGCGCTCGGACGAGCTTCATTACGGCCCTGCTCTCATCTGCCCTGATCGGTCTCGCCGCTTGGTTCTCGAGCCGCGAAGCCACCGGAGCGCCGCCGGTCGTCACCAGCGCACCGCCAGGTGTGAACGCGGCCGTGCCGACCACGCGGGCCGCGCAACCCGCGCAACCCGCGAACGAGCAGCCAGCTCGTGACGCAAACATCGCGCGCGGCGAGCACCTGGTCTCGAGCGCGGGCTGCCACGATTGTCACACGCCCTTGAAAATGGGCAAAAACGGACCCGAGCCGGACATGGCTCGGATGCTCTCGGGGCATCCGCAGCAGCTCCAACTTCCTCCCCCGCCCGCCGCGTCGCCGCCGTGGATCGTCGCGGCGGCCGCGACCAACACGGTGTGGGCCGGGCCCTGGGGCGTGAGCTTCACTGCCAACCTCACGCCCGACAAGGAGACAGGCCTTGGAGCGTGGAGCAAAGACGAATTCGTCCAGGCGATCACGACGGGGCGTCACCGGGGGCGCGGGCGCCGGATCCTGCCGCCGATGCCCATCCCCTCGTATCGAAACTTCAACCAGGACGAGCTGGCTGCGATCTTCGCGTATCTCGCGACCATTCCCGCGATCAAAAACCAAGTCCCCGACCCATTGCCACCCCGCAACTTGCCGAAGCACGGCTGAATCAAGAGAGATGCCCATGAGCAACAACAAAAAACCCACGATCGCCGTCGTCGGCGCGACCGGTGCACAGGGCGGAGGGCTGGTGCGCGCCGCCTTGGCGGATCCCGAGCAGCGCTTCGGGGTCCGCGCGATCACCAGAAATGTACAGAGCGAGGCCGCACGAGCCCTGACGCGCCTGGGAGCACGAGTGGTGGGCAGCGATTTGGACGACGTAGCCAGCCTCGAACGCGCATTTCAGGGCGCCGATGCGGCGTTCTGCGTCACCTTCTATTGGGCTCACCTGTCGCCCCAATTGGAGCTCGCACACGCACAAAATCTAGCCAAAGCGGCCAAGCGCGCCGGCATCTCGCACGTCATCTGGTCGACGCTGGAAGACACACGCCGCTTCGTGCCGCTGAGCGACGGCCGGATGCCCACGCTGATGCAGCAATACAAGGTGCCGCACTTCGACGCCAAGGGCTCGGCGGATCGAATCTTCGGCGAGCTGGGCTTGCCCACCACGTACCTGTACACCTCATTTTATTGGGATAACTTGATTCATTTCGGCATGGGTCCGAAGCGCACCGCCGATGGCGTGCTCGCCTTTACCCTGCCGATGGGTATCGCCAAGCTGCCCGGCATTGCGGCTGAAGACATCGGCGGCTGCGCTTTCGCCCTGTTTCAAAAAGGAGCGGCCACGATCGGCAAGCGCGTCGGCATTGCCGGCGATCACTTGTCGGGCGGCGAAATGGCGGCCGGTCTGGCGAAAGCTCTGGGTGAGCCCGTGCTCCATGCCGACGTCTCCCCCGAGGTGTATCGCAGCTTCGGCTTTCCGGGCGCAGATGACCTGGGCAACATGTTCCAATTCAAACGCGATTTCGAGCGTGAGTTCCGAGCTGCACGCGATCCGGAAACGTCCCGCGCGCTGTATCCGAAGCTACAAACCTTCGAGACCTGGCTGGAGCGGAATGCGAGTAAGATCCCGCTGCAGTGAGCCCTGAATCCGAGCCTGTCCCCACCGGCCCGCGTCCACGCGGGAGCTTCTGGCAGCTCGCAGTTGGGCTTCTGCTGACACCCGTGGCGGTGGCGATTGCCGCTTGCTTGGCACCCCACGTGCCGCTTGGCGAAACTCCGGCGAACGTGGCTGCGTTCGCCGGGGCCACGCTGTTTCCGATCCTGGGGCTCTCGCTGGCAGCGCTGGTCGAATTGCGGCTGGTGCTCGCGCTCGCCGCAGCTGCGCTCGCACTAGCTGTGCTCGTCACGCTCGCCGGGTGGAAACCTTCGCCGATCAGCGCAGCGATCTTGGTAGACGGCGCGCTGGTCTGCTTGTCGTGGGCGCTCGGCTGCTCGCTGGGACGCCGAGTGCAGCATGCGGCCCATCTGTTCCCAGCCTGCGTCGTCGCTGCCAGCGCCGATCTGGTGTCGCTGCTTTCGCCAGAAGGACCGAGCCACGCCATCGCCGAGAGCGAGCGCGCGCTGTCGGTGCTCGCGACCTGGTTCCCGGTGCCTGGCAGCTCGGCCCTCGCCCCCGCGCTGGGCGTCGGGGACTTGCTGTTCATGGCGCTGGCCCTCGGCGTGGCACGAGCACACCGCTTGCCCTATGCGCGCTGCGTGGTCGCGTGCGCCGTCGGTACGGCGCTGGCGGGTCTGGCCGCAGCCACGTCTGGCCTCGCCGTTCCCGCGTTGCTGCCGATCGCCGCGGTGCTCGTGCTCGCGCTGCCCGCGATCCGTCAGCTTCGTCGCCGCGACCGCCGCGCTGCGCACTGGTCGATGCTGATCGCCAGTTCGGTCGCCTTGACCAGCATTGCCCGAGCCCTGCTCAGCCCGCGCTAGCTGCGCGTGCTTCAGCGGGCAGCGCGGTGCAATGCTTTCGAAGTCGCTTCCGCATTCTTGACCGCTTCGCCGGCCGCGACCAAGCGAGAACCGGGACGCTCGCTGACGTAGTACGCCTGCTGTTCGGTCACCAAATACCAGCGCTCGAGTCGGCCGGCGCTGAGCACGTCGCCAATGTCCCGCAGCTGCCCTGCCGCCACGCTGGCCACCGCACACAGCGTCTCCGCGTCGAAGTTACCCGCCGATTCGAGCGCCTCGCCAGCGTCCGAACTGTGGGCGACGACCTGAACCTTCAGCTCTTTCAAGATTGCATCCATCTCCCGATCCTTCATTCGTCGACTTCGACCTTGCGGCCGCGATACATGACGAACTTCTTGGCTTTGCCGGCCGGATCGGCGGCCACCGCGTCCGGCAGCGGCGTGCTAGTCGGTTCCGCTGCCGGCCGCGGCGGAATGGGCAACGCGGAACGTTGCGCAGACGGAGCCACCGGTGCCACGAGGTTCGGCGCAGTTGGTGGCGCCACCAAGGGCACGAGCTTTTGAATCGAGGGCGGCGCAGAGATCAGCGCAGGGGACTTTGCCTGCGGTGGCGTCGGCGGCGCCGCTTCGATCGGCGGCACGAGCCGCAGCGCATCGGCCACGAATTCCTCACGTTCGGCCGCGTCTTCGATCAACGCGGACAGCCGCTTCACGAAGTCTGGGTACGCGCTCAACGTTGGCTTGCCGCCCTTCAGGCGCTGTTGAATGGCGAGCCGGCCAACAGCACCGAGCGGCTTGGCATATAGCTGGGTCAGGCGCACGATCGTCGCTTCCGACACTGGATCGGTGGCCGTTGGGCGAGCCACGAGCGCGGTGCCCGAGACCTCCGAGAACTCGTTTTCCGGCAACGAAGAGATTGTGGAGCGGAAGGCGATGGCCGCCCCCCCCGCCTGTTTGGCCAGCGCCTGCAGCTTGGATGCCGCCGCGTTGAGGCTGACCGAGAGCACCGTGGGGTGCACTTGCTCGGTACCGACGACAATCACCGCGTGGCTCTCGACCCAGCGGATCAAGACGGTCGCGCTTTCGAAATAGAGCGCGAGCGACTGACTACGTGTGCTCTCCAGGCTCTCGAAGGTATCGAGCGACTCCCGCACGCGCTGCGTGACGTCCGAGAACGTGCTGGCCGGCAGCCCCATCAAGCTGTGATGGGCAACTGGCTCGCCTTCGGGTCCGACCAGCGCAATCCCGAGCACGTTGGCCACCTCCGCCACTTGCGCGAGCGCCAGCGGCACACCGGTCGATGCGGTGTGATTCGAGACATCGGCGTGGTGCGCGCTCGGCTGCCGTGTGATCGACGGATTGACGTGCACCACCGTATCGCTGCCCGTGAGGGGCCGAGTAACGGCTGGGCCACGAGCTGCCACCACTGCCGACGACGAGGAGGTGTAGTCGGTCGCCGACGAAGCGTGTTGACCGATGGCCATGTGAAAGGCCTGCGCCAAATCCTTGGCGGAGGCGAAGCGCCGCGCCGGGTTCTTGTCCAACGCGCGTTGAAACCAGTCATCGACGGCGCGCGGCAACCCTGGCGCGAGGCGCGTGGCGGGCACCGGCTCCTTGCTGACGATGCCGATCAGGAGCTCCGCCAGGGAATCTCCGCCGAACGGAACGACGCCCGTGAGGCAGTGATAGGCAACCACGGCGAGCGAAAAGAGGTCCGAACGGAAGTCCACGTCCAGTGAGCCATGGGCTTGCTCCGGGCTCATGTACGCCGGGCTGCCGACCAGCTGTCCGACGACGGTGCCTACCAAGTCTTTCCCCGGTTTTTGAGCCGATTTGGCGACTCCGAAATCCAAGATCTTGAGCACGAAGCCTTCGTCTTCGGTGGCACCGACGAGAAACAGATTCTCGGGCTTTATGTCGCGATGGGCGATGCCGAGCGCGTGCGCGCGAGCGAGCCCGCGGCAGGCGTGACTCACGATCCGCGCCGTGATTGCCGGTGAGAGCCGTCGACTGCGTTCGAGCAGCTTGCTGACGTCTTCACCCTGCAGGTACTCCATCGCGATATACAGGCGCCCGGAAGCTTCAGCTCCGAAATCGAGCACGTTCACGACGTGGGGACTATTGATGCGCGCGGCCGCTTGGGCCTCCAGCGCAAAGCGACTGCGGTGGTCTTTCTGATCACGAAAGGCGGCGTCGATGAATTTTACCGCAACGTCGACATCCAGGGTCAGATGGCGCGCGAGCCATACCGAGCCCATCGAGCCACGACCGAGCAGGCGCTCGAGGCGGAAGCGACCAGAAATGGTCGCCCCAGGAAAGATACTGGGAGCAGACTCGGACGACGGACCGTTGGCGGGCATGCAGCGTTTCCCTGGTACCGCGGCGGAATCGGCACGAGTACCTAACTCGAAAGCATCGCCCCAATACCAAGGCACTGTCAAAGCCTGAATGGCGCGCGGAACCTGGTACTTTTAGCGGCGGGACGCACCCCGCGTCCGCGCCACATTGAGACACCGCCGATACTCGAGCGCCGGAACATGGCAACGGTCGAAAATATGCTTCAGCCGCACTCCGACATAGCACCGAAACAATCAGCTCGAAACCGCATCGGGCCTGTAGGCTGCTGTAGTTTGCGAATTGTGACACTTCGCTTCAGCGCACAGGCGCGAGCAATCCGAACTGCGACAGCCGAGATCTGCTGCGCCACGCGCTTCGTTCGAGTGCTTGGTCTGTCTCAACTTCTGGTTCTGCTCCTGCTCCTCGTGACCGGTTGTACGGGCAGCTCGAAGCACATGTTCGAACCGCGACTGCCGGTGCCGAACCTTGCCCCACCGAACGCCGCGCTGGTCGTCTTCTTGAGACCGTCGAGCTACGCCAGCCGAACCGTAACCACGATCCTCGACGACCAGGGCGTGTTTCTGGGCGACAGCGTGGCCGAGACGCAATTTGCCGTGGCCATCCCACCTGGACCGCACCTGTTCTTGGCCTGGGGTGAAAACACCGCGCCGTTGCTGGCCGACTTGCTGCCTGGCCGTATCTACTACGTCGAGGTGTCGCCGCGCTGGGGCTTCTTCTCACCGCGAGTGCAGCTGCTGGCTGTCACCCCTCAGAGTGACAACTGGAAAGAGCTCGGCACTTGGCTCACGGAATGCAGCCAGCTCGTACCCGACATCGCGGCTGGTCAAGCCTACCTGAGCGCGCGTGGAGAAGCAGTTGGCAAGCGCATCGCTAGTGCACGCGAGCGAGCGAACCAGCTCGACGATGAAGAACGCGGAGCCCGCACTTTGCATCCGGAAGACGGGGTAATCAGCCCTGTTCTGCGCTTGCAAGCGCAAGCGCAGCCCGGGCCGCCACCCCAGCCTTAGTACTATCCGGGTCGAGCTCAGGGAGAGGAGCTGAACGAGGTCGAACGACGCTGGTGAAGTCGGAAATAACTTTCCGAATCGAACGCGGCGTCGGCCGAGCCGGAGCGCGAACGTTGAGCCTTGAGCGTCAGCTGGCACGCTTCCGGTTTGTCACCGCCGGTCGATTCCAACGTGTCCTTGGCAACCGTGAAGCTGCCGGAATCCGATGGGCTTCTCGAATAGGGGAAGATGCAGCTGCCATCGAAGTCGAAATCCATCCCATCATCGCTGCCTGAGGGCGCCCAGGTCACGTCCAGGTCATCGTCTTTACGAGACTGGTCGGCCTTCGGCTTGTCCAAATCGAACGGCGCGGGGAGGGTGCCCGAGTTGTCAGCAGCGGTGGTGTCGTGCGGGCGCTCGAGCACGACGGTGAACAGGGTATCGGCCGCCACATCGCTGAAGACAGCTTCGTACCTGCCGACACCGTCCGCCGTGCCGAGCGTCTTCTCTTGATCTCCGGCGGTAGCGATCAATTGGTCGCCATTGTCCAACCCGACATAGGTGTTGCTGCTCGAGCCGCCGACCTTCAACTCGACATGCACCGTCGCTTTCGTTGCCGAGTCTGCGTAGACGTCGATCAACGCGGCGATTCCGCCGGTTCTGATGTTGACCGACGATGTTGTCTCCTCACTCTTGCAGCCCATTGCGAGCAGCCCCAAGAGCCCAACCACCACCAAACTACGCTCGAACATTTTTGCCACCTCTCTGAAAAAAGCTAACTACTCAAAACCTTAGACGGACGAGCCGCCCCTGACAATCAACGGCGCTTTCTCGAGCACTTCGCAGCCTTTTCGCGCCGCAAACCCGCTGCCCCAAAACGCCCGAGTCACGGAGGCGGGCGCGCACGAACGCGAATGCGCGAGACGGAAAACTGCGAACGATGTCCGCGTGCTGTTCGCGCGGTTTCGTCTTTGTTGCGGCGGGCCCTCGCGCTCGTTGCACGCGCGAAAGCAAATACTGCGTGCTCTTGAACTTGCATCCGTGATGGCAAAAGGCCATGAATGAGGGGTTACGTTCGGAGCCTTGCGCTCGCGTCAGCGAGTCAGCGCAAACGCCCCAACCCAAATCTTTGCGTCCCGCGCATGCAAGGCGGCGCGGAGCTTCATTCTTCGGGAAATCTTCGTTCATGGTCATGCACTCGCGTTCACGGTTCAGGTTTCGCGCCGCTGCTTGGGTCTCGTTGGGGTTGCTCGCCGCCCTCGTGGCCGCACCGCGCCACACTCAGGCAGCCGCGCTGTTCACGGAAGATACGCTCAAGTCACTGGGCATTGGCAACGCGCAAGCCTGCGCCGATAGCGGTGATCCCGGCTGCTACACCAACTGGTTCGAGCTCGCCGACATCGACGCCGATGGCGATTTCGACATCGTGATGGCCAACGGTGGCGGCGTGTTCGGGCCCGGCAATCAGGAAGCCGCGGTCGTGTATTTGAACGACGGCAAAGGCGCGTTCTTCAACGCGACGAGTACTTCGTTCTCCGGCGCGTACAGCCAGGTGCGCCAAGTCGCCGTGGGCGACATCGACGGCGATGGCGATTTGGACATTTACCAACCGGGCGCCTACGGCACGGACGAAGACAAGCTCTGGGTGCAAACCTCGCCCAAGGTATTCGCGGATCAAGCGGGCACTCTGCTGCCTCCGGGCAGCACCTCGCACGCGGCTTCCGCGCACTTTGGTGACCTCGATGGCGACGGCGATTTGGACTTGGTCGTAGCCGATTGGGGCGACGCCAGCGCGGGCCGCATCTCGAAATTGATTCTGTACGAAAACGACGGTCACGGCTCGTTCACGCTCACGGAGATACAAAAGGAGGCTCCCGCCGCGACCGATCATTTCCCGGCCACGATTTCCGCGTCATCCGCGGCGCTGTACTACGGTTCGCGCCCGACGGATCTCGACTTTGCGGACGTGGATGGGGACTTCGACCTCGACATCCTAGTCAACCATCGAGAAGGCTACAGCCGTATTTTCCTGAACGACGGGCACGGCTACTTCATTGACGGCACCGGCTTCACGGGCACGCGACCGGCAGAGATCAGCGCCAACTATCCGCCCAAACAAGGCCCCTACGCGAACAATCAAGAGGCGTGTGATCTCGATCACGACGGAGATCTGGACTTGGTGCTCGACAATGCCGGGAAAGTCCCGGATGGCGCGACCGCCGGCATGAACGTCACGCAGCTCCTGATCAACGATGGTCATGGTGTGTTCGCCGATCAAACGGCGACCCGCATCGTGGGCGAACCGGCGAGCGTGGACGGCGCTGCCAAGTGCGCGGACGTCAATGGCGACGGCCACTTCGACATCGTGGTCGGCAGCCGCAACCACAGCTCCGAAAAGGTGCTGCTGAACGACGGCACGGGCATTTTTACATATGCGCCGGACGCTTTGCCCGCGTTCACCGATATCACCCTCGCGATCGACGTCGGCGATCTCAACGGCGATGGGAAGATCGACCTGGTGACGGGTCAGGGAGAAGGCACGATCACCACGGCCAACGCCGCGACCCTGCGCAACAATCGCGTTTACTACGGTCTCGCCGCGGACGTCACGCCGCCCACGTTCCGCGCCATCGAGACGCCGGTCGGCGTAGTTGGGGCGCCGCTCGTGTTCCACGTGGCGGTCAGCGACAGCGCCACGAATCAAGCCGGCCAAATGGCGACCCTGAGCGTGCCGTATACGATCAAGGGCACGACCAAGCAGGCCAAAGTGACCTTCATTGGTGGCGATCTGTTCCGCGTCACGATCCCAGCTCAAGCCGACGGCACCGTCGTGAGCTACACGCCCACCGCTGTCGATCGGGCGAAGCACATGAGCCAGCTGTCGAAGCTGCTTTATGTCGGAACGCCACCGGTGATGACCGGCGCAGGCGGCGAAGCCGGCGCAGCGGAGGGGGGAGAAAGTGGCCAACCCGGCATCGCGGCCGGCAGCGGAGGGACCGACGACAGCGTCAGTGAAGGCGGCTCGCAGATCCCGAGCGCTGGCAGCGCTGGCAAAGCGGTCGCCGGCACGAGCGCGGGGGGCGCTGCGCACGCGGGCGGCGAGGCCGGTGCGAGCGACAACCCTGGTTCGAGTTCCAGCCCCAGCAGCGACGACGGCTGCAGTTGCTCGCTGCTGCCCGCAAACGGCAATCGCGGCATGATGGGCCTCGGCCTCGGCTTAGCGTTGCTCGGGCTCGCGCGCCGGCGTCGGCTAAGATGAGCCGATGACGGCCCGTAGCACGGCTCCGCCCGACCCGCAGTATTTCGAGCTCGGTGACTTCGAGCTGCAGTCCGGCGAAGTATTGGGGAGCGCGCGGCTGGCCTATAGCGCGCTCGGCACGCTGCACGCCGATCGCCAGAACGCGGTGATTTTTCCGACCTACTACACGGGCACGCACCGCGACAACGAACAGCTCGTCCAAAGCGGGCGAGCGTTGGACCCCGCCGACTGGTTCGTGTTGATCCCGAACTCGTTCGGCAACGGCGTGTCGTCCTCACCGAGCAATCATCCCTCCCAAGGCGGCGCTGCCTTTCCGCGTCTCACCCTGCTCGACAACGTGCGAGCCCAACAACGCTTGCTGAGCGAGCAGTTCGGCATCGAGCGCGTCGCGCTGGCGCTCGGCTGGTCCATGGGTGCGCAGCAGGCCTACCACCACGCCGCGCTCTACCCGGACCGCGTCGCGAACCTGCTCGCGGTCTGTGGTTCGGCCCGAACCTCGCCGCACAATCGAGTCTTCTTGGCCGGCGTGCAGGCGGCCTTGCTGGCTGATCCCGCGTTCGCCGAAGGGCACTATCGCGAGCCCCCCCGACGCGGCTTGGGCGCGTTCGGCCGCGTTTACGCGGGCTGGGCCTACAGCCAAGCATTCTTCCGCGACCAACAGTACCGCCTGCTCGGACATGCCTCGCCCGAAGCACTGCTCGATGCCTGGGCGCGCGATCATCAAGCTTGGGACGCCAATGATTTGCTGTGCATGCTGCACAGCTGGCAGACCGCAGACATCAGCGATAACCCCAAATATCACGGCGATTTCACGCGTGCCCTAGGCGCAATCTCGGCCCGCGCGCTGATCATGCCAGTCGATCAGGATCTCTACTTTCACCCCGACGATAACCGGCTCGAGCTAGCGCACTTGGCGAACGCCGAGTTGCGTGTCATCGAGTCTTCTTGGGGTCACATCGCGGGCGGTCCCGATCGCAACGCGCAGGCCAGCGCGCTGATCGATGCGGCCATCCGTGAGCTGCTCGGCGCACACTGAGCGCTCGACTCAGATGAACGTCAACTGAGCGCGCCGCTGCTCTTCGTGCACCGGGTAGAAGCCGCGTTCCCACTCCCGTAGTTTGTGATTGAGGTAGATGTCTCGGTAAAATCCGCCGAACGCTCGCGAGCCGATGTCGTCGACCTCGAAGGCCTCGAGCGCGTGCAAGAGCGTGCGCGGCAAGAGCTCGATGCCAGCAGCCCGGAGCTCCTTCCGGCCCCGGCGATAGAGGTCGTCGTTCAACGGCTCACCGGGATCGAGTTCACGCTCGATGCCGTCCAGCCCAGCCGCGAGCGAGATGGCGGCGGCCAGGTACGGATTGTTCGCCATGTCGACGGCTCGGTTTTCGACACAATAGCGATTACCCGGCAGGCGCAGCATGGCGCTGCGATTGTTCTTTCCCCACGCAACCAGCACCGGCGCCCACGAGAAATCAGCCAAATCGCCCTGCGCAATCAAGCCCTGGTATGAATTGTAAGTCGGGCACGTGACGGCCGTGATCGCGGCGGCGTGAGCCTTCAAACCGGCGACGAAGTGCAGCGCCAAATCCGAGCACGGCACGCCGTAGCGGCCGGCGAGCTTGCCGGGGCCTCCGCTAACAGGCGCAAACAAATTCTGCCCGCTCTTGCTGTCGGCGAGGGACATGTTGAAGTGAGCGCCGCTTCGGAAATCATCCGCGAACGGTTTGGGCATGAAGCTTGCGACCGCGCCGATTCGTTCGGCCACCTTCTTGACCATGAAGCGCAAGAAGACGAAGCGATCCGCCATGCTGAGCGCGTTGGTATACCCAAAGTCGAATTCGTACTGACCACGACCGCACTCCTGATCATAGGAATACAAGCCCCAACCGAGCTCGCCCAGGTGGCTCGCGAGCGGGTCCAGAAATTCCGACGACTCGCTGGCGAGCGCGAGATCATAGCAAGCGTTGGGGCCTTGAAAGCGCGTCTTGGTGATCGGACCGAGCTTGCCCTCGGCATCCGGCTTCAGCACGTAGAACTCGGGCTCGATCCCCAGGTTGAACGTAAACCCCAGCTCTTTGGCGCGCGCCAGCACGCGTCGCAAGATGCCGCGCGGGTCTCCCGCATACGGCTCACCGTGATAGAACAAGTCGCTGCTGAACCAGGCGCGGGTTTTGTCCCAGGGCAGCACGATCGCGCTGTCCAAATCTGGAACCGTGGCGCACTCGTCTTCTTGAGGCCCAGCGAGCCCGAGGCCTTCGACAGCGCCCACGGTGTACAGCTCACTGCCGTCACACAAATGTTCGAACGAGCCGATCGGTGTGAGTTTGGCCTTGGGGATGCCGTAGATATCGACGAACGTCGCCAGACAGGTCTTCACCCCCGCTTCGAGCAAGCGCTCTTTGACCGCCGACACCTTGGCTCGCTCCTGCTGAAAACCATGTGGAACGCCAAATTGTGGTGCCTCGTGAGCCATCGAGAAAGCGTACGAAAGCGCGCACTGCTGCGGCATGTCCGATTTGTGTCGGTCGCGTTGCGAGCTGCGGCTCGGCCTGCTTGTCAGCGCCGGGACACGAGCGTAGATGTGACCCATGAAAGAGCTCATCGGCCAACTCGTGTCCCAGGCGGATCTCAGCGAAGCTCAGGCGGCAAAGGTGGCAGAGGTCGTGCGCGGCTTCTTGGCCAGCAAGTTGCCGGAGATGCTGCGCGGGCCGGTGGAAAGCGCGCTCACCGGGGAGGCCGTCGACGGCGCGGTCGATCAAGCAAGGGGCTTGCTCGGCAAGTTATTCTGAGCGCGCGCGCCCGCGCAACGCTCAATTCAGGCACAGCCGGGCCACCACGATCGCCACCGGCGCGAGGAACGACCCCACGGTATAACCGAGCAGTTTGCGCTCGTCGCGCAGGGCCGCCTCTTTGGCGCTGCCTTCGAGCGAGCGGATCAACTGATCGGCGTCACCGTAGCGGGCAAAGCGCAGGTAGTTGGCGCCCAACGCCAGGGCCATCACCGCCAAACCGATTTCGCGTGGGTGCGTGGCGTGGCTGGGCAACCGCAACACCCAGGCCAAGAGCGCCCCGAGCGCCAGCAGGTTGAAGCTCATACTGATGCTCAAACCCGTGATCGCGGACCAGAGCGAGGTTTGCGACTCCCCCCAGCGGCGCTTGTCGCGCAGGTAGGTGCGAGCAAACGCCCAACGCCAGAAATCCCAAAGCGTCTGCGGGGTCATGGGCCTTTCCGAGTTCACAACTTGGTGACGCAATCGTGAACGCGCAAGCCCGGAAGAGTGCCCAGAAGGCCAGACAGGCGGCCGGGCTTCAGGCGCGTTCGGCGAGCAGCGCCTTCAGGCGCTCGAGAAGCGGGAGTTCTGCTTGATGCAGCTTCGGCTCGGCGTCCGACAAGCTGAAAAACGCTGCTCGGTCGAGTTCGGGAAATTCTCGCATTTGGCCCGAGCGCGGCGGCCATTCCAACTGGAAGCTGTTGCTCCTGAAGCTGGCTAGGTCGAAATCTCCTTCGAGCGCCCACGCATGGATCAGCTTGCCGCTCTTGTTCTTGACCGTGCCCAACGCGAGCGGCTCGCCCGCGGGCGGGTCGCTGCCCAGCTCCTCACGGAACTCGCGGCGAGCGGCGTCCAGCGGTTGCTCGCCCTCTTCCAGCTCACCCTTGGGGATGAACCAGGCGCCCTCGTCCTTTTTGCTCCAGAAAGGCCCACCGAGATGAACCAGCAGCACCTCCACCTGCGTCTCGCGCTGCCGATAGAGCAATATCCCGGCGCTGCGCTTGGCGGCCATGGCCAGCGCGCGGTTAGGCGATGCGCCCCACCCAGGTGGTCTTCGCACCCTGGATGGCAACCCGCGCGATTTCACGCATCAGCTCGCCCTCGATGCCCTCAGGCGCCATCTCGAAAGTGGAACCGACCGAGAACACCCCCACCGAAGCGTCATCGAGCACACGCACGACTTTATAGTGCCCACGTTTGAGTCGCACGATGCGGTAGGTCGTGCCTTCGACTTGAACCATGCCCTTTACGACCAAACCCATCGACACTCCTTTCCGGGGGATACGGATACTACGCGCATTTTGGCAACAAGTAACGAACCCTAACGTGTCGGTCGGTGACCTACATGCTTCGCAAATCTGGTCCGGCCGACGGGGGGCCGCAATCGCAAGCGATCGCAGCCCGGCTCGACGGGCCAGCGTCCCGGCTCAGCTGGGCAACCGAGGGACTTCTCAATCTGGGCCGCGGGCAAAGCCCGGCCGCGGTGCCGTTCCGCGGGCACTTTTAGCTTCGTGGGAGACGCAGGCTGCGCTCGCTCAGCGCGCAAATGTCACTCACACGTCCAACCACTCATCCGCCGGTCGTCGTTTCGCGCGCACCTTTGACGGAGGCACGAGCACCTGGCTGGACGAAGCTGATGAAGGCCAACGCTTTGCTCGGCTTCGACGTCGCGGGCATCACGCCGGGCTACGGCAATCTAACGAAAGTCGGGATCGGCGAGCAACCGCAGCTTGCGGCCCGGCTGCTCCAGCGTTTGCCGGCCTACCTCGCGGCGTCACGGCTAGCGCAGGGTCTGCCGCACCGCATCCCCGCTGATGCTAGGCGTGCTCTGGCCTACCAACGAGGCGCGCGGCATGAAAGTGGCAGTCTCTACTACGACTTCGACAAGCTCGAGGCCTGCTACGGGCGCAGCCCTTGATCAGCCGCTGACCCAGCTATCGGGCGGGCGCGCAAATTCAGTCGGGGGCACGGAGTGACTGCTCCCGACCAGCGCCAAGAGCGCGTGACCGGTGACGTCGATTTGCAGGTAATCGTGGACGGGCGTTTGCGGGAAGGCGCCGTGCACGAGCTCGGGATCCGCGGTCAAGATGCAGCTATTTCCGTTCACCTGATGCTCGAGCAGAAACGCACGGGCGCGGGCGCGGGCGGCTCGAGCAGCCGCCGAATCAACCGACATGAGCGCCTCGACGGTAGCGGCGGTGCGCGCCAACTCGGGCACGCTGTTCGGGCCGACCCCGCCAACGTGCGGCCCGGATTCCGGTACCGAGTCGATCAGCGCGGCAGTCGCGCGTGCGAAGGTCTCACCATCGCCGCGCGCCTTGGCCGCGAGCGCCGTCCAAGGTGCCCACGGCTCGACCTCCAAGTGCCGCTTGCACGTTTCCCAGAGTTCGTCTGGTGCGCGCGAACCGAGCGCGGCCACGACCTGCGCCGCGTGCCATGGCACGGCCAGCAACTCCGGTCGCTCGGAGTAGGCCAGCAGTGCGTCGCTGAGCTCGATGCCGCTCATCACGGCCAACGCGAGCGTGCCGGCCACCAGCGCCGGCTCGCTCGGGAACTGCTCCACCGGGTGACCCGCGAGAGCGCGCACCAACTCGACCTCGAGCCAGCGCCGCGCGCGCGTGGCGGCTCCGCGGCCAACGCGTTGTGACAGCAGCGCGCGTACCAGGATCGCCGCACGGCCGTGAAACATGGGCGATTTGCGGTGTTGCTCGCCTGTGCGAGGGCTCACGCCGAAGGTCACTCGCCCTTTGGGGTCCACGCGGGTGGCGAGCCAGGCGGCCGCAGCGGTGATCGGATTGGGTTCGAGCGTGAGCGCCTCGGTCTGCCGAACGAGCAGGGTTTCGGTCTCGAACAAATACAGACCATCCGCCGGCCATGCGGCGCGGGTGGTTTCGGCCTTGCGCTCGAGGGTTTGGAGCATGCCCTCCGCGTCCAGCGAATTGTCACGCGCCACGTCGGGCAGGAGCGTCACGGGGCGACCGGGTAACGCCAGCGCCAAGCCATGCTTGCCCACCTCCAGCAGCTCTACCACTCGCTCGAGCGGAACCGCGCGCGCGGCGCGGGCGTACGAGAGCTGACAGCGCAGTTCGGTTCGAGCTTTGGCGCCCAGGCCACCAAAGCGGCTATCGCCCAAGGCTTGCACGAAGGCGCGTAAAATTCGCTCTGCGGGCGGCCCTTCGGCCACCCCTGCGCAGCCGCACAGCGCGCCTTGCGCGTACAGCGAAACGATCGGCGTTGCGTCGGGTCCGGGCGTGGGCGTGGGCCAGTTTCGCAAGTTGCGCTGCCAGGCCAAGAGTTCGCGCAGCGTGACATTGAGCGACTCTCGCTCCGCTTCGAGCAGTGGCGAGCCGAGCAACGACAGGGGAAAAGCGGGGCTCATGCGGCGTCGATACGGCGGCGTCGCGCCCAAGCCAGAGATCCCGAGAGCCCGATCGCGTCCAACGCGGGCACGATCTCCGAGTTCATCACTTCCGCGATCGCTCGACGCTGAGTCGCCGAATCGAGCACCCCCAGTGCGCGAGCGGCATCGGAAGCATGCGCCGGAGCATCGCGCCCCTGCGAGAATTCGAGTTCGATGCCGATCACGAACTCGGCAACGCGTTCGCTGAGCTGCTGGCGGAGCTCGGGTGACCAGCGCTCGGCGCGATGCTTGGCGTAGTACCAGCCGAGCCGAGCGTGGTGCACTTCATCGCTGACGATGGACGTGAACAACGTGCGCAGCACCGGATCGCTGGCGCGACGCCGGCACTCCGTGAGCAACGCCGCGGCCAGCGTTTCACCGACGGCCGCGTACTTCAGCATCAAAAAATCCAATTCCACGAGCGACAGCGAGTGCGGAATGTCGGTCGCGAGCGCTGCGCTCGGAACCTCGACCGTGACTTCGCTGCCCTGGCACAAGCTTGCCATCCGCAAACAGTAGTCCGCGTGCCGAATCTCGTCACTGCTGACGCGGGCGGAGGCGGCGACGAAATCGATTGGAGCCTGATTGAGCGCGAGTCCCGCGGTCAGCTGCGCGAAAAGCGCGACCGCGCTGTACTCGCCGCCCGCCAACTTACAGAATAAATCACGCGCCAAGGCCAATGCCTCTTCCGGGTAGCGCGCCCGTTCGAATTCAGACCAGGGCACCTCGCGCGAGCCACGCGTCAATCCGCCGACGATGGCTTGATCGTGCACGACGGAGAGCGGCGTATCGCTCAACACCCGAGTCAGCCGAACATCGGACAGATTGGCCGCGGGGGTCACTGGCTCTTGCCACCGAAAGCAGCCGCGGCCAGCACGATGAAAAAGCCGCCATTGCCCGCCCCGAGATGTTTGCCGCCCCCGGCGCCGGCCGCGCTGCCCCCCGCGCCCGCCGTATTGCCCCCCGCGCCCGCTGCGCTGGCTCCGGCACTTGCCCCGCTGCCCGCGGCGCCTGTCCCGCCGGCTCCGCCGCCGCCAGCGCCTGCCATCAGCACCTCGCTGCCGCCCGCACCCGCGCCCGACGCAGCTCCGAAGCCGGAGCCCGCGTTGCCGAAGGCACCAATGGCGAGCACGATATAGCCCGCTTCACCCGAGAACCTGCCAGCCCCGCCCTGAGTTTGGCCGGAGTGACCCGCGCTGCCGGCCTGGTCGCCACCGGCAGCTGACCCGGGGTCGCTGCTCGACCCACCACACGCAACCAGCTGGCTCGGGACAATGCTCGCGATTGCAGTTCCCCAAATCATCTGCGGCACGATGGCCGTTCGTCGCGATCGCATGCTGAATCCTCCTACCTTTGAGGAACGTTAGCATGGGAGCAAGCGGGCCCACGCTGTTTTCAAGCGGCGCGGGCCCCGCTTAACCGCGACGCGCCCAGTTCTGCGCCTGAGCGCGGCTGAGCGCGGTCACGATTCTGGCCGCGTCGCGCCCCACGCCGTGAATCACCGTCGATGAGCTGATCTCCGCGCCGGAATTGCCTGCGCCCACGACCAACACCCGACCCGTCGCGCGACTGCTCGGGGCGCGGTACGCGCTCGAGTGCAGTTGTTGCCCGATCGAACGCCGCCCGCGCTGCCCTGCGGTTGATCGGGTCTACTACCGAGAGCCGCGAAATCTCAGCGGCCTCGAGCGAGTCGAGGGAGTCGCTCGTTCAGTCGTCGCCACCAACTGCGGCAGGTTAGCAGCTCCGCCGCACGCGCTCACGCACACGAGTCATAAAGTCTCAGTTCTCGTTCGCTCGGCACCCCCAAATATCGGCATTTTGCTGCGGCTTGCAACTTGCAATCGTGGAAGCCGATGGCATCGTCGAATCCCCCGCAGGCGAGCGAACTCACGCACTTGCTCGACCAATTCCTGCGCGACACGGACGACGGTCGTCGCTTGCCCGCGATCGGTGACGTGGTGGGCGGAGTGTACCGAATCCTGGGTGAGCTCGGTCGAGGCTCGATGGGCGTCGTGCTCGAGGCTTTCGATTTGCAACTACATCGGAAAGTCGCGATCAAGTTCATCAACTCCGCGTCCTTCGACGAAGATTCGCGGCAGCACTTCGTGCAAGAGGCGCGCGCCATGGCGCTCGTCAACCACCCGAACGTGCTCTCGATTCATTCCTTCGGCGAGCACGGGTCGATCCCCTACTTCGTGATGGAGTACGTCGACGGTCAAAGCGTGGACAGTTGGCTCCATCGTAGCGATGGGCAAGCCGTGCTCGACGAAGTCTTGGCCATCTTGAACGACGTTTGCCAAGGCGTATCCGCCATTCACGCCGCGGGCACGGTGCATTGTGATCTGAAGCCGAGCAACGTGCTCTTGGATCAGCAGCTCCGCGTCCGCGTGGCTGACTTGGGCCTCGCGGCGCCCTACGTGGATGGCAACGTGACCAAGGTCATCGCAGGCACGCCCGAATACATGGCCCCGGAGTTGGCCTTCGAGAGTGATCTCCCTGCCAGTAAGAGCAGCGACATCTACGCGCTCGGCTGCATGGCGTACGAAATGCTGACCGGCAGCTTGCCCTTCGACGGACGGAGCGCGCTCGCGATCATGGTTCGGCATGCTACCGAGGAGCCCGAGCTGCCGAGCAAGCGCCGCCCGGGCCTACCCGTTGCCTTCGACGACGTGCTGATGAAAGCTTTGAGCAAGCGCCCCCAGGACCGCTTCGCTTCGGCGGACTTGTTTCGGCGTGCGTTGAAAGAAGCGCGCGCGTCCAGCGTCGAGCCGGTGCGCATTCTGGTCGCCGAAGACGACCCGGATTTCCGCGATTTGCTGGCGCTGAAGTTGAGCATGGAATTTCCAGACGCGGACATCGTGTGCGTGGAAAATGGCGGCGCTTTGGTCGCTGCTTTCGACGACAAGGTGCCTTCGGTCGTGATGATCGATCTGCAGATGCCGGTTTTGGACGGCGTAGCGGTGACGGCCCTGCTGCGTTCGCGGACGGAAGCGCAGAACGTGCCGATCATCGTGATGACCGCCTCGGGTGGCCCGCAAGAATGGAAGCTACTTTCGTCGCTCGGTGCGGACCGCTTCCTGGTGAAGCCCGTGAACCTCGACGACGTAGTGGCGACGTTGCGCAGCGCGGTGCGCGAGCGCGCGAGCAGCCCGCCCGCACCGCCGCGCTGAATCCAATTGGGGGGCGATCGCGATCCCGCATCGCAGCTCACGGCTGCACGTGATTCCCGGCTTTTGTTCGGCTAGCGGAGCTGCGCCAGCACTTGGCTCAAGCTGGCCACGCTGACGGCCGCAGCGGGCCGCAATTCAGGCGCGAAAATGGCGACACGCAGCTCTTCGAAGGCCCAGCGCAGCGAAAGCGCGGCGCTGCGATCGGTGAACGCGCCTTGGCGCGCCATGAACGCGGCCCACAGCGGCGCGAAGGGCGCGAGCTTGTCGGCGTCTTTGCGGGGGTCACTGATCGCGCGCGTGAGCCGCGCCTGAGCTGCGCGCAGGTAGCGGGGGAACTGCTCGAGCCGCGCGAGCGGCACGCTTTCGATCAGGTCACGGGCGAACAGCTGCTCGAGTTGCGCGCGGATCTCGGCGCTGGCCGCGGTGGCGCTCGGATGTTTCGCGGCGCTCTCCAGCGCCCGTAGGGTCGCGTGGAGTTCGGCCGAGGCGGCCGAGCAAGCGCGTTCCAGGCTCTTGAACGCGGGCGCGATGCGCGGCGTACCGAGCGCGAGTTGAGCCTCGAAGGCCGCTCGATCGCGCGGCAACGCGGCGCCTTCGCCCAAGCCGAAGGCCACCTCGACCACCCGCCCCAAAAACGATTCGCGAAACGCCTCGACTTCGCCGCGCGAAATCAAAAAAGCGGGGCGCAGCGAAAACGGCGGCGGACATTGCTTGCCGAAAACCGAAAGCGGGCTGCGCGCCGCCAGTGAAAATAGCCGGCGAATACCGAGCCGAGTGGCGGCTTCGGCTGCGCTCTGGGTCTCGAGCAAGCCGAGCTCGACGAACTTCGAGCGGTCGAGCAAGGCCGGATACGAACGCAGCTCGGCGCCCAGCACGCGCCGCACGATGTACGAAGGCAGTTCACCGAAATCCCAACTGGTAATGCCCGAGCGCTCCCATTGTTTGGGTGCCGCCGTGCGTCGCAGCGCTTCGCGCGCGCGACCGCCGTGTTCGGCAATCAGTTCGGCCACGTCGCGACTCTGAGCAACCGTTCGCCCCGCCTCGCCCACGACGCGACAGGTGAGCCGCAGATAAGGCGGCACTGCCTCCAAGCGAAACGCGCTCTCCGGCAAATCGACGCCGGACTCTTCGGCTGCGACGCGCGCGAGCGCCGGCAACATCGGCCCCTGGAAGGGCGTGAGCCGAGCCGCGACTCGCTGAGCCAGCTCCGCGACCGACCCGAGCTCGCGGCGAAGCGTCCGAGGCAACTCGCTCAACAGGGCCGTGATCTTCTGCGTGTGCCAACCGGGGATGGTCCAATCGAGCTCGCCCGGCTCGAGCTGCAACAAGAGCGGCAGCGGGACCGACAGCGTGATGCCGTCATCCTCCGCGCTGGGATCGAAGCGATAGCTGACCGGGACTCGTGCGCCGTGCAGCTCGATCGCGTCCGGGTAGTGCTGCACGGACAGCCCTTGCTCGAAAGTGAGCACGTCTTCCAAGCTGAGGCGCAGAAGATCCGGGTTCTTTGCTTCGGCAACCTCGCGCCAAGCCTCGAAGGTCTTGCCGTTGACCACCTGCTCGGGCACCCGCTGCTCGAAGAACGACAGCAGCGCTTCGTCGTCGGCGAGCAGATCGCTTTGACGAGCCTTGTCACGGTGGCGCGCAACTTCCTCGAGCAGCGCGCGGTTCTGATTTTGAAAGCTGCCCTTGGAGCGGTACTCGCCGCGCACCAAGGCATGTTCCAAGAACATCAAGCGGGCTCGCCCCGGCGAAATGGTGGCGTAGTCCACACTGCGGCCGCGAAACACGGGCAGCCCGAACAGCGTAGTGTTCTCTTTGATCGAGCTGCGCGCGGATTTTTCCGACCAATGCGGATCGGAATAGCTTCGCTTCAAGAGGTGCGCGCCCACTTCGTCCAGCCATTCGGGGTCCAATTTGGCGGCCGTGCGCGCGAACAGCTGGCTGGTTTCGACCAGCTCGAAGGCCATCACCCAAGCGGGTGGCTTCTTGGCCAGCGCCGACGACGGATGCAGCATGAAACGCGTCTGCTTGGCGCCGATGTAAACGCGCTGCTCGGGGTTCCACTGCCCGATCTTGGACAAAAGTCCCGTCAGCAGCGCGCGATGCACGCGCAGATCCAGATCCGCCGGTGTGCCAGGGGCTTTGCGAGCGCCCTTTTCGGCGCCCAAATGCAGCTCTTTGGCCACGTCCTCGAGCTGCCGATGGACCTCACCCCACTCCCGAATGCGCAAAAACGACAGCATGTGGCTCTTGCACAGCCGGCGCAGCTCGCCCACCCCCTTGGCCTCGCGTACGAATGCCCAAAGCTTGAGTAAGCCCAAAAAGTCCGAGCGTTCGTCGCGAAAGCGTTGATGCAGCTGGTCGGCCTTCTGCTCCAGACCACGTGGGCGCTCCCGCGGATCTTGAATGTTCAGCGCGGCCGCCAAAACCAGCACCTCGGGCACGCAGCCCTCCTCGACTCCGGCCAGGATCATGCGTCCCACGCGCGGATCCACCGGGAAGCGCGCGAGCCGCGCGCCGAGTGCGGTCAGCTTGCGCTCCGCGTCGAGCGCTCCGAGCTCTTGCAGCACGCGGTAGCCTTCGGCGATCGCGCGCGAATGCGGTGGATCGAGAAACGGAAAATCTTCGACGTCGCCCAACGCGAGCGACTTCATGCGCAAAATCACGCCGGAGAGGCCGGTGCGTTTGAGCTCGGGGTCGGTGAACGCGGGTCGGGCGGCGAAGCTCTCTTCGTCGTACAAGCGCACGCAAATGCCGTCGCGCACCCGGCCGCAGCGCCCTTTGCGCTGATCGGCGCTGGCTTGCGAGATGGCTTCGATGTGCAGGCTGGTAGTGCCGGTGCGCGACTCATAGCGCGAGAGCCGCGCCACGCCGGTATCGATCACGTACACGATGCCGGGGATCGTGAGCGATGTTTCGGCGACGTTGGTGGCGAGGATCACGCGTCGCTCGGGGATGCTCGAAAAGACCTTGCGCTGGTCGCCGGCCGAAAGCCGCGAATACAGCGGCTGCACCACGGTGTGGCGCAGCTTCTTGGCCAAGAGCTCGCGCTCGGCTTCGCGAATTTCGCGCTCGCCCGGCAAGAACACCAAGATGTCCCCGCGCGGATCCAACGAGGTCACCGAGGCCACGGCGTTCGCCACCGCCTCCGGCAAATCCAAGTCCGGCTCTGGCGGCTCGTACAATACTTCGACCGGGAACGTGCGCCCTTCGACTTGAATCACGGGCGCGCCGCCAAAAAATTCCGAAAACCGTTCGGTCTCGATGGTGGCCGAGCTGATCAAGACCTTCAAGTCCGGGCGCTCCGGCAAGATGCTCTTCAGCCAACCGAGCAAGAAATCGATCGTCAGACTGCGCTCGTGCGCTTCGTCGATGATCAGCGTGTCGTAGCGCCGGAGTAAGCGATCGCCCTGAATCTCGGCCAGCAGAATGCCGTCCGTCATGAACTTCACGTACGTGCGCGGACTCGTCCGCTCCTCGAAGCGGATCTGGTAACCCACTTCCTGACCCAGCTCACACTCGAGCTCACTGGCAACGCGCGCCGCCACGCTCGTCGCTGCGATGCGCCGCGGCTGGGTCACGCCGATCAAGCCCTCGGTGCCACGCCCCATGTCGAGCAGGATTTTCGGCAGCTGCGTGGTCTTGCCCGAGCCGGTCGCCCCCGCCACGATCACGACCTGGTGTTCCTCGACCGCCCGCGCGATGTCCGCTACCCGAAGCGAGATCGGCAGCTCCTCCGCAAAGCGAATGCGCGCCCGCCCCGAATCGGGACGAGCCGGCGCTCGAGCGGAGGGGGAGCCGGACATGGCGGACGCTGATTAGCACGCGTCCGGGATCAGACCTGCCCTTCCGATCGCGATGCAGCCTGTCGCGTGCCCGCGTGCGCGAGCTTCGGCCTGGAAATCCCAGCTCTCACGCTACGCTTGCACTGGAAACGGGATCGGCCTGATGTTCGGCGCTCAATGGACTCGAAGCGAACGAGCAGTAACGGTACGTTCCGCCGGTGAGCTCCCATGCCCATTCAGCGCGACTGCGCCATCTGCCCGCACTCGATGGCTTGCGTGGTCTGGCGTTGCTGGGAGTGCTCTTGTTTCACGCCAACGGCGCGTTGCCCGGCGGTTATTTGGGCGTGGATCTGTTCTTCGTCTTGTCTGGCTATCTGATCACTTCCCTGCTCCTGGCCGAGCAGCGCGAGACCGGGCGGATCGCGCTGGGGCCGTTTTGGATTCGGCGAGCGCGGCGCTTGTTCCCCGCCTTGCTATCGCTGATGCCGGTCGTCGCCATTTACGGCCGCTACTTCGCGCGCAAGGAGGAGCTGCTCACCGTGCGTGCGCAGGCACTCGCGGCACTCGCCTACGTGGCCAATTGGCAAGCCATTTTCCGTCACCAGAGCTACTGGCAACTGTTCGCGGCTCCCTCGCCGCTCGAGCACACCTGGAGCCTGTCGATCGAAGAACAATTTTACGTGGTTTGGCCGCTGTTGGTGAGCCTGCTGCTGCGACGGCGCACCGAGCGTGCGCTGCTCGTGGCATGCCTGGGGCTCGGCTTGCTGTCGATGGCCGCCATGTTGCTGTTGTTCGATCCGGGGAACACAACCCGCGCCTATTTGGGCACGGACACGCGCATGGCGGGCATTCTGCTGGGCGCGGCGTTGGCCACCCGGATTTCTCCCAACGCTCGGCTCGGGGCCACGGCCGTGCGTGCGCTCGATGTCTGCGGGCTATTCGCGGCTCTGGGTCTGGGGATTGCTTGGGCAACGCTGCGTGGGACCAATCCGTTTCTCTATCATGGTGGTTTTTGGCTGACGGAGCTGGGCGCGCTGGTGCTCATCGCGTGTGCGGTCGCGGGTGAGCGCAGCTGGGTCGCGCGGGCGCTCGCCGTTCGGCCGCTGACTTGGCTCGGTACGATCAGCTATGGCGTGTACCTGTGGCACTGGCCGGTGAACGTGTTTTTGTCCACTGAACGCACGCATTTGCATGGCCTGGGCCTGCACGCGCTCCGTTTCGTGCTGACCTTCGCGATCGCGATCGCATCCTACCGCTTCCTCGAGCAACCGATTCGCAAGCATGGCGTGCCCTTCAATCGGCCGCTGTACATCGTGCCCGCCGCCGTCGCATTGTCCGTGTTTCTGGTCGTGCACGCGACCTACGCCGAGGGTCGCAGCGAGCCACCCGCGCCTTCGGCACAGTTGCCGAGCTCGGCGTCAGCGCCAGAGTTCGTGCGTTTTCGGATCGCGGTCTTCGGCGATTCGACCGCAAACTCGCTCGGTTGGAGCCTGCGCAACCTACACGGGCAAGGCGTCGCCATCGAGCTGATGGGTAAAGACGGCTGCAACATGCTGGAAGATACCTGCCAAGGCGCGCACTGGGTGGAGCAAGTGCGCTCGCTCCATCCAAACGCGAGCATCGTTTATCTGGCTGGTGTGTTCTTGTACGGCTTTCACGTCAATGGCGACTGGCACACAGCCTGTCGCCCGGACTGGGACGACAAGCTCGGGCGCGTGCTCGTGCGGCGCCTGGATGAGCTCGGGCACGAAGGCGGCACGGTGTTCACTGCAACCGTGCCCTACCCGGTCGGCCCGTACGAAAACGACAGCAACGATCGTCGAGAATTTCACGAGCGGGTGGACTGCATCAACGCGGTGATCCGAAAGTCAGCGGCCGCCGTGCCCGGGGTGCGCGTGCTGGATATTGGCGCGCGGCTCTGTCCGGGCGGGGTGTGCGAGCAACACGTGGGCGCGAGCGAGCCCATCCGCCCGGATGGCGTGCATTTTTCGATCGATGCCTCCAAGGGTTTGGCCCATTGGGTGTACGAGGAGCTGCGGCGCTGACTTCACTGCCCAACTTGCGCAGCTACGACAGAGCCTGGCTGGACGCGGCAACGCCCGATTTGGTCAAGGGCCTGCGCGGTGGCGTGGCCACTTTGGTGCCATTTTATCTGGCAATTTGGCTCGGTCGTCACGAGTTCGCGTGGATGGCGCTCGGCGGCTGGCTGGGCACCCTGGTCGACCCGGGCGGGCTGCGCAGCACGCGCGCCAAGACGACCAGCGCGTTCGCTCTGTTCGGCGGCGTCGCGTTGGGGGTTTCCGAGACTCTCGCCCACAACACCTGGCTCGCGGCGCTGGGGCTGATGCTGGTCGCGTTTCCCGCATCGCTACTGCGTTCGCTCGGTGCGGTCTGGGCCAGCGCAGGCACGATGATCACCATTGCGGTGGCCATCGGCAGCGCGCAAGGCGGCGCGGCGCCGCTGCTCGATGGCGCGTGCTTCGCCCTCGGTGCCGGCTTTGCAACCCTACTTTCTTCGGTCATTTGGCCAATTTGGACGCACCTGCCGTTGCGCCGAGCGGAAGCCAACGTGTTCGAAGCGCTCTCCCGATATGCGTCCGAGATCGAAGCCTGCTTGCAAACGGATGTGCCTGACGGCGATCCGCGCTGGACCGAGCTGGCGCGCGTTCATCATCGACGCATTCGCAACGCGATCGAGGAAGCGCGCCGCTTGGCGCTCGGGGGGCGCGCGCGGCGTGCCGGAGAAACTCGCATCGGCAGCAACCTGCGCGTGCTGCTCGGCTTGGCAGAGGCGCAGTTTCCATTGCTCGTGACCGTCAAAGAGGCAAGCGAGCTGGAGCCGGCGGCGAGCGCGCGAAAGTCCATGATCGCTCGGCTGCACCGGCTCGCCGAGCGCAATCTCGACACCGCCACCACCCTGCGCACTCCCAACCTACGCGCTGGCGAGAACTCGCCGACGGTTCCCCCAGCGGGCAGCGCGGCGGACAGGAGCTCGTCGATTGCCGCGCTGCTCGAGCACCTCGACGACGCCAGCCACGCCGCGCAAGCGCTCACCTCGGCCTTGGATGC
>Ga0247778_1000516_pt1 | contig 45583 bp, 36 predicted proteins | sample UWRJL049202B5_FD_179939 | JGI IMG/M metagenome (GOLD analysis project Ga0247778, IMG submission 179939) | Plant litter microbial communities from Arlington Agricultural Research Station in Wisconsin, United States - UWRJ-L049-202B-5 | ecosystem: Environmental > Terrestrial > Plant litter >...
GGGGGGGGGGGGGGGGCCGGGCGGGGGGGGGGGGGGGGGGGGGGGGGGGGGCCCCTGGGGGGGGGGGGGGGTTTGGGGGGGGGGGGGCGCGGGCGGCGGGGCCGAGACTCGAGGAGCAGGCGCGGCAGGCGGTGGAACCGACGCACGAGCGGGTGTGGGCGCCGGCGGCGGCACCGAAGGCGGCGCGGGCGGCGGCGCCGGGATGCTTTGCAACACGGTGCTCAGGTCCGCTGCACTGCGCGCCAAGTTCAACGCGCGCAGATCGTCTCCCGATTCTTCGGCGCGCTCAGCGGCGCGTCGCAACCAGCGCAACGCCTCCAATTGCTCACCCGTGCGGAATAGTGCACGCGCCGTCTCAATCGCAACCGCGACCGGCTCAGGGTCGGCAGGTTCGACCTCGGGAAAATCGGAGAAATCGGGGGAAGAATCAGCCATGGGGCGCGCAGTCTGGCTGAGACTCTGGCCAAGCAAAAGCGGATTCATGCAAGCTGGCGATTCTGGGACGATTGCCGCTCCGCGGGGCTCGCAAAAATCCGCGGCTATCAGATGCTCAGTGCACGCCATGCATGCGTCGCGCGATCAGGGGCGAGGCGAAGACCAAGAGGGTGCCAAACCCGAGCGCCACCCAACCGATGGTGCCGAACACCGAGCCATACACCATCACTGTCTCGCTCGGCTTGGGCAGAGTGACTATTGGCGTACCGTCCGTTTTGACGCCGGTGAGCTGGGCGATCAGAGCGGCCACGTATTGCGCGAACGAATAGGCCAAAAACCAGGTACCCATCAAGATACCGGTGACACCCTTCGGAGCGAGCTTGGTGATCATCGACAAACCGATGGGCGACAAGCAAAGCTCGCCGGTCGCGTGCAAGAAGTAGCATAGGATCAACCAGAACATCGGCACGACGCCGGTCGCGCGTGACGTCTCGGCGCCGATGTAGAGCGCGGCAAAGCCCAGTCCGAGTTGAATGATGCCGAGCGCGAACTTGAGCGGGGTGTTCGGTTCCAGCCGGCGGCGCGCCAAGTACAGCCAGAGCAAGCTGAACACGGGGGCGAGCAGCAAGATGAACAAGCCGTCTACGGACTGAAATTGAGAGGCGGGGATCGAGATCCCGAACAAGGAGCGATCCACGTTGCGATCCGTGAACATGCTCATGCTCGTGCCCGTCTGCTCGAAGAATGACCAGAAGACCACGGAAATGAGCGTCAATAGCAAGGCCACGCCGAGCCGGTTACGCCCGACCTGGTCTGGTAACCGCGTTTGGTAGACACACAGCCCGAGGAACACGACCGCTCCAAACACGATCAACATCGAGCCGACCAATGCTCCATGTTGAACCAATTGCCAGGCGAGCCCCACGGCCGGCAGCACGCCCAGGTAGACCCAAGCCTCGCCGGAGAGCCCCGCGAAAGCGCCGCGGCCGCTCGAACGTGCCGGCGGCTCCGCCAAACCCACCAGCAGTGGCTGCGCGCGCAAGAACACCAACAGGCCGAGCAACATACCAATGCCGGCCAGGCCAAACCCCCAATGCCAACCGAGCCGCTCACCCAAGTAGCCGCACGCGATGGGTGCGAGGAATGCGCCCAGATTGATGCCCATGTAAAAGATCGTGAACGCCGAGTCGCGACGTGGGTCGTCGTTCGCATACAACCGCCCGACTAGGCTCGAGATGTTGGGCTTGAACAAGCCATTGCCGCAGATCAGCAGCGCAAGCGCGCCGTAAAACACCTGCAAATTGGCTACGACCATCGCAAAGTGGCCGAGCGCCATCAGCACCCCACCGAGCAGGACGGCCTTTCGGAAGCCCAGCAAGCGATCCGCGAGCAGGCCACCGAGGACCGGTGTCGCGTACACCAACGCGGTGTAACTGCCGTAGATCGCGTAGGCGGCGCGATCGCTGAACAGGAAGGCCTTGGTCAGGTAAAAAACCAACAGCGCCTTCATGCCGTAGAAACTGAACCGCTCCCAAGTCTCCGTGAACAGCAGATAGGCGAGGGCTCGCGGATGGGGGGCCGGAGTTAGCCCGGAGGGCAACGAATTCGGTGACGAAGCAGCGCTCAATGCAATGCCGGATCGGGCACGGCTTGTGGCCGACGAATGCCCGCTCGCGCCAACCGCTCGGCGACGACCGTGATGCGTTGCAAATCCTCGAAGCCGAGCACTCCGGCGTAGCCCGACAGCGAACGGACAACGACCGGTCGACCCGCAAGCTCGAGCAAACGACGGCGAACCTCGTCGAGCGGAGTTCCTGCGTCGACCGCAAAAAATTCGCGACGCATCAACGACGACAGCCGAGCCTCGAGCCCGGTCCGAGGTGCCGCTGCCAGCACTTGCTCGCGGCCGACCGTGCCCACCAGCTCTTTGCCATAGAACACCGCAAAGTATGCCTGCGGAGAGCGCACCAACGTGTCGAGCACGTGCCCCAGCTGGTCCTCCGGAGCGAACACCACCGCGTTCGGATCGCAGACTTCACCCGCCCGCAGCTCGCTGAGGAGCTCCGAGGCCCGAACGACGGCACGTTCTTGCGCCGCGCCGACGAACACGAACAGCGCGACCAGAGCCAATGGCCCCCAATCTTTTTTGATGGCGATGCCCAGAAGCACAATCGCAATCAGCTGCCCGAGTGTTGCCGCAATGGCCGTGGCTCGCGAACGACTCACCGAAAGCGCGAGCAGCGCGCGGAACACTCGCCCACCGTCCATCGGCAAAGCGGGCAGCAGGTTGAACGCCGCGAGCACCGCGTTGCCCCAGAACAGCGCGCGAAAAAGGGCAATCGGGGTGGGCTCGATCACCGACACGAGCTCGCTCGCATCCAGCGGAATCCGATAATGATCGAGCGCGAACAGCAGCACTATTGCGCTGAGCACGTTCAAGAGCGGGCCCGATAGCGCCAGCAGCAGCTCGTGCTGCGCTTTTCTCGGCTCGTTCGCTAGGCGCGCGACTGCGCCGATCGGCAAAAGCAGGATCTCCGTGACGGATACACCCAGCCGCTGCGCGGCCAGGCTGTGGCCGAGCTCATGAATCGTAAGGCATGCAAACAGCGCGCAAACCAACAACAGACCATAGGCCGCGCCCCGCGAGCCGTGACTGGCAACCAGGTTCAGCACGAAAAGACTGACCGCCAACGCGAAGGTGACGTGCACGCGCACGTCGACCCCGGACACGCGCGCGATGCGAAAGGACCACCTCATGCGCGGGACGATAGTGCCACGCGAAATGCTTTGCGAGCCTCCACACTTCGCACCGCAGGCAAGCCGCCCTGGCATGGCGAGCCCGCTCTGAATGTGGACGCGGCGTTTCGTGATCGCATGATTCGTTTCAAATTTGAAAATTTGATGGCGGGCTCGTGACCGTAACGCCTTGAATCTATTACGGCTTAGTGTGGCACGCTCCCTGCACTATGGGTCCTTGCAGGCGGCGCCCTTGGTGACCCCCCCCTCCGCCCGGGTCGCCGCCTCCCTAATCTATTCAACAGCCCGGTGCGCTCCCCTCGCGCCGGGCTGTTGCCCTATTTGGGGTGCGAGTTCAGCTGCCGCCAGGGAGGCGCCGTGCGGCGCCGAGGCGAGCCAGCACGACGGCCACCTGCTCCACGAAGTCGGCCAGTTCGACGGAGTCGCTAGTTCGGAACGGATGGTCGCTGCGCCCGAGCTCGAGCATCGCGCACATTTGGCCGTTGACCATGATCGGCAGTACCGCGAGTCCGGCGAGCGGAACGCCTGGGCTCAGCCGAGCGGAAACGGTTCGTTGCACGCCGCCGCGCTCTCCAGAGCCGAGCAACACGCGCCCGCGGCCGCTGCGGGCGAGCGTGAATGCAGGGTCGAACCAGGGCAGTACCTCCCCCAAGCGTTCACTGGGCGCCTCGAACACGCAAGACGTCGTCGGCAACAGCAATGGCTCGCGGACCCGGTGCGCCAAGCCGACCGTCGCCGAGGTGGCTTGCGCTGCCGCATGGAGTGCGATCAAGAGCGCTTCTCCGACGTCCGCTGCTTGAGCCACGGCATCGGCGCCTTCCTGCAAGCTCGAAGCTTCTGGCAGCGATTCGTCGATGCGACGTTCGAGCACACGGGCGAGCGCGGATACTTCACGAATCCTGCCCAGCTCGCGCCAGTTCTGCCACCCGGTCTGGCGCACCCAAGCGCTGCTCGGCACGCGTCCGTGGATGAACCCGCGGAGCAGCAGGTCGGTACGCACGGGACCGACGGTGACGCCACCGTTGCAAACCAACCACTCTGGGGCACCCGTAGGCGCCGAAAAACCGCTCGTCAATTGCATGGCGAAAGACCGCTTCTGCCGAAGAAACTCGGCAACGACAATTGTTCCAAGCCGCCGCGGGGCGGGCCAACAATCAGGGCGATGGAACGAGGCTCGCGCGGTCTACGTGCGCGAAAGCCAGGCGAGGGTCTCGAAATGATGGGTCTGGGGGAACATATCGAAGCCGTTGATGAGAGACAGCTGATAGCCCGAATCGCACAGCGTGCGCAGATCGCGGGCCAGCGTCACTGGATCACACGCGCAATAAGCAATGAATCGGGGGGCACGCCGGATCAGCTCCGGCAAGACCTCTCGAGCTCCGCTCCGTGGGGGGTCGAGCACGACCAGGTCGAACGCATCAGTGCGCGGCAACTTGGCCAACGATTCTTTGACGTCGCCAGCGATGAAATGCCCACGGGTGAGGCCCTGCTCGGCCGAGGCTCGCTGGGCGGCTGCGATGGCAGGCTTCGAGCCCTCGATCCCGACGCCGCTCAGCCCGCGAGCCAAGAGCGGTAGGCTGAAGTTTCCCGCGCCGCAGTAAAGATCGCAAAAAGTGCTCACCGCGCGTTGCTCGGCGCCATCGAGCAGCGCCTGCACCAGGCGCTGATTCATCGCCCAATTGACCTGAGTGAAGGCCCCGCCCGAAACCCTCAGCTCGACTGCGCCGGGCAGCGGGAAGCGCTGGTCGTGTTCGGGCGCTGGACTTCGCTCACCGATCGAAACTCGAAACGCGGATGCCAAGGCCGCGACCAACGAGGCCGCGCCGTCGAAGCGACGGGCAGCAGGCACCAAACGCAACGCGAGCCGTGTGCCCGCAGGCGCCGCACGGAGCTCGACCTCGCTGAACGAGGCGAGCTCCATGCGATGTTGGCTCGCGATCGCGCGCAACGTGAGTAGCGCTTGGTCGAGCTCTGGCTGAGCCACGAGACAACCGGGGATCTCCACCAACTCGCGAGACCCGGCGGCAAAAAAGCCGAGTCGACCGTCGTCGGCGATGTGAAGGCGAATGCGCGAACGGTAAGCGAGAGGCTGATCGGCGGCGACGAAGCCGAGCTCGGGCAGCGCCTGGAAGCGGCCGATGCGAGTCAGCGCGTCTCGTAAGATCTCGATTTTTGCGCTCACTTGCGCGGGATAATCGAGCATCATCCAATCGCAGCCGCCGCAGCTACCTTGGACGGGACAAACGGGGGGAACTCGGTCGGGGCTGGCCTCGAGCAGCTGCCAACTAGACGCTTGCAAGTAGGCATGGTGGTCCTCCGCCAATTCCACTCGGATCCGCTCACCCGGCAACGCCCCTGGCGCGAACGCCCCCTGCCCGCTCGCCAGGCGCAAGAAACCAGCACCTCCCGGCACCAGCTTTTCGACCGTCCATTCGCGCTGCCCCGGTTCGAGCAAAGTGGGCTTTTTTGGAGGCTGGGGGCGGCGCACGGGGAGATTGTGGGGGGTTCTGGCGTACGAAAAAAAACTCAAGATTCGTCGCGACGCGGTGTCACAGAGCTGGCCCGAGGCGCGACGCAGGGCTTGGTGAAGTCATACCCCATGGCAGCCCCCGCGTTCTCGCTCCAAAATCGGAATACCACCCTGCTGGCGGATCCTGGACTCCGCGAAGGGCTGCTGAAGTACGCACGGCGCCGTCTTCCCCCCGCGGAAGTGGAGGATTTGGTTCAAAATACCCTGACTGAAGCGCTGGTCGCGGCGAATGCGCCCAGCGACCAGGCCGACTTTCGGCGTTGGGTACACGGCATCGCGCGGCACAAGATCGCCGATAGCTATCGACGCCGTGGGCGGTTGCCGATCGTGAGCGCCGATCTGGATCAAAGCCCAGCCGACCCGAGCGGATCGACCGGTGAGCTCAGTCAATGGATCGAACGCGAACTGCCGAAGACCGACAACGCGCAGGCAACGCTACATTGGCTCCTACGCGAAGGCGACGGGGAGAGCTTGGACGAGATCGCGCGCGACGTCGATCTGCCCGCCCCGCGGGTGCGGCAACGAGTCTCGCGTCTGCGCCGGCACTTTCACGCGCGTTGGCTGGCCCTGGGCGCAGCTGGGCTACTCTCGTTGCTCGGCGTCGGCGCGCTATTCTATCGAGCACTCCAGCCCACCGTCGTGCCGCCGAGTATCGCACGAGAACCGCTCACCCCACTCGAGCGAGCGCGCATCTTGCGTGAGAACGCCTTGCCACGTTGCGCTGCGGGCGCCTACCCGGAATGCATCGCGGCGCTCGACCGAGCGAAGGCGCTCGATCCGAGCGGCGAAAACGCGAGCGCGATTCGTGAAGCTCGAGCCGCAGCTGCGAATCCCGCGCGGCCCGCCGGCTCAGCCCCCACTTCTGCCCCCAGCGCCAAGTCCACACCGAAGCAGCCCGCGCCAAAGCAACACGCGCCGAGCAAGCTCGAACCAAAGCTCAGTGCGCCGAGCAAGCTCGAACCGAACTCCGTCACGCCCAGCAAAGCACTGAAAAAGAGTGAACCAATCGGCGGCTTTCAGCAGCAAAACGCGCTTCCCAACCAACAAGTCCTGCCGTCGTACGACGACCTCACGGGCCGTGAATCCGAGGTCAAGGAGTCAAAGAGGAAGAAGCGCTAACGGCGCACGAGCCCGGCGAGCGGATAGGCGCTGATGGCGATGCGATTGCCATCGGGATCGCGCAGGTAGCTGGTGAACTCCGAGCGAGACTCGACGACGGATCCCGCCAACGCCAGCCGGCCCTCGAACGCCCCGCGTTGTTCGGCGGTGACCGTGACTGCAATCAAGAATGGGCCCGAGCCGATCCCCACCACCATTCGCGGCGGTTCGTTCGTACTCTCGATCATCAATAGGGCTCCCCCCAGATCTAGCCACACAGAACGCAACGACCCGTCCGCATGTAGGTGACGCGTCACTTCAGGGAGCTCGAGTACGTCGATGTAGAAGTGCGCGAGTCGAGCAACGTCACGCGTTCCGAGTGCCAAGTGGTGCAACACGCTCACCGCGCGAGGCTCACGCAGCGCATGAAACACAGCAACCCCAAAGGTGAGTCAATCACCCGAACTCACGCAGACGCTGGCATTTCAGGGCTAGAAAACGACACGACCCATGCCTGGCGCACATCGCAAAACTTGCTGTCTGCTGCGATCTGGCTGGCTCACCCGAATGCGACGGCTCAACTTGATGTTTGGCAATCCTCGTCAATGTTCGAATTTCCGGCGCACGAACACGGATCGGAATGAAACGTGCAACGTCTACGTTCTGAAAGCAGAGGCCATGACCAACCGCCGTCTCAAGAACGACCTCGATCTCCCGTTCAGCCCCCCAAAGTGTGACGAGGGTTCGTCCGTCCGCGAACGGGCCGCATCGCCGCAACCGACCAGCAGAAGGTCCGATCCGAACCTGTCGCTCGACCAACGTTTGGTGAACAAGCTGGCCGAAGCCACGGCAATGCTCGCGAAGCTCGAGCCCCAAGACGCGCGCGCGCGCTTACTGCACATCGCGGTGCTGCGCCGCGACGAAGCCTTGCTCGACGGCATCCTCGCCGAACTAGCCTCGCCGGCGCGCGCCGCTCGCCGTCCACGCTGAAAGAACGTGTGCCGCGAGGCACCGCGGTAAGACACCCGGGTTGGCTCCGCGGTAAGACACTCGGGACTGAACGTGTGAAAAGGAACACGTCGAGTTTCTGACGATTGAGACTGAACGCCTGCCGCTTTCGACCGTTCATCTCGAGCATGAACAGAAGGGTGACCTGTCTCGCGTTGTTCGCGGCGCTTCCGACCTTGTTTACGAGCACGCTGCGAGCGTCCGAAACGAAGTCAGGTGTCAGCGCCGATAGCCGCCCAGCCACAGAGGGCACGACCAAGCAGCTCCCGGGCGGGGCAGTGCTGCACCTCGCGCCGGGCACACGCGTCGAACTCGGTCGAACCATGAAGTTACAGCTCGCGGCGACGGGCTCACAGCAAACCGTCACTCAAGTCGTGAAGTTGATCTCGGGGCGCGTCGACGTCGACATTCCCATGAGCAAGGTACCCAAGACGGCGGTGCTCTTGCAGGCGCCACACAAGGTGAGCGCGGTCGCCAAGGGTGGTCACAGCATCGCAATAGCCGATGCAAATCGCGTCACCATAGCCGCCGTCGATGGTGACATGCTCGCTGCCGCGGGCAACGACTGGAAGACACTGCCGAGCGGCCTCGTGCGCGGCTTCGTCGGCGCCGACCCCGCCTATCAAGAAACGAAAGTGCCTGGCATTCCCAGCCTGCGCATTGCGCATCCGCTGCTCCTGGCGCTGGGTTCGAACTCGCCCGACGCTCACGCAGAAGCGGTCGGTGTGAAAGAAGCCGATCACTATCAATTGAGCGTTTGGCGCGTCACGGACAAGGGCAACGAGTTCGTACGCCATGTCGATTCGCGCGGAACCGCGGCGATTCCAGGGCTGCGACCGGGACAATACCAAGTGACTGCGCGGGCCGTCGACGCGACCGGCATCTTCGGCCAGGAGAGCGCGATGGCACCGCTACGGTTGGTGGGCGCAGAGCTCCCCGCGGGTTCACGCTACGAAGACGGCGCGATTTTGCTGGGTCAGCGCGGTCGTGCCAAGCTGGTCGGCGCGACCGGGTTGGAGGCGAGCTACAACGCTTCGCAGCATTTCGTCGCGGCACCGGATAGCGTTGGCCTGTCGCGCGGTGAAAGCACGTTGCTTCGCTTGCGCGAGCCGGGCAGTGCGGAGGAAGTTCGCGTCAGTCTAGAACCGCGAAGCCTGCGCGCCGACGTGCAGATCACGCCCAAGCACCCCCACTGGCCGGAGGACATGCTCGAGGTGACCGTGCAGTTGTTCGATGCGCGAGGGCGCGCCGTCTCCGAATCGACGCCCGTCCAACCGAAGGTCATGGTCGACGTGCAGCCGGTGGAGGTAACCTGGCTACGCTCCGAAAATACGATGCACACCTTCATTCCTGCACCGAACAATCGAGGTCCGTGGGTCGTTCGCGTGGAAATCGCCGACGAATTCGGGGATCCGGCGGGACGAGATTTCATGGAAGTTGCCGGCCCGAACAGCGACCGCGTCAGCGCGCGCTGAATCGCGCGCTAGCGCTGGATCGCGAAAGCCTCGTCCTCCCGCGGGTGTTGCGCTAGGGTCGCGCCGCGTGAATCTTTCTGACTACACTCACCTCATTTTCGATCTCGACGGCGTGCTGCTCGACACCGAAAAGCTGTACACCGAGGCCACTCAGACGGTCGTCGCGGAGTACGGCAAGACCTTCGATTGGTCGTTGAAGTCTCTGATGATGGGGCGCCACGAGCTTGAAGCCGCCGAGCTTTTGGTGAAGACGCTGGAGCTGCCAATCAGCGCCGAAGAGTACCTGCGCCGCCAACTACCGATCGCGGAGGGTCTGTTCGAGAGCGCAGCCGAGCTGCCGGGGGCCGAGGCGTTCGTCGCCGAGCTCATCGCGCGCGGTCACGTGCTCGCCGTGGGCACCAGCAGTACCCGCCGCTTGTACGATTTGAAAACCAGCCACCTGCCCTGGTTCAAGGCCTTTTCAGCGGTCGTCTCGGGCGACCACCCAGAGGTGCACGCGCTCAAACCCGCGCCTGACATCTTCCTGGCCGCCGCTCGCGCCATCGCTGGCGAGCCAGCGCGCTGCCTGGTGATCGAAGACTCACCCGCTGGAGTGTTGGCGGCGCGCCGAGCAGGCATGAGCGTGGTCGCGCTTCCAGATCCGGCGCTGACCAGCGAGCGCTTCCAGGAAGCTCAGCTGATCGTGCGAAGTTACGCCGAGCTCCGCGCTCGGCTCAACTGCTGACCGATTCGCCCTGTTCGGCCGCGCTCAGATCGTACCACGAGAAAAACTCGGCCAAGCACTCACGCTGCGCGGGCGGCATGTACTCGAAGTTGCGACCGCGATCGATGATCTCCCAGAAATCCTTGCTCTCGACGCCCTCCAGGGCGCGCCGGATCGATAGCAAGCGGTCGCCAGGTTCGTTCTGCATGTCGAGCGAGATCCGACGGGCTTTTTCGCGCTCACCGCGCATCAAATAGTAAGCCGCGAGTTTGACCTGAGCTTTGCGCACTCCGAGCAACGCCTTTTCCTGACTGCTGACCCGTAGTGGCCGGTCGAGCTCCAAGAAGTGGGTCAGCATCTCCTCTTCCTCCGGCGCCCCTTGCTCGTTGGCGTATTGGCAAAGGGCGGAGAGGTCGTAGGCCACGGTCTCCGTCACGAAGGTCAGCTTCATGTCGAAGCTGACGTGCCCGTAGTAATTCATGTGGCGGACGCCTTCCACCGCGGCACGGCCATTTTTCTGCCGGAGCATGGCCTCCACCAACAAGCGATATTGATTCAGCACATTGTAAGCCGTGCGCACCTCGCGCGCGTTCAAGGTGGCGCGCATGTACGAATTCATGAAACGAAAAACGAGCGCGATCAGCTCCTCGTCTCGCGCAGCACAGGCGGCCTCGCCGATGTAGCGCGTGTCGATCGCGATCAGGTAATTGATGTCGCGCATGCTGCCCAAGGCTTCGTTGTAGATCCCGAGGTATTGGCGCATCACCTTCCACTCGACCCACGTGCGGCGCTGCTCGAGATCCAGCAACGACTCGGGATCCATGGCCACGAAGTCCGGGTTTTGGCGAATGCCCGCGCCGATGCCGAACCACACCGCGGAGGCCTGTGATTTGGCCTTCAAATACGCGAGCGAAAAGTCCTTGAGCGCATCGACCGCGCCACTCGCGATGATCTTGTCCTTGCCGGATATCGAATTGCTGGTGATATCGGTGAGCTCCTCCATCGCCGCTAGCGTGGAGACTTGTGCCATTGCCGAGCGCCCTTGGTCGCGTTCTTCGGCGCCGCGACCCGCGACACCCACCGCTTCGCTGCGGATGCGGGAAATGATGTTCATCGGCTCCAGGAACCAGAACACGTAGCGGAAATACGGCGCCATCAGCACCAGGCCGAGCGTGGTCGCGCTGATCATCACCAGCAGCGCCAGGCGCGGCACGTAATCGCGGTGAATGGACACGCTGAGCCAAACCCCACACACGCAGGCGATCAGGTAGTAACCCATGACCACCAAATTGATCCGATCGCGGAGGAACATCCGCGCGACACCCGTATAGCGATCCGCAGAGAGCTGGACGATGATGGATACGACCGTGATCACGATGCCGAACACCGCGGCGATCATGCCCGCCAGCGAGCTCACCGCATCGGTGATGCTGCTCGGGTCGAAGTGGACGTAGCGGCCAATCGGGGTTTTGAACGGCGGCTGAACGTCACCCCCGGTGACGAAGTGATCGAACGAGTAGAAGCACCAAAAGACCAGCAACGAGACCGACGTGAGGACGAAGATCGGCACTAGCCACTGCTTGCGAAAGTTACCCAGGCCTTCGGTCATGATCCGCCGGCAGTCTAACGCCAGGCCCGCAGCCGGCGCAAAGGCAGGGCCAATGCCGCCGCGAGCAGCGTGAGCAGACTCAGGCGCACCTGACGCGGCCGAGGGCGCGCGGCCGAAGCGCCGCGACCGAGCCCGGCGCTCTTGGCTCGTCCTTCGCTGCTGCTCGAGGAATTCCCCAAGCACGTTTCGCCGTCGTAGTCGCTCTTGCCGCACCCCCCTGAGTCTTCGTTCGCGTCGCTGCTATCACCGCTGCAACTATCCGAACTCGATTCGCTGCTGTCACCGCTGCACGAATCCGGTCCAGAATCGTTCGAGCTAGAATCTCCGCTGCACGAATCATTCGAGCTAGAATCCCCGCTACACGAGTCACGGCTCGAGTCGCCCGAGCTCGAATCGCCGCTGCACGAATCATTCGAGCTCGAGTCGGAGACCGAAGCAGTGCAGCTTCCTTCATGGTCAACTCGGGGCGTGTTGGCGGGAGGGTCGTAGTACGGATCGTCTGGAGCGCTGACCACGACGGGGGCGGTGCTCATGGGCGGGGGCGTCCTCGATTCGGGCGGATCGCTCGGGTCACGAGGCACAGCCGGAGCTTCGACGACGACTGGTGGACAGCCACTGACATCCAAATCGGTGGCGACCAGCAAGGAGCTGCGCGGCACGCTGGCCGCCCCCTGAAAGCTTGCCCCGTCGCTGCTCAGCGTCCCAAAAAAACGGCTCAGGCGAAGCTCTGCAAAACCTAGCTCAGCCAGGCTTCGCGCCAGGTCGTCCGCTCCGTCGCAGGTAAAATCGCTCGCGTTCTGCGAATCACGTGCGCGGGCGGCCCGAACCTGGACGGTGCAGTTGCTCGCGGGTGCGCTGGATAGCTCCGCGAAATAGCGTGCAATGACCGGCTCCATCGGCGCGCTCGAGCCGAGCGCGACGCCTTTGAAGAGGGCATCGCTGGTTTGGGCTTCGTTCAACCAGCGGCCGGAGTTCTGCGCGAGCCAGCCGCGGCGCGCCGAAAGGTAGTCGCTGCTGGCGTCGAGCGCGCGATACGCGACCGGAAATTCACTCGCATCCGCGCTGTCTTGGCCGAGCGGCGAGGCGCCCCCTTGGGCCAGCAAGATCAAACTGAGCGGCACCGAACTTGCCCCGGAGGTTTCGAGGCGCGGTAGAGCTCCTGGGTGCCCGCGGTCCACCATCCGCAGCGCATCGGTGCTACCGCCAAACGGCGGAGCGTCATAGAGCGCGATCCGGAAAGGTGGCTGCGCGTGGGCCGTGAATTGCGCAATCCGGTCGACGTCCACCGGCAATGAGGCGTCAGCCAAGCGACGACGAAGCTCGACCTCCGAGCTTGCGCTCGAAACCTCGAACGCGGCCACCCGCCGCGAATCCGGTATCCCCGTGTCGGCCGGCGAGAACGGTGTCAGCGAACCGCAGCTCGCCAGCGGTCCGGGAGGAGGAACCACGCGAACTCGCGTGGCGAAATCGAGGGCGCGCAACCAAGCATCGGCGGCCGGTGCTGATTCGACGCTCGCTTCCGCGCTGACCAAAGCCAACCGAGTGCGTCCTTGAAGTCGCACACTGAGCCAGAGCGAAGAGTCGTCGGCCATGACTTTCGCGAGCTGCACCTCCGACAGCTGCGTCGCATCGCCGACCGCAATCAAGGCCGCGGTCTGGGCGCTCCCGCGCGCGGGCACCAAGGCGAGCATTCCAAGCATGGCGAGGCACGTCGTTTTTCGCAGCACGATCGCCTGCAGAGCAACCGACGTGCCCGCCAACGGGAGCGCAAAATGCGGACGAATGCCGCAGAACGGTGGGGCCCCGTGAACCGCCGTCCGGCACTGTATCCCCGCTGCGACAGTGGAAGACCCAGCACAGCGGGATTTCGAAACCCTACAGCAGCGACGGTCCGACTTGCACGGGCAACCCCGCCTCGGCCGAGATCAGAGCGCGGCACACGACAGCGGGATCTTCGCTCGTGCGGCCTGACTCGGACACGAATGGCGCGGAATTCAACGCCGTTCGCCAAGGCAAGGAAGGCAGGCGGCGATCGCGCATGCGGTGCACGAAGCGCAGGGTACGCAACGAATCGAACCAGGTGTGAACGCGCCGGCGCAAGACCGCGCCTGCTGGCGCTTGATCCGCGGCATGGGTCAAAGCCGTAAACGCTCCAAGCTCGCTCAACACCTGCTGAACGTCTGACGCGAGTTCCGGCACATTGAGCTCGATGGCGCGCGAAAGCAAGGCGACCTCTGCGCTTCGAGCGAAGGCATCCAAACCTTCGAGCACCGCCGCCAAGGCCTGGAAAATGCGCGGCGCATAGAGCAGAAATTCCTGGCCTTGCGCGAGCTCTTCCGCGATTTCACCGGAACGCCGGCCCGTTCCGAAGGGCACGCGCTGCGACGCGCGCGCTCGGATCTCGATCGGGGAAAGCACTGGGCGACGTAACGGCCCGACCTTGGCGAGCTTGTCCAACAAGTGAAAATCCTCGGCCGCCTCGCGCTTGGGAACGCCGCGCACGCTCAGGTAGGCGGGCGCAGCCACGCACAGCGTGCTGCCCACGCTCTGGTAGGCGTAGCAAGAGCCCGCCGCCGCCAAGCCAAGCACGTAGTAACGGAGCGAAATTTCGTACAGCACGGTGGCTGCGTCGATCGCCGAATCGCCGCCCGGCCGATGACGGTAGGGCCAGAGCCAAGCCGCGCTCGGCACGCGCTCCGAAACGGGCTCGGTCAGATGTTGAAAATACGTGGCAGGCAGCGTGACGTCGGCGTCGCTCGAGGCGATCAATGGGCAACTCAGCTGCCCGTTGACCCAAAGCGCCGCCGCCAAATCACCGCCCAATTTGCGAGCCATGCCCACGCCTTCACGCGCGGGCAAGCGCGATCCCGGACTCGCGCGATCGAGCCACAGCAGATCGTGCTGCTCGGCGCGACCGAGAAACGCCCGGGCTCCGACACTTCGACTCGTGATCGGGCGCGCACTCGGAAAAAGCCCGGCAAGGTGCGCAAGTAGCCGCTGATTTTCGGCGTGCATCGCGGCGCTCGCTGCGTCGGTCGCGTTCACCACCAAAATCAACAGCACGCGGCCGCTCGCTGCTGAAAGCGCGCTCTGGAATCCGTCCAAAAGCGATGGAGCCTCGCCGCACGCGGGCACGACGAGTGCGGCCGAGTAACGCTCGGTCAGCTCACCCGCGAGCAGCGTCTCCGGTTCGGCGTAGCGCGCGAAATACTTCGACGCTGCGCTCGGCGCGCCGGCGTTCGGCATCAATGGACGGCTGCGCGGTGTGGCAACCGGCGCACGAGCTCGGCCTCGAAATCGAGCAGCGTCGCGGCGCGCTCGTCGATCAGCGAATCGTCGAAGTAGGCGCGAGCGAGGCGAAAGAACAACCCGTGGTGCCGTGCTTCCGCGCGAGCCAAGTCGAGATACGCTTCTGCCAGCGGAGAATCTCGCTCCTTCAGCGCGGCGGCGACCATGAACAAGCGTTCGCAACCACGCGCTTCGACGATCCCTGCGACCAGCAACTTATCGAGCAGCACGTTGGGCCCGCCATTTTGCACCTGTGAGCGGAGCGCGTTCACGTACGCGTCTTTGTAGTCGTCAGCCAAAATCAGGCCGCGTGCGTGGACGATGCGGTACATGATCTGAAAGTGCTCGAGTTCCTCGCGCGCAAACTCGATCAAAGGTTCGATTAGCTCGCTCTTGTCCGGATAGCGAACGACGAAAGACATGCCAGTTGCAGCCGCTTTGCGTTCGCACGCAGCGTGGTCCAGCAAGAAGGCATCGAAGTCGGCGAACACTGCCTCCAGCCACTCGGGCGGGGTCTTGAAACGAAGATCGAGCATCGGACCCGAGGAGCTATTGCAGACCGCCGAGATCGCCGCAAATCCTGGCGTAGGTTGGCCAATTTCGCGGGTCATTTCGCGCAAAACCAGCCAGCTACCGGCCACCACCTTGGCCGTCCAATCGCTTTTGATTCGCCTCGCGGCGCCCATGGCCGGCTACTCAGGAACGCCGCTCCCGCGCAAGCTGGGGCTCAAACCCAACGCCCGTTTCGGCGTCTGGAGCGCTCCTGCCCAGTTTTCCGAACAACTGGGCCCGCTACCGCCGGGGGTGACGCTCGTGGACGCGGCGAGGGGCGCCTCGGCGCTAAACTTGATCGTCTGTTTCGTGAGTTCACGGGCGGAGCTCACGCGAGTTCTAGCGCGGGCGCAGAAGCGGCTCGAGCCCGACGGTCGCCTCTGGTTGTGCTGGCCCAAAAAGGCCTCCGGGATCAAACCGATGTCGGTGAAAGCGAGGTCCGAACGCTCGGCTTGGCTTCGGGCCTGGTCGACAACAAAGTGTGCGCGATCGACGAAGTTTGGTCGGGCCTGCGACTAGTGGTACGCGTTCGAGACCGACCGGAGTGAGGCTTCACTCCCCCACGACGTGCACGACCAAACGGCGGGTATGTGGCGCGCGGCGGTGCTCCCAGAGGTACAGCGCCTGCCAGGTGCCGAAAGCGAGCCGGCCCGCGGTCACCGGAATCGTCTCCGAGGTTTTCGTCACGGCCGCGCGCGCGTGGGCGGGCATGTCGTCCGGGCCTTCGTCGTCGTGCTCCCAGGCGCGCGATTCGGGGGCAAGATCGGCGATGAAGTGCGCGAGGTCGCGCAGCACAGCGGGATCTGCATTTTCCTGAATCACGAGGCTGGCCGAGGTGTGTTGTACGAACACCGTGCACAACCCGGTGCCGATCTTGCTGCGCAAAATCACCGCGTTCACCTCTGCGGTGACGTTCCACAAACCTGCTGCGCGAGTACGGAGTTCCAGCGTTTCCTGGTGCAGTGCCACGGGCTCTGGTATGCGATCATTTCGTCTTTTGCGCCAGATCTCTCGATGAGCGATGGATGGATGAAGAGCTCGATCGAACCCTCCCCACAGAGCGGGCGCTGGGAGCGCGTGTCCGTGCTCGCCGCCGAAGCGTTCTCCGCCAAACCGTGGAGCCACAAGCTGTGGCTGGTCGGGCGTGGGCTGGTCACCCGCGACACGCTGCAGGCCGCTAGTGCCATGGCGTTCGACCTGTTCCTGGCGGCGATCCCCATGTTGGCGCTCGCCGGCTGGCTGTTTGCCGCCGTGTCCCGCGGCAGCGACGCGGTGCTGCTCAGTGTCTCGCTGTTGGTCGATCTGACACCGCAAGAAGTGCGCACCCTGATCTGGAATCAGCTCGGCCAATTTTCGGTGACGGCAGTAGCGCCCGTGGCGTTACTGGGCGCGTTGTGGCTCGCGTCTTCCGCATTCAACACCCTGATGGCCGTGCTGGAAGTGACGGTGCTGGCACGGCGCCGCCCGTGGTGGAGGCGCCGCCTGCTCGCGCTCGGCTGTGTGATCTCGAGCATCTTGTTGTTCACTGCCAGCGGTTCGCTAGCGGTCACCCTGGCGGGCGGGCCATCGACCGTCGTCCGCTTGCTGGCTCGTGGAGACTTTCCGTTTTTGGATCACGCCAGCCACTTTTTGTTGCTCGGTTTGGTGCTGGCGATCGCGACCACGCTGCTGGCCGGCTTCTTTCGTATCGCCGTGATCCGCCCGGGGGTGAGCCGGCGAGTCTGGCCAGGGGCGATGCTCACGATCGGCGCATCCGGCAGCGTGTCCGTGGCGTTCGCTTACTATGCCAGTCACCTTGCGCGTTTTGCCTTATTTTACGGAACACTCTCGGCGGTAGCGATCGTCTTGGGCTGGCTCTGGCTGATGTGCCTGACGCTGCTGCTCGGAGCGGAACTCAACCTTCAGCTCGAAGACCTGAACGCTCAACCGCCGCTCGCCGAGCCGCCCACGCACACACCCCAGCCGTTCGGCAGCTCCGACGCGGACTGACACTTGCCGGTACCACAGGCGCTGCTGTCCTGAGTGTTGCACAGCTCGAGGCATTGGTTGGTGGCCGCCGAGCAAACATGGCCCCAAGCGCACGGACAGGCTTCACCCACTTTGCCGGTGCCGGGAACGGCGCAGGTGGTCGTCCCATCCGAGCGCACGACCAGGCACGCCGTGCCGGAGCCACACGCGCACTCGCTGCCCTTGGGGCACGGGTAGGGCGCGCTCAAATCGCAATTTTCGGCGTGCACGCAGACGGGAACGTACAGCGGGGTGCGCGCTTCCGAAGTCCCACGAGGATCGTTGACGAGCGCGTCACGCAGCGGGCGCTCGGTGCAATAGCTGCCGTGTTCGCAGTCGTCTGCGTCTTGGCAGCAAAACTTTTGACACAAACCTGCGTTTTGATCGCCCACACAGCCCAGGCCCGCGCGGCAGTCGCTGGACGTCAAGCAGGGTGCGTTTTCGGCGCCGGACCCGGCGGGTGCGCACGCCGAGAACGGCACTCGCGGCTCACTCGCCGTGCGCTGAACCTGACAGCCATAGTCTGGCATCACGGGCACGACGCCAGAGGCACCGGCCGCACCCGCCACACCGGCTTCACCCCCTGCGCCGCCGCTCGAATTGGGGGGGCCTGCGCTGTCGCCGCCGGAGCCCCCTTCACCCGCGCCGCTCGAATTGGGGGGGCCTGCGCTGTCGCCACCCGAACCCCCCGCCCCGTTCGCGCCGGCTTGACCGATGGTACCGGCGTCGCTCAGCCCGCCATCTTCGCCAGGAATAACCGGTGGCGCGAACGGGTTGCACGACATCGGCGAATCCGGCACGCACATGGTTTTGCCGCACAACGGATTCAATTCGAGGTGGCCTGCGTCTTGAACGATGGTGCCTGGCATGATCAGCGCAGCGTCATTGTCGGGGTCTACGGCACCGTTGCTGCCCGCGGCCGCGGCGGGCGCATCATCCGAATTGTCCGCTGCGGCGCAGCCCCAGGCCAAGCCGAACAAAAGGGCCGTCGAAAATGCGGCAAAGAGAGCGCGACGAAAGGTCATGGCACGAAAAGCTCGTCCCAACCCTAGCAGAGCGCGGCCACGGCAGCCGCCAGGCGACCCCCACTATTTCAGAATTACGCTGCGGACCACGTAGTTATTCGCCTTGTCGTACACTCGCAGGCTGAGCAGCGCAGGCACAGCCGGCACGAGCTTGCTCACGTCCGCGTCGAATTCTTCCCGCTGCTCGTCGAAGATGCCGTCGGTCGGGTAGAACGGCGTCCATTCATCCGAGCCGGCCAGGGCGATCTCGATGCGGGCGATTGGCCCCACGCCGTCGAGCGCGACGCCTTGCACGCGCTTACCGACGACCTTGAGCCCCTCGACCACGGGCGGGGTATTGTCGACCAAGATCACACTGCTCTCCATCGAGTCGCGCGTGACGCGATCCGGAGGATTGGACAACTCGTCGGTGGCCACTAGGCGTAAGCGATAGCGGCCCTCGGGCAAGTCCGAAGTTTCCCAGGAGTAGCTCTCTTTGGTCAGCTTCTCTTGAGGTTTGAGCAAATCGAACCAGGTGTTACTGCCCAGCTGCCGAAACTGTAGTCGGTAGCGCAGCTCGTCTTTGTCTGGGTTGTCGACCTTCCAAATCAGCGCAATCGCCGTTTCGGGCTTGCGCGTGACGGGGCCGCCCGACGAGCGCAGCGTATCGTCTCCGGCTTCGCTGGTGTCGCCTTTGGCTTCCACGCTGGTGATCACGGCCCGCAAATTGTCGGTCACGAACGAAATCTCGATTTCGCTGAGTACGGCGTTCGGGTCGGTCGCGAAGCGAGCGCGCACTTGCAGGTAGCGGGCTGGGGGGCTGTCAATCAACGAAGGCTTGCTGAAGCCCGCGCTCCACGCGCTCCACGTGTCGTCCGGTTCCTTGGTATTGCCGGTACGGGTCGAGAATTGGATCGGCCCCGTCGCCTCCCAATCGAGCTTGCCGAAGCGAGCGCGGAGACCCGCATCCAGCACTTTGCTGGTCCACACTGCGTCCGGACCGCCGACCCCTTTGACGGGATGGACGACCGGCGGATCGCTGGCAATCACCAGCTGATCTTTGCCGGTCAGCAAGAGCGCGCTCACCTGCCGTTCGTCCACGTCGGCGACCAGCGCCGAATTGTGGCTGCCGTCGACGGTGTACACGCGCCCCTCGACGCCAGTGCCCACGTACGGACGACCGTCGTCCGAAAGCGCGAGGCTCGTGTAGTGCTCGTCGGAATCGTCCAGCAGTTGATCGGGCGCGCCGTCGGCGCTGAACTTGTAGAGTGTGCCTTTGCCCTTGGTCTTGGGTGCGCTGGTGGCCGGCGCAGCCGGCGTGCCATCGGTGCGGCTCGCGCGGCTCGGAGCCTGGTTACCGGTTTTGATCTCGTTGGCGATCGCAAACACTTCGCCCTGTTTGTCGACCGCGATCGCCCGAACCTCCGTGCGCTCGAAGTCGTACAGCACGCTGGCTTTGCCGGGCGCGGTGATCTTGTACAGCTTGGCCTTGTCGCTCGCGCCCGCATACACGGTGCCGTCGGGCGCCACCGCCACGCTCATCAAGTGCTGTTCCGGCGCATCGAAATACACCTGCGCGTCCCCGGTTTCGCTGATGCGGTAGAGCTTGCCTTCGGGACCAGTGGCGGCAAACAAGGCCTTCTTCTTCTCGTCGTAGGCGACCTGCCAAATGTGCTCGGTGCCTTTCAAAGTCACCCAATCAGTCAGCTTCCCGTGATCCCACTTCATCACCTTGCCGTCGGGTAAGGTGCCCATCACGACCGCGCCGCCCCAAGCCTCGGCGAACGAGGTGATCACCAAAGCCTTGGTCTCGGCGAGCACGCTGACGGCTCCTCCGGCCAACTTGAGTAACTTGCCTTCGTTGCCCGTGCCGAGCAGCACCGAGCCGTCGCGCAAAGGCAGGGCGGCCCAGATGGCGCTCCCTGGTGACACCGGAACACTCCCGAGATTGAACCCGGCACGCACGTGACCGGCGGCATCGACGGCCACCCCTTTCAGATCGCCGCCTTTGAAGTCGGACGACTTCTCCAGGGAGAAACGACGCGTGCCAACAGCCGAAGCCTGCGCCGCAGCGAGCAGGCCAACACCCAGGAGCGAGTAACGGAGGAATCGATTCATGGCTTCATCTGCGAAAACAAAAACTGAGAAGGAGAGACGAGGGCGGAATTCACGAGCGCGTGTTCAACGCAATACCGGACGAACGGTGACCGACACGCGGTCACGACCGACCATGAATTGCGGTAAATCGACGACAACGCGGGTGGTGGTCGCGAAGGTTTCGGGAGCAATCGACGAAGTTGCCGGACGAATCACGTCCAAGGCGCCGGGCGGTAGATCGTGAGCCACGCGCCCTTTGAACGTGACGCCCGCGTCACCCGTAGCGAAGCTGACGACCAACGACTTGGGCGGGTAGACGGGGTTTTCGAAATTCTTGATCAACTCAGCCAACGTGTCCGGTGCCGCTTGATCGCGTTCTTCGGCGTAGCCCGGCTCGATTTCGAGATTCACGGTTTGACCGGCCAGGTGAGCTGGGATCGGCACGGACACCACGCGTGTCACGTCCGGGCCGGAATAGGGCACGAACGTCAGCCGAACGCGCGCGGGCGCCCCCGCATCGATCTCCGATTCGAGCACGCTGGCACCGCGCAGGCGCAGGATATCGCGGGCATAACGCAGCTCCACATCCATCGACGCCGATTCGACGATCGCGGGCTGCCAGGGATTGTTCAGCACCGTGCCGATCGCGCGCACCAAGTTCGAGCGCACGAACTCGCCCGCCTCCGGCGTGCCGCCCATGGACACTCCGTAGTCCTGCAAAGTCAGTTCCGGATAGCCCTTGATTTTCAACTTACTGGTCGCGGTCCAGCTCACGTCTTGGTGCTCGTTCGCGACCGCCTGCAAGGCGCTGCCCAGAGCGACCGACGCGAACGATGGGGTCATGAACTTGTCGTGGGCAATTTCGAAGCTCCAGTTGGCATTCGGGAAGCCCGGCGCGCCGTGGATGCTCATCTTGATCGGGATCACCGGCGCCTTGGCGCCGTGCGAGACCACGATCGCCGATTGGCGATCGTTGACCAACGCGCCCACGTCACGCACGGCCATACCGATCTTGAACGATCGTTGATCGCTGGCCAAAAACCAAAGTACTCGGCCAATCGCCGTGGGCAGAGCGGTCACGCCCAACTCGCTCATGGGATGCCCGAAGGCTACCAACTTGTCGCCCTCCACGCGCGTCACCGTGCCGAGCCCCATCGCGCTCATGTCTCCGCGCACCAGCTCTACGCCCACCGCGCCGCCGTCTACGTAGCGCGTGGGAGCCGATGCCTCGGTGCTGGCGCCGCCGCCCGCCTGCAGCGGCTCGAGACCGAGCGGTGTCAGCAGCTGTTGAGCGAAGGCGATCGAGCGGCTGCTCATGCCGCCCATGAGAATCGGCGTCGAAACAGGGGTTAGCGCGCTCACGGCGCGCGAATTGTCCAGACCCACCGCGTGCGCCAATTGCGCGGCGTGTTCCCGTACATCGTAGTGGCCGAGATCGCCGCGATATCGACGACCGCCTTCGTTGCTCGCCCGCTGCTCGCGCGCAGGGGCCGGCTTGGCAGCCATCGGTACCAGCTTCAGCGGCCAGCCGTCGATCTGGTCCGGTAGCGGGCGCGCCATCTCGTCGAGCATATTTCGGATCGGAGTGACACCAGCGACGGGTTCGGAGCCGAACGACCAACCGTAGGCATAGGCACCGATCATCTTGTCGTTCAAGTAGATCGGGCTACCGCTCATGCCGGCCACGACCTTGGTGATCTCCAGACGAGGATGCTTGGTCTTGATCAGGATCAGATCCTGCTTCGGCCTGAAGTTCTTGAGCACGTCGATCACTTCGACGTCGAAGCGCTCGGGCTTCGTGCCCTGGAACACGGTCAGCCCATAGCCCTTCATGCCCGGGTGAATGTCGCTCACGGGCATGATGTCGGGCCGGCTCGACGCGCCGTCGGCATGGGCCCGATGGAGACCGAGGGGCAGCGGAAGCAGCAGGCCGACCAGCGCGGCCGCGAACAGCAGGGAGGAGGAACGCACGGTTTTTTGCAGTGTAGCAGGCTGGTAGGGGGCTCGTGCAAACCGGCAAATAGCGGCCTTTTAGCCGATATTGCCAGCTGGGCGAGAGATTGTGGGTATCTTCCGCCCGCCGTGGACCTCGCGCTCATGTTCGGACTCGCAGCCTCGCTCGGCCTGCTGCTGGCGAGTCATTTGGCGTTGAGCGTGGGGCTAGCGGTGCTTGGCCCTTGGCAACGCGGGCTGATCGCGTTCTTGGTGCCGCCATTGGCTCCGTTCTGGGGCTATCACGGCAAGCTGCACACGCGCTCGCTGCTCTGGATCATCGCGCTGGTGACCCACGTCGCTTGCCTCACGGCGGCGGCCATCGGCGGCGCGGGCAACTGAGCGCCGGGAGCGTAACGCGCACGAGCGCTGACTCGCGTTGGAATTGACGCGCTCCCCCCACCATGCCGGAATCTGGCGCATGCCGGAGCTGTCCGAGCCGAAAGTGAAAATCTTCTTGGCAACGCCGCTCTACGACGGCCGCGTGCACCACGCATACATGATGGGCACGATCCAAATGGCCCTGCAGTTCCCGGGCGAGCTGATCGTCGGCAAGATTGGCAGCTCGTACCGGCCACAAAATCACGATCGCTTGACGCAGATGTTCATGCAATCGAACGCCACGCACCTACTGTGCGTCAATCCGGACATTGCCTGGATGCCGGCCGACGCACAGCGGCTCTTGGCCGTGAACCGTGACTTCGTGACTGGGATCTACGGCAAGAAGCAAGGCGAGGCGCGTGCCATTTCGCCCGAACGACGCGAGGGAGATTTGCTCGAGCTCGAATCCACGGGCGCAGGCTTCATGCTCGTGAAACGGAGTTGTATCGAGCGGCTGGAGCAGGCCCACCCGGAGCTACGTTACGACACCGCGACCGGACCCGCGTATGCGCTTTGGTCGCCCCGCTTCGACGGTCGAGCCTATTCGGAAGATCGCACATTTTGCAGCTACTGGCGCGCGCTCGGTGGACAGATCTGGGCTCATACGAAAGTGCTCTTGAAGCGCCACGGTGAGGCCGTGCACACGCCAGACGGCTTCGCCGAAGCGCCCCCTTCCTGACCGGCAGCAGCCCATGACCGCGAGCACGACTCAGCCGATCTTGTTCCTGGCTACCCCGACCCACGATGCACGCGTGCATCACGCGTACATGAACGGCGTACTGGAGGCAGCGCTCGCGCACCGGGGGCGGCTGATCATCAGCAAGTTCACGAGCCTCACGCTGTCTTTGAGCCGGGACATTTTGACGGCACATTTCCTGCGTTCGAACGCGACGCATCTGCTCTGGGTCGACTCCGACATCGGTTGGGGTGCGGCTGATTTGGACAAACTGCTGCTGGCCAACAAAGACTTCGTGTGCGGCAATTACGCGCGCAAGCAGGAAGACCGCGCGCTCGCCAGCGAGCTGCGCACGCATCGCGAAGGCAAGCTGATCGAGGCGAAATACGCGGCGGCTGGCTTCGTACTACTCACGCGGGCGTGCGTGGAGCGCTTGGTGAACGCGCACCCGGAGCTGCAGTACGAAACCCCGCATGGTCCCGCGTGGGCACTGTGGTCGCCGATTTTTCAACGTGTGCCGCGCAGTGAGGACATCTCCTTCAGCAAGCGCTGGCAGGCACTGGGGGAGAAGATCTGGGTCCACTCGGAGGTGCTACTCCGGCACTACGGCGACAGCGTCTACCTGCCGTTGCCGGCCGACGACGAGCCGTGAATCACTTGCGCTCGGGCCTGATCTCGCTGGCCACGACCGCCAGCGGGAAGCCCTCGCTCACCCAACGGTCGCGCAGCCTTTGTGCCAGCTCTTTGTGCTCACGCCACGGCACGGCCACCGCAAGCACCAAGCAGCCGTCGGCGTAGGCGGGGTACGCGGCCCACGCCCCGGAAAATTCGGAGCTGGTAAACCCGAGATTCAAGCGCCCATCGACCATGCGGGACTCGAGGATCTTGCCTTGCCACTTGCCCAGGGTCGTCTCGAACGGGCTGAATTTGACGTCGAAAGGGTGTGTCAGGGGTAAGCCCCAGGCCTCGAAGCTGCGCATGCAAGTGTCGCTCTTCATGGGCGTGCCCGCCGGCAGCGGACGAGTGAAGGCGATGACCATCGCGTGGTGATCGTCGCCGTAGCGAAAGCCCACGTAGTGTTCCACGCCAAAGTAGCGGACGCGTTTCCAGTTGTCGGCGTCCGGTAGCGGCACGTTGACTTGGCCGTCTCGGTCGTTACGTGTGCCCCACGGCGCGTTCGTCAAACGTTCGAGCGCAGCGGCGTGTGGATCGGCTGCGTCACCACCGGGCTCCTTGACGCTCACGGTGGCAGGCGTCGGGGTTGCCGCGAGCGCCGGCTTGGGCGTTTGCGCGCGACCGCCGCACGCCGCGCCGAGCAGGGCTGGAACCAAGCAAAACCCAAGAACCGCGACGCGATTCGCCCGAGCCTGAAATCCCAAATTGGGGCGCACATCCGTTATACGTCGCACTTCCGAAAATATGACTCATCCAGCGCGAGTACGCTGCGATCGTCCGATTTCGCGGGGCTTGCGCGGTACAATTCCCTACACCCCACCCACACGAACGTGTTGGCTTGGCTGCTGACAGAATAGGACTTGTACCCAACCGTCCCTGCGAAACCTTGCCGTGACGAGGAGACCCCGTATACTCGCCGAAACAACGGTAGAGAGTCGTCGGCGCTGCCGAACAAGCCTACCAGCGCTGGACGGCGGCGGCAGAGGACCAATGAACCAGTGACCTCGGTGGATTTCGAGCACCGATTCAAAGCGCTGGCAGACTGCTCGGCCGACGCGATCTTCATCACCGACTTCGACTCTGCCAAATTCGTCGAGGTGAACGCGATCGCTTGTACCCTCTTCGGCTACGCGCGCGAACAGCTGTGCGGCATGACGGGTCGGCAACTTCAGCCCGCAGAGGACGCCGCCATCGTCGACACCATCGGCCGCGAGCTGATCGAGACCGGGAGCGTGCATCGTCCGGCTGTCCGGCTACAGAAACGCAGCGGTGAGCACTTCTTCGGTGACCTGAGGAGCAGCGTCTATCAGGCCGGCGGCCGCAAGCTGTACGTCACGCTAGTGCGCGACATTTCTGCGCATTTGTCGCGGGAGGCCGACCTGGAGGAGGCCTATCGAGCGCTCAAGGAAAGTGAGGCGCACCTCGTGCGTTCTTCGCGGCTGGCCGCGATCGGCGAAATTGCGGCGGGCATCGCCCACGAGGTGAACAACCCGGCGGCAAGTACGCTCACCAATTTGGAGCTCCTGAATAGCGATCTGAAGAAGCTCGCTCAAGAGGTGCAAAGGCCCGACAGGACGGTTTCCTCGTTGGTGGCAGCAATGGAACTGTTCTGCGAGGAAGCGCGCGAGAGCGTTCGAGATTCACTCGAGGGGATTCAGCGGATTGCTTTCATCGTCAAGGGCTTGCGCGGTTTTGCTCGCATCGATGGCGACGAAATCGACTGCCTCGATATCAACGAGGTCGTGCAAACGGCGTGCAACCTGGTGCGACACCAAATCCGCCACGTGGCACAGGTCGAATTCGACCTTCAGGCCAGCGAAAGACTGCCTGCGAGCCGCGGCCGACTCATCCAAGTGGTCTTGAACCTGCTCCTGAATTCGGCTCAGGCGATCGAGGAAGGCGGCGGGAGCATCATCCTCGTCACCACCGCAAACACCAGCGATGGCATTCTGCTGCGCGTGGAAGACGACGGACCAGGGGTGCCGCCCCAGGTTGCGCTGCGAGTTTTCGATCCCTTTTTCACGACCAAAGGGGCGGATCGCGGCACAGGCCTCGGGCTTTCGGTCTGTGCGGACATCATTCACCGGCACCGCGGCACGTTCCGACTCGCTCAGGGCATGCTATCCGGCGCGTGTTTCGAGGCAGCGATTCCCCTTCAGACGGGCCTTTTACCCCGCCTCGTTCCCACCAGCTCGCTCCCCCCGTCCGGCCCGCCACTCCGGATCCTGGTGATCGACGACGAGGTGACGCTGATTCGCGCCTACCGGCGGCTCTTGGGGCGCCAGCACGATGTGGTCGCAGCGTACGGGGGTGAAGAGGCTCTCGCAGTACTTTCGTGTGACCAGGGGTTCGATCTGATCTTGTGCGACCTCATGATGCCCGGAACGGATGGCGTGGGCGTCTACGAAGGCTTGCAGGGTACGTACCCCGAGCTGCTCGAACGCGTGGTATTCTGCAGCGGTGGACCGACGAGCGCTCGCGCTCAGGATTTTCTTCGTCGACCCGGAATCGTGTGCCTAGACAAACCGATCTCCAGCGAGGCGCTGATGGATTTCGTCGCACGGCGCCAATCGGGAACGATGCGGATCGCCCAGCGCGATCCACCGACCGTTCGACGAGCCTGAGGGCTCCAGCCGAAAATTGGGTCCGAATTTGAGCGACGACCCACTGCCCCAGATCGTCCCGCCGCTCGAGCGGAGCGCGTCACCTGCGGGGCTCGTGATGCACGCGGCCGAACGCTTCAACTTCACCGTTGGCCACGAAAACCGAGGTTTCCTTTCGTGGGCCCATGGCTTCGTGCCGAGCCGCAAGCCGCTCACTCAGCTGAGCCGCGGTTTCGAGGCTTGGGATCAACTCGCGGGCGAGCTACCGCTGCTTTATCGCGACCTGACCCTGCGTCGGCGAGTCGAGCAGCTGCCGCTTCTCGACGCTTCCGAGCAAAATCTGGACAATCGCGAGCTGCTGCGCGCCTGTGCTTTGCTCGCGATCGTAGGCCACGCCTACTGGTACGTCGAGCCGAAGTCGGTGGAGGTTCTTCCACCGGCAATCCAGGCACCGTGGCAACAACTGCGCGCTCGACTCGAGCGCAGCCAGGAGGTGTTAACGTACACGGATCTGGTCGTCTACAACTGGCGATTGCGGGACCTGACCGCGGCAGATCCGCTGCGAGTGGAGAACCTCGATCTGCTCATCCCCACGATCGGCAACCGCGAGGAACGGGTCTTCTACCTCACGCAGCTCGAGATCTTGTCTCAATCGAGCAGCCTGGTCCGCGCGTTCGTCAGCGCTCACGAAGCCGTTTTGCGAGAGGACGAAGACGGCGTCGAACGGGCGCTGGTCGACATCATCGATGGGCTGGATGGCGTTGTTTCCGAATCGTTGCTCAAAATCAGCCCGAACCCCTACAGTCCGACGTTCGTGGATCCCGTGGTCTGGGCCAAAACGGTGGCGCCGCTCGCAGTGCCATTGCACGCGGGGGATCAAGGCCCGAGCGGCACCTCGTCGCCAATCTTCAGCGCGCTGGATATTTTCTTCGGCCGCGCACAGAATGCCACGTTTCTAGGCCGAGAAATCCACCAACTGCGCCAGCACTACCCCCCGTTCTGGCGACAGTTCCTGAACGCGCTCTCGGGGGTCTCGGTGGTCGATTTCGTGCGGGCCGCACAGAAGCCCAACCTGAGCGGCGCGCTTCGCGAAGCCATGGACTTGTACGCCGGCGAGCACGGCTTCCTCGGCCGCCACCGCATGAAGGTGTATGGCTACCTCGAGCTCGCGTTCAAGGTTGGGCGATCCGTGACCATCGGTGGTTTTTCCGGCGCCTTCAAAGATCGAACTTGGGACGAAGTCGATAGCGAACTCGAAGCGGCTCGCTCCGAGCGGCGCGCACAAGAACAGACGACGTACCAGCGGGGGCTCGTCAAGAGCGTCGTGCCGCCACCCGAACAAGGAGCAACTGGCGCTCGGCGCGTGATCCTCGATGTCGCGAGCAGCGGCGCTCGCTTCCGCGTGGGCAGCCGCTGCGCCGTGCTGCCAGAGAACCGTGATGCGATCGTGGATCGGACGCTTCGTATCTTACAAGCGACCGGCGACGAGTCGATTCCGCTCACGAAAGAGTGGCAAGCCGCGATGCGGCTGCGGTTCGACGAAAGTCCCCGTCGAGCGCTGCCCATGCGTGAGCTACTCCGCTTCGGCGCCATCCGTCCGGTGGCTCCTCGGGTCGCCGAGGCGCTGCATGCTCGCACCCAGGATGCCCGCCTTTTTGCGCAGATTCGTGCCGGCACGACCCAACGCTGGGAGCTCGGGGACCTGCTCGAACTTTTGTCTGGGACTGGTTTGTCGATGCGGCTGCTCTGGCAAGACGAAACGGGTGCCATCGACGAGCGACTGGCACGCTTGATCCCTCCGGAGCGCACACGCCTCTATTCGATCTCCGCCGTCGAGCAAGACGCAGCGCGTGCTCCGCCACGAACGATCGAGCTCACCGTTGGGCAGCTTCGCTACTCGGCGGAACCAGCGCGGCTCACGATGCCGCCACCTGTCGCTGGCCGATTGAGCGCACTCGGTAGCGTAGGCAGCGCAGGCAGCGCGCGAGCGGGGACGGCATCCTCATTTCTGAGTCACGCGCTGGAGGATCGACGCCCGGTTCACTTTCGCATCGAGCGCCCGGCGCGCTTCCAGCCACCGCTCGATCCTTCGCGCCCGATCATTCTGTTCGCGGCCGGAACGGGAGTCGCTCCTTACCGAGCATTCATTCAAGAACGCACGCAAGCCAGCTCGCCCGGAAGTTGCTGGCTGTTCTTGTCCCTGCGTTCTCCGGAAGAGTTTCTGCTCGGGTCGGAGTTCAAGGCGGCCGCGGAGGCCGGCTTTCTCCGGCTGAGCATCGCCTTCACTCGCGAAGGCGGGGACTTGCGGCTCGACCCGCGGCGCGGCTTCGTGCCCATCCCCGGACCACGCCGTCGAGTTCAAGATTTGCTCGCGATGGACGGCGTCGCGCGCGAGCTTTTCCGACTGGTTCAAGCACGCGAGGCTGGCGGAGAGGGAGCCAGCATCTACGTCTGTGGTCGAAGTGGCTTTGCCTCGACCGTGTTCGACGGCTTACGTTTCTGGTTTCAGCGTTGTATCGAGGAAGGCGCGCCGGCCGACAGCGGCGCAACGGCGACCGACTTATTGCGGCGGCTAGCGGGCGAGAATCGACTGGTCTTCGAGCTGCACACCGACGCCAAGCCGATCGTCGAGGAAGCTCGTTGGATTGCGACGTCCGAGGTCGCCCAGCGCAATAACCCGAAATCCGGCTACTGGTTGATCATCGATCAGGTGGTCTACAACCTGACCGAGTTTGCCGAGCTTCATCCCGGTGGTCGCACGATCGTGCACGCCTACGCCGGCATCGACGCTGGGCACGGCTACGCGCGCGCCCATGCTCAGCAACCAGACGTCGACGCCATGCGCGAGATGTACCGAATCGGTCGCATTCGCCCATTATCGTTCGAGGACTTCGCGGCCATCGTCGCCGGGCCGCACGGGCCCGCGAAGATCAGCTGTCGCGCGTCGTATCAAGCCTGGGTCCGGGCCCTCCACTTGGTCGTCGAAATGCAGAACGTGCACGTCGCAGATCTCGGCCTTCAGGATTCACTGACCAGTCCCGTCGAGGCGGCCGACATCCGAGGTCCATACAAGCTCTCGCGGGCCGCAGAGACGCACTTGCGCTTCCTGAGAAACTCACTGGAGCTGCTCAGGAAGGAGACGCTGCCTGCGCTGTGGTCGATCACGCGTGGGATTTTCGCGCCTGATTCGAGCGAAACCTGGATGGAGGAGCGCCTCACAGCCGTCAGCCTCGACCAACGCAGTGCCTACGTGAAAGGGGTTTCCATCGAGTTGGTCGAGAACACGCAGCGCTGGCTGGAGAACCAAGGGCAGCTGGTTCGCGCGCTCAAAGCTGCGCGCGAGGAAGACACTCGCCTGCTCGGCGAGCTGAAGAATACGTTCACGCACGGCGTGCAAGTCTTCGAAGAATTCGAAGAGGAGACGCGCCAGCGCGGCTCCGAAGCCCTGATCGCGAGCTGCAGAAGAGCAATGACGGCAGTTCAAGAGTACTACGAACGCATCGACGCCAAATGGCGCAGCATCTTCGATACGCCTCCGCCGCGTCCCGGTCGCACGTCTTCGCATTGGCCGGCCGCAAACATTCGCCGCTTGCACGACAGCGAATTTTGGTTGCTGGAAGAGTTTCCGGAGCAACAAATTGCCGTGCTCCAGCGCACGCCTTTGCCCGCCGCTTCGCTCAGCGCGCTGGCTGCCGACAACGATGCGCTGCTCGCCGCTCTGCGCGAAGAGCACCGCCATTTTGGGTTGGTCGTGGACACGCGCGAGGCGCCCCTGCGGAACGACAAAGCCTTCGAACAGACCATGGCCAAACTGCGCGTCGAGCTGACTTCGCGCTTTCAACGTGCGGCAGTCTTGCTGGACAGCGCCCTCGGCGAGCTCCAGGTCAGCCGTTTGGAGCGTGACGAAGGGCGCACCACCTTCATCACGCGCAGTGTCACGGCGGCATTTCGCTTCGCCGCCGGTCGACGCTGAACCGCGCGTTCGTACGCGCACAGCGCATTATTCTACGGGCGGACAGGAAGCCGTCTTACCTTTCCAGGGGAACCGGCATGGGCTGGCGCGTGGCGGTTGATTCTCACGCGATCCGGCTGGAGCCGATTCGCGCTTGGTGTCAGAGTCAATCATCGTTCGCTCGGCTTAACCCTGGAGACCCAGTCTTGTCCTTTCGCCACCTCCCTTTCCTCACATTGCCCCTGACCATCGTCGCGCTCGCGTTTACAGGTTGCTCCGCGTCCGGGTCAGGCGCCGAAACCACGAGCCGCGTTGGCTCAGGCGGTAGCGGCAACACAGGCAACAATGGCACCGGCAACGGCACCGGCGTAGGGCCGGGGGTTAGCGCAGGCGGGCCAAATTTGGGCGTCGATCCCAGCAGCAGCGCCGGCACGGGCGGCATGAATACCTGCGGCCAAGTGTTGCCCGTCATCTATCGCGACTTCAAAGGCTACGGCGAGCCCGGCGGTCACTCCGACTTCGAGGCGTCCGCGCGCATGGTCAAGCAAACCGACGGCGGGATTTACAAGGGTTGGAATGACGTCGGCTGTGAGCTGATCCAGAAAACGCTCGGCACGGATGGCAAACCGATGGCCTACACCGGCGCGCCGGATCAAAACGACGGGCTCGGAGTTCCGGTCGGGGCCGGACGCCAGCGGCGCTCGGTGACCGGCACCGGCTGTTGGTCTGCGTCGAATCCGAATCCGACCGGCGTTTGCAACATCGGCACGTGCGAGAAGTGGACGTTCGCGCCGCCCACCTGGTCCATCAAAGACGGCAACAGCTTCGCGCAGTGGTACAACACCACCCCCAACGTGAACATGGAAATAAAGGGCGAGCTGATGCTCACCGAAACCCCCGCTGGCTCGGGCGTGTCCGTGTTCGATTCGACCACATTCTTTCCGATCGACGACAAGGGCTTCGGCAACACGCCGGGGCAAACGCACAACTACTCCTTCACCACCGAAATTCACGTGAAGTTCACGTACGCGGCGAGCCAAAAGTTCACCTTCCGCGGCGACGATGACCTGTGGATCTTCGTGAACAACAAGCTCGCGCTGGACGTCGGCGGGCAGCACCAAGCACTCGAAGGCACCATCGACTTCGATCTGCAGGCCAGTGCACTCGGCATCGTCGTGGGCCAGACCTACCCGATGGACATCTTCCACGCCGAACGTCAGACCACTGAATCGAACTTCCGCATCGAAACCAACATCAAGTGCTTCGAGCCGGTCACGATCATCAAGTAGTGCTGATGCGAGGCTGAGTCCGCACCGGGCTCAGCCTCTTGGCCGAGCAGCGCAGCGCCGTTTTTCGAGCAACCAGCGCGCCCGCGCGGTCGACTAGGGGGGTGTGGTACATTCCCATGGTCGTGTCCGATTCGTTCCTCGCCTCGCGTTCACGTCCCCAGCGCAGCTACGTGCGGCCGCCCAATCCGATGCATTTTCCCGAGTCGGAAGCGATGCCTGAGACGGGCGTGCATCTCGAGCTGCGCACCGCGCTTTACCTCTTAGTGCGCGATTTCGTGGGCGAGCGCGGCGCGGTCGGTTCGGACCAAATCCTGTATTGGGATCCTTCCGATCCGCGCGAGTGCTTGGCGCCGGACCTGATCGTGCGCATGGGCGCAGTCCCCGGCCCTTTCCCCACTTGGAAGACGTGGGAACGCGGCGCTCCGCACATCGCGGTCGAAGTCGCGAGTCCGTTCGACGCGGGCGAAGCCGAGTGGCAACGGAAGCTCACGCGCTACTACAGGTGCGGCATCAACGAGATCGCCCGCTTCGATCCGGAAGATGCCGAGCGCCCGCTGCGCCTTTGGGATCGCTTCGAGGGCGATCTGGTCGAGCGCCGCCTGGACGGCGAGCACGCGCTCTTGTGTGACGCGCTCGGCGTCCACTGGTGTGTCCAGAGCGACGCTCGGCCGCGTGCTGCGCCTTTCGCTCGACGCGCTGGGGCAAACGCTGGTTCCTACCGCGATCGAGCGAGAGCGCGCAGCAGCAACACGCATCGCAGAGCTCGAGGCCGAGCTGCGGCGTCGCTAAGATTTCGATTCAGAGCTAGAGGTGGGGGGCGATCGCGATCCAGCAGCGCACCTCACGCGGGCGCAATCTATCCACACTGCCCGAGCGCTCCCCCTGTGCAGCGAGGATTACGGAGGAGGCGCGCCGTAAACGGGGCCTGCCCCGCCGCCAACGCCCGAGCCGGCGGTCCCTGAACCGGAAGTCCCTGAGCCTGCTGTGCCTGAGCCAAACGCTCCGCCCGCCGGCGCGCCGTAAAACGGAACCGGGCCACCACCACCGGTGTTCGCCGAGCCGGCCGTACCTGTGCCGGGCGCTCCCGCCGCTGGCGCACCATAAATCGCCACTTGGCCACCGCTGCCGTTGTTCGTGCCCGCGCTGGCTGTGCCTGCCGCGCCAGGCGCTCCACCCGCTGGCGCACCATAAATCGCCACTTGGCCACCGCTGCTATTGTTTGCGCCCGCGCTGGCCGTGCCTGCCGCGCCCGGCGCGCCACCTGCTGGTGCACCGTAAACCGGGACTGCGCCACCGACGCCATTGTTCGCCCCTGCATTCGCGGCGCCGCCCGTTCCCGCATTCGTCCCGGCACTGCCGGCCGTGCTCGAGCTGCCACCTTCGGGTGCCGGTGCGCCATACACTGGGGTGCTCGAACTCACGAAGCACGCTGATAGCGAGGTTGCCGATGCCAGCGTCGCCCCAAAGGCAAGCGTGGCCGCGCGCGACAAGCGCTCGCCGGGCAGGCGCGGCGCGGGTGTATCAGCGAGGTCGAGCGGAAGCGCGCAGAACGGGCATTCGAGCTCCGTCACGCGCACGTGACGACCGCACTCTGGACACGGCACAAGCTGATTCATCCGCTCGTCTCCTCCACCGTGACTCCGGCCGCCTGCACGACCGGGTCATCCTCGACCACGATTTCGAAATGAGAATAATCGAACGGCATGCCGGACGCCACTTGCGTTTGTACGAGGCGCTCACGCTTGCCCTGGGCCCGCATCTCCAGCGCGCGGTGATGGCAATAGGGGTTATTTCCAGGCCGGCCGAAGAACACGTGGCTGGTCCAAGTACAGCCCGCCATGCACTCTTCGGCGTAGTAGCAAGTGCGGCAAAAGCCCCACAAATCATCGACCGTGCGGTCGCGGGTGTAGCGCAGGGGCGCGGAGCGCTCCCATATCTCACGCAGGGTGTTGTCGCGCACATTGCCGCCGGTCCAAGCCTCGGTGGGCAGCGAGGGACAGCCTTTGATCGCGCCGTCGGCCTCGATACCGAGCGTGCCGCGGCCCGCCCCGCAAGAAGCCATGTGTCCGCGCGGCATCCCACCCTTCAATACACTTTCGTACGGACCGAAGTAGCCCACGTTATTGCCGGGCCAGAGCCGGACTCCGAGCTCGTCGCAACGCGCCTTGAGCCGTGCCAAGAGCGGAAAAAGCTCCAGTAAATCTTGCGGCCTCAACAGGACGTCGGGTTCGTCGGCGGCGCGCCCCATGGGCACGGTGAGCGCGATCTGCCAACTGTGTGCGCCGTGAGCGGCAATCGTCTCCAAGATATACGGGAGTTCCGGCATGCTCAGCCGGTTGATCTGGGTGTTGCTCGAGACATTCATGCCAGCGGCGCGCATCGTGCGCATGGCTTCCAGAGCGGCTCGATGCGAACCCGGCACGCCGCGCAAGCGATCGTGCGTCGCCTCGCTGCCGTCGATGGACACGCTCACGCTGTCCATGCCCGCCGCCTTGGCTCGTTGCGCACGCTCCGCGTTCATGCCGCGTCCGCCGGTGGTCATCGTGGGCGAAATGCCGAAGCGCTTGAGTTCACGGACGATCTCGAGCCAATCGGGCCGCAAGTAGGCTTCGCCGCCGATCAGCGTGGTCTCGCGCACGCCGAGCTCGGCCAATTGGCGCACCAAGTCCAGACACTCCGCGGTGCTCAGCTCGTCACTGCGTTCGTGCCCGGCGCGCGAACCGCAATGCCGGCACGCCAAATCGCACTTCAACGTGATCTCCCAGACGGCGTAAATCGGCCGCGCAGCTTCGTCGACCGGGCGCGAGCTCGGCGCGAGCGGCAGTTGACGGCGGGCGCGGGGAGCGTGCGGGGCAATCGGCAATTGCCTGGGTCGTGGACGCAGCATTTGCTCCGCCCGCTCCTCCGCAGTCATCGGATCGTGTCCGGCCATCGCTCGATCTTTCCGCTTTCGGTGGCGGATGTCCAGCAATGAAAGGGCAAAACCGCGCGCAACCGGTAGTCAGGAAATTTCTGCCTCGAACCCGGCGCCCGCGGCAACTCAGCGTTCCTCGACGCTCGCGGTTTCGAGCAGCCGCACGGCGAGGTACAGGCGCGGCGCCACGCTCGTCAGGTCCGCCCATTCCTCCGCGGTGTGCAGCCGATCGCCGACGACACCGAGACCTTCGAGCACGGCTGGCTGGGGTCTCCCGGCGTGGTAGGCAAACCCGGAGTCGGTACCATAGCGCATCGCGACGGGTTCGAGCCCTTTGCCGAGCCCGAGATAAATGCGCTGCGCGAGCCGCGCGAGCCGATCACTCTCGGGGTTCTTGGGCAATGGAGGGCGCCGCGGCTCGACCGTGACGGTCACCTCCGTGTCCGGAACGAAGTGCTTCTGAACGATTCGATTCGCGTCTTTTTGCACGCGCTCGACCTCACTCTGATCGGACAGGCGCATGTCCGCAGTAGCGCTCGCATGCTCGGGAATGATATTGGCGCGCTCGCCACCGTGAAGCAGCGTCCAATTGACGGTGGTGCCCTTGCCCGCGTCCCCCAAATCTTTCAGCTGCACGATTTGCGCTGCCAACTCGAGCACGGCGTTGCGGCCCTTTTCCGGGGCCGACCCAGCGTGCGCCGCGCGGCCCTTCACCTTCAGTTCGACGAAGGCGATGCCACTGGTGGCGACGATCACCCGCTCGCCATCGGGCGGCTCGAACGACAGCACTTGCTCGCTTTCGCTCGCGAGTGAGCGGATCAGCTCGCGCGAGCCGAGCGAGCCCTTTTCTTCGTCTGGATTGAAGAGCACGGTGAGCGTCTTGAAGTTCGCGCGGCCGCGGGCGCGCAGCAGCTCGAGCGCGTGCAGCACCAGCACCACGCCGCCTTTTGCGTCTGCCACGCCAGGACCGAACGCGCGCGTGCCCTCGACCCTGAACGGCCGGCGCGCGGCTTCGCCGTGATCGAAAACGGTATCGAGGTGCGCCAGCAGCAGCACATTTCGGGAGCCATTTCCCGTGATGCGCCCGAGCACGAGCTTGCCGACGGAGGGCAGCGCGGGCTTCACTTCGACCGCCGCGCCGACCGCTCTCAGCCGCTCCGCGAGCAGCGCCGCGACGCGCGCCGTGCCTTCGCCGTCGTCCGTGCCGCTGTCGATGTTGACCAATGCGGCAAGATCGCGCACGAACTCCGCCTGCCGTCCTTGAGCCGCGGCGAACAAGCTTTGATCCAAGGCCAGGGCTTCGAGCCCGACGGAGCTGGGCGCGGGTAGCGCCACGCCGGAGCGCGCCGGCAGGCCCGGAATCGGCGCCGCTGCTTCGGGTGGGGCGGGCGCAGGCACACGGCAAGCGCAACTCAAAAGCGCGCCGAGCAGGACGATTCGAGGGTGAACCGGTGGCAAAGCCGGCGCACGATACACCGGACCAGCAACCCGCGGCTGAACTCCCTTGTGCGCCCTGCGGCCGCTTGCGATTCGCGTTCGCCCGCGCCGCCGAAGGCTGGGTGCGCTCGGCCGTGTTGCTTGACTCTCTACAAAAACCCGCGCCGCGCTCGGATGCGCGCGCTAGTTCCGGAGCGCGCGCTCAGACCTCGAAGGTCGAGACTTTGACGGCGTTCAGATCGTGGATGCCGAGACCGAACTGACCGGCAGCGCGGATGTACGCGGGCTCGCGACCCGACTCCTTCAACGAAGGCAAGTTGCGCGCCTTGCGCTCTTCGTCGATCACCTTCCAGCCGTAGGTATCCATCGCCACCGGATCGGTCGCTACATACACCGCGCCGTGCGGGATGCGCGTCTTCGGGTCTTTGTCGAGCGGGCCCTTGTCGTAGGTGATCTTGAACGCGTCGGTGATGTGCAAGCGCACGCGGCTGGTCACGATCGGGTGATTGTAGAGCATGGCGATTTGCGGGCTCGCATTGTGCTCGTGGTGCTCGTGCGGGTTGTTCACGTTGCCGTGGGTGATGTTCTTCAGCGTCCCGGTGTAGCCGCAAATGCCGTGGTCCTTCATCATCGTCAGGTTGATGACGGCGGTGGCTTCCGTGAAAAAGCGGCAATAACGCGTCTTGATGCCCTGGTACACCTTGATGTCCGGCATCGGGTGGTCGTTGTTGTTGTGCGTGCCCGAGCGCACGCCTTCGGGCAGCTTCCAATCCCGCACGTTGACGCGCGTACCGGCGAGGAACGTCGGGTACTGCTCGTAGACGGTGATCTTGTCGGCGGGCACGCCGAGCTTCAGTAGCCCCTGCACCAGTGGCAGAATCAGCTCGAAGTTCGTGGCCATCGTGTAGCCCTTCTGACCGGCGATGCCGTTTGGCTTGATCGCCACCACGTCATCCTTGTGAATGAACTTGCCGAGGGCGTCCGTCAGATTTTTCTCGCCGGTGAACTCGGTGAGCGCCTTCTCCAGCATCGAGCTCGCTACCTCCGGCTTGGGCCAAAGCTGGTTCGGCTGCATGTACGACGCGAACTCGCCTTTGGCGGAGACCTTCACGATCTTGCCGGGTACGTTCAACGGCTTGAAGCCAGCGGGGGGCTTGGCGGTCAGCGCTTCGATTTGCGCGGCTTCGGCAGAGGTGGTCTGGGCCAGGGCGCTGGCGGCGAGGCCAACGGAGGCGGCGCGCAAGACTTCACGGCGAGAAACGTTCGTGGACCGGGTAGAGCGCTTTTGCATTTCGTTGCCTCCGTCGAAATTCCGACGGCACGCAAATATCACGCGGGCGGGAGCGCCGCAAACCCCACCGGGCATGATTTGGCCTTTGGCCACCCCTCAGCCAGGCGGTGGCCAAGCCCAATGCCGCGCAGATGCCGCGTTATTGGCGGATCGAGAGCTCGGCACGGCGCTCGCAATCTCCTCGTCTGTCACGCGGTGAAGTTCCGCGGGCACAACAGGAGAAATAGCAGATGGAACAGAACAAAATGAAAATCGCCTACGTCATCACCCAACGCAAAGACCGCAATTTTTGGAACCGCGTAGGCGTCGCGTTCGTGAACAGCGACGGCTCGATCAACGTCAAGCTCGAAGCCGTGCCGGTCAGCGGCGAGATCCAAATCCGCGACTACCAGCCGCGCGACGAGCTCGCGGTCACGGGCGGCAGCAGCCGCAACCACACGCGCGAGCTGGAGGAAGAGCCCTACGCGGAGCTCGCCTAGGTGTCACCCGCGGCTTCGACCGCGCGCGAAGCGGACCCACTCGGGGGCGAACGCTTCGCGCCGGCAGGGGCCGAACCTTGGGGGGACGATGGTGGGGGTCTACCGGCCCCCGCCGCTCGGCCTTCTTGGTTCGGGCGCACGCGGGCAAGGTTTCGAAGTAGCGTTTGGGCGCCCGTCGCGCTCAAACTGATCGGGCTTGCGCTGGCAATGATCGCACTCTCCGGCGTCGGAGTGGCATCGATGTTGACCGGCGCGAACGGAGTGCGGGTGCCGCTTGCGGGCATGCTCGGCGCGGATCTGCACACCGTATGGCTGGCCGATAAGTCCGCGGCCGGGCCACGCGCCAGCAGCAGTCCAAGCGCGCTCACGGCACCAGCAGAAAGCCACTCGGTCGCTGCGCCCGCCGTGAGCAACGCGCTGCAGGCCACGCCGCCCGCGGACGCGCAAGAGAGCGCGCGCGGGGGCGCGCGCGCGAACGCCAGCACGGGCATGACCGAAGACGGCAAGGTCATCCTGAATCTGGCCAGTGTGGAAGACTTGCGACATTTGCCCGGAGTCGGTCCCAAGCGCGCCGACTCGATTTTGGCACTGCGCGCTCGGCTCGGGCGGTTCAAGCAAGTCAACGATCTGTTACGCGTGAAGGGCATCGGGGTGCGTGGCCTGAAAAAGATCATGCCGCACGTCGTGCTCGATGCACCAAAGCCCGCTGTTTGATTTTCCAAAAAGCGTGGTCGGGGTGCGCCGGCGGGCTGCTTCGAAGAGCAGTCCGCCGGCCTGTTTGTTTGCGGACGGCCTCCCGTGTAGAAGAAACGCTTCAGCGTGACGCGAGTCAAAATCTTGAACACTTGGCTGCTTGGCAGCTGCCTCCTCGGCTGTGCGGCCCGCCCGCTCGATCCACCCGCCGCCGACGTGCGGCCTGCATTGCCGGCTGTGCCGAACGCGACCAGCGCGAGCACCGCGACCAGCGCGAGCACCGCGACCAGCGCGAGCACCGCGACCAGCGCGAGCACCGCGACCAGCGCGAGCACCGCGACCAGCGCGAGCGCCGTACTCGACGTACCGCCACCGCTAGTGCCGCGCGAGAGCCCCCAAGTGGATGCCGGGGCGCCACCGGTGCAGGTAAAGGTCGGGCAAGCTTGCCCCGCAGGCATGCAGCACGTGCGCTTCGATCACTGCCCCAAACTGGCGCGTCGGTGCCTGGATAAGGAGTACGACAAGCCGAATCACATCACGATTTGCAATCGCTTCGCGACCAGCAAACCCGAGTGTAAGGAGCCGCGCGTGCCGCTCGATTTTTGCATCGACGAATACGAGTACCCGAACCGAGTCGGCGCCAAGCCGCCGGTAATGGTCAATTTTTTCGAAGCCCAAAACCTATGTGGGGCCGTGCACAAGCGCCTCTGCTACGAGCGCGAATGGGTGACGGCCTGTGAAGGCCCTGAAGAAAAGCCGTTTCCGTATGGCTATGTGCGCTCGAGCAAGACCTGCAACTTCGACAACCGCTGGGTCGACCCGCATTTGTCCCGCGTATACTCGGAGGATGCGGAGGTTCAGCGAGCCGAGCTCGAGCGTCTGGATCGCAGCGTGCCGAGCGGCCAAATGCCCGGCTGCGTGAGTGACTACGGCGTGCACGACCTGACTGGCAACGTCGATGAGTGGGCGCTCGCCGATCACGAGCGCCCGCGTGAGCATGCCAAGTTCTCCGCGCTGAAAGGCGGCGCGTGGGGCCACGTCCGAAACGCGTGCCGGCCGGTCACGACCAGCCATGCGCCAGAGTTTCGGTACTATTTCATCGGCTTCCGTTGCTGCCTCGATGCCGTCACCAACCCGGCCAGCAACTGACGAGCGACTGACACTAGGCCAGAGGAGTACGCCCTGCTAGCGTTCCGAGCTTCGACTATGCAAGCGCCTGGCGTGGATGCGAACGGATCCGGCAGCAGCAGCGCTGCGTTGCAGGCGCAACAGATGGCGGGCGAGCGGCTCGTCAATCAGTGTCGGATTGGCCTCACGGCTTTCGGAGCGTTGACGATCCTCACCGCATCCGGCGCGCAGACACGCGCCGCCAACGGCGTGTTCATGACCGTGGTGTGCGTGCTGGCGGTGTACTCGGGCGTAGTTTGGCAGTGGCTGAAGCGCCCGCTCTCGCAACAATCCTGGCTCAAGTACATGTCGGTCTGGATCGACATCAGCTGCTTGTATGGCCTGCACGTGGCAAGCTTGGTCAATCACGCTGGCGCGTACGAGGTCTTCCGCGCGCCCGGAACGTGGCTGATGATCGGCGTCTTCAACGGCCTCGGCGCCGTGCGCTACAGCGCCAAGGCCAGCCTATTTTCGGTGGTTTTGACGCTGTTTTACGGCAGCACGCTGCTGCTCGTAGTGCGTCGCTCGTTTGCGGTGCCGTGGCTCGAGCAGTCGGCCTTCATCGGCCCGGGGCTCAATGTCTTCGATTGCGCGATCGCGATCGTGTTTGCGGCCGTACCCGCGGCGTGCTCAGCGGTCGTCGCTTGGCACTCAGAGGAGCTGCTCGAACGCAGCACGCGCGACGCAGCCGGGCGCGCCTCCGCCGAAGACCGCCAGCGCCAGATCTTGGACGCGATGGCAGACATGATCCTGGTCAAGGACGCCGATTCCAAAATCGTTTGGGCCAACCGCGCCTTGCGCGAGGCTTGGGGCAGCGAGAACGACGATTTGGTCGGTCAAGAGTACAACCCGCTGTCGAAGCTGGACGAACGCAATCGCTCCCTCGAGCAAGATGCCTTGGTGCTCGACACGCAAGATACCATCTTGCTTCCGGACGAACGCCTGGAGCGAAAGGACGGCCGCATTTTGCAGGTCGACACCGTGAAATCCCCCATCTTCGACGGCGAAGGCCGAGTGATCATGACCGTCGGCGTGTCGCGCGACGTGAGCGATCGCAAGAAGCTCGAAGCACAGCTGCGCTTGACCGAGACGATGTCAACCGTAGGCACGCTGGCCGCCGGCATGGCACACGAGATCAACAATCCGCTCACTTATGTAATTGCCAACTTGGAATTCTTGGCCCAACGCCTGCCACAACACGGACCCTGGCTCGGTGAGCGCGAAGCTCGAGAATGGGTTTCCGCCTTGACCGAAGCACGGGAAGGCGCGTCGCGCGTGCAACGGATCGTCAAGGATCTGAAAGAGGCATCGCGCGGCGATCATGACCATTTCGGCGCGGTGGATATCGAGCAAGTACTCGAATCTACATTGAAATTGGCGGCGAACGAGCTCCAGCACCACGCCCGCGTGGTGCGTGATTACGCACCCGTGCCCACGGTTGCCGGGAACGCATCACGCCTCGGTCAGGTTTTTCTCAATCTGCTCGTGAACGCGGCTCACGCGATTCGCGAAGGCGCGGCGCACGAGAACGAGATCCGGCTGGTACTGCGCGCCGACGCGAAGCAGCGCGTGGTGGTCGAGATTCACGACTCCGGGCACGGGATTCCGGAAGAGCACCGCGCGCGCCTGTTCGAACCCTTTTTCACCACCAAAGACGTCGGCGAGGGCACCGGGCTCGGCTTGTTCATCTGCCATCGTATCGTGACCGATCTCGGCGGCTCGATCGAAGTCGAATCCAACGTTGGTTCGGGGAGCGTGTTTCGCGTGGTGCTACCGCCATCCAGCCAGCCGCGAGATCGCATCGAGGTCGTGATCGAGCGGCCGACCAGCGTCACTCGCCGCGGGCGGATCTTGGTCGTCGACGACGATACGCTCGTGGCCAAGGCGATGTCGCGCTTGTTGGCCGAGCATCACGAAGTGTTGGCCTTGACCAGCGCGGGAGAAGCGCTGGCGCGGCTCGAGCACGGCGAGCGCTTCGACTTGATTTTCTGCGATTTGATGATGCCGGTCACGACCGGTGTGGAGTTTCATCAACGGCTCTTGGTGCTCGATCGAAAGCAAGCCGAACGCACCATCTTCATCACCGGCGGCGCATTCACCGACGCCTCGCGCCACTTCTTGGAAACGACCGCCAACGATCGCCTGGAAAAACCTTTCGATCAGCAGAAGCTGCGCCAGATCATCGCCCGCTACCTCAACTAGCGCATCGCGCAGGCTATTTGCGAATGCCGATCGCCGAACGGACGCGGTCCATGGTGGCGCGCGCTACCTCGCGAGCCTGTGCCGAACCGCGCTCCAAGATCTCGTCGAGATAGGCTTCGTCGGCGCGCAGGCGCAAATATTGCTCCCGCTTGGGAGCGAGCTCGGCCTCGACCGCTTGATACAGATCCTGCTTGGCGTGGCCCCAGCCGTAGCCGGGATCGGCCGCCAACTGCTCCACCATTTGCGCGGCGCGCTCCGGCGTGGCCAGCAAACGGAACAGTTGGTACACACTGGACGGCCCGGCCTCTTTGGGAGCACTGAGCGGCTCGGAGCCGGTCTTGATCCGCAAAATCGCGGCGCGCAGCTCCTTTTGAGGTAAAAAGAGCGGCACCGTGTTGTCGTACGACTTGCTCATCTTGCGCCCGTCGAGCCCGGGGACCAACGGGGCCTCGCCGACTACGACGTTTGGTACGCGTAGGGTGTCGCCGAAGGCGTGGTTGAAACGTAGCGCGACGTCGCGCGCGACTTCGACGTGCTGCTTCTGGTCTTGCCCGACCGGCACTTGATCGACGTCGTACAGCAGAATGTCGGCTGCCATCAGCGCGGGGTAAGCGAAAACGCCGCCGTTCGGAGCTTCACCGCGATCGAGCGCCGATTTGTAGGCGTGGCCGCGCTCGAGCTGACCGCTCGACAAGCAGCACAGCAAGACCCAACACAGCTCGAAAGTCTCCGGCACGCGCGACTGCAGGAACAGACTGGTTTTATTGGGATCGAGCCCGCAAGCGAGCCAGGTCGCCGTGACCTCGTAGACGCTCGCGCGCAACGCAGCGGCGTCGTGCACGGTGGTGAAAGCATGATAATCCGCCACGAAGTACAGGGCGCGGTGCTCAGGGTTTTCGGCCAGCGAAAGCGCAGGCCGAATTGCGCCGAAATAGTTGCCGAGGTGCGGGGTACCGGTGGGCTTGATGCCGGTCAGGACGGTCTTCATCAGGTGCGCGGGACTTTAAGCCTTCGGGGCCGGATAGGCCAACGTCGTCTGCTCCAAAGCCGCGAGTTCATGTGCTAAAAAAGGACGGATGCTTGCCCACTGCCCCAAGTGTGCCTCGCAGTTGCTCGTCCCGGTGGAGGGCGTGCGCGCCAGCAGCGGCGCTTCGGCGTTGCAATGCCCCCATTGTTCGGGGTTCTGGGTACCGCCGGAGGTGGTGGCGTTGCCCGCGAGCCTGACGATCCTGGGCACGCGGGACGTGCGGAAAGCGGCCCTCCCCTTGGAAAATCAACGCACCGGGCAATGTCCCGAAGGCCATGGCCTACTGCGACGCGCGCGCGTCACCTGGCACGATCCGTATTTCTTGGAACGCTGCGCGCGCTGCGGCGGCGTCTGGTTCGACGCCGGTGAGTGGTCGCGCGCGGTGGCTGATCAGCTACTCGGCAACTTGTCCGAGGTGTGGAGCCCTGCCTGGCGGAAGCAGCTCTCGGACCAACAATCTCACGACTCGCTCGAGGTCGACCTGCGCTCCAAACTGGGCAGCGAGCTGTTCAGTGCGCTGCGCACGCTTGCGGACAAACTGGAGAGCCACCCCCAGCGTGGCGTCGCCTTGGCCTACCTGGTCGAGCGCCTCAAGCACCCCGAAGCCGACAGCGACTGACGGCTTCGGGGCGGAACAGAGCAAACCGCGAGCTGCGCTGCTGGCTCGCGAGCGCCCCCCTCCGCAATGGTCCCAAGGGACCCCCCCTCATCCCCCCAAGTCCCCGTCCCGGCCCAATTTCCCCACCCTGCCCAAATCACGCCCGTGGCCCAAACAACCGATATTCACCGGCATTTCGTGACTGGATTGAGATCATGGATAGCTGGACACGGAGCGTTTCGGATAGAACGATCTTGCGGGAATCGACGGGGCGAGAGGCAAGGGTGCTAGAAGACCGAGATGGATCAGCCGGCCTTCGCTGCAATGGGACTGGAAGTCGACGACGCAATGCTGGCTGCATTCCAGGCTGATGGGATCTCGGCCCCCACCGCGGTTCAGCAAGCGGCGATCGCGCCGATCTTGGCTGGGCAGCACGTGATCATTCAATCCGGAACCGGGACCGGCAAAACCCTCGCGTATTTGCTGCCGATTCTGCAGCGGCTGCGTGCGCCGGACAGCGGGCGTAGCTTGATCTTCGCGCCCGCCACCGAGCTCGCGCTTCAGACGCAGCGCGTCGCAGACCGCTACAAGCACCCCAGCATTCATACGGGAGCATTGGTCTCCACGACCAACGCCCGCAAGCAGAAGGCCAAGGTCACCCAAAGCACGCGGCTGATCGTCGGCACTCCGGGGCGCATTTTGGATCAGTTTGCGGAACGCAAACTCAAGGGCGTGACGACCATCGTGCTGGACGAGCCAGATCCGATCCTTGCGACGCAAGGAGCGGACTATTTGCGCGAGATTTTATCGCGGCCCGAACCGAAAGTGCAGCTGATCTTCGCCGCCGCCACGCTGGGTGCGAACGCCAAGCGCTTGGCCGACGAGTTCATGGGCGACGCGCGGGTTCACACGCAGGTCGCCTCCGACCCGCTACAAACGAACATCACTCACCAATATTTGAACGCGCGTAGCGAGAGCACGAAGGATATCTCGCTCGCGCACTTCATCGAAGAAGCCAAGTGTAAGCGGGCGATCGTGTTCGTGAACCAGCCCAACCTGATTCGGCACTTGTATCGCTTCCTGGGGGAGCGCAACTTGAAGTCAGTCAGCCTGAGCACGGATCGCTCGAAGCTCGATCGCCAGAATGCTCTGCGCGCGTTCGGCGCCTCGGAGGCGCGCGTCCTGATCACGACGGACCAAGCGATGACGGGCATCGACATTCCGGACGTCGAGTGGGTGATTCACTTCGAGCTGCCGAGCTCCGGCCTCGCCTACGTTCATCGCGCGGGGCGTACTGGGCGCGCAGGAAAAAGCGGACACTCAGTGGTGCTCGTCACGCGCGAGGATCGGCCCATGCAAGAGCGCATCGCCAAAGAGGTTGGCGTCCGCTTCACGTCGGCGCGCGACGCGGACTAGGGGTCTGTCCCTGATTGCTCAGGCACCCGTAAACGTGCCCGTGCCCGTGCCCGCGCCCGAAAGAGGCAACGGGCGCGGCGGATGGCCGATAGGGTAGGATAGATCTGGATCACGAGCGTTTGGATGTTTACCACCTCGCGTTAGATTTTCTGGTTCTCGCCAGTGAGCTCATCGAAGGGTTGCCTCGCGGCCGAAGCCACCTCTCGGATCAGTTTTCCAGGGCGTCGC
>Ga0247778_1000517_pt1 | contig 45532 bp, 48 predicted proteins | sample UWRJL049202B5_FD_179939 | JGI IMG/M metagenome (GOLD analysis project Ga0247778, IMG submission 179939) | Plant litter microbial communities from Arlington Agricultural Research Station in Wisconsin, United States - UWRJ-L049-202B-5 | ecosystem: Environmental > Terrestrial > Plant litter >...
TTATAAATTATAAAAAACAAATAGTAATAATCTTTACTATCACTAAAAATTAGAAAATTTATTTATTTTCATTTTTGATTTTGGTGCAAATACCCTGAAGTGCTCAGACTTAAGCGATTAGGCTCGTAACGAGGTAATGTCTCCTCCCGAAGTCCCTGTAAGCGAGGGGCACAATTACCCCTTTACTCGAGCCATTATCAACACGTGGACTATGAATATCGCAAAACAGATCAAATTGTAGAGAAATGTCGTACGATCCCTTCTCGACTTAGTCAATATCATAGAAATCGGTACTCACCTTGCACCTTCCTTAAACCTCCAAAGATCGCCGCTAGGACTTTAGCCTAAGCAGATGTTGGTTGTTCAGATGTTGGTTCCAGTCAAATGTGGTCCTGAACTCTGACTGCATGTCATACTTTCCATGCCGTCTAAGCACTTACAACTGCAAAACTCCATTGACTATGAGGTAAACATCAAATTCCTCCCACTTAGACTATCACAGACTGGTAAACTTCATACTGAAATCATCCCCTATCGAGTCTCAAACGCGAATTTGAATCTATTCGAAATATGGTGGCATCAAACAGCAGCCCGAAAATCCACATCGCAATTTCTGGTGGTGGAATCGCAGGCGCTACTCTTATCAATGCCCTCCTCAAGCATGAACACTTGGACGTCCAGATCTACGAATCAGCCGCTGAGTTCTCAGAGCGCGGCGCTGCTGTGGGACTATCCAGCGTTGCTCAAGATGCGCTGAATGAGATGGCCATTACAGGTGTTTTGGAAGCAGCCGGAGCCGTCCCTATGAACTCTTCCCGCGCTATAATTGTACGTTTTCAGTCTGAAAATACTTACAAAAACTGACGGAATCATCCTAGGGTTGCGGTCCCCAAGCTGGCACGATCATCTTTGAGCTAGCAGAAGGCAAGCAAGGACAAGTTCTCCACCGCGCTGCCCTTCTCAGTGAACTACTCAAACCTGTACCACGAGACCAAATGCGTACCAACAAAAAGCTTGTGGGCGTCGCGACCGAAGACAGTGGCGGGGTTATTCTTCACTTCGACGACGGCACTGATGAGTATGCCGATGCACTGATTGGGGCTGATGGAATCCATGGGTGTGTACGAGAGTTTATCGTTGGAGTTGATCACCCTGCAGCAAAAGCATATCCGTCGGGATTTTGGGATACTCGGACGTTAGTACCTGTAGCGAAAGCCAAGGAGGTTTTGGGAGAGCAATACTTCGAGGAGCCTCGCCAATACGGCTGGTGCGGAGACAGCGGATTTCTAATGCATGACTGGTTGGATGATGGGCAAACAATTCAGTGTGTCATGTCCATGTTAGATGAGGAGTGGGGCCCCGAAGAAGAGATGAGAGCCTTGGACCGCGAGAAGCTTGAAAGTGCCTTTTCTCGCTGGACGAATTCTCCAATTATCCAAGGCATGATCGAGGTAACCTTTCCCGATCAGAAAAACTTGCACCAGCTGAAATATCACAGCTCTCACTGGAAAACCCAAAGCTCAAAGCTTACGCTGAGTGGCATCACAGTGTCGACGCCCCTACTTATGCCAAAGACCGTGTCTGCATAATGGGCGACGCTGCTCACGCAATGACTCCCTGGCAAGGATCAGGAGCTGGTCAAGCTATTGAGGATGCAATGATCTTGGATACACTTCTGAAAGAGGTTAAGGAACCTAATCAAATAGGAGCTGCTTTCAAGGCGTACGACAAAGTACGCCGACCTAGGACCCAGAAAGTTGTAGCATCCAGTATGGTCACAGGACGCATGATGTTTGGCAGAGAGCCAGGAATTAATCTTGATGTCGAGAAGATGCGCGCTGCTATTTCACCGAGATGGGATTTCATTTATAATATGGACCTCGCGGAGCACAAACAAGCTTCTTTGAAAGCCATGCTTCATATTTGAAAGATGGCCCTGCTGACGATTGAAACCAGGAGAGGCTGCCAGGTCCATTGGGCTTCGGAGATGGTAATGGAGTACCAGGAGGTTTTTGAATAAACTGCATGAGGAATTCTGAGATTGGGAAACAGGTACAAGATACCTTGCGGAATTGGAATACTGTGTGTCGCATGCACCACGGTCGCTTTCTACAGCTTGAAAGACTCGGAACAATCTTTTCATTGGCCTTTCTTTCGAGTCATGATTTATTATGGAGGAATTAGTTATTTGATGACAACTTTTGTACTGGTAGATTTGAATACTGGTCTCCCGATCCAGCTGCTTTGTGTATGTACCGGTGATACGTCCCGTGAGTTTGCTGTGATTGGCTCGTCAGTACGAAGGTACGAGTAATCTGTGGCTAACCTTGTCATCCGGCGTTGGGCTTCGCATTGAGCCGAGCTGTCCATTCCCTTTCGAGTACAGGTGGTATTTCGAGAGCAGCCTCTCGTTTCTCTGACTTATTCATAAACAAATGGAATGTCATCTTGACTTCTCATTCGCGTTATAAACACACAAAATATTACCATTCAGATCGACACCTGCCACTTCAAATCCCGACTCTCAACTATCACGCAGGCAAACAAGCAATTTGCCAACGGCAAAGAAAGCCAACAATGAAGGCCTTGTCTGCGTCTTTGCTGGAGCAACAAGCGGCATAGGAGCCGGTGCGATCGAAAACTTAGCAACTATGCTGGACTAGCCAACTTTTTATGTCCTTGGATGATCGGCTGCAAGATTCGTAGACCAATGAACAAAACTCGAACGCCTGAATTCCAACCTCAAACTGGTATTTGTTGAAACGGACGTCACGTTGATTTCTAGCATCGATGTTGCAACTGGAACGATTCTAGCGGCCGAGGAAAGGGTGGATTACTTGTACATGAGTTAGGGATGTTACCCTTTGAGCGTGCCACAATGTATGCACCTCTTGCCGGAATTTTGGATATTGAGCTAAGGAATTGTACAGACACGAAAGAGGGCCTCGATAGGTCCTTTGCCCTTTTCTACTATTCAAGAATTCGACTTATAATGAATCTTCTACCACTAATTCGCCAGTCGCCGCGGCCTCGAGTTCTTAGCGTGCTCAACGGTGGCAGAGAGAAGGCCATGCTTGACGACGACATTGGTCTTGAGAACCCCCAAAAACTTCGCCTCCCGCACAGTAATTAATCACACTACCACCATGATGACCCTAGCCCTTGAATACTTGGCCGAAAGTGAAAAGCAAATCACCTTTACGCATGCGTTTCCTGGTCTCGTGGGAACCGATATTTTCTCCCGACTGACCGCGCCGGAGTCTTTCGGGATACTGGGGAGATTGTACGTGGGCTTTATCGGCCGCTTTTTTAGCATTCTGCAATATCTTTTTGGTATGTCGGCAACAGACTGCGGTGCCAGGCAGGCATACCTCCTGACGAGTGACGAGTATGGACCTGGACAGGTGTGGCGCATCAATGACAAAAGTGAGCCCATCATTGCCCCTAGGTTTCTGGAACAATACAGAGAGCACGGCTGGCAAGAGAAAGTTTGGGAATACACCGCGGGCGTCTTTGGGAGGATCTTGGCCCCTGGCAGCTAAGTCTGAGTCCGAGCTCCTGCAAGAAAGCGGTGGTGGGGCCTTTAAAGCACGATGATTTGTTTTCCTGGGGAGAGAGTGGTTCCATCATGTATTGCAAGTAACCCATAAACGATGTAATTCAGACGTTGGCTTCAATGTTTCAAAGAGAAACTTTGGGGGCGAGGATTATGGTGGGCAGATGACAAAGGTCGCAAGTCTTTCATCGTCAAAGAAATATGACTTTCCGAGTTCCAACATTATTGAGAATAATAAATTCATGCTTTGGGGTCCGTTTCTGGAGCAGCTATTGCCTCGGCCTTTTTTGCTGCCAGATTTTGCCGTTGTTTGTTCCGTTCCTCTAGTCCGGTGTTAATGTTGAAATGAGAACGTTGGATACCCCTGAAAAGCTCTTCCGCTGTAATTCCGACTAGAGGATTGCTGAATGGTCCCGTGATAGGCGTGGTGAGTTCATCGGTGTTAACTGATAACGGATAGTGGGCCCTCAGGACGAAGACCGCGGAGTATCGATACCGATGAACCTTTCCTTCCGCTTCTTCTTGACGTCCTGTATCGGGGTACGACCGGACAAGGTGACCCCCAGCGCGATATCTAGAATTGGTCAGACGTTCAATCTGACGACCCACGAGAACGCTGGCGGCTGGCGTGCTGAAACTCCTTTCGATAGGAAACCACATTTGAGCATTGCGATCCCAAACTTCTAGGCCCGGGGTATCACCTATTACAAGACTGAGGAGGCCCAGATCTTTATGTGCTAATTAATTTTAGTGTGATGAATTGTCAAACTGGATTGGAATGGGACACACGTTCAGCGACAGTCTTTGGCTCGTGCTCGAACCCCTCGTATCGGAAAAGACGCAGCATCGTTGCGGTTTTATCGAGGCTCAAAGTCTTGCATGGCTTCGAATAAATGTCTAGGGCTTCAGGAGGAAGACCAATACTTTGGGAAATTCGACCAATTAAGTTGTCTAGAAGACTGCCCGCAATCTCCCAGAATTCGGTCGCCGCCTGTTTTAGTTCCACTGGGGTATTCTCCAAACTTCGAAGCGTGATAAATTCCTTTTCCCCTTCGATATGACTCCAACCCTCTTCGCTTCCTGCCTTAGTTCTGAACCCCTGTTTGCGAGATGCTGGGAGATCGAAGAATGCTTTGCTGGCCTTGAAGAGAGCCTGGGAGCTGCTGAATAATCGGTCGTTTTCTGATGGCTCATTGTAGGTTATTTTTGTCCATCCTTGGTCAGAGAGGGCGATTTGGTGCTCAGGCAGTATCTGGGGAAGATTTACAGGCCTCAAGGGTGGCAGTTGAGGCGCCACAAAAGCAGGATCTTGGTTTGGTGTCTGAACGGCATCTTGGTTCTCTGACTTTGATTTGCGGGACTTGGTACGAAGACCGGAAGCCACCGACTTTATGGAGGTAAGGAAAGGCATCGATACGAATATATCCTCTGTTTCAAGATGAGAGTGGAATTCCCGGGGTTGATGAGTAAATTTGTGCCAGAAAGGTTGAGGAGGTTGAAGGAGGCGCAGACTCGTCTTGCGTCAGCCTTGCGCCACCTAGTGCCTGAGCCATTCCAATCACGTGCTGTGAGGTATTCACAGAAGTTTCGGGCATTGCATGGGATTCACCTTGCACGACTGATATTGATGGTGAATAAATTTCGAGCATATTTAATAATATAAAGCCGTCGCAAAAAAAAAATTGTTGTGAGTCCCGTTGTCACACCCACAGTGACAAGGGGCTCGCTTGATGGAAGCGATGCTCGAGACTTCCCGCGGTCATGAAAGTCCTAACTCTACTATCACGAGGATGCGAATTATTCATCAGTTTAAGTCTTCCATTTTTCGTTCTCAAGACATTATGCGTGGTTTTCTTTTCTCATATCCCAAAAGTTTCCCCCACGACAATGCAGCCGACGAGCCACGCATAACCCAAGCTCCAATTATTCGAAAGCTTTCCGTCCATGTCTCAAGCGCCAAGCTGCATCCTTCGTTACTGTTTCCTCCTCCACCTGCACCCTTTTTGTTTTTGGAATTCTAGGCGCCTGAACGGCTGGTCCCTCCTGCCTCTTGGAACCAGCATCATCCCGTTTAGGAAGTCCTCCAACTACGCACTTTGCTCCTTGGAAGGCGGCTTTTGCAGCAGCTTTCCACGTATTAGCGACGTCAAGTATCATATCCTTCGTGTGAAATAATCGACAATCAGCGTTTTCCACGACAAATTGGGCAGGGAGGCCATCGTTAACATGCTCCGGCAGAATGACATCTCGTATGTTCAGCCCAGCCTGGCTGCTATACGAGATTGGATAAATGTCCGGGCGGTTTTCTTGAATTAATAGGTAATCTGGGTCAGGATATTCCACAAGTCTCATTTCGAGGTTTGCCGCTTGGTACATGTCCAGCCACGTTGCGAGCAAACCGCCCCGCACCCCGCCAACCCCTTGCATTGGACTGGCTGAAGGTCGCCCACCCACGACAACAGATTTGACTTTGCCTTGGTTTCGCATGAAATCACTGAAGAGAGTACAAGTGGAGGCACAGAAGCCATCATAAAGCTGATCATCTGGGTTAGTTTGAGTGTTCTGAAATTACTTCGGAAGAGACTGACCAAGATAATGTCTTCCGACGCGAATGGCTGGGTGAAATTCTTCCTAGATCCATAGCCTGTAATCTCTATACCAAATCCAAACGTACTGTTGATAGTAGTAAGGGGATTATCAAGATCCCAGCTCTGAAGAGCCGTGAAGTTGGATCCCTTGTACGGATAGTGACCGAATTTTGCATCGAAAGTAGGAAAATGTTGACCTGTGGTATTTAGGTCGTATTGGTAGTCGTACGAGAGCTGATGAGCTTGAATCTGGGTTTCAGTAGCCGTGTTTGGGTCAAAGTTGCTTGGAACGAGCTTTCTGGAAATGTTTGCAAATGATAGTAGAAGCTCGTTTTCCCGGTACCGAGTGTAGCCAATCTGTTCCGTTTCAGGGAACAGCTGTCGATATAGATCGTACCCTGACAAGATATAACCTCCATTGTTTGCACTGAGATCAACAACCAGCTTTTTCTTGCCGTCACGCACAGCATCGGCAAGAAATGTCTGCGCCACGGCTTGAAACTCAGCCACCGACGCAGGCTCAAATGACAAAACACTCAGAACTGCAACATCAGCGAGCCCCTCATCTGGTAAATAGTATCCAGAGATAGTACCGTCGTTGCTTGTAACGACTGGGGCGGGATAAGTGGCTGGATCGTGAGGAAACGTCACCGGTTTATCTACATGATCATTCCCATTCCCTGAATATCTCGCGGTAAAGATTTGGTTGTTGCTGACGCCAGTGAAGTCCCATTTCAAGAGTGCCACATTATCATGCGTGACAGTTGTTCCGTTTTTGAAGGTGTAGGTTGTATTTTCACCAGGGTAGATATTGTTCGGTCGCCCGCCCCCAGCGAAGTAGCCGCCGTTGGAAATTTTCGCGGCAACGTATGGTTTAGAATAGAACATTGCGTTGTACCCCGCGTCAGGATCTTGAGAAGCCGATGCAAAGACAAGATCTTCAATATATTTGGCTGCGTCTACTCCGTCTATCTTGATCAGAGGCGATGCCGTAGATTGCGAGGAAATAATATCGTCTATGATAAATGTTAGCTGCAAATCAAACATGAGAACCGAACACTTGCTGTAGAAGAATATTTCGGGAAGGGCCGTCCCATCGCTGCTGATCGACACCAGAGATACCCTTCGACTCCATGCCCAAGGTGTAGTTAAGAGATCAGGGTAAAAGATAAGATGTCCGCTGTGCGCAGGGGCAAAGACATTTTGGAAAATGTCGACTTCATACTCATACTCGTTCGTATAGGAGTTCCTGTCGACTTTTGCTTTTACTTCGGCAAGTTTTGCTTCCAAATCGTGCGGTGGATATGGGTAATTCGGAGGAGGATTTTTAAGATCCGCGAGGTCTGTAAATGGTAATTGATCAGAGGTGAACCTTTTAGTGACATGAAAAAACTTTCCTCGATAGAAACGTCGAGATACTTACCGGTTTGCCATTCTAAGAACTTAGTCATTTGATCTATCGTGTGAGACATCTGGGGTCTCAGAGTGATATTTTTAAGGCAATCAAGGGTTGCTTTGATGGGGATCGCGACGGGCACAGCTATTATTTGGTCAGAATTCAGATTGCAAACGTTCATTGTTACTACGTACCTGAAGGCAGGGCAGCTTGTGCCGAGTGTTGGAGATCCTGTATTCGAGAACATTGGGCATCAGCCGTTCCCGCGAAAGAGACAGCAATCCATAAGAGTAGCGCAGTCGAATGTCTTGGAAGCATCTTGAAATATGGTAAAGTTTCGCTAGTTCCCCCTTCCAAAGCAAATGCTGCTGGGTCTACACTCCCGCGGTTACGACACATCTTATGTAGAAACAGTTCATCCCTAAAATCAAAGGATTGAGGTTGAGCAATTTTGAGGTTAGGGGATAAGTGAGGGGCGGTCAATGCCGTCGGACTGCCCGTTTGAGCAGTGCTTCGCTACGCCACCGGTAGATAGCGACCTAGATCTGGTTATCAATTAGCCAAAATTACAACCAATTTGAAGATCCATGTTTCTCGGAAAAGTCCTGTCTTCCTAAAGGAGTCTGTTTCAAACTACGGAACGTGCAGTGATTGGCTGCTGAAGAGCATGGGTCCCTCAACCCAGCTTGGATATAAAATTATTTAACGATCTAGGGCTCTTATTACAATAGAACGGAAGGAAGAGGCCGATGTTTGTATTTGAGGGCTTCAGAGATCAGCTGAGAGCTTGTGTTGTCGGATCAGATAATCTCTAGTGAGATAAATGAAGGATCGTTTGTGCACGTCCATTTTTGGAAGTACTGTATACAATAATTACTATGGCCAGTAATTATACCTCTAGCTTTGTCCAAATCCAGCACTGCCAGGACGTGAGAAACTTCTTGTACTCCTAAAAGAGGGCTCTTACAAAAATGACAACCAATTAAAGATTCTCTGGGAATCTAGCAGCAACTCCTCAAAATCCTTCTGGACCACAAACTATGCCGTAGTAATCGATCTACCAAAGTAGCGAGATTTTTCATGCTCCCAAATCGATTTCGACACTGCAAGCCCCTTCTTGTCGATGCAGTTATCTTCGGTCCAACCTGTCCTCAGACATGTACAATCAACGTGTAAATTCGACAGGGAGTCTTGACTGCAAGCTTCATCAAGTAGAATGGCTCAACAAATTTTCAATGGTCCTAAGAGATCCGCCTCCGAAGAATCCCGTAGACCTTAGGATATTCTACGTAGTTCACTGTAATTTTATGGTCGTCACTGCAGGAAATTGAGGGATTTGGATTTCTTGGTCCTGGTGGTACCAGGAGAACCAAACAGCATTGGGAAAGTGGCCAAAATCCTCAAGAAAGTGGGCCATAGTTGCAGCCGAGGCGGCCAACTACAGAACCCTCTGAGACGTTACAGTTCCTTAGTCATCGCCGGTACTAATCTCTCGATTTTATGCTGTACGTAAAGGCCCTGTATTGGAATTTCGGCAAGGGTAGTCCATTTGGACTAGGATCGGGAGGCGCAGTCTCTTAGCAGGTACCCCACCACGGTAAATATGGAGCCTCAAGATTCCTCCCGACGGGGGTTGATTCTGTCCGACTTTCCTTCAAAATTAATGGTGCTGTAGAAGCATTTTCTTTTTACTTTTCTTCACCCTTCCTTCACAATGCAACACGAAACTTCTAGACCTGGGAACTCTCTAGATATTGAATTTTATGTCGAGAAAAGCATGAGGAAGCAGCAATAGGTGAGGCATACAGAAAAGGTACCAGGAAGACTATAGACAATTGGAAAAAGAAAAGTATTCCGATGTGGTGAATGCAGAGAGACATGGATAAGAGAAGAAACGAATGTGTCTTATATTTCATGAACCCCGCCCTAACTCCTATCGAGTTTTAAGGACAATTGGGCTGAGGCGGACATCCGATGTTAGTAGAATCAAAAAGTCAAAATGTGAGTCTGTGACTTTTGAAAGTAATCGCATCCATCATCGCGTCGGAGGTTACCAATTTTCCCATGCTCAGCCTGCGCAATGGTTCAGTGACTGACACAAAAATATGAGATGCAAAAAATCTGATTTAGCGGCAAGATCCAAGATGCCAAATGCAAAGCCCTACTTTCGGGCCCCGCCATCGGACAGAGCCGATTGGCAGATACGCTCGGTAGTGCTACCCCGCCCCGGCATTTAGCAACAATCTTACAGGCCGCCACCAGCATAGTGCTTTCGAAAAGATGCTTGCTTACTTACAAAGTTACATCTAGTACAGTACAGTGCTGCGGGGTTGAAACCTAAACGCCGAGAAAAGGTACTCCCGACCATCCCACCATCGACGTCTCGTCTTCGACGCCACATTTCGATATTTTTGACTTACGAAGTACCTCTGAGCATTCTCTCGATCTCGTCTAATCTCAATCATATTAGGCCCTACAGCTAGTGAAGATGGCTTTGGGGTATACACTCGGGATCGCTTTCTTTGCCGCCATTGGCACATTTCTTTTCGTAAGGTTATTGTTTCTGGGTTGATGCCTATTCTGACCATTGTATTCAATCAGGGGTTTGATACTGGCATCGCTACTACCAGTAAGTGACGGCGATCACCTGATTGCTGAATGCAGCTGATGGTGCAATTAGCAATTGCACACCAAAGCTGGATTTCGTACATGGGACATCCTTCGAATGGATTAACCGGAGCTGTAATTTCAACCTATAACTAGCCGGAAGCTCTGACTGACTACGAGTAGGTAGTTGCTGTTTACATTGCTGGTGAAGCCGTCGGTGCCCTCACGCAAACATTCGTTGGTGACAAACTTGGACGTATCAGATTCATGCAGATGATGTGTGTCATTGTTACGGTCGGAACAGTAATCCAGACCGCTTCAGTAAACATTGGCATGTTTCTGGCTGGGCGAGTTTTGGCCGGATATGCCGTAGGGTAAGTGATGGTATTTTATTGGGGTCATTGGCTAATAGAAAGCAGAGGAATGGTCGCGACGGTCCCAATTTATCTCAGTGAGATATCCGCTCCTCAACACCGCGGCCTCATAGGCGGTATATCGGGCTGCGGCATTTCCTTTGGGACTATGATGTCAAATTGGGTCGGATTTGCCTGTGGTTATGCTCCTTATGGAGCAACTCAATGGAGGCTTCCTCTTGGCCTACAAATTCCTTTCGGAGTAATCATGTTCATTGGGCTTGCCACATTTATGCCGAACTCACCTCGACAATTAATTCGGACAGGAAAAGTGGACCAAGCGCGTATCGAGTATCTCAGGATACATAGAAATTTGGAGTCACACGAGGCTCACCAAGAGTTTACATTCATGCGTGGCCAGATTGAGTATGAAATGCAGCGAGAAATCACTTCGCTCAAGGAGATATTTAACCTTTTCGGCCACCGGGCATTTGTGTAAGACGTTTCGTTTCAGTTGAGTTTTCCCCATAGGAAAACATCCTTACTATTACTAGGTCCATTGCGGTCCAAACAATGACCAGTCTTACCGGCGTAAATGTCATTCAGGTAATTCCCCAGAAACCTCACACAAGCATGCATGTTGACTTTGCCGATCAATTAGTACTATCAAAGTGAATTAACTTCCCTTTTTCTTCTAACTTAAGACTGAGATTGGCGACAGCTATCCTTTACAAGTCTTTGGGAATCGACCAGCAGACAATCCTTGCATTAGCTGCCGTCTATGGTACAATTGCCTTCTTGTCGAATGCAATCACCACTAAATACCTGACCGATCAATGGGGTCGCCGAAAGCAAGTTGCCTCTGATATGATCGCTAGTACGTGATAATTATTGACCAAATTTGCAGGATGATCATTGCTGGATTATCTGGAATCATAGTTGTCGAAATATATGCAGCTGTGATGCAAAGAGAATTCCAGAATACTGACAACCAAGTTGGTAAAGGGTTTGCCATTCTTGGTATATATCTTTTTGTGGTTGCGTATTGTAAGCCATCCCACGGTTCTTGTTAAAAATAACTAACGCCTGAGTAAGATGGAATGCTGAATAGCACGACATGGCTGTACGGCGCAGAAGTTCTACCTATTATGCTCAGAAGCAAAGTCATGGGTTTGGCTGCGGCTTCCCACTTCATCGTGAATGTTGCGAGTAGGTTTGCTAAATTCTCATGAGCAATGTCTTATCTAATTGGAAAAATTAGTAACTGAGGCTGGGCCCAGTGCCTTCGCCAATATTCACGAAAATTATTATTACGTATTTGTTGGCTGCTCCTTATTCTTCTTGGTCTTGGCATACTTTTATTTCCCGTACGTTCTTCCTTCTCAGGAACTCATAAAGACTCTGCTTACAGTACATTTCATAGTGAGACGAAGCGTAAATCGTTAGAGGAAGTCGCAGCTGCTTTTGGAGATAAAATTGTCTTGATTGCTGATAGAGATATAACCGCGGAGGAGAAGATTACAGAGGACAAAGCTAAGACGGAACAACTAGAATCACGTTTAGCGAGTGTTTGATACATTGTATTAGTTTCGAAATTCAGCGGGCTATTGTTGTTGTTTCTCAGGTCACCACTGGCAGACTGAGGAAAATCAAGCGGGAACCCCGCACCTGCACCACCCCACCAATATCAGCGGCAACCCCTGTAGCTTTAGCGCCCAGTTGTAGTGCACCAGGTGGGATGTTGCCTAAACGTTTTGAATGTCATGCTGGTTCATTTCTTCCTTCTCCTCTACATCATGGCTGAACAATTCCCCCAATTCGCATTCCTCCCAGAGGAACTCCGTCGTTACATCTGGAGACTCAGTCTACAGCCTCGTATAATTGAAACTTACCTTCATGATCCTTGTCATAGCCGTCCTAAAAAGGCACACCCGTATTTCACGCAAATCCCAGCGACACTCCGAGTTTCTGTCGAATCGCGATCCGAAACCCGTCCTTTCTATAAGAACTGTGGGGGTAGAACGTACTACGCTGCGGAGGGCTCACTCATAAACCCCCTCATCGATACTCTCCACTGCTCTAGAATACCCATAAAGAAGAGGTTCAGCAATGACAACTCGGTTCAATCTGCCACTGCCCGCGAGCGGCTCCGACATGAAATGTTCTGCGAAGTACTTAGTACTGGCGTTACCTCTCTGGCAATACCTTTGAACTTTTTCGCTTCCGAGGGAGGATGGATCCAAGCGCATTGGGTCAAAGGCGATGAAAAATGGCCTTCAAAAGCTGTGGATGTTGTTCGGCAACATGGCACTCTCCGGGAGCTCATACTTACCCAGGCAATTGAGGAAGATGGGCTGGATGGGATGCCGTGGGGACTGGAACCTCATGGCTTCAAAACGTGCTCTCCAGGAAGACGCTATGTAGCTTCTCTACGGGATGTCATCTCGATGTTCGAGCAGGCGGAAGCTAAGAGTGCGCAATGGAATGCACCAGAGATTCGGCATGCCAGTGTTCTTCTGCGTCGACCACTGTAGACAGCTCCTCATTTTCACTCTGCGTCTGCAAAAATTCGTGGCTCGAAAGTTCGGATTGAGGAAGAACGGGTGTTGGAGCCTAGGGCGAAGAAGATTGGAATAAAATTTGACTCGGAAAGTCGTCAAGCAACAGTGTATCGTCAATTTCTCATTGAGTACGAACGATGTTAACTCGAAATCATGAACCAGCGGTCAATCATGCGGTGATCCCTCAAGTTTCTTGTCGGGGCTTGCGGATGTAAGAAAATTCAAGGCGTGTATCCCCTCGACACCTGCAGCTAAGGAGCGCGTTCACGATTTTTCGCCGAACTGCCCTGTAACTACAGCGAACTCCAGGGCTTTGAGCACTGGAAATCTAGCGAGTCCTCGCTAAATTCACAGTGGACTGGGTATTGTAGGCGTCTCGCGGTGGAAAAAAAGAAGCGTCACTAATTATCGCGGGGTTTGAATGCTATCAGAAGATATTATTTCAAAGACGGCAAACGCGATGATGACAAATTAACAAACCAGCGACTCAGGCTCACGGAGATCGTAATTCTCACGAGCAATCCTGAAATTGAGAGAGATATGAGAAATGCCGGTAGCAGAGCATCTTTTAGAGCAGCTATTTTCTGCAAGGCTATCAGGTGTAAATCCATCGCCTTACAAATTGAAATCCCCTACTCTTTTCTAGAACCAAGCAGTTTCCACTTAGTTAATTGGGGACTGAATCAAAACAGAATCAAAGATATGAAGCCTCGATCAAAAATCCAACGGTGAACTATTGGCAAGATGTCAGCTTTTGGTGTATCCGAGATGAAACGAGGGCCTATACCTTTGAATGTCGAAGGACGGCGTCCCACATGATGGTAGAATAGGCCTACATGGATGAGTATTTATCTTGTCAAAAATTTTCAAGAGGATCACTTACATCGGCAGAGCTATGTATGTAGGGGCTTGAGGTGCTCATGACTTCATCGCAAACATAGGAAGCAGCTGTCTCAAACTTAGCAACAAGTATGACTCAAGGGACTGAACATACGGAATCCATTTGCGTACGCCGATGCGTGATCAGAGCAACCATATCCGCACTTGTCCGTTGTGTAGGTCAATCCCGTATACTGAGTAACAATCTTTCTCACATAGCCTACCAATCCAGAGTCACTATAATCAGTATACACGCTGACCTTGCCACTTGGAGAGTATCCTGTCATATCTTGGCATACGAAGGCTAGGACATTCTTGCCGCTTGAAGCATAACTATCGAAAACGGCTTGCGAACCCAACAAGCCTCCTTCTTCGCCGGCATAGAAGTGGAACTCAAGGGTATTCTCAGGCTTGAACCCAGAAGCAGCAATGACACGCAAAGCTTCGAGGATCGTAACGACCCCCGAGCCATTATCGTCTGCCCCTGGTCCACGTGCGGTCGACGAGCCACCTGTGGAATCATAATGTGCTCCAACAATGACTGCGCAAAAAGTCAGCAGTTGAGGTTTGAGGGCTATTTGGGGGCTATGTTACCAAGATCTGAGCTAACACCGGGGATTTTGGCGATGATGGAAGGCTGGTTAAAGGAATGCGCAAAAGTGGTGACGGTAATTGCAGGGTTTGTTGAAGCAATACTTTTGACTTGGCTAAGAAGCCATGTGCTGGCTTGAGTCCCGTATGAGGATCGATAATAGCGGTTGTAATAACTGAAATATTAGTATTTCGAATCACAGCAACGGAAACACTTCGTAGGCTTACTTGGTCAGAGTCGTCAGCCAACTCTTTGGGCCGGTAGTGGTAAGCTGGCTGATCAAAGCGTTGGCCTGTGTTTGATGGCTCAATGTGCTAGGATAAGTGACAGCCCGCGCTTCAATCAAAGACTCCTCAGGAACCGTGGAGAGACGAGCCAATGTTGTTTCATTCTGAGTTCGCAGGTTAGTTTACTGGAAGTCATCCAATATCTCAATGAACGCACCTTGATATCCGTGATATCGATGAAATATATACCCTGAGCTACATAGTCGACTATCTTCTGCTCCTCGGTAACCCATGTACCTGGATCGGTCTCCGAAGTCTTGATGAGCCGTAGACCTGCATCTATTGCGGTGCTGCTATCAGTCGATGGCAATGCCAACACAATTGACGAGACAGAAAATGCCAGAGCAACTATAGATGGAAACATTTCAGCTGATAAAAAAAAATTTCTCCTAGAAATTCGAATGGACAACGATGAGAAATTGACGACTTGTTATATTTGATCATAAAAACAAATTTTCACAAGTTTGCCGCGACAAACCCTCAGAGTCATCGGCATTTTCCTCAGTATACCAATCAAGTGTCAAGGCCGGCAGATAGGTACTGCCAAGATACTTGTACCTTCCCCAACTTTTGCTTGGCGAAGTGCACCTTCTCGAAAAGGGGGAAACCCTGAATCCTAGAACTTGGCACCGGCGCACATGCATTGTCATGCACAACATTCAGGGCCCAAAAACATCTTATCAGCGGTTCGCGGCTCCCAAATCTCTCGGATAGTGGTAATGAGAAGGAAGACCCTCCAATCATTGATGGAGAGGCATTCACATCTGTATGGTGCCGAGAGTGCCAAGTGGGGGGCAAATAGGTGGGGTTCTTATCAGCTGCTCGAAATGGAATAGTACATTGTGCGCTCCATATCCATAGTCTCATTTAGCATGGTGAGCTGCAGAATTATGAATAAGATTTTTCTAAGACCGCTGGCTATTTCAACAAAATTCCACAATCCTGCAGAGCATTCTGAATGGTCTCAGGATAGTTTCGTGATATTCACAGGGGGGACGAAGTACCTAAGCGAGAGCCCCTGAATCTTTACAGTAGCGAACTCAGGGGTTGCTGCTAAGTAGAGCAAGAGCCCTTCTCTCTTTTGAATTGCGTATAAATTTTTAACAACGGTAGAAACACTCGATTAACTTTAAATTTCCGTTCCTGTGAGGTCTTTATAATAGAAACCCAATGACTCCGAAATGTGAAGCTCGACATAATAACAAAAAGGGAGGAGGGGTGCCACTATGGCACCAACACTTCAGCAGAGGACAATGAGCTCCGTAATCATACAACTAGTCGAAGAACTCTAAGTGAACTCCTATGAAAGCTCTTTTAATATGCTATTCACATCACTATTGCTTGATGAATGGATGCCACGACTTCGCCGTCTGCGACATTGACGGTAGATCATTCACAAGACTCAGGTGCCCATATCAAATCCAAATCCGTGCGGACAAACTCAAGTTTGAATCAAGTCTGATCAAGAGAGGGGTACTTAAACTCTTGGTCAGGTTCTACCAGCTGTTCTTAAAAGTCAAAATCTCCCAGGCAACATTACAAAACCCGTGGAAAATTTCAAGATGTCCTCTGTTGCTTCAAAGAGATCTTCCGAGGCTACGAAACGCTCCTCATCAAAGCAACCTAAACTGAAACTGTATGGCTACAGTGCACAGAATGACAAGACCAACCTTTTATGTCACCACTGTGGTCCTCGCCCCACAAGTCGTAAAAAGGATGTAGTATTTGAGGATCCAGACGGAAAACGGGTATTTCGATGTGGCGAATGCAAGAGGGATCTGGATATGACAAAAAAGGTATCAGCAATTTTCCCCCTGGCTACTTATCGTCATTAACTTGGATTCCATCAGGAATGGGAGGAGAAGGAAGCAAGAAGGAAAGAAAGGGAGAAGGAAGCGAAATGGATAGAAAGGGCGGAAAGGGTAAGAAATGCCGAGGAAAAGACAGTAGAGAAGTACGAGATAGCAGCTTAAGATAAAATGCCGCAGGAAGCAAATCGGGGGCTGCAACCGCTGGACATTCTAAAGCAGGGTCTTCTAAATCACCTTAAGAAGCTTTCATTGTTCACATATATCCTGTTTTCGCTTCCCAAACATCTTCAGTCATCACAATCTTCAGAAGTAACGAATGGTCTCTCCAACGATCTCTCATCATTAAAGGACAGCCCACAAGCATATGCATGGCAGTTTCTAGAAGGCTAGGCACGACAACACAAGCTTTTGCCCCTCAAAAATCCCAACAATAATGCAAGCAATTTTCGTCACCAGTGCAGTTCTGTAGCTGCAGAACTAGGCGAGAGCGAAGTCGTAAAGCTTTGCATCGAAGCTGGAGTCCGCGACCTCTCAGAGGCATTACTCGCAGCGTTGAAATGCGGTGACCTAGCAACAGTTAAAGCCATTTTCGACCAAGGGTAAACTCGGAATCTGACCAGTTGCAAAGAAGCATTCTTCAATTCAGTACAACGCGGGCATCTCAGTATTGTATACCTCATCATCTCCTCTGGCATCATACAGCCAGACATCAGAACAGACCGAGGCACCAGCGCTCTGCACAGAGCAGCAGCAGAGGGCCATCTACGAGTGCTTAGATACCTTATAGCTTCCGGATCCGATCTCGAAGCCGAAGATGAGTACGGTATGACTCCTTTACACGTCGCTGCCCTTTCCGGAAAACAAGCTGTGGTCGAGCTATTCGCTTCAAGCGGGGCAAATTTGCAACGACATACGAGGACGATCTCGCAGGACGAACACACAGCTCTGACTTTCGTAGCTATGCGTGGACATTTGGATATTGTAGTATTTCTGATCGGGAAATATGAACAGCTTGATGACATGGATGCCTCTGGCAGGATAGCCATGATCCGCGAAGATGGAGAACAAGCTATTGCACTAGCAAAAGCCAACCGGCATATCGAAATCACACTGCGATTGAAAGAGGTCTGGGTGAGGGCGGAACAAAAGTCCTTTGCTATGTTCAAGCTTGAGGATTTCGATGTTGCGGAGGCTAAGGCGAGGAGGCGAAGAGGCTTGGGAGGAGAGAACGACATCCACGAGGCTGGATTGTCAAGAGAGAAAGCCCAGGCGCAGAATGAACTTATCGAATCTCTTATTGGCGGAAATCTCAACCCGAGAGAGAGTATGCATCTCCTTTCTCTCGCACAACCATCGGATGAGAGGAGCAGGGGGACGTAAAGATTTAGTCAGGTTTTCCTGAAGCCTCCTGAAAGATCCAGTGGGGATGGTTCGAGTTTTTAAGTTTGTATGAGTTATCACCATAATGTAGCAGCCTTTCGACCGTCAGATGAATGATTATGATCTGTCCCGGCGAATGAGCAAAATGTTCGCCTAAATATCGCCCGATCCACAACAGTACAAAAAAGGAAAATCTTAAAAATAATTAGAATTCCATCCCCCACGAGAGAGAGAAAAAAAAAGAAAAATTCCATGAGGTATTGAACCACACCCGATTTGAACGGATAACCTTTCGATCTGGAGTCGAACGCGCTACCGTTGCGCCAGCGGTCCTTGTTCTCGAGTGAAAACAAGAATTTGTGTCAAAAAATTGCTTATTTAAATATATACGGCTAATCGTAGTGCTGACGTACGTTATGGGCAGGATTACTAAGCAACTGACACCAAAATTTCCTCACTGCACCGAGGATACTATGATCTAAATACCCTTTGAGCACTAAAGTCAAAAGTCGTACGGAAAGTTTTGCAGCGGGCAGACGCATGTCAAAATTCGAGGGTATGCTCGCTTCTTTCGCGAGTCTGAGGTGGCCGGTACAGTATTGTGAACTGCACGGCACTAAGTCCACTAATCAGATAGCTTCGCTTACCGTTTAGGGCAATACAAATCATTATCGTACTCTCGAGTTTTGACCCTACCTCAAGTATTTCTCGTTCGTGATGTATAGTAGCTTTATTGGGTATTGCATAAGCTTGCTTAGGATGGTACCCTTCTCAGGTGGATAGATAGTGAAATTGGAATGTGAGAGGATGAGGCAGGTCATGTGACCTGCACTCAGTCCAAACTCGAATTCTGACGCAATGGCATTTTCTTCTGGACTTAGTGGGCACTTAAATAAATCTTTATAAATTTATGATTCCAGGGTCACTTCCTTTCCTGACAGAGAACACACCCATAATTTATTCTCCACTGGGTCGCCAATACACAAAATCGAATCCGACAAAACAGTTCACCCAACTCTTCTCTATTTGGAACCTTCATCCTCGAAATAACAGTCAACAGCAAAACCTTCGGCTCTTCATAAGTCAGAAATTGGTTCAGATTCACCTGAGCTCAAGATGGTAAGACGTACTGTCGCCGAGCTTTCGGAGTTCAGCCGACGCCATCTGGGTCAAATCGCTTGTAAAGAGTGTGCTCGCAAGATAGAGTGTGACAATTTACCCTATTTTATAAATGTGCCTCATGTCAAAAATAGCGCACGAGGATTGATCTGGAACGGTAGGGGGGACGCCTGCAGAAAATTCGACGACCCAATAGGTTGTATAAAGGCTACACATGTGGCAACGAATCGGCGTTCAGGAGGTATTCCGTCTCAAAGCGATACTGATATTTCCGAATCGAACAGATTCCAACTTTTGGCGCAAGAGTTGAAGGAACTCATCTTGTGGGAATATTTGCAGTTATCAGGCCACAGGGCATGGGTGCACGATAAGGCCTTCCTCCAGAACGGCACCGTACAATATGGATTTAGTTCGAGAGCGCCTCATCGACGTACTATCTGTTGCAACACCTTCTATAAGAACAAGGCCTTCAAGGATCTGGGGCTCTTGGAGATCAAAAGAAAAGACAGCGATCCTACAGGCATCATTTTCGACCCTCTACGAGATATAATCTTCCTTGAGCAGACCATGAGTCCCAGAAGCACGGGTCTGCAGCTTGCAGACTTCGTCGCAGCGTTGAAAAGGTGCAACGCCCAAGATAAATTGCGCAGCATATCCATTGGACATAAGGCTTTACGTAGAGAGACGGCGTCACCGGCAAGAACTGCGTCGATTTTGAGCGAGTTCTCTAAGTTGGAACTCATTCTCATTGCCTACAACCGAGCACCAACACCTAGAAAGGATAGCAACACAAGGGACCATGTCATAATCTCGCATTCGCCAAAACAGCATCCGGACCTCTCTGGAGGGTCGCTTGCAAGTGCATTCGAAGGAGCTATCGAGAAAGCCTGGAGAGAGGGTCTTGGAGGGTTGGTGCCGCATATCGTCCATGTTGTAAATCAAGAAATATCATGGCATCAGCGGCCTTAATTTGTCGGCATATGCTATCTCGGATATCATTTGGTGGACTTTCAAAAGGGGGTGGAAAATAAGTTGGCAGAGAAGGGAGAGAGTTGAAAAGGGACATCCGGGGCCCCGGCAGGTTGTGGATCTTCCAAACAGAATTTGTCCTTGTACTTGTAATTCCAAATTGTGAAAACAATGCCATTTATTTGTACCAGAAAGAACGCAATGAACATAAAGTGGGCAACAGGCCAGCAAATTCTCCAAATTATTATGAAACTCAAAATGCTCGATCAAATTGGGCTGATGACGTGCACCATTGACAAACTTTTTGCTACGCTTTGAGGACAAGTCGCGCAGAAGTTAGAGTTTCCAAGAATTGAAATGGGTAGCCACCTATGATGTTCAACTTTGATGCCCCATTCAGTACACTAGAATGAATCAAGAATCCTAGAACTAGAGATGTCCATGGTGTCTCGTTGATACGTGCTGGGATCTGGTGGATCTTCGGCAAGCTCTGAGGATGGGCCTTTGGGCGCCATTTTCGAGGCGTATTCGCGATAAAGCAAGGAAAGGAAAGGAAGAAGAAACAAGCAAATGACGCCGAGTTCCAGTCATCCCCCAACGGTTTTTTCGTGTTTTCAGTCTCTGGTCAAGAAGCGGAGAGGGAGAGGGAGAGGGTTGTCAGCCAGGAAGGTTCAATGACCGCACGTGATCGGGTTCGCTTTTCCCAATTCGGCATGTATGTCCTGGCCAAAGTCTTTCCTCGACTCGACTCGTGCAACTCAAAGCGGAGCCTGAGAACCTCTCCAAACCACCGGATAATGTCCTGCGCGCACGCTCACGCCATCTCTCCCACCCATTGCTATTGACTAACACGTCCTATTGCAGTCGACTAACCTATACAGCTTCACTACAGTGCAATGGGGTGCAGATCTTCCAACATCCAGCCGTCTGCGCCAAAAGTGGAGAGCATGGCTAATCTTATATCTAGCACGCTGCGGCACTCCGAGGATGTTGAGGGACATATATGAAGTCTAGTCTGTGCCGCGCCTCGAGCCTCAGTCAGACCTCTAGGCTGGTAGAGATGACCCAGCGCTTCTTCCGGCCAAAACTGTGCGTACAATGGTGACGGCCATGAAGGGCCTCATCCCCGCTCCCAAAGGGCGAGTTCGAACTGCTGTAGGACACAAGTACCTCGAAGCATTGCAGTCCAAGGTCAATGGGGATTCGGATACTTCGAGCTCGCCGTCCCCCTCGGCCGAGCCAAAGTCCCCGGGCTTGAATCTGCTGATTCTTGGAATCACATCTGGAACTGCTATGGATGACATCGATTTTGCCCTCTGCAGATTTACTCAAGATTCTCCCGAAGCACCTCTATGTCTAGAGATTGTCCAGGTAAATTTCTCTATGCAAGGGTTGCATTTTCACACCTAATGTCTTGCAGTACGACTCTGTTGTTATGCCCTCGAAAATACGTACCGATATCCTTTCCATGCTTCGAGAAGACGCCGCCCCGCCGAGTATGTTGTCCCAGATGGACGCGGAAATGGGACACACCTTTGCAAACGCCATACACATATTCACACACAAGCATGGGATAGCCGTGGACGATATCGATTTGATAGGTTCGGGAGGGCAACTCATAACATTGACAGGTACTCCGCCAAAGGGACAACATCGTTCGAATATGTGTTTGGGAGAAGGAGCTGTCATATCAGCGAAGACCGGCGTCACAACAGTCTCGGATTATCGGACCGCAGAACAAGCAGTGGGGAGGCAAGGGGCGCCGTTATTTGCATACTTGGTGGGGTTATTGCTACACCATCCAACACAGCTCCAGATCTGCATTACCATTGGGGGCATCACAACCGTCTGCTTCATCCCAGCAGATAACAAAGGTGGCATAGATGCGATGTATGACTGGGACACCGGACCAGGAACCTCAATGATCGACTCCGCATTTCGCCAGTTCGGGCTCGACCCCGCCACGGATCAAAATTCACATCTGTTAGGCGGGCACATATGCCACGAAGTCGTCGAAGAGCTCCTCACACATGACGAATACCTCAAGACCCGGCCGCCCAAAACAACTGCGAGAGAAATCTACGGCGATGCTATGGCTATGAGAATAATCACAATGTGCAATTTCCGAGGGTGTACCCCCGCCGATACGATCGCCACAATGACGCGCTTCACATCCGCCAGCATTGCTCAACAGATGCTTCTCTACGGACCAGGTCGCGATGCTATCAACAATGCAGATATCGTGGTCGATGGTCGAGGAATGTGGAATCCACAATTGATTTCTGACCTTCAGGGCGAGTTTCCCATGGCGAGATTCGGCAGTTTCGACAAGACTGGCATCCCGAGCAATGCCAAGAAAGCTGTTGGGTTTGCTATGCAGGCCATGGAGGCTCTACTGGGAAGAGCGCTACCAGTACCAACTAATGCTGATGTGCGAAGGCCAAATACAATAACGGGGAAGCTGGCTCCTGGTCTGCGGTGGAGGGAGGTCATTGAGAAGAGTGTGCAATTTGGCGGTGCAGGACGAGGTTGGGAGGGTTTACCTGAGGTCAGGGAGTTGATTGTTAAGCGTGGGTAGATGGGGAGGTAAGTTGCTACATTTACTGGCTGTTTTATGCATTTGCGGTCTTGGTGCTTGGGGGGGGCCTTTCCATTTTAATCATCATAGGTCTCATGCTTGGGTTAGATATCTCATATATAAATCAAAGATACCAGTGATCTGCACGGCCATGTAATTCGAAATCAAGTTTCCATTCTCTCTAAAGTCTGGCCGCACCTTCACTGGCCATATAGTCGATCATTCTCCTCCTTCCCATCCACCCCTGCTCAATCACCTGCCCACTTCTGCTGCACGATTGCGAGACGCAACAAAAGAACAATCTATTGTGTCGAGCTCCTTTATCCTCCCTTGTTCTGTTCATATTGGATGGCATTAGATTCTTATAATTGTGATGTCACATTGGATTCCCTCGTGTTACCAGACTCCAAGTCACGAAATTTGCAACCAGAGCAAACTCGACGTATCAATCTCCTCTTTCATTTCTGGTATTTTTTCCTTTCACCTCCCATGCTCCTCTTTTGCTATGCTACCTGTATGGATCCAGGCATCGTCTTGGCTGGGCAGTTAAATGGATTGGCACTCTTTTCTTTCCCTCATTACTTGTCCTGACTCGTCAGGCTTGTGAAGAAGAATACTTGGAATTCTGATGTTTCATTCTTGTCAATATTTGTTGCCCATTGCTTTTCATATTTTATATTTGTGAGGAATACAAAAATGATCTCATGACATCTTAATCTACCCCTTGATCTTTTAGGACTCCATGAGAGAGAGGCGCTATACCTCAAACAGCACACCGGACTTTTTGTTGCACATCCTCGACCATGACGAATGCCAAAGTTCGATTGTATCATAACCCTTTCTAGCAAGTCTGGGCATGACGAAATGTGGTTTACAGATTAGGCAATGGAGAATTTCTGTTGCAATTCTATAGATGGCTCAAATGATGTCAACGTGACGAGAGTGGTTTTTATGGATTAGGAAATGGGAAGTTTTGTTGCATTTCTATAGATGCCTCAAATGATGACGAATTTACGATGGTGGTTTATGGATTAGGCAATAGATGATTTCTGTTGCAGTTCTATGGGTGGCTCAAATGACGACGAATTGACGGGGGAAATTTTGTTCCACGCTCTCGACCATTACGTATGCCAAAAGTTAGATTATGCCATGTCACTTCTGGCATCATAATCTATGAACAATTAATGACCGCTGGGTAAATAGGGACTTCTCGCTGTTTTGTTGCACGTCGCACAAAAGCCAGGACTGAAGATGAAGCCGTCATAGGCTTGAACTCATGGGCAACAGACTTTTCCACATTTTGGGTTAGATACTCTTCACAGACAAGCACTAGACCTCGAGCAGCACAGAGTGGCTTTTTGTTGCACTTCTTAAGTTCTTTTCAAAATGTGTACTAAAATTCGATCATGTCATGCCCCCTCTGGAACCATAATCTAGTCGTTGGTTCCCGTTGGTCAGAGACATCTCACGGGTCTCGTCGCATAAAGGCGAGTATCTTGCCGTAATGGGCAACAGAGCTTTTATGTCTCCACATTTGGGATTGAGTACCCTTCAGATTACGACAAGTGCTATACCTTCAAAGCACACAAAGGTGTGGGTTTTGTTGCACTTCGTAATAACCTAAGCGAAATTGCTCCTTATAGCAAAGCTTCCATCATGTCATTCTCGTCATCTTCACATTCTAGCGTGATGGCGGATCTGGTCCTAGTCGTTAGCGGTCGTGGCATAAAACCGCGATCTGCAACATAAACGTGTGAACAGACTAGATTATCTTCCCATATTCAGACTCGAAAGCTTTTGTTGCACATCTATGACAAGTCCTTTACCGCATCATCCTCGTCCAGACCCTTCTGGCGTGGTAATCTAGTCCTGGCTAGTCGTTGGTGCCCACTGTTCTTGAGATTTTTGTTGCATTTCTCTTAAACGTCACCGTGTACGTAGGAATGGCTTGAAGCGCTATACTGTGAGCAGCACAGGAATTTTTTGTTGCATTTCGGAAGTCGCTTAGATATGGCGAAGCGTGTGATGAGATTTGGTTTTGACGTGGTAGCCGATATTTGATAGTTTGGGTACGGGTATAAGCGGCTAAATGCTTACATCACCCTCCCTTGGGCTCGCAACGACATACGCTCCCACCCCTCCTGGAGTCTCGACAGGATTTTGTTCGTGGTACCTTGTAACCTATTGGTATAAAATACAAGATTATTGAAGATGGGAATTTGTGCGCATTGCTCGACAGCGATAGGGCAATTGCGCCCGCAGGATTCGCCGACGGTGTTACGATTGCCCAGAACTGAATCGAAGATCTCCGTAACATTGCCCAGATACCGTCATGCCACCATCTTCAATTGTTGGATCTGCGCCAAGTTCTCGCAGTGGTTGGGCGTTATGAACGATAAAATTTTCGAAGATTGGCGCAGGCAAGCTCTGCAAGTAGAGTATTCTGCAATCATGGGCATCGCCATTGAAGGTTCATCAGGCATCCTTTTACCTTTCGTCTTCACAATTTGTCCTTCTGGCTATCATCAGCAGGGCTGCGACATTGAGCTAAATTTTTTCTCTGCGCAAGGTAAGCTTTTGTAATCCGGTACCCCTTTCTCTCGACAGGTACATTGAATCATTAACATCAACATAACTAGTACATGAAAATATGGTCTCACGCCGTTCCAGAAGTTCCAGCGCCGACCTTGGTCTCATCAGAGAATGGTTCGATAAATGCACTAAACACCATAAAAGGTGTAAAGAAAACATGCACTCCTGGTTTCCAACTCGTTTGCTGTCCCTCGGGCCAAAGGGACGTTACATTAGACTTATAATCACGAAAGACAATCCCCCCAATGGCCCATATATGACGTTAAGTCATCGCTGGACCGAGGAACGGTATACAAAGCTGCAGTCGTCTACAGCAATGCAGTTACAACAGGCTATCGACGTCGTTCGTCTTCCTAAGACTTTCCAAGATGCCGTCCGCGTTTGCCGCCATCTTAATATCCACTACCTTTGGATCGATTCACTTTGCATCAAGCAGGATGAAAATGACCTTTCAGATTGGGTAGAGGAATCTCAGCGGATGGGTCAGGTATATTCGTCCGCCTGTTTAAATGTCTCAGCAACCCGTTCCTTCGACGGCTCGGGTCGTCTGCTAGGGGGAAGCTCGTGGGCTTCTAAGGTTCCTACCCAAATCGAAGTAGGTACGGATGATTCGTCGCAGAAATATTATGTGATCGATGGTGATCTCTGGGATGATGAAATCGAAAGTGCTCCCCTCCTCCGCCGGGCTTGGGTTTACCAAGAACGATATTTGGCCCATAGGATTATCCACTTTGGTGAAAGTCAACTAGGGTGGGAGTGTCTTGAGTCTCGCATGCTAGAGATGTTTCCAAAAGGATTGCCGCCCTCATTAGGTATATCAGATGCCAAATTATCCGGGTACACACCAGTTACGACAACGTCTCCATCTAGCTCCACCTCGTTTCCTGACACGCAGTTCGCCGAGGAATGGCAGCGCCTAATGTGCCAGTACTCCAAATGCGAACTCACCTACCCCAGCGACAAGCTTATAGCCCTGGATGGTATCGCCAAAATCAAGATGATGGACAGGCAAGATGATACCTACGTCGCTGGAATGTGGAAAAGTACTGCATTGTACGATCTGCCATGGTGGAGGTGGGACGATGACCGTACGCAGTTTCCAATTCACACAACATCTTTCCGTGCTCCGAGTTGGTCATGGGCTTCTGTAGACGGGGATATACACTTTCCTCTCCGCTTTGGCGTCTTTTCAAAAGTCCAAGAGTCCTATGCTGATGTGAAGACGTTGGTTGGCCACACTACGGACCAAAACGGAAACACCGCTGTCAGCGGCGAAATTCAAATAGAAGGTATTTGTCTTCCATTGAGAGTCCAGTGGCAGGAAAACGAGGAACCAAAAAGTTTCACTATACCAGGGTTTAGGTTCTCCACCCACAAATGGACGTTGAAATCGTCTATATATCTAGAAGCCCCTGCAGAAGTTGTTGGTTCATTTTCCGATTCAGGGAAGCTATTACTTCTACCACTCTTCGTAACCCGTCACACCCTATTCGGCATCGTCCTAGCAACTACGCATGGGATTAGCGCTCATCAGCGGATCGGGGCCATCGAAATCGCAATTATGGGTCTAACAATTCCCACCCCGGTTCATCGGAAAGATAAACGTCTCTTCATTGAAACCAAGCCCCAAGCTTCCACAGCGTTCCGGGAGGATGCCCAAGATACTGAAGCTCAGATATGGAGTAGGGCAGCATTGAAGTTCATACACTATCTTCGCGAACAGAGGCCCCATTCTCGTCTTATTACTATCTTGTAAATAAGCGTGGATACTATTTTTGTCTACATTAAACATTTAAGACATTTATGGGATCGAAGCAGGCAGAATGAGAGCTAGTCAATGTCTCTTATTAAAAGCGTTAGCGCTATTTCGGAACGTCATAAGTGTGTATACTTGAATATATCAAGAAGGTCAATCAATAATCGACTCTAGACAACTATGTTCGTGGGCTAAGTCCGCCTCCAGGGAGTTGAAATAATTAAGTGGTGAAATTTTTTCCACGAAATGCTTCGACATAAGCCTTGGGCTAAAGTCCAAGGTATCCTTGGCTAGCGGAAAATATCCAGCGACTACAGGGTTGTGTTGCGCTTCCAACATGGAAAAGCGCTAAGCACCCTGACTTGGAATTTGTCGGAGGAAATGGCCTAACGCGGCAAATGAGCGGGTTATCCCATTATCCCTCTTGTTTCAGCACAGTTTTGAGGTTATTCCCACTGTCGATCTTGTGCGGCCCACTGTCGATCGCTCCCCTTAAATGTGGCTCTTTGCCCACTTCTAAATAGGCAATCAAGATGACATTCCAACAGCCTCATATTACTCGTGACAGAATTCCTGGAGTCTTTAACAGCCAGGGTCGAGGGGGCTGAGGGAGAGAGCGAGAGAAAGAGAAAGAGAGAGAGTAGCTAGTCTTTGATAGTGGGGACAGGTGGAAGTGTTGGGGGTAATAAAATCGAAGCGTATTGGGCAATATTAGAGGCCGGAAGTATATCTAAATTATTGATTTCGAAATAAGTATTGTGAGAGGGTGAGCCTCTTAGTGGCTATGTCGAGGCCATAGCGGTACCGATTCAATACCGATTCGGTAGTGGGGCACTATTGAGCCGAACTCGGCAAACAGATTTCCTTCATGTCAGGATTGGCGTGTGATAATCGTTTGTTGATCGAATTTCGCTGACGCCTAGTTGAAAAAATCCTATGAATTACATGCGAATTGACCTATACTTATAACGACTATACTTCCTAGTGAAGACCCGAGTGAGAGACCCATAGAGCCATAACAGCCACCGTACCGAGAGTCAGTGGACTTACCGTATCGTGGTAAGAAGGTCCTATGTATTAAGGCAGGCAGACTGGGACGATAAATGTCCGGGAATGAGTGTACAATGGGAACAGATTCACGATCCCTGGCTGGGAAAAGGGGCTTTCTGGCTCCTCGTTAAGAGTTAACGATTTCTGGTGAACAGACCTGAGCAGACTTACGCCGAAGCTAAGCCAGGTCTAAGCCGCCCCGACCAAAGGCGGTGCGGGTCACGTGGATCAGGGTGTTGGGAGGTGTCAGGATTCCGGTCAGGAAACAGGTAACCTAATTACTATTCATGACGAGAATAGATACTTCGATAGATATCAGAATGTGGAGGCACAGTGGAGCTGCCATCTGCAGCAAAGTTGTTGACTTCTTATTTGAGGTAGTGTAGGATGAGGTATGACGATTTGATCCATTGAAAAGTTTGGGCCCGGAATTCTCAGTATGTATGACGGAGACTATAAGATGAGTCCGAGGAGAAGAGTGGAGAAGCGATGTGCAACGAACAAGTCGTCTTCCTATTCGAGACAAAGTCGGGAGACTATGACGAGGAAGTATGGGAAGAAATCGAAGTTTGCGAGATGGGAACATGATTCGCGAGCAATGAGACTGAAGATTGCGGACAAGTTGCCGACAGGTTGCGATGTGCAACAAAATTGGTGCTTCGGGAGCTAAGATGGTAGTGGGGTGGGACGGCGAAGGCGATGACGGGATTCTCTCTCGGTACAATAGAGGAGACTAGACCAATATAGACGGCCATTGGTAATTATAAGGCTTATTTATAGCTGGTAGGCTTTTCTAGTCTTGGAGAAACAGGATACGAATTCTGATAGAGAAGTAGTAGTTGGGAACGAATTTGGTTCCGAGATGATTACGCCGCAGAAATGCAACCTCCTTTGAATTAGATAGAACATTATCAATGTAGGGCATTTCGAGTAATTTGAAAAGAAGACTGGTCTGTAGAGGATAAAATAATTGCTTTGTATGTGAACCGATTTCTCAGTTGTCCAGTGATCGTTTTTCTACTAAATGGCGTCAAGTCTGCGTCAATAGTAGAGTTACTCGTAGTAAAATAACCCCAACATGTTTCTAACAAAGAAAACAGGGGGAAAGGAAACTGCAAGACAGTTTCATTCATTTGCAATCACCACCGGAGACAAGTATAGGAGAATGAGATAGTCCACAGGCGGAATAATCGTCGGGGGTATCTTCAACGCTAGTGATTTTCCCAACCTCTCTTTTTATTTTCTCAATCAATTGATCCCTGCAAATAATAATTGAATTTAGAGATCCTAAAACAAAATATAAAATTACAATATAAATAGAAGTTGCAATTAATCGGATGAAGAGGACTTCCTTCATATTTCTTGAAATGAGACATAGTTCCCCAATTCTAAAGGGTCCTAACTTTGGGGCACATTTACGTATAATTACCGAACCTGTTTAAATCTTGGATTTGGTATTTTGTACAAATTTCTCCGCTATGTTGTGGCTCCGAGGTCGGTTACGGAGATGTCAGTCCGAAGTACCTAAGTACTTCTGATAAGTAACAACGATTCTCAAATTTCCGCTTCTGGATGATTGTGCCATTTAGAGCTAACTTGTTATTAGTGGTGGTTTCTGTTCCCACAGATTTCAAAATGGATGCAACAAAAGCACATTCTCTCATCTAGCGTGGCTGCATAGTAGGACTATTTTTGCTGTTCCAATGATCAGGAATAGATAGCAGCGTATCTTAAACATGGCAGTAAGTACGAAGCAAGCTTTTCGCGGTGGCTGTGACAGTTGCCAGAGACTAACATTGCGCCAACTATGTAGGTGAAAGAGGTGAAGAAGTGATGACAGGGATATGTCACCAACAACACAACAAAGTCTCTTTCTGCGAGTGAATACGATCCAACCTAAATTTCGGAGCCTATAGATTCTTGCCATCTCGTCTACCAATCAGAGCCCAATGCATTGCTTGCATTAGTCAGATTGAAAAGCCACTCCCATGTTGACGCACACCTGCACCTCCACGAACCATCCTTTTACGCCATTCCAGTGAAATCTCATCTGTTCTCGAGAAATATATACATACATATATCCAAGACTGGCGAGCCAAACTGATATTCTTGGATCTGACTTCAGAGTCGCTTCGTCACAGACTTCCCAGCCAACATTCTGCTCGCAGCCTCGTCCGAATCGTGAGGCCTCTGAGGCTTCCAAGGCTGGCCATGTTTGATAGATACCTATCTTGTCTATTAGGTCAAGATATCATCAAAAGAGATTTGTATACAAACTATAAATTCCTTAGTTGAGATACCGTTCCCGTATATAATGTCCAACTAGCACCATACTCTCGCTACCCCAAACCCACCATCATCCGATCGCACTCGAGGGAACGCGGCAATTCTTCACAGAACACAATCTTGCTTGGGGAAGCACATCAACGCTTTGCACTTGACAATGTCGTACACGACTGGTGGCCAGGATGGCCCCAACTGGATGAACCGACTCCCAAGAATTTCATCCACCTCTCGGTCACAGGCGAAGTCAGTCACATTAGAAACCGATGGAGAAAGGCTGGAATTGCCCCCGAGAACTCTTCCTCCGATAGAAATGCCTGGACAGTTCCTGCGCCGCCAGAAATAAGAAGACAATCCGAATCCGGGCAAGCACAATCAAAAGGACCTGCTCCATTCCCTAAATATCAACATCACGCCGGACGATGCATTCATGGCGCCTCCAAATGCCTCTAAGGACTCTTGGCAACCTGGCGAGGTCATCAACTCGCCGGATGGTGCTTTCGAAGATTCGACAGGACAACGGGTTAGGACAGCATCTCTTGCAGACAGTGGCCATGTGTCAGCGAATGCCTTTCTCAGTGGTATCCCCTGTGAACTCACTGATCAAATACTTCATATTCTTACTCAGGACGCCAGTCTTTCATCAAGTTATGCTGGCATGCTTGGAAGTATAACCTCGACATTATTTCGGAATATCTTCAAGGATCACATTCAATTATATTCCAATAACCTCTACAAAGTATCTCAGGACAAGGTAGAGAGACGCATCAGTAAGGTAATACTCCGCAATGCACAACGTTTTGCATCCGAGATAGTCGAGCTCCATGATGAAAAGACCACGCTTCAGCCAAAACCAGGGGCCCAGGACGAACAAGAAAGAATCGTCATGATCGATAAGATATTGTCGAAGCTGCCGACAGACGAGGACGATGTTAAAATCACATACGACAGGCTCGAAGAATTTCTTATCGGCGGTGAGCCGTTCCGCAAACTACAAGAAAGGTTCCGTAATTCTCGTGATCTTCTGGCACCAGGTGCACAGCGTGAAGCCAACCCACCTCCTACCGGTCATGAGCAAAAAGAAGACGTCAGATCGATCAAGGAAACAGCGGATCCAGATCAGCCAGTGGAAATGCCAACTCTGTCGCCTCATAGGCCGGACATTCCATTATCTGGGCCCCAAGAATCTCAAGATCTTGAACTTCAGGACGTAGATATTACTGGACTCCATTCGAATGAAACTCCATTCCCCGAAAAAGTCGCCTTTTCTAGCGACATATTGGAGATGGACCTCGAATCCCAAGAAGCGATTGGTAAATCCTCAGGAAGCTTACCCGCGGTGTCTCAGTCCCTTCGACGGCTGAGACGGGTCCTCAGACAACTGCACTCGATCAAGTCAGAAGCGCCCATTGGAGACGGTATGGTGCGGTTGCGGTGGCAAAGCGTAAGTCTAGCCTGCCAAATCTGACATTGAAACTTCTCATAGCAATTGCAGACTTCTGGTCGACATTTTTACTTTGATGTCAATCAAGACAGCGAGTTGATAGACGCCGAAACTAACCTCGAGCTTCCAAAAATTTGCAAGAACGCATCATCGAGTTCCTCGATCAGCAACAGGGATAAGCAAGATCATTCATCTTGTAGTACTCAAGCTACTTCCATCGTATCAGGCTCACCAGAGGGCCCAAGAATCTCAGATAGCCGCCAAAGCTGTCCTAGGAGGCCGTTGAGACCTCAAAGCGGTCCGGCTTTCGAGAGCGGGTGGGTTATACTTTGCATTCCCAGGGGCTCTTCGTTAAGAATTCATCACGAAGCACTCAACAGCAGAATACCAGACAGAGCTCTGTTCAAAATACTCAGAAAAGCCTACGAAAAGAGACGACCTCGGTGGAAGCGCATCATCGGACTCAGGGAGGTAGCAAAGATAGAAATCAGACACGTAAGTCACAAACTTCACAGCCTTTCTACCTGCAATTCCTAATGTAACTCAGTTCCACCTACACGAAGCTAATCGTGCGATCTCTTGGCCTTGGGAATGGCCACCTGAGTCGGCTCAAAGCAGAATAAGATGGAGTTGTGTCGTCCCCGCAGATCCGAAACCCGATCGGCCAGAAGTACCACTGGAATGGCTGAAAGAGCTGTGGGATGGTGATTCTGTGCAAGAAGAGGAGGCATCTCAGTCGATAACATTGCGCATGAAGTCTTACTACCATTCGCTCTTTCGACCTAATCCAGCGCCGGGGCCTCAGATGACTATCGTCCGCGACTTTTTAGCTTTCGACCGCATACCGAAGCGCGTTGGTTCTGAACTGACGCTTTCTGATCATCACCCCGAATTTTTGAAAGGCTGGGGCGTGGAAGTCGTGGAAGATTTCCGTGTTTCTTGGGAGATTTCTGTAGCGATTGCTCTTGTTTGTCTTGCTTTCATTGGGCTTGCTGTGGGGTTGGCGCGCAAAAATCATAATCTAGCGTATTTGGCGGTAGCGGGGCTACCGCTGCCTTTAATTGGGTTGTTTTTGACACTTTACATTACAGCTGGTAAGGATAATAAGGCTTGAATAGATAGATATATGATGTATTAGAGTTACACAAAATAGGAATACTTACTCACATCGCGCAGAGCTTACATTTCGACTGGAAATCATGGAGACATTTCAAATAGACTAGGATGACGTACACGCAATATAAGAGAGGTCTTGAGCTTTATTCAATAAACCGCAACGATTCAGGAAGTTGAGCCTGGTGCAGACCTGAAGGGGTAGTTTTCGAGGCTAGTGAACTTCCCAGCCTCTTCATTTTCCTAGCAGTCTTAGGCTACTTGATCCCTGTAAACAAAAACATCTAGTTTTGAAATTCTGAAACGAGAGGTGAAATTGCAATACGAATTGAAATCACAACTAGTCAGAAGAACAGGACTTCCTTGATACTTCTTGAAATGAGGTCGAAAGCACGGGCCGGGAAGAGGAACGGGATGGCGGCCCGATGCGCAGACTTTTTCGCCGGTGGATACAGAGAGAGATGCCAAACAATGTGAGAGAACAGCAAACGTACTGCTTGTGCTACCGACTTGAGGCTCAAGACTCGAGGCTCTTCTTTATATCCTTGAGTACTCGGTGAAGTTTTTCCTGGGCGTTGGAACTTTGTCTCGGGCTGATGCTGTCACCGCGCGCATGCGCACTAAAGAGGTTTAGCGCACGCCTCGAAATTGGGCCAACCAACCACCGGCATTTTCCCCCTCCCTTCTTCCCCAACCCCTCCATTTTGGTTGTAAGACTCGTGGCCGGCGATAAAACAGCTCATTGATCCGCTCCTTCCCAGAGTGAGAGATGCAAGTCAGAGGCAGAAGAAGCATACGCAGGTAAGAGAGAAAAAGCCACAAGTCGCATCTCATCCCGCCGTCCAGCCATTGGCATTTCCAACTTTTTCTCTCTCTCTACTTCTTGTGTACATTTCACCCACCCTCTTTCTTCATTCCCTCTCCCTCTCCACCACTCCGGCTGTACTTCCATCTCCATCTCTTGCACATACACCTCATCGACGTCATCGGCCTGGCCAATCAATCACCCTTCCAACGCCCGTTGCAACCGTCCTCCCGTGCTTGAGCCGCGTCCAGGTTGTCAAGCAAGAGTGAACACCGGGTTCGAGGCCGTGCGAAACCAGGAAAGATCCCTGCCATACCAGCAACAACCCATCACCGAGAACAGGGCCATCCCGACTCCAACCACCCAGCCTCCGCAATATAAGGCTCGAGTCCTTCCATCGCACCTCGCACATTGTTGTGTTTCCTTGAAATCTATCATCCAGCTAGTATCGCATTGCGATAATTGCCTGCCAGTGCTCCAACCATCTCGCGACAATCACCCGATCCCCCGCGCATATAACCGGCGCATCTTACCAACACTCTTCCTCGTCGCAACAGCTGCCAAAGCACAACCGCAAACATGCTTTTCGGAATCTTTTTCGCCTTTTGGCGATTCATGGAAATCATCACCTTGGTATGCCTCTCTCCCCAAACCCCCAACCTCCCCAAAACCATCAACTAATAGCAAAATCACAGATTCCAACCCTCGGCATGCTGGCCTACTTCGTCCACATCTACGCCGGTAACAATGCGCTCACGCCCAACTACATTCTCGTCCTCTTCATCGTGTCCGTGCTCGCAGCCGTCTGGGCAATCGCTACACTCTTCACGTACCACCGCGCCAAATCCAACGCTCTATTCGTCTCCTTCATCGATCTCTGCTTCGTCGGCGCACTCATTGCAGGAGTCTACGAACTACGCGGTATCACCGCGTACAACTGCAGCTCAGTCTCCAGCAACAATGCTCCCTTTTTCTCAATCTCAATCGGGAGTTCGACGGGCAGCTTGAGCGGCTTCAGCGTACAAATCGACAAAACCTGCGCAATGCTCAAAGCATGCTTCGCGTTCGGTATCATGAACTGTATCTTCTTTTTCATCACGAGTTTGTTGGCTTGTATGGTTGGACGCGGCAGGGAGAGGAGGGAGAAGGATGTTTATGTGCGCGAGACTCATGTTTCGAGACATGGACATAGACGCTCGGGTAGTCATCGCAGTCACAGGAGTTCGCATTCTGGGAGTGGGAGGAGACATGCTTATGTTTAGAGGGAGCGGGATATGTACGAGATAGGGACTTGGAGGATATATGGGAGGCTGGGTTGGGTTGATATGTGGAGGGGAAGGAGTTTACGGCCGACTTTTACGTACGATATGCTACGATACCTGGGTTGGAAAGGATATGCTGCTAGATAGAAGATTTATGGATATGTTTATAGTAATGAAATTCAACGAATGCATAACACATCGATTTTATCTTCCCTAGTATCTATCATTTCGCTCAATCGCTCGTCGCCTTGTTTATTGGTTCCCCATCATATCATACCTCGGAGAAACCTCCCTCTTCTCCACAAACCTCACCTCATACGGTATAAGGTTCGAAGGAGAATGAATGACCAGGAGCCGCCAAATTTCCAATCTGCAAAAATGAAAGTTTTGAAAGAAGGGGTGGTGGTACTATTTATTACCTCCTTCATGAGATTTTCGTCAGGTATGGGAAGATAGGGGGGTGGCTGGATTCGAGAAGCTAGAGACGGACCGATGGTTATGATATCAGGGATTTAGCTTCCCTCTTCATAAATAGAAAAGAGAAGAGGGACGGGGGAATCGAATCCCTCTGTTCTGGCCGTGGCCTGCTAGAGACGGAGTATTGGTTTTGGCGGATTGGATTGGAGGTAGGGACGGATGGGGAGAGGAGAAATATCTGGTGTAAGGAGTCTGGAACCTGGAATGTGGGATGGAGGGAGGTGAGGTTGTGTAGGGTAGGGGGGTGGGTGGTTGTGAGTGGTTGTGGGTCTGGGTCTGGGAATTGAGATATAATGTAAGTACTTCGAGATTCCATCGGCCACTTTTCGAGAGGGGGGTCATTATCTCCCCTTTGCCTGAGGATGGTGTTGGTATATTCTGGCGAAGATAGCTCTGGGTCTAGGGAGGCGGTTGTTGGAATTGAAAGTATGGAGCTGGGGTTGGCTACAGGGGACTTCCTTAGTTTCCCGGGGGAGAAGCGCAGTATTTGCGCCCTGGAGAGCATTTTTCTTCTTTGTTGGTTGCTGAGCAGAGGACTGTGAGGAGGAGGGTGGAGATGGTCTTCATGGCGCGGTGGAGGCTAGCTTTTGGGACTGGATTTCGAATTGAGGACCGAAAGTCTGGTTAGGAGAAGGTCTTCATTATGAGGAATCTCAAAGCTGAGATCATTTATAGTGTTTAGATCATTTTAGTTGTGTGAAGGCAGAATACTCGGATACATTCCTTGATTGATAGAGCTCCATATATCAGGGAACAGGTTGTAAATGACTTCCGGAATAGCAACTTACGGGCATGAGAGACTTCAGCATTGAACTAAATCTGAGAAGCTGCTGCATTATTTCACGGGGTTTTCGCTTTTTTACTTGAGAAGTGAAATTGGGGGGCGACGATGCCGCGTCGTTGAAGAATCGAAATAAGCAGGACGGATTGCCGGAGAACGAAGAATCCCTACATGAACTGAAACTGTACTGATTTTGTTTAGAGTAGACACGCATTACAAACAAAATCCGAGAATAAGTTGACGAGGGCTAGATTCCAAAAAAGAGTTAGTAGAAATACAATTTGCAAAGTTCTTGGGACCGCAGCCGAGAAAAGAAGTCCACCTGGTTCCCAGGGAGGCGGGAGGTGAGTCAAACTTCATGCTAAGATGAATTAAAATTCCTTCACAGTGAAGGCCTGATAGAGATCAATTTCACTAGAGAAATCAGAAAGGAGAAGTACCAGAGCTACGGAGCAATAAACAATGGGGTCAAATTTTTAGCGAACGGCCCCTGAAATTCAGGAGCGTGCTCGCTAACACTTTAGCGGGTTCCCCTGAAAAGGCAGGTGGGGTGAGCATCTTCCCCTCGAAACCTCATATTCGACGAAAAGGAAAGAACAACCAGAGAGCTCAGAATATCTGCAGAGCGATGAGTTTCAATTTTAAGAATCTTTTATGGCTCTATGAGGGAATGATCTAAATTTCTCACTGACTTGCACAATGAGGCTGCACCCTCTGCTGTGGTGGCGGAGCAGCAGCAAGGCTAGGGAAGTGGCTTGCCACGCACCTTCAAAAGGGTTGCCTGCCCACCTGCCGGCAGAAGTCTTTATCATGCAAAGAACAGAAATACTTGACGCTATACAACTCTGTCACTCGAAGCTCAAGTCAGTAGCCCACAAAGCAAACGACCTGTGGTCCAACAAGAAAACCGGTCAACGTGACCAAATCACAGAGTGCCACGAAGTGGCTTTCTCGCAGCCTCGCCTGGTCGACACAAATCCCCTTCATCCAACACAATGGAGTCCTCAGAGGCTGTTGTCACCGCAGTCCCTCACGAGCAAGTCAAGTCCACTTACGGATACGAACGAATTCATTCCACATCAGAAATCCGAATACTGGAGCTACACCCACCAGATCCCCATGATCCCAGCGGTGCTCTAAACGGCAACCTCGTAACTGCAAAGCTAGCAGACAAGCCCTACTACGAAGCAATCTCCTATGTTTGGGGCACGCCGAACTTCTCTGAAACACTGCACCTTCCCACCGGTGTTCTCGGTATCACCCCGAATTTGGCTGCTGCGCTTCGCCGATTCAGATACCCTGATAGAACGCGGCTCCTTTGGACTGATGCTGTGTGCATTGATCAGCAGAATGGTGGTGATGAGAAGGGACACCAAGTTCAGCTGATGGGTATAGTGTTTAAGAATGCTGGTCATGTGCTGGCATGGCTTGGAGAGGGAGACGAAGAAACGGCTACTGCCATAGCTTTCCTGGAGAATCTTGCAAACGAGTGTTGGAGGTATGGGGTGTCACCGGAGCGCCCGTATGAGAGCTTCCTCCGATACAAAAGAGGAGGCGCTGGCATCCGCGTGGCCTTGAAAGCTCTTCAATCCCGAATTTTGACCATCCAGGCTTCACTTAACAGGTTCTTCGGACAAGAATGGTTTCATCGACTTTGGGTTGTGCAAGAAGTTGCGTTGGGGACGCAGGTCACCCTCCACAATGGCTTGGGTATCCTTAATCACGAAATGCTTGAGAGAGCCCTTGCTTCTTTGATATCTTTGGTGGGACTTCCTAATACAATTTTTCTGGATGACCTTATTATGGAAGCCATCAAAATTATCGTTATTAGATGGTCCCAACAACATGATTTTAACACGAGTAAACCTCTCTTATTTGAATTCATTAATACGACTCGGTCAAAACAATACTCCAATGAGTTAGACTCCATTTATGCGCTTCTAGGACTGTCGAGATCGAATGAGGACATAAGTTTGGAAGCCAACTATGACATGAGCTTGAACGAGCTTTTGACAAATTTTGCACACTTGTATCTATCTAAAGGCGATTTATGGATTCTGCAGTATGCAGGAACGCAGCTCGAGGAGTCAGAATTCGCGGGAAAGGATATATCCTCTCTTCCTTCATGGGTCTGCAATTTCGGAGTTCATGAGCATTGGCTTATCAGCAGAAATACAATCAGACCCAGTGGCCAAAGGACAGTCTCTACAATTCTGAAGTCCGAAATAATGCCCTCAATTGGGATTCGAGGAACGCTGATCGACACTGCGGTAATTGTGGCTACAACACCGGATCATTTCTTCTCATCGCAGGACGTGGATGACGGATGCTCTCGCATACTGGAGCATTTAGTGAAATTGAGGGATCTATGGTCTCAGAGCAGGAAACATGGTCCAGAATCTTCGCACTGCACGAAGGAGAGTCAAGAATCGGCATTCGCACAAACTTTGATGGTTGGTAGGATTCTGCGAGGTCTTAACCAGAAGATCTATCCAGAGACCGCTTCAGATCTCCTATGCGATTGGAGAGACTTTGAAGCATTTGCGTCTGGAACGGACGTTGCGGTGGATCGAATTCAAGCAGAAGAGTACCTCTATAGCTTAAGGCTAATTTTCGTGGGAAGAGCATTCTTTATCACTGAATCAGGTTATATCGGCAACGGACCAGGTAATATCAAAGCGGGTGATTCTTTAGTAGCCTTCGACGGGATCCACGGAATGCCAGTTGTTCTTCGGAGGGTAGAAGGAGACGCTGCCCATAAACCTGGATCAGAAATCGAAGACCACCTCGACGACATAACCTATGCCGATATCAAAGAGAAGTGGAAGTTGATTGGGGTTTGTTATCTTCATGGCTTCATGAACGGCGAAGAAGAGCAACCAGAGTTCAAAGACCGCAGGCAAATTTTTTTCATTGAGTGAAACTTCGGCGTGGTAATTGCGCAATTTCACAAAGAGCAAAAAGCGGGGGCTCACAAAATGGAGGCATAAAACAAGAGATGCGGAAGATAAGTGTTTGTAAATATTCTAAACTTTTCAGGGGGTATCATACCGAATCCAGCCTTAGCTGCCATTTATCCCTTTCTACTCCTCCAGTGACATTAGCATCTGATGCTGATATCAAGTTCGATCATTATTCTCTCCAACTGTGTAGCCCCTGGCAACGCCGCTACGACCCTGCTCGATGGTTCCACTTTGCTCTGTGGTGTCAAAGTCGCTACCGAGTCCAGTCCATGTCCTCTGCGATCGGAGGAACTCAGCACCTGGACTCACAGCTCCATTGACAGTAGCTAGCTCTTGTTTAGGCCTCCTCGTCAACACTTTTGAGGCTGCACTTGCTTGGGTCGAATCTTGGGTACCTTTTGGCATAGATCCAGCATTGGATTGCCGCATAGGCCGAGAATGCGAAACATAACGACCCGTTCTGAGGTCAAATTCTGGGGGCGCGGATTCTTCTTCTGAGTCTTCGTCCCCTTCCCTCTGTTCTGGATTTTCTGTTTCCACGTCTGCCCTGTCGACTTCAATATGTCCATTGGAGGCAGTCGTTGTGGATCCCTGAACATTCTCAATAACGCCTTCAAAATCCCCCCTCCAATCTCCACTCCAGATCCTAGTCTCATCACTTTCCAGAGCCAAGCTGAGTTCGAACGGTGTCACTACGGGGGCATAAAAGTCACTGCTCTCCACCAGACTACTCTCCCAACACCCAACAACAACCCATCCACCTACCTCCCCAAAATTTGCCATTTTGGCTGCGTTCACTTTGCCCACTACAAACGTGTAGCTCTTTTTCCCACTTCCCTCGATCAATTTCTTCAGACCGTCGATGCTGTCCAGATAGTTCTTGACAGAGAGTGTGTTGATCAGAATGCCGATTATAGGGGTGGTGGTAAGCCGAGTCAGGAGGGCGTACCGTCTTCGTAGCTGCATGGAGGTATTGGCGCGGACGACCTTGGAGGATGATGGAGAGGAGGTAGGGTATATGAGGAGTTCATTTATGCGCGAGCTTAGTGTTAGGAGTAGCGCAGCGGGCGGGTCCCCTATATGCCATATCTTCCAGTCTTTCAAGTCGCCTTCTTCCCCCTCCCAAAGTATGTTTCGGTTCGGTATGCTCGCGGTTGGGTTATGAACCACCTCCGTCCCTCTAGTATTCCACCTCCTTTCCCTCAGCTTATCGACCAACTCCGGAACATGGGACTGACAAGTCAAATCCGCCATGACCACAACCTTATCCTCTTTCTCTTCCCCCAAGCTCTCCTCGAACGCCCTCACGACAGCATCCACATCTAGTGGCCTAGTCGTATAAACATATATAACCGGCAGCCTACTGGTAGGACTCAGACATGCTCGTCCGTAATGCACCACAACCTCAGCATCAACATGCTCAGCCGCTACCTCATCCACGCAACACGATCCATAACTAGTATCCGCAAGAACATAAAGCCTTATTCTGTTCTCCCTTGTGGTGCCATCTTGTAATAGACGCTTCTCAAGCTGAGCAAATACCCGCGGTGCATCAACTAGCATAGAATCTGGGAATTGCAAAGCAACGCGTCGCCATTTCCCCTCTACTATCTCGCGTGCTGTCCGTTCGATTTCGTATACATCAAGGATTTCGGCGTCGGAGAGTCGGGATTCTTTCGTGGGGAGGGATGGAAGGGTTGGCGCTTCAAAGAGGTGGGTTTCAGGTGTTGATAGAATGGGTGGCTGAGTCTGAGCTGTCATGATTGATCGTATGTAGACGTTTCGATGTTTTGAAATTTTGAAATGGAGGGGCAAGAATCTGGGGAATCATTCTTCCGCGCCGTGGAGGGGGAACTTCAAAAGGTGGGGTCCAAACACAACCATCTATCACGAACGATAATCTCTTTGCTTATTTTGGTATTTGTTGTTCTGCGTGTTTTTCGTTTGGAGGTAGTGATTAATGAACTAGTATACGGAAACCTGCAACTCTCCCAGCTTAGGCCAACGCGATGCTAGTGCAAAGCCTGATCTTACAGTAGTTTCTCAACTTCTGTACCTATCTGAATCTCGAGCCTCATGATAAATTCAGAAGAATGAAATCGAAAAGTCTTTTGGTAAGTTCCATCTGCCATGGAAGATAATGATAAGGAAGCCATCCAAGACGAGTTTACTGCAAATCTAGATCTAATCCATTAAGTCTCGCCTCCGATTCACTTCCACCCCTCTATCAACCCCGCGCCCCGCGCCTGTAATATACAAGGACACTTCTCCTTTTCTTTCCAATTAGATAGATGTCAGAACTGATTCAGGAAGAATAAATTGATCTCCCAGACATCCTGAGTCTCTAAGAATAGTAAATGATAGATGGGAAAGAGCGTAGCGAGATAGTCGAGGTACTGTTTGAGCTTCAATTTCAGCCGGACACGCTCCTGAGTTTAGATATTCTCCAAAGTGAGATCAAGAAAGGCAATCTTCACTGAGAAATCTGATACTCAATGTAAAACATCACATGGGCTTGTAACCCAAACCTCACGACATCTTCGCCACCGACTTCTTGGGCTATTATTTTCAAAGCTGAAGGCCTGTAACTTACAGCAAGTGCTCGCTAAAGTTACAGGGGATGACGTGCTGTCAAGGGCACAGCCATAGGGCTCAATCCTTGTGAAAAGACCTGCAAGTCTCAACGAATTAGGAGCCACCAAAAGTATGAAGTTTAAAAAATTATGATTCTTCGTCTCACTTATCAGCATTATTTATGACTTTTGAATGTAGGGTGTGCAATGCTATTCACAACGCACTATTGAATATTGATTGACGAGCATATTTCCCCGCACCTGGGCGACACTTTCCCCAAAAATGATGATCACAACCTTCCCCCACCGCCCCAACCGCGATCAGGGCCAGGAGATTCAGGCAAGGGGAATTCGATCACCGAGGCAAGATGGCCGCAGCAACTCAAAATTCTGTCTACTTACCACCGGAGCTGTGGGTCAAGATATTGAAGAATTTTGATGATGAGGAGGATCTCCCACAATTGTGGATCACATGCCGCCATGTCAATACCACTCTTCGAGACATCGTGGAGTCTATTTTCGTCAAGAGTTACCTATCCAAGACATCGATTCGGTGGTACTTAGGTATGTCGAGCGTACTACCTCATCCTTCAATATGTTCTGGTATTAATTTGAAAAAAGGATACACATACGCCAAAGACCCCGACTGAAGAGTATGAGAATATCAGCCTTGACAGTCGATTCAGATTCAAAACTCTTTCGAAAGACAAGGCCAATGCCGTGTTTGAAGGCGACACCATTGATGAGAAATATCAAGCAGAGATACGCAGCCGGCTGGAAGATCGCATCACGGCCCCAAACTCCATGATATTATAGATCCATACCATCGGGTCCAAGTTGAAAGCAAGATCAACGACACTCCAATTCCCCAGCCTACTCTCGATCCTCATAATTTGGAGCTACGCTTGAACTGGAGAGAGATGTGTACCCGGTTCTACGGCGAGGAACTGCTCTTTTACAATACCTTGGATAAGCTGATGGCTTCTTTGACAGAAAGGCTCGAGGCGCAAAAGGCAAGTGGGCAATTGGGTGACAACGAGATCGCTAGACAAGCTATGTATGGATTTAGTGGTGCTATGAGACAAACTAAGAAGATTGCCAGGCGGGCCAGGATAAGAGACAGCTGGAGGAAATCGGCGAGAAATGGGATTTTGAGGCTGGTTGGTATCTACGACGTGAGAAAAGTATTTTGGAGGATCTCGATGACGCCGCCTGCGCTGCTGAAATGGCGTATGAAGACGAGAGTGATGGCAGTGGCGACCCATGGGGGAGAGAGGCTTCAAATTCTGAAGGCTCCTCTGAGGATGCAAGCAACAAAGACTCTGGTGAGGATGAGAACCCTGAAGGCATGGAGTCCGACGAGGATGCCGAGGCCCTCAAATGGCGGGAGACGAAGGAGGAGACGGAGCAGAAGAACAATTCAATTCTTGGATAGCCACGGGAGTTGAATTTATTATATTTATTTTCACTCCGAAATTTGATTGGCGTTTGCTTGGCGGCGCGTCTCGACGCGACTCGCAAGCAACCCCTCCATTCTGGCCTTCGACCTGCAACACCAACGGATAGGAACATTATAGAGGCATCAGAAAATCAGAATTTGGACAATATCAACCCTTCGACTCTGAACATGGCTACAACGACTAAGCCCCCTGCTTATCTCCACCCAGAACTCTGGATCAAAGTCCTGCGCAATCTGAACGAAGAAAATGATCTCCCCGAGCTCTGGATGAACCACCGCCACGTCTGCACGACCTTCCGTGACGCCGTAGAATTCATTTTTATCGAAAAGCATCTGCCTAAAACAACGATCCAATGGCATCTAGGTTCTTTCTCTTCTCCCCAAGTCTGCATTGTATCGCAATTCTAACCTCCAAAAAAGGACGTACCTATTCCGAAGAACTCGGGAAAATCATCCTAGACTCCGAATTCGAATACGAATCTCTTTCAGAAGATAAGAAAACCGCGACGTTCAAAGCCTCCATTGCAGAAACATACGAGAATATAACGTTCAACGCAATCCAAGAGCGCATGAACGACATTGAGAACCCGCAATATACGATACAAATCCACCGCGATCTCAACGACTCCCCGATTCCCAATCTCAGCATCAAGGCTGAGGAGAACTCGCTACAACTAGATTGGAAGGGAATGTATACGTGTTTCTACGGCGAGGAGCTACGGTATCACAAGGGGCTTACGGTCTGGACCGAGAAAGCGAAGCAGGATCTCAAGGCGCAGACTGCACAGATGGATATGGTAGAGACGATGAGGCTGGCTATTGAGGCGTTTGCGGTCGCTTCAGAGGAAAGTCGCAAGGCGGCGAGGAGGGCGAGAATCGTGAAGCAGTTTAGGGATAAGGGAGAGGTGTGGGATGGAGAGCGGGTTTGGGATGAGGATGAGGAGAAGCAAATATTGGAGAAACTTAATGAGGCGCGGCAGATCGCGTCGATGGCGGAGGACAGTGATTTTGATGAAGAGGAAGAGGAAACAGATGAGAGCGAGGAGGACGAAGAAGAAGAAGAGGGCGATGAGGAAGAAGATGAGTGGGAAGATGCCAGCGACGATGGAGACGAAGACGAAGACGTAGAGGAAGAAGCAGAGGCCTAAGTGGGCATGGATCTAATGCGTTCATCTGCTTCTTTGGTTTAGTATGGTGTTCGGAGTTCATCAATCATTTCATACCCTTGGAATTCGAGGCTGTTTTTTCAAGCTCAGCATCCTCGTCAAGAGCGGTGGCTGTATGCTGTTTTCATTTACCTTCTAGATTTGCTGTCAAGACTCTCTGACTATCAAAATCTCCGTTCATTCAGCTTTAAATTGCCTTTCACACAACGTATTTGCTGCATTTCATTGAGGGAGAGAGCCGGATATGAATACCCTGCCATCAGATGTGTGCTGTCCTTTCATCTGCTGCTCAATAATTGTTGGATATTGCTGCCGAATCAAGACACGAGCTCTATATCAACAATGAGATTGCCGAACTTTAGATTTGGGCATGATTGCATTGCAGGAGCATGGGGAAAGTGCGATGGTCAAAGTTTTCACCTCACCTCGGGAAATGATGCCACCAATTTCTGCAAATTTCAAGGTATAAGAACGAGGCAAAATGAAGCAATGAGACGCGTTTCCGTCAGTACAACAAATTGGCTATTTAAGGACTGAAGATCTGCTCCGTTCATTTCGGGCCTTTTCCGAGGGTCCTGTGTCTAATGAAAGAAGAGTCGATGAGAAGCGGGCCGATGAGGTTAACTGCGAGGGCAAGGAAAATTCTCCAATCCCGATATTATCCAGCCGTACCTTCTGGTCGTACCTTCCGGTAATAATTGACTTTGTGTGTACAAACACGCGGTACCCATGTTTATTTTCGTTGGATATTATCAATTACGGGTATCGGTACAAACAATCAACCCACATTGGCTTCATATTAAACAAAATTTCAAAAAACCATGGCCAAATTTAGAATCGGATGTTGGAGTGGCATGATACAACACGTTTGCGAACGAAGAGATGGAATGATTTGCCACAATTAAATTTCTCTCTAATTAGTGAACTATATCAAAATCTAAGTTCTAGACTCTGGATGATTAATGCTAGCTCAAATTATATCCCCAGTCTCCAATTTAGATGGCCTTAGTTGGGTGAGTTTCCACAGCAACCTCCTTGCTATCGGACGAATTGACTTCTCGGTGGGCAACACTGGGTACAATCTTGTGATCATTGCCAAGTTCCTCCACAAGATAATGTCTCGACTTCTCCG
>Ga0247778_1000519_pt1 | contig 45207 bp, 46 predicted proteins | sample UWRJL049202B5_FD_179939 | JGI IMG/M metagenome (GOLD analysis project Ga0247778, IMG submission 179939) | Plant litter microbial communities from Arlington Agricultural Research Station in Wisconsin, United States - UWRJ-L049-202B-5 | ecosystem: Environmental > Terrestrial > Plant litter >...
AAAAATAATTTTGTTATTTTTAATATAAAAAAAATTATCGATTTTATATTTTTTTATTATAATAATAAATTAAATTTTTTTTTTTTAAATTAGAAAAAAAAAAATATTTTTAAATATTATTATATTCGAGGTATAATTTATATTATAAATAAAATAATAAAAAGAAAAACAAAATTTTATAATAAAAATTAAAAATATATATTTATTATATATATTTATTATATATTTATTTATTTTTTTTAATATATTAAATTAATTATTAAAAAATTTAAAATAATATAAAAATATTATAAAAATATATTTTTGTTATAAAATAAATAATATTTAATAAAATATATTAATTAGAAGAGGGTTTTGTGGTATAATCAAAGCCAGGAGCAAATCAGAGCTAGGAATTCTCGTATAACAACGCAAATCATCCAAAGCCTCTTAGGTTCTAGAAACAACGAATATATTAATATATTTCTATGTTATATTAATATTTAAAATATATAACTTTGTTAAGAATATATCAAAAACAATTTTAATATTATATATCTTTTTATTAAAAAAATATTTATAAATAATTTAACGAAAAATTGAATATATCAATAATATAAATATTTCTATATATCATTACACCTAGTTCCCTCGGGAGCTTGGGCAAAGCCTCAATTTCTCCGGTTATGCTTGGTATAGTCGATGTACCCAGTATTGATGATTCAAATGAACGTTTGAAGTCGTTAAACCATCCCAAAGATATATGTCCAAACAAGGCCACGCCCATGGTCGCATGCTCCAGAGGACCAGGAGGCTGACGAGAAGCGTTCATTAATGCAAACTCTTGAATTCTCAGGCAAGTGCATACTGCCCCTTTTTTGAATCTACTCCTCTTCATTAAAGGGCACGATTCAAAGAGATGGGAAGAGCGTTTCCATTGCATCCCATACGCAGTCAGCTTCTGTTGAGTCTGTCTGGAGCCTTGTCGAATGTACATTTGCTGAAGCGTTGATACCTCAATAGACAGGAAATCTTTTCCTCTCGGCATTGTTCTGAAGGTGGGACAAAGTTGACAATTCGAGTTTCGCAAACTAGGTCGGAAAACCTCCCCAAATTGTTCTCCGAGAAGAATCAATGCCCCGTTTTGTCTTGCAAAGGTAGGCCATTTCCCACACGTACTTTCAAGTTCTGTCTCTTTGATAAACATGGTTGGTCGTTTTTCAATGAGATCCATATACTCAAAACCTTGGATTCGTCTTTCCCATTCTAGCCTCAACTCGATTCCAGCATCGATTGTTTCGCGGGAATGGGCTTTCAAAAGTTCGAGCCTAGAGAAGAGTTCCGAGGCCATGTCTATGAATAACTTCTTGGTTGCCTCCCGCTTCTCCAAGTGATAATCCTCAATCATAATGACGTTAGCGTTTATATTCATAGCTTGCCGCACGGATGATGCATATGTTGGCTCTGCTGCCCGTAGCTCAACAAGTTTCTTGTTTAAGGTGAAGTCGCCCTTTTCTTGCTGATGTAAAATCATGTGAAGTATGATTCTTTCACCATCGGTTTGCCATGCACGTCTGGACTGCTCGTCCTGGAGGATCACATCCAATGCCTTGGCGTCATTCAGGAGATTTGAATAAAACAAAGGTCTCTCAGCTGTGAATTGTCCATTGTGACTCCCAATCTTGAAGTTCAACGACCCTGTTCCAAAGTATGAGAAACCCACAGAGCCTCCAGTTATGGCGATGACTTTCTCCAATGGTGTATTTGCGTTGGAGAAAGCAATCTTTCCAAATTTTGAATTACGTGTTGCTAGTTGCAGGAAAGCATTAGCGGATCATGGTTGCTGTGATAGGTGGGTTGATCTTCGTCACTCACCAAGATTGTTCGTGGCTTCCGGGCACCATCCAAGAAACGCCCTGGTAGAAAGCAAATCCTGCTCATTGAAGACATTCGTCAGCAACCGAAAAGGACAAAGTTCGGCGATGTCTTCGTATTCCAGCCTCCCAGGCATTTTTTCAACCAAATGCCATTGCACAGAACTGCCGATGCGTTCCACCGGTATGAAAGCTATTGTACGAGACTTCAATAAGTAGCCACCCTTGTATTTTGTCACCAGTGGTACTCCACCTAACGCAGCCATGATCTCAAGTGGAATCTCGAGGCCTTTTTCATTGTTGCTACGGCTGGGTATAGGAAACCCACTCGCGACGGACGCGCTTCCTACGACTGAGTTCCAGCAACTACCAGTTTGAGAAGGCTCAAGAAGAGATGTTTCGCAGGAAATCCGGAATGTACGCAAGGAAGGCTGGAACCAGGCCTTGTCTTCATTAAATGAGATATGGCTGTAATCTAACCCAACAGAAGACTCTCGGCAAGCGGCGACAAGCCAAGAAAGTTGTTGCGCAACAGCGACAATGAAGTCTGTACATCCCTTCACGTAAAGAGATTGTCCCGATATGTTCACAATGATGCCGCTTTCTGGGCGACAAAACGGTATGGCTACGCATGGGATTAGCTAGGTGGGGAATTCAAACATCCTTTGTACAACTTACATCCCGCGGAGTCTACTTGAGCGTAGTCTTTGACAGCGCCTTCAAGAATACCGAGAAGATCAAGAGGGTACCGGGGCCATGTGTGTTGCAAATAATCGCGTACTGTGGTTATATATGCCTTGCCCGCATGTCCGGTGATAGTAATAACTGACCCGAGATCTTGAGCCAGGCCTGAAGGGTAGTGCTCTTCGAGAAATTTCGGTATGTCCCAATTGAAACAAAACATCGCGGATTGACATTGTGGTTTCGAGACGGGGTCTTCGATCGTGCGCCGAAGACCGATTGATACACAGTCGCAGATTCTTTTCAACGTGTTACATGTCTCACGTTCTAGTAGCTCTTGGAGGTCTGTGATGAGTTGATAAAAGGCACCGTGAGATGTCAAGAAATCATGAACGAGCTGATCGTCTCCTGGGTTCGGATACTGTATGTCGTCCAAGTCACTCGTGCTACTAGAATTGGAGAAATTAAAGTCTGCAAAGGATGCTGGCTGCGAGGCGGCTGCCCGACTTGGAACACTTATTGGGTCGAAAGTGAAGGCATGTGGTAAATCAATTGAATCATCATGTATGATCTGATCGATCTGAAAGATGCTGTCCTCGGGATTCTCAACGGAATTCGTGTCTGTGAAGTCTTGCCAATCTGCAACTTTCTCTGGCCACAATTTCTCTGGCGGATTGAAAGCCTCTGCTTGCTTGATGATATTAGGATACGCTCTTTGATCTTTGAATTCAATGTCCTGTACAAAATGCGCAGAAATATCGCGTCGGAGGAATCTAACTCTCTTGGCAGCTTGTCTGCAAGTGTATGAAGGAGCTTCGTCTTTGAGCGGCTCAGAGTAATTTTTCATTAATGCCTGGAATTGCTGCTGGAATGTGACTCCCAGATTTCGAAATGGATGCGAGATTAACTCTGGATCAATATTCTCCATGAGGGTCTTTGTGAATCGCTTCACAATCGCTTTATTTTGCGCTGGATCCAATCTCGTCAAGGCCGTAGATGTCGATTGACTATCGTCAACATAATTTTTCATAGCCTTAAGATCTACGCCCTCTTCGATTGCAGCCATCCTTAACATCCCGGATTGTCTTTCTTGAGTTTCATAATGTCTCTGGGACTTTGACGACTGATCGGTATGTAGTGATGTCAATAGAGTAGATGAGGGATCGCCCGAGGTCTTGCTTTGGTGTGTGTTGGTCACAGTTAAGGCTGAGGACTCTACTTTCTGTGAAAGTACATGATCAGCGCGACGATCAGCGGTTGATGGTCCCATGTAGATAGCCTTGGAGTATCGTTGGTAGAGGGCAGGACCATTGTGTCTGCAAGACTGATCTCTCTCCTCAGGGATCAGAATCCACTTCTCCCACCCATTATCACGTCTCAAACGGTCGAAACCATCCTCTCCTTTAACAAACTCAATGAGCTCAGACTGGTGGCAAGCAAACTTTAAGATCTCGAATTCTTGAGTAAGTGCTTGAACACCCTTGAAACCAGCAATAAATGTAAGCAGTACGAAGCCTTGGCCATCCATATGCTTCCGTAGATGCATATCTTTGCAAAGATTGTCAATAGAGAAATAGAACTCCAACTGCATCGTGACCATTGCAAGCACGGGCATCTGAATGTTGGTAAAGCTCTGGGTTGCGACTGGGCGAGCGAGGACTTTTCCGCCAATATCAGATTCTTGCATCCAGTGGTTCGATTCTGGAAGAATCAGTTCCTTTGGAAGCTCTGTCCCTGCATCTGCCATCACGGTATTGCTTGTATTCACGAAACCCGTTCCTTGCGGGACTGTCGAAACATTTCGTTTTTGATTGGCTGAGGAAGGATACTTAAAATTGCCCCAATTGAACCCCAATCTTTCTGTCTCCTCGCGTAGTTTCCTCCTTTTGATTTCGTCCTTTGTGACAATATCTATAAGATCGCCAGGTATCGGCGTTGTGAGTTGAAAATTTTCGCTGAAGGATTGGAACTCGGATTTGACGGCTTCCCTTTTCAAGGACGATTTTTCGCTCTTGGAGGCCTCTTCTTTAAGTATCTTGTTCTTGCGGTGGCTTTCTGCGAACTTCTTGAACGCCGCTGCTACGTCCCTCTCGACAGTTGCGGTGTGGTTGGGATGATTCCGAGAAGATGAAGAGCTGCCATGGTTCGTTTTCTGGACTTGAGGCGGAGGTTCTTGCGGAACTCCTGATCTTGGAGACGTCGACAAACTCATAAGCTCCGGAGAAGAAGGTGGAGCTCTCGTGCCGGGACTTGCACTCTGCTCTCGAATTGGAGCTGCGTCTTGTAGTTTTGGAGGCCTTTCACCTCGCAGTGCAGCTAATCGTCCTGCGGCGCCCACTGGACCGTCCATGGTTGTCAAAGACTTCTAAGTTTGTTTCTCGCGACAGAACTTGCAAATACACAAAAAGTCACACTGCTCAATGTAGAAAATATAGAAGTAGAAATGAAAGCTGTACAGAAACAAAGACGGTGCAGAAATGGAAATGGTGAGATGCAAAGCCTGATATGCAGTCGTGGAAAGCACAACTCAGCCTCGCGGGTGCCTACCTACCTATCCAAGCCACCACCACATTCTGCAGGTGCAGGTGAGGTCGCACAAGATCACGCCTCCTTGAACTCTTCCCTTCTACAACAAAGAAGAAATGAAAATTGTATACTCTTCCATGGAAGAGTGCCTGGAGGTTGTAATGAGAATTCCAACCACGAAAATAGTATCAAACTCAATCTGACTGGATCCAGGAATGGGTCAGGTAAGCACACGTGACACTCCTTCCACTTTTAGCCAACACAGCCACTCTCTAACCTTATCCACTTCGTATCGCGCAGCACAGCACCCCGAAACAATGCTAGCGCGTCACAGCATTATTTTAGGCAACAGAATACTGCGCAAATAGATTGACTGGTACGGATCGAGTCAATGAAAGAAGAAAGGGTGGTGCGCTTGCTGGCAAATGAAGCGCTCGACGACACGGAGTAAGAGACCGACGTGTAAATGTAGAGCACGAAGTGAGGTAATTGAGGGGATATGTAGAGTAAGGACGTCGGGGTTCTCCAAATGCTGGAGAAGATAGTGCGGTGCTGAAGCTGCCGGTCTGGGAAAAGTGCTGGCAGACGAGGATCAAAGAAGCGTATCGTGTAAGGTTATGGCCTGTGCCCCACCATCAACACTACGTTTGCCAATTTGTCCAGGCCAGGCTCTACCTGAAGCTGCCGAACTACCGTATGCGGCTTCCGGCTTGAGATCGCTCGAGATATGCGAGGTGCGGGCAGGGCAGAGGAAGTTCGGTGGTTTTCGCCCGGTAGGAGAGCCGCATGCAAGCAAGGGGTGGTGTCTGACTCGACCAGCTAACGAGGGCCCAAGAGGGCCTCATTCATCGTTTCTACAGTAGTCGGACCCGGCCGCTGGCAGCAGGATCGAAGACCAGGCAGTTACGTTTCATGCAAGTCGAGTCGGCAAACAGCACTTTGCCCAGCAGGATATGTTACGCGACCCCACGATCTGGCCGCGCTGCACGTGCGCGGCGCCCGCCTTAACTGTATCTAAATATCGATGCAACGTCGATTTGGGATCGAGACGATTATAATCTATTATTATATCGCGATTTTATCGGGTACATAATATTATATCGCCATGGGAATATCGCAAGAAATATGCCGCTGTCCTAGGTACGGCTAGTCCGCAAAGTATAAATTGTTTCATTATATAACAGAAGCAGATATTGAAATATTCACCTATCTGCCTCTGCACCCTGCAGATTGTATAATTACTATTATTTTATAAAATAATTGATCTGTAAAATTGAGGACGTTATTTATATTAAATGTCTAGCTACTATTAATTAAAATTTTAGCTATAAAGTTTTTAATTTGGATGTGTGGTGATTTATTTAAAACATATAAAGGTTTCGCTTAAATAGCGGCGAGTTGTCGCCAGAACTCTTACCTCTGTACTCTTTATATATTTCAAGACTTCCCGTTATTCAGCGGGCGATACGAGTTGGCTGAAAGATTTTGAAGCACTCAATACCTGTCCATGTTTCATTCCTGTTGTCCCCCTTTTCCTCCATGAACCTGTCGTGGCTTAGATTGAGACTGCGGTTCTCTAATGGGAAATTGATGATCGTTGAGCTCGAGGCAGCCTCATCCTGACAATATGTGTCCCGGTCAGCTGGCTTCGGCGTTTTTGCTTCTTCGGATCTGACGGATCTGACCCGAGAACCAAAAGCAGGTATTGCTTCCTATTTGTTGGATGATCATGAATGCTACTGAGGCGTACTTACTCAGTCTCAGTCAAGTAAAATGGAGGAGCCCAAGCGACCCGAAAAGCCACCATAAGCAGCCAATACGCCACCAGACCTCGGTTTGGCCGCCCACATACCGAAACAAGAAACCGTCCTCGTGCTGCCGAATTAAAAACCGTGGAAACCACCCCGAAACCCCTCATTTGAGACAAGATGGCCCATGATACTGGTTCACGGCTCGGCGACGTCGCGTAAATTTAACAGTGCAGTAGTCCGAGCCTGGTCGGGGTTGAAGCCATGGGCTGAGAGATCGACGGCAATTTCCCATGGCATTCATGGTTACGAATAATCGATATCGGAAAACGAGGAGAACCAATGCCACATGAGGAGATGGTTTGGGAGAAGAAAGTCAAGAAGACCTTCGCTCAGCGCGCTATGACCTATTTGTTGCGAGAGACGATGGTGAATGACTGGGCTGACTCTTGTTTGGACCTCAAACTTTTCACAAAAGAAATATGTCTCCAGTGGAAACGCCACGCCACGCGACCTGTCCACGCCAATTTTAGACGCATCAGGCAGGCCACGCGGAGAAGCGGGACAAGTTCTCGAAACCAATTCTGGGGTTTTTCCATATGCCCCGGAACGCCACCGGGATTATAGTTCCGTGTTGAAGACACTCTAAAATGTGGAGGACAATGTTGAGCGTATATTTAAGGAAAAGTCTTCTATGACTGCATGGATGGACTGCAAGAGTCCTTCAACTTCACTTCTCTGCAACCTTAAAAAACAACAATTTCGAATTGCCGCACTGAATCATTGCTCTACCTTTCAGAATGAGCTCAGGTCAGCAACCCCCAGCCGGTGGGGATACGACCAACACTGTCCCAGGACTTGTGGGTGTTGCCTTCTTGTTCACAATAGCAGTGGGCACCTACATTGTTCGTATCTTTACCCGAGTTCGTCAGAATTTTAGATTGACCACTCCTGATTACGTCGTCTCGGCGGCTCTTGTAGGCGTCCATCTCAGAAGCCTTGTGCGGTTGATGCTGATATCCGTGACAGCTATGCGAATTGATCGTTTTGATTTCTCAGTTGTTAGCTATCGAGTTCGGCTTGGGACGTTACAGCTACTACCTTACACCGGATGCCACGGTGAAGATCCTGAAGTGTCTGTTCCCCTTGGGATTGTTCAGCTTCTGGGCATCTTCCCTCGCCAGAATATCCATAGGGGGCATGCTTGTTCGTTTCGAAATCTCCGGTACTTGGCGAGCGGTGCTGTGGGGTTTGATCTCGATCCAGGTTGCCATGCCAATTGCGTCCGACATCTTTCAACTCCTCCAGTGCCGCCCAATACGTGCCATGTGGGAGCCTGTTCCTGATGCAGTCTGCTGGTCGGCCGGCAAGTCGCAAAGCTACGGCTATATCTACTCAGGTTTGTTTTCGATATGTACTAAGGGCGGATAAGACTAACTTGCGGAAGGAATGGGGATAACGAGCGATCTTGTATTTGCCATTATGCCTACGTTTTTCCTCTGGTCTTTGCGCCGACCTCTGATGGAACGGATTCTCGTCATAGTCCTCATGGGACTCGGAATCATTGCCGCTGTCGCCGGGGTGATGAAAGTTTACCATATACATACTTGGAATCCTCGAGAGGCTACCCTCCGTGATTGGGTGCCCCTGTTATGGTGGTACAGAGTAGAAGAGATTGGTCTCATTGCTGCAGCTTGTGCACCATTTCTTAAACCGTGCATCGAACGCCTGCTTAGTCAATTCGGCTCTAAGCACTTCGGATTTGTAACCTTCGGATTGAACACTATTCGTTCTGGTCTAGAAGGTACAGGCAGAGATGTCAGAAAGACAGGTACTTCCGGCCATTGGACAAGTGAGGTACAACAATCATCGCAGCAAACTACTGGCCACGAAGCGTCCATGACAGCTTCAAGCGCATCTGGTCACTCCAACAGCGGAGTGAAATCCCAGACGGAGTGTTGTGAAGAAGTTTGATTATACGTTTAGATCTGTTGTAAAGACGAGCTAGTGTTACGAGGTTGGGCTAGGATAGTTCTATATTTCACAATTTTGTATTTCTGATGCTTTCCGCCAAATCTTTACTCGGAAAATATCTTTATTGTATGCCGGTGGATCCTGCGGGCCAGGGCACCAAATATTACTAGCAAATTAGGTATTCAATGGCACAGGTAGTTTGCCCTTACTGGTAGTTTCTCAACAATGTCTGGTGCATCGCAGCCGGTTTCTTTGGCTCTGCTTATCCACATGAGCGCAATCATCGAACTATTGTGCTTTCGAAAATGTCTGGGTATCATGAATTAATTTCTCTTCCTTGAGTTCCATACAGCGTTAGGAAGCTTACCACTCTGGCTCGGGCGCTGATAATCATCGGTTCACTCTCGGCTCACCCAGCTTTGGCCTCTTGAGCAAGATTTACCACAGAACACATGATTGATTGATTGATTGTATCATACGCTGTACCAGGCCTTTGAGGCCTATGTAGGATCTAACTATACTAACGGAATCCTCCGTCATCCCTGAATTCGCAACCTTGGTATTTGAACTCGTTAAATATAACTGTTTCCTTAAAAATCCTTTATTTATAAAAAGTTTTCTATACTCCTGAGCCTGAATCAGATCATGTAGGGAAATCTTAAACATCGGTCATCTTCCACCAATTCTCGAGCATATGACTCACGCATTATGTCAGCTCGCATATTTACCTTCCGCCCTGATGTCAGACGGCGATCTGCAATATCAACATCTCTTCAATCAACTATGGGAGAAAAAGAATCTCATATACTCCGCCTTCCCATCGAGCTCCGAACTAAGATTCTCGAGTACAGTTTCATAGCCGCATGTTCAGCCTCTTCGACCCCTCCCGCGATCGTGGCACCAATGGAAGTGAACCTCCTCTTCGCATCCATCTTCGCCGAAAGACACCGTGCACCCCCAAATGCTTCCACCTACGGCTTCTGGGGAAGAGAAGAGATGAGCAGGATTCTTCGTATCAACCGCCAGATCCAAGCTGAAGCCGAAGAAGTTCTGTACGGAGGAAACTTCGTCTTCTCATTTCCCCGCAACACAAAGGCCAATATTGTGAATTTCTGGCTTGATGTCCTAGGTGCGAAGCAGGCAATGGTCAAACATATCAGCGTATTTTGCGGGTTTGAGTTGGAAAAGCTGTCAGATGCGGATGGCGCGCCTGGGAAAAAGGACGTTGCAAGAGGACGGAATATTAAGAAGGAAGCTTGGACTATCTTGAGGGACAATTTGGTGGGGTTAAAGACTGTAAGAATTGAAATGTCTTTTACGGGGACTCTTACCGGTGGTGAGCCCGGAAGAGAAAGAGCTATGCGGGAGATTATGGGGCTTGTGGATATTTTTGGCGGTCTGGCACGGGTAGTACCTGATCAGAATCCATCTGCCCTGGTGAATGAAGAACGACCAGGTATTGTGATGAGGTGTAATAATCTCATATTGGGTAGATATAGAAACCATATCTAGATGCTATCAGCTTACACTTGAACATCGTTTTTTGGTTTTGAACCCGCAATAATCGTTTAAGAGTCTTTATTCGAATTCCTTTGGGACTTGTCGAGTTTGAGGGGTTGGATTCTGAGCATGAATTTTAAATTTAAGTCCCTTTTGATCATTCTTTTCATTATAGCACTTGTTTCTCATATGGTCATAATTCCGTAAAGACTAGCATGCTTTCAATTCTTGCTTTGCTTTGGTATATCGGTTTCTGGGAGTCTAAATTCCAACTACCGAATACCTCTCCTTAGACGTTGGTCTGCCTGCGTGCATATTGACGCGCCTGAGCATATGGCAGAGTCGGCTCGTTTTGGCTTTTTTGAGGCATCTCTTTAAACCTTTTCTGGATTCTCATTCGCGTGAAAACATCCCAGGATTTCAACCCTAGCACCGATCAGGCTTAGGCCTTACGGTATATTTCAGGCTATCAATCGCTAAAGATCCAGGGGATAATAATTGGTTACCAAACCTGGTCTGTTCTAGGCAACATTCCTACCCCTCTTTCATCCACCGCCTTTTTGCAACGATGAATAAACTCCATCTCCATCAAATATTTGTAAGAAAACATCATGTCCACAAGCAAAGAAAAAGATGGGATGTTCCCACTCTTGCCAAATGAGATTATCTCACAAATCTTATCGGATGCCTGCCTAGAACCCATCGACTTATACCACCTAAGTCTTGTGAGCAAGAAGCTCAGCAAATCGGCCCAGCATAAGCTTTACAAACACATCTCTTTGACCGCGCAGCAGCCCCAGGCATGGCAAAACCTGCTCAGAAGTTTCCGCGGCAATGCCCAACTGCTCCCACTGGTTCGCTATCTGGAATATCCTCTTGATGACGGGTGGGGGTGCGCTCTTGAAGCGCGTAAGGCTACTGGCGACAGAAACTATCTGATTTTGATAGAGATTCTTAGATTGCATCTGCCAGCTCTAGAATCGCTCACGTGGATGTCTTCCGTGCGGAAGCCGGTCAAGATGAACTACATGAGTGTCTACGAAATCAACCCGTTGTTGCCGGTGCGCTATGTCCACGTATATGAGGTATCACTCGAGGCGGCTGTTACGCTGATGTTGTTGCCAAATATCGAAAAAATACATATCGAACTCATTTATGATATCTATGATAATAGCGGGCGATTACATTCTGCTCAGCCGAACTCTCTGCTTGTTGGAAGAGGACCGGGATTCTCTACGGTGAAGGATCTCACAATTAGATGTTTTGAGCCAGACACTCTCTATTCTCCATTTGTGAATTTCCCGCGGGAGCTCAAACATTTTCACGGAAGCCTACTTTTCCTTGGATTGTTATCACCTATCTCTGTTGAGCGTTACTTGGAGCCAGTCAGGGAATCTTTGGTAGTCCTGTCCGTGGTAGCTGAGGCGGACGACTATACCGATTTCGATGGAACGTTCATCCACTTTGAAAAGTTCAAACATTTGAAGCACTTGGATACCTCTGCAAGTCTTCTATTTGGAATCGATTGTACTTTGCCATTGGCCGCAAGAGCTGGTCTCTACCGCCGCCTTCCGACTACTCTGGAGTCTTTAACGGTAGGATACAGCCATAGCATCATTTTTATTAACACGCATGCTAATCTATTAATAGATTTTGTTCGATTATGTTTTCCAAGCCATTTCAACGGCCCGGTCGCGGGAAGATGAATATCTCGGCTCAGAGATCCCTTCTGATTATCTCTGGATCACAGAGCTTACAAATCTCCCTAACTTCAAATATCTCAGTATGAAAGAGGACCAAATGTCTTACGGCCCTTATAACCATATACCCATTCCATGGAAGCCTCATCATATCATCCTAAGCCTGTTTTCTAGTCGTGGTATAAAAATTGAGATGTCACTCAGGACATTTAAGCTATGAAGAAAGTAGCGTAGAATGCGACGATGAGAGGAAGACTAGCGGAGTGGGGGACTCATAATTTAGCAAGGGCTCAATAGGCATATGAAGGGGCACACTTGTAGTGGCACACAACAACATTAATATTCGTGCCTATATACTTCCGCCAGCCGACATAGGCACCCAACCTGCTGCTGTAAATTCATGTATCTCCTTGGTTGAATCAAAGATGAGGAGGCTGGAAGATTCCCTAACGCGAAGCCCTTGAAAACCAAACAGTGGCAAAAGCGCGGGCTTGGCGTGCTAGTGTCAGAGCAGATTTTTAGGCCTGCGGCCCAGCACCGATAACAACGGCGTCAAGCTGTTCAGTATATATTTTAATAGAGGGAAGAATTTGATACGTGACAGAAGGGACGAGATTATTCGGAGGGGATGTCGATCGTAGATTGAGGTTGAGATTGAAACGAGAGTTGGCTTTGTTTGTGGGATGACTACTTATTGTAAACGTAATCGATTTCCAGGATATCTGCAAGTGCCGAGAGGGGTCTGCTTATGCTACCCGCAATTTCTTATTACAGTTGATCTTTGGGTCTCGAATTGCAAATTTCCAAAAATGAAAGCTCGTATATTTATCTCATATTCCACTTAAGTTGAAAAAAACATATCCAGCCACCAAGCTACCAGAAAATATTCCCGACCAGCAATTCTTCTTATTCAAGATGCATAACAGTCACCCCATCCTGCTTGAACAAATCCAAACAAAGCTGAAGAATCATTTTCGATAAATTCGATTGGTGTCACCCTTGTCGCGTGTGAGGCTTTGGCGCTTACGTGCAACTGCAACCCCGACCTTTCGAACTTCTCCTTCTCCCAAACTCACGTTGTCGACTTCCCAAAATCCACAGCAGACTCCATGGTAACCACAATTAAGCGATATATATGGCGTTCGAGTACCAAAAGCTCACGGAGCCCGATGCAATTCGGCTCATTATCTTGCAGCCATCCGAAGACCTGGAGTCCCCGCTCCATTGCGAATTGATTACCACCACATTGACTCACCGCCAAGATGATCTACTCGAACATTATACAGCACTATCCTACGTATGGGGAGACACATCCAAGATAATCACGATAATGGTGGATGGCCATACATTTCCAATCACAACGTCTCTAGACACGGCGCTGCGTCACCTGAGAGACACTTCAAGGACTAGAAAGGTCTGGACGGATGCTATTTGCATAAATCAGGATGATCTGGAGAAGCGAAACCGACAAGTGCGTCAAATGGCTTCCGTGTACTCTATAGCTCAGCATACCGTAATCTGGATCGGCGAGGGCACTCCAGAAACGGATCAATTCTTCAAGAACCTCAAGCTTCTCAGCTCTTATCGGCAGACTGGGCGACAAATGATGAGTTCTGACGAAAACGCATCTAACGAATCGACTCGCATGTCTGCGTCCAGGGATATTCTTTCTCGTCAACGGTTCAAACGAGTTTGGATTTTGCAGGAATTGGTTCGCTCACTTGATCCATGGGTACAATGTGGGAAGCTATGCGTTAAATGGGACGATGTGAAGACCTCCGTCACAGAGTTTCCGGTTTCTCAACCTGGCGAAAACAGGATCCAAGTGCTCCACGATATGGCGAAGCTGCATTCGGAATATCCTTCCGGAAGGTTTCGAAGGCGGCTAGAACAGGACTCTCAAGATCCAAGACTGGTTGCCCAAAATTTACTTTCCCTTCTGACATCTCGAAGAGGACTAGGGGTGGCTGATCCCCGAGACATGCTCTTTGCTCATGTTGGGTTGCTCGGAAATGTTCAATTAGACGAATCACTACTTCGATTGATTGAAATCGATTACGAGAAAGAACAAGACTTGGTCTTCTTCGACCTTGCCCGGTTTCTCACTGAGTCCTTTCAAGATTACCGCATTTTAACTTTCCTCGAAAACCGTCACCCAACCACTTCTAGCAATACAACATCCTGGATTCCTGACTGGACGGTTACCAGTCCCCCGCAGTACCTGGCTATATCATCAGCACTACAGTTAGAAGATACGACACCGGGAAAATACTTCCCACCAAACCCTCAGTTTCTTTGTTTCTAGGTACCAAAATCCCGAGTTCTGGCGTGTAGAGGGTGGGCTCTCGCGCACATACAACTGTGGCATCCGAAGCCTGCCAGCAACTCATGAATTCGAAGTTTAGTAGTAAATTCCTCCTTATCAAAGAAGAATCTGACAACAACCCAAAATATCACTGCAAAGTCAAGGATCTGTTGTCTATGCTGGTAACAGGATTCAAAGAAAGTCATGTGAAGTGGCAGCACCTGTTGGGACAGACCCCGGATCCGGCGGATATTCTGACGAGGATCGGTGCGCACCTTGGCTCGCTGGAAGAACTATTTGATCCCCAGACGTTCCTCAAAGATTCAAAGCTCTTCGAGAGCCCAATTAAAGTCAGCCAAGTGGAACAAACTCTTCGAGATGGAATACAGAAGACTTGCAATTACCTCGCAGACGAGCTCCTTCCACGGAAGCAAGCCCCTCTGTTTGGCGGGTTAAAATCGACAACTCGTCAGACATCCACCGTCGAGACGCAGTCTTTACTTGCCCATCTAACTATTCAAGGTTTTGAAAAGACAGAAAAGCACATGTTTCACTGTCGCAAATTGGCGACCCTTGGAGACGGAACACCTGTTCTTGTACCTGCGAGTACACAGCCTGGTGACCTTGTGGCAATACTGATGGGCCGATCCATACCACTCGTGCTACGGCCCATCAATGCCCAAGACTTGAGCATCGAGGAGGATATCGAGTCGCAGATGCGCGAGAATGGCTGCTACTTCAGAAAGAAGATGAATGTTCAGCATTTCTGCACCTACAAGTTTGCCGAATACCTTCATAGACTGGAGCACACCGAAGATACAAAGAAGAATGTTTCGAGCTTTTCAAGTTACAACCCAACCGTACGATCGGTAAGGGCATTATCTGTGGCAGCAGAGGCCTATAAATACTTGCGAGAGGCTCGAATTGCTATCAAAGTGGCAGAAAAACCATTTTATACAGCGAAGTGGATTAAAGACTACCGGGGGCACACATTTAAAGGAGTTGAAGGCACCACAAAAAACGATTTAAGCTATGCGCAAACCTTCGCGTGCATTGCAAACTTGGAGCCTGGGTCCATCGACATAGATCCAGGCTCTTTGAACCACGTCATGGCAATGTCCACGGGGAACTCGATTTACATTGCAGCTCCTCTTCTTTCCGATCCGGCAGAACGTTGTAATGATGGAAAAGTGAAGAGGGTCATTGGAAATGTAGGGAGGCCCGGAATGGCTATGTTGATCACGCCCCAACGCCTGAGAATGAGCACATTAGATCACAACACCTGGAATCATGTTAACCATGACGGATTTGATGGCACGCTTGAAAACTGTTTCCAGCACACTACTCTCCATCTATCATTCACAGACTGGGAGATGCCTATCGATGTCGGAGCGCACGGAGCCCGGGATCGAGAAGTGTTCTTCCTCGAGGCACCTATCTCTATCCACCATCGCGGAAACTGGGTTGCAGACATCGACATCTTGGGCATGGTCTTGAGCCAAGATCTGAGCGTGTACCATCTCCCAGCGTGTGAAGGCCATGAGAACAGACCAGTCACTGATCCATGTAGGGAGGTTGCCGACCTGAAACTCGTGGCTATAGACTCCTGGGAGGAACTCATAGACACCCCTCTAGAGCCAGCAGTAGTGCGTGCTCATCAAAATTGGCAAGCTCGTCTTGCTGCAACTGCACTCAGTATTCAGCGAGGTCATAAGACGATTGTTTTGCCAAATTCGCCCTGCTGGCATTGTTGCTTGGGTAGCATGGGTATTTCTTATGGGCACCAGATTGTTGACCCTCTGCTAGAAAGTATGAACTCGGATGGTGATGAAAGGGAAGTCGATGACACTAGTAATGCGTCAGGGGGGGATCAGAACAATGATAACGGGAGCAGCAAGGAATATGACGATTGTGATCCGCCAGGCGGGGATTATGACGATAACGAGGATGACGAGAACAGCAGGGAACGCGAGAAACTCGAATCAAAGCCTCTAGTTGTCAACGATGTGTATATCTTGTAGTGTATGTAAAATATATTTCAGTTGAGGGCTGTGTTGGTATAATGAATCATGTGATATCTAGCGCTATATTAGCGTGGCGCTAGCGAGCATATAAGCCCCTTCGTAAACACAATACAATCACCAATTCAACCTTGCCTCTGTGAAACCAATGTATGCCATGGAAACAGTGAGCAGAACATTGCATATGTTGTTAGAAAACGCTTTCCCTACAGAGCTGAGGGTTAGGAGGACGCCCTTCAGTGAATGGATTTAAGAATGGAGCTGAAACGGAAACCTCGCGCAATCGCGCAGCAAGTGTCCGCGAATTGCCTCGACCGGGGTGTTGTGGGTAGGAATCTTCGCTCAAGCCGTCGTCTCGGTATTCTGGCTATTTGTTGGTCAACCGCCGGCAGCTGCGAGAGGGTTTCAAACTGCTCAGGAGACTATAAAGATCCTGGGCGGGGCGGAATGGACGGATCTCGACAGCGTAAGCAAGAAATCGGCCGCTAGAGAGGTTCGACACTCGAAGGGGGGTCCAGAAACTGGCGGAGCTGGATCTTGGCAATCAGTCTGGATAATGTTAAAGGAGCCGGGAAGACTTACTTGGCTCTGGAAGGGCAGAGTTGTGGACTGCAAATGCATCCCAGAGTGCTCGAAAAATTTCAGTTACTGTCTGAACTTGACTCATTTCGAGGGCTGAAACTGAAACTGCAAAGACTTTCCAATCGTCGGCTTGCTAGATGGAGCATGCGATCAAGGAGGCAGCTTCCTCTACCAAGCCTAGATTATCAATTGTATTTCCACAAAGGCTGAAATTTTTGGTCTCTGTGGCATCGTGGCGGCTGGCTGGACGGTGTGGCAATTGGGTTCAATTGTGATGATGATGTCTAGAAGATAGTTCTAAAATCAATTGACTTCTTCCAAGTCAAGATTGCACTAAATCTCATCTGGAGTGTTTTCGGGCAAAACAGGAGGGTTTTGAGGTCGTGAGCAGCGCGTAGAGAGCGTGGGCGTCGTGGTGGATTCTTGATGATGAAGTTGTTGACGAGGATAGCGACGCGAGATTGACAGAAGAAAAGTAGCGCTTCGGCGAAATATTTATTCCGATATGAAAGTGAATTGCTCACAACATTCACTCTTTCATTTTGTACTTGTCAGATTTTCCAAGTTCCGAGGTAAAGTCTCAATGGAAAGGTTCAACAACTCAAGTCTGGGACTGAGACTCAACGCGCTGAAGTACACCTTGACTCAGAAAAATGCCCGTGGCTGCTCTGAAAAGGATGGGCAAGGCCAATTGGGTTTGCAATCCCCAGCGCCAGTTCTTCCCGAGGGACACATAGCTTAGAATTTTTAGATGTGACTTGCATTTGCATGCTTTCAGCCGAGACTGCGGACTTTTCACTTTGCACATGGCTCGTTGCCAAAGACAGCTACGTCGCAACGATTTTCAGATGCTCCGGCACAACTATTCGCCAAGTGGCTGAGAGAGAGTTGAAAATAAGAGTCTGAACTTTAGGGTTTAAGACTTTACACGATAATGCCGAGCCCACTGACTGGGTCCTACCTTAAGCTTAGAGGCAGTAAGTAATAAGTGCATATCAGTCGACAAGACTGGATTCAGAATTATGTGAAGCAGAGCAGAAGTCATCCTTCAAGGCCTTATTTCGACCGGATCCCCAAGAAAAGTCAAAAAGCATGCAATGACATGAGTATTGAAGTCACAATCTGGTAGTTTTGGAATGGGAATACACCAAATTCATAGTCTGCGAGGCACAGAGATAGTCGTAGACTTTGTAATTGCTAGATTGCTAGTTGCTGAACTAGGAATCAGTTGTCGATATTTATACGAGAAGCTCAACATAAAAGCAGAAGCACTGGACTTGAGTAAACACAATTGAAGTCTCTGGTTTTGGCTAAAACTTCATACATCAAGCAACGCAGACGTTACAAGAAGGATGGTGAAGAAAAGCAGGACGTTTGACGTTGTTGGATTTAGCGGGGATTTCGGCTGAATCGGCAAGGGCTTGGTTTGACTGCAACGACTACCCATCGCATCTGACACCAGGGACAACATCTCCAACTCCTGCCTCCAAGCAAACCTTCAAAAGTAATATCTGAAATCACAGTCAATATCTGCTAACATCGTGAATGGCTAGTTCGTGCCTGCCTCCGCCGCTTGCAATGATGCGGCTTTGACCTCTCCATCCCCCTCGAGTCCCATCCTGCTCCTCCGCCCAGACACCGTCCAGTCAGCTACCCCCTTCAAGTCGTCTTGTCACTGCTCCTGTCTGCAAAACCTATCCCTCAGCCATTCAGGCTGCTGCTTTTCCTGGAATCTCTACGTGCTCAGATGCCCTGGAGCACTAGACGTTGACAGAACCGATTCCATCGAACCACACCCCTTCACTCGAGTCCATCCAAACACACCTGCCTCAAGCACTATCCTATAAACTTCGACACCGTATGATCCCATAGGTAGCCGTGCTTGCGGACATGTCCTTTGAAGAGGCTGGGACAATGCCAAATGGTCTTCAAAGGCTGGAAGAACGCGGGATACAATTGGCGAGCAGGGTGGGTTGGGATGGCGGAGTTAAACAGAACAGTATACAAAACGGGCAGTATAGCTTTGGATACGGACTTTCAAGTCTTACGCTCTCCCGGGGGATTTTCTCGTTGAGAATGAACCGTCCGTAATAACAGATCCAACCCAGGTATGCGGCCATGCAGAACACAACCGGTGTCTCTGATTCCCTCGGATTTGGCTCCTGGGGACAGCAATCTTGGAAAATTCCCAATGCATCGCGTTTTGTTACTACCGTCTCTTTGCATTTCTCAATATCCAAATCTGTTCTGTTTGCGGGCTGTAGACCGTGTCTATTTAGCTCTAATGTAACAATTGCGGTGCCTTCAATTTCGATTCTCAAATGTAAATTAATAGCCTTCCTAGGAGACCTGCTTTCAAGACCTGTTGTTTCGTACTGTGGCTTCCATTTTCGTGCTTGTCTTGCGAATCATGACCTCGTCTTCCTGACTACGCCTTTCTCAACATCAACAGTTGCGTCTGCGCCACAATGCCCCCCAACGTGTCGCAAGATCCAGTTCGACTGCGAGTTCCACTCAACGTCCGTGACTTATGCCAGGAGTAAATAAAGTTCGATGAGCAGTTCCCGCCTATGCAATTTGCTTTCCGCAAGATCGACTATGTCTCAACAATACGGAGATACCAGAGATTGCGCTTTGGCGGAGAGTCGGGGAAAACTTCCCCAGGCGACTTTCTATTCACCAGTTATCGAAGTTGTTAGTACATCAAACAATATAGAAACATTTTCCGACGGATTCTGCCAGGCCAAGGAATCTACGGTCAGACTTGAACATCGAAATTCGGCCTCTACGGGCCAACGCTCATCTTTTCTCAGCTAAGTCTATTATCGAAAATCCTTGCAAGTCGTAAATATGCTTCAGTTTGTTGGATTTCAACTAAGTTTCAGTAGATTTTACTTCTGGTGGTAGTGGCTGGGATTCAAATTTTCCAGCAATTCACTTTTCGTTGGTAAAAAAGTTGTCGCTAGACTTTCAAAATTCGGAGCCAACTGTCAACACCGCTTTCGAAATCTTTTCCTCAACATCGACAACATCCCAATATCCCGATCAGCCCCGAACCTGTATACCACGGGCGCAGGGTTTCCAGGAAATCCCGAAGGCTCGCTGCCATACTCAACAATTTTGTCAATACATTACAGCCATCCAGTCTCACGCCTTCGAGGTCTTGTACAAACCACCTTCTCCGCAAACCTCGCGCCGAATCGCATATTCAATTCGTTACCACCAGACCACAACCAGACAAAGTGACCCAACCCCCTTTGCAGCAATTTCCTCATCTCACTACCACCTATCTCCAAGATGGATGGCCTCACAGACACGCAAAGGGCGATAAAGGAACGAATTGCCGCCGCTAGAAGATTGAAGGATGAACAGGAGTCGGCCTCAAGCCCGGACACGCCACAGGCTCCAACTGCAGCCTCAGCAGCCACTGCTCAGCTGATTTTCTGCGGATCGGTACAGCTGGTGAGACTCGAGAAGCCGAGCAGGGCCAAACGTCAGCTGCGCGATTTAGCTTTAGGTGCAGCAGACTCCAGCCGGGTCATCGACAAGGGACGATACCAGGACAATGATCTTGAAGGAATCCTACGGGAGGCATACGCGCAAGAGCCCGTCCGTTGGGTTTCAGAGAAGCACGAGCTGGATATGCGGCCTCAGGGCAGAGGAGTCAACCAGCGGGGCCCGATATACGACGTCGATCAGTTGGAGATGCTGTACTACATCACCCCAACTTTGAACAATGTTAGCGGCGACTTCGCAGTATTCAACACACGGAAGCTGGATTGGCCTGAAGGATCAAGCAATACCAGCTACTCTCCATCTGCCCTGGCTACGCCCATTGGTCTGCCTGTTGGGGTAAAGCCAGATGACGCGTACTTAGGTGCTTGTTGGATGGCGTCAAACTTGGATTTGCATCAATTCTTTCCAGCAGACATCCACCATGATGGCGAGCCTTTCCCCGATCGATTGTCGGTCGGCACCCCATACATGCCACGAGCCCATATGAAAGACTTCCCAGTGGTTGACGCCAACAATCCAGCCGGCGAGGATATGACCTATGACCGCCGTATTGGCGTCATTATCTGCAACGACGGCACCCCGGTTTTCCTAGGTGGTCAGGGTTTCAAGGTCGAGGACATCAAAGTTGTGCATTGGGCTAATTTCCACCACAAATTTATTGATATAAGCAGCCGCAGCGAGCAAAGCCTAAAGCCCGTAACGCATGAGCCAGCAGAAATCAGTCGTCGAATCGCCAACCTCCCAAAGCCATCTACTGACACAGGAGGGGCACCAAGCGCCTTTGATAAAGTTCACAGCCTATTGATGCAGCTAGCAGATGACAGACATTGGGGCGTTCTGGCTGATGCATTCCAGCCATCAGCTGCTGGAGCTTCAGACCGTCAGACCATTCTCGACCATGTGCCAACTCGGGGCTATAATTACCAAGCAAATACCTCGGAACTTCCATCTCATGCGTTGACGACGGGGAATGCATTCGTTGGAGCTGTAGTTGCGTACCAGCGTCATTCCGAAGGAGCAGCTGTGGATCGTGTGCACATAGTGCAGCTGGTCGACAAATTCATCAACGGATTGAAGGCCGAAACCAGAGCCAATTTGGTACGGCAAGCACTAGAACTACGACACCGGATCTTAAGCCATTTTGCCCGCACCGACAGCCTCGAAATCGAAGTCACCCGCAGCCTGCGAGATTTACCTTCGCCTGGCAGCTTGCTGGCTAAGGCTGTGCCATCGCGTCTCCTGCCAGCACACCATATCCAAGTAGCTGGAGTGATTGGATCTCAAATCGCAAATACAACGCCTGACACCAATCCAGTGAACAGGTATCCCCCCCGGGATAACGCTGAAGAACTCATTGACACGTCTGTCGTTGTTAAACTCCCGCAGCTAGCCCCATACGCAAGTCCGCTCCTGCGTCAGAACGATGATCCAGCTACTATAGAAGTGTTACAGCAGATCCCCGTACATGAAAAGCCAGCGAAGACCCGGAAGCGACAAGCCGACGCCGATAATGATACAAGCTCCAAGCGTCGACGCGGCCATCCCAACGGTATGATCTGGAAGTACGACGATCCCGGACCTGCCGCAATTCGACCTGCGAACGATCCTCGAGGCAAGAACCGCCAAGACTGTATTCGAAAGGACTTCGCTAGATGGGGACTGCCTGGTCGAGCGTTCAAGAAGTTGGACGATCTGGTCGCGGACATTGAGGCTTATGTTAATGAAAACCAGCTTGGTCTTACGGAGATGGGGAAGAATACAGGCTATATGGTCAAGGAGTGACTCGGGCGTCTGGCTTTTATGGTTGACATTCATTCTGTTGCTCTGATTATTCCCCTTCTTGTCTATATTGTTTTGCCGTGGAGAACTGAAGCTCCGGGTGGTCGATACAGGCTTAGCTGGCTGCTAACTCGGGCGGGGTGGAGCTATATCGCATGGTTGTATTCTGTTCTTGGGATATGAAGTTGGATCCTTTCTTGGTTAGTCAGTGGGCTGTTTGAGAAACCCAGAATAGCATGCTTGATGTCTCTGTGTAGATGCTGCAGTAGTCACTGGCAATCTTGGCACATCTAATATAACTTGATTTCAGTAATATTTATTATTAAAAAATGTCCTGCGCGTGAATTGACCAAAAACCCTTGCTACTTGATGCTCAAATGTTTTGGAGTTGGTTTCATCAATGTTAATTATGGATGCTACTCCCTTGTTATTGCGAGACTCCAGCCTACAATAGGCCGGCTAGACTTCAGACTTCATTGGCGGAGGTAAAACTGCTCTGGATGGGGCAACGAAAGCCAAGAGTGAGGTGAGGTCTAAGATCATATGTGAATAGCTGCCTTTGAAAATTGTTGTTCTGTCCCGCGGCTTCCCTTTGTGCCTCGCTTCGCCTACGAGGGTGAAGTCCTCTTCTCAACTCCAGGCTTTCCATTCAATCCTCATCGACACTTCGACATCAACATCTACCTTCGACTGAGTCAGATCCGCGCCGCAATGCCTCCCAAACGCCCCGCAAATCCCAGTGCGAGTTCGAGTTCCAGTCAGCCCAGTCAGCGCCCGAGACTCAGTCCACACCCAGTCGCAGAGAGACTTCGCCGAGCAGTTCCCGCCGATGCAGTCTGGTCTCAGGAAGATCAAGTAAATCTCCACGACACGGGGAAGCCAGAGATTGCAGTTTGGCGACGAGCCATAGAAATCTTTGACCAGCCTCCAGGCGACCTTCTCCCCGCTGGCGAATTCGTGGATACGTCGGACAACGGCAAGACGCTGTCTCTCCCAGATCGGGAAGTCCCCAACGTCAATTGGGCTCCCAAGTTCTGCTGGTCCCTTCTCACAGTCATTCTTTGCCCAATTTTCGCAGGCAGGCCTCAGTACCTCAGAGATGTCATTCAGTTCGCCATGTGGCATCGTCTGCGCGCCACCACAAACCGCCCAAGGCCCCAATTCACCTGGCCGCGCGATGACAACCTTCAGTTTCCAGCACACGAGGAATTTCTCGAAAAGCTTGGGCCAGTTGTTGAGGGCATGAAGTTTACCAAAGTCAGTCAAGGGATCCTCCTAAGAGATCTCAAGTCAATCATCGACGCCTGGGACGAGTATGCCGTCGAGAATGGCTTGAAGTCCATGGATCAGTATAGGCGTCAGTTCCGGAATGGACAGGGCAGACCGGGCGTCACAGTCACAGTTTTGGATGAGGAGGAGATAATCTCGATGAAGAAGGACTGGATACTCGCAAACAGGCATAGAGCGGCTCCTAGGCACGAGTCACAGTGACTCGAGACTGACGACCCATCCAGTAGTAAGTTCTCGCTTGGGATGCCGAAATCATTTTTTGAGACTATAGGAGATTATTGCTCACTTTGAGATCATAGACTCCTTTGGAGCAAATCCAAGTGTCTCTCAGTCCAGCCTACAAACCAGTCGGGAAGACCAAAACTCTGCCCCGGAGCCCTCTCAACCTACGAATCCTGCATCCCCAGCCTCAGTCTCTACGCCTTTTCCAGTAGCCTCTCCTTCCGCGCCTCGATCTCCTCCTCCAGTCCCTCCCGCAGCCCCCACTCTCGCGGCTCCTCCTACCGCAGCCTCTCCCGCCTCAGTCTCCCATACCTCAGTCCCCACACCCCAAAGCCAGGCTGCCTCCACCTCGCAGTCTTCTACTCCGTCTTATTCGAAGACTCAATGGAAGGGAGAAATATTTGGGGGGCCAAGTTATACTTTGACGCCTGGCCAGTCAGTATCGTCAGTAGATATTTAGCGGTGTCTTAGCATCATACCTTGCGATTCTCAGTTGCTACAGAGTGGTGACGACGGGCTTTGGAGCTAGAAATTGGTGATGAGGGGGTAGTTGATTGGAAGAATGGGGAGTTACCGCCATGGGTCAAGCGCTCCCAGTTAGAGGAGGGAACTTGGAAGTGGAATCCCGGACGTTTGAGCGCACAGCTTAAGTCTTCCAAATGAACCGCAGTCGAGTTTTTGGCTTTGATCCTTCAATTAAGGACGTTGACTCAAGTCTCTCCAGACGAGAGCAATCAAGTCTCCAGATGAGAGCATCAAAGTCTTTCCAGATGAAAGCATGAGAAATCCCTCAAATAGGGTTGTACTGTTGCTTCACATAAGCCAGTAGTTAATCACATTTAGTATGTAGAAATTCATATCTTCGAAACCTTCGCGCACTCTCATTTCTTATTGTGACTCCAGATCTGGCTCCTTCCACGGCAGCTTCAGATCCCAGCGTGCCCAGATATGTAAATTTCCATAGTAGGCTGGCTAGACATCAGCCTTTACAAGCCGCAGGCAAGGCTCCCCGAGATGCAAAGAAGGCCAAGGCTACGACACGAAAGGCATAGCTGATTGAATTGTCAACGATATTTCATTGAGCCGGAGCTGCTGATTCTTTCCCTCCAAGATCCCGTGATTCAATTTTAGGCTTGACTTGAAGACTCCGGACTAGCCTCAAAGTGCAAGTTAAGCCAACAAAAGACTGAGACTTGACTGTGCTTGGCTTCACTTGATTTCGAAGACATAGCCAGTCGCCGGTTCGGCTCAGCTACAGTATTCACTCTCTCGTTTTTGAATATCCCAGTTGGTGTGAGACAATAACAGAAATATGAAGTGAATCTTGGGGACCTCATTATACTTTCGAAAATGTCCCAGGGGGTGTGAAACAATCAGTTCGATACCAGAATCTCAATATAATTATGTTCCATTTCCGTGTTTGGAGCTAAGTAACTGTTACTATAGCCTAAGCCTAGAGTAAGCAAACTTTAAACTAATCGAAGAAACGGTTCGTTTGGGTTCCTTGGTGACAACTATCGCCAAATAAAATTGAAAAAAGGTAAAACAAAGGATTCTTTCGGGATCGATATTAGACCCTTGTCGAGTAGGATTACTTCTAGTAGCGATGTGAGCATAATAGTGAGAAAAGAAATCTTGTATTTGTTATTTTTCCTTAAGAAGAGATCCTGCATTCTTATACAAGATCCAGAATGCAGGCAGATCACCTGACGACTCCCAGTCACCTGATTCACCAAAAAGTTTTCGGGTTTTCTTTGACCACTTTCTGGTCATCCTCAAGACTTTCGTCAGGGCCAATATCTTGTAGTCTTCCCACATGACTTTGCTTTCTCAGCATATCTTTATACTTTTGAAGTAATAACACCACACCATAGTGGCTATTATCACTAGCGAAGCGCAAAGCAGACGCATACCTCTTCCCCTTAGGAAGATACGATTCAGCACCAGCATCGACCAAGATATGTACCATATCCAGTCTACCATAGCTAGCGGCTAGTTCAAGGGCTGTGTATCCCCAACACTTTGACCCAGGATCGTTCACATCTGCTCCATTAGCAAGCAGAAGCTGAGCAATTTTTATATGACCGTTTTCTGCAGCATATTGGAGTGCTGTTTTACCTCCACTTCGCGATGCGGGTGCATTCAACTCGGCACCATATTGCAGTAGAAGCATTACAAGCTCGATGTTCCCTGAATCAGAAGCAGCCTGCAGAGCTGTAGCACCACAAGTGATGCCAGCAGGAGCATTGAGTTCAGCGCCATGCTCCAGCAAAAGCTTTACCAGCTTGATGTTTGCCTTCCCGGAAGCAGCTTGCAAAGCCGTACAACCACTATTATTAGCGGCAGGTGCATTGACATTAGCACCATACTCCAGCAAAAGCTTTACCAGCTTGATGTTTGCCTTCCCGGAAGCAGCTTGCAAAGCCGTACGACCACCATTATTAGCGGCAGGTGCATTGACATTAGCACCATGGTCCAACAGGAGCTTTACCAGATCGATACATCCACATGCGGAAGCCTTTTGCAGAGCTGTGAGACCCCTAAATCCGACGGCAGGAGCATTCACGTTTGCCCCCAAATCTAAGAGGCGCTGAAGGATTATCACCCAATGAGGGCCACCGGCGCTTGGCCCATTAATGGTTTCACTAACGGCCTGTTGTAATACGGTTTTACCGTACATGTCGGCCGCTATTAAGGTATTGGTATCAGTGCAGCGGGAAAGCAGAAGTTCAAAAAGTTCGAGATTTGGGCCAGGGCTGCCCCAGATATGTCGGTCCCTGTGGCCACTGAGAAGCGCCTGGAGCGGGGTTCCCTTACCGGATAGCCCGATGTTAATATCAGCGCCTTGATCTAGAAGCAAAGATACCATGTTGAAGTCTTCTTGAAAGGCTGCAACGTGTAGTGCTGTGGGCATCGAATACTTGTAGCTGTTGAAAATTGCTATCGAGGATACGGTGTTGACATTTGCGCCAGCTTGTAGTAAAGTCTCCACGAAGTCAATTCTTTGCCGGCGTACAGCCTCGTGAAGAACAGGTGGTACTAATCCGGTGGACGTTTGATCGTTGATGTCTGTGACATGTGATACCAAGTACCGAAAAAGTGTCAAGTCTACTTTTTTGGAACATATCGCCCAGTGAAGGACTGTGCCCTTTGTGATGGGCTCTGTTTTAAAGTCACACCATGCTGAACCAATAGTATGGCTTGTGTATTCTATCGGCTCCATGTCAACACTTGCTCCAGTATCGATAAGACGATATATCCTCTGAAGATCGGCATTGATGACAGCTTGTACTAGCTGGTTACTCATGTACCAACGTCTGGCCGAATCATTGGTTTGGATTGTGTCCTTAGCACCAGCGGCTAATATGGCTGAAACAATATCAGTATTGGATTTCAATACTTTGGCGACTTCAAGTATTGTAGTTCCATGGCAACTGAAAATAGGAATGTTTGGATCAGCCCCATATTTTAGAAGTACCTTAACGAGAGGCACATCATTCTTCTCTACTGCTGTAAGAAGAACCATTCGCTGGGACCCGAGACAGCTAGTACCTAAGGCGTTGGGTTCGGCACCTCTCTTAAGTAAGAACTCCACTATCTCAAGACGTCCCGCATTTGTTGCAGCGTGGAGTGCGGTTTGTCCATTTTCGCCATGTGCGGGCTCATTAATTCTTGAACCGGCTTCAAGAAGAGCTGCTACAATTTCAATTCTGCCTCCGGCGGCTGCTGCTTGAAGTGCTGTTGCCGTGAAACATTGGCTGGGTTCATACTTGATATCATGGCGATCCTTGCCGTCAAAAAGGCGACCCTGACATACTGCATGAATATCCGTGCCATAGTCCAGAAGCATCCGAAGAAGAGCGCTTTGACCAGAAGCGACGACTAATCTTAGAATTGTTCGTCTGGGAAATCTTTCCCCATTTGTGAGCCACCATGAATTAACGTCTACTCTAGTACGAAGCAAATATTGGGCTAAAGCAATATACCCTGGACCGATCGTTGCCGCAGGGGGCGATGTAACGACTGTTACTTTCTCAAAGAAGGGTTGTTGCTTCCTGGATCTAAGCCAATGGGCATAGGTAAGACTTTTGGCAATTTGAATAATCAATCGACCAGAAGGGAAGGGGCCGAAGGGTGGATCATAGCGTCGCAATCCCAAATCAGTCCCTCCGCTCAAGACAAGATTCACCATTTCGGCATTTTCCGTTCTGACTGCGCTCCTGAGAGGCAGAGGTGAAAACAGGAAAAAATCTTGGTACCCAGCCTCCAAATCAAGGAGCCCCTTGACCAGGCGAAAATTGCAAGTTGTGATTCCGAACAAAAACAACGCTGATTGGAACGCTTGTAGAGTTGGAAGTCCAGTCCGCAAAACAATACTCAAGTTCTCGAAAGGGATGACTTTAACTATCCAATTCAGAACAGTGTTATTTTCAGTAATGTGGTTGAGGTCCAATAGGCCATTCGAGTATAAATATACCACAATCTCTAGAACGCGTAGAGCGGCACTGAGTTGAGGTGGCCCAAGTAAATCCTGCACTATTGAATCTCGTTCATTTTCGGTTTTTACAGGCATATTAGCCAGTAGTACTGGAAGTTGCTCTTGGAGTCTCCTGTTGGCATCCAATCGATCTAGAGCCCCGCACGGAATCAAGAAGTTCGCAAGCGATTCGTAAAATTTGCAGATTGCTTCCGGGTTTGACGAAACCCCACCTTCCATTGCGTTGCAATTCCTGTCATTATTCTCGTCCACTCTCCAGTCAAAGTCCAGAATCTCTGTTGAGAGTAGAGAATTGGAAGGAAGGAGAGACGGGGATGGAGCTTGGTCAAAGAATTTGACTTGAAAGAAAGATTTACCTGCGTCATATTAGCGGACTCCAGCCACCGTTCAAGAAACCTACTAATGTCAAGCGATCTGAACCAATCAAGAAACTCAACATAAGGAATCCTGGCTACTGATTGGGCTGCCACTGGGATTATTTGGCGAATGGTACCTGTTCGGTCTAGTGATAACCGGTGCGAAGAGACGTCGTCGGCGGAAGCACCGTTAGGAGTTAATTCTCTACTAGAAACGATGCATGGCGTCTTGACACTGGCGAGCGCGAGTCCGTGTTGGAAGCTCCGTTTTCTTTTTGGATTGGGCCTCGGGATCATGGCGCAATTGCTCATGTCCAAGCATCCCGTATTAGCTGGGCTCTCGGGTGTCCGAATTTGGATATGCGGTGGTAAGGGTCCTTAACCAGTAGTTAGATACAGCCGTCACGTAATTCGCTTGATCAACTTACCGGAGGTACTATATTTAAATTTAGATGTAAAAGTAACGTGTCGACCGATTTCTTTTCTAATCTTCGCATCGGGTAGACGAGTGCCGTTAAGGTAAACCGCGCTTTCTAGGCCCTTCGCCTTTCGTCTCAAGAGCTCGTTGTCGATGAGAATCCAATCTTCGCCAGCGATGTTCTTCTTCCATCCCCATTTCTGGAACTGTTCTACGTATTGGCTCTTCCTATTCTGGTCGTTAGTTTTCCATGCATTCAATCGTGGGTATATATGCAATGTTGCACTCACGAAGCGTGGAAATTATGAAGGCGCTTCATTTCAGTTACAATTTTGTCGTGTGTCATATCCAGAGTTATCCAAAGATTCCTCAAAGAACCCCGATGTCTGTCCCAGTCCAGTGCCATAATCTCTTTCTTGAGTGGAAGTGGGTATAGCTGAGCAACAACACTCGTAGTAGAATGTGTCAAGTCCGCAAAACCAAAGGTTGCTTATGATTTTATCAGCAACGCTTAATCTAGTATTCGAAGTTGACATAAAAGAGGAAAGACTTCGTAGCCCGGTATGAAAAGTTCACGGCGGCTCTTGTTCGGAGCAATGTTCGATTGGTTCCCGTCGCTCTATAGGCGAATTAGCTGTCCTGCGATGATTGGGCCATGCCAGAATTTGAGTACATATTCCCGCTGCAGTCTTGCAGGCTGAGTGACGCCCGGTTTTAATTTCCGAGGCTGTCACTCGTCGTATCTTAGCCCCTCCGATGACCGTTTTGAATCATTGGTCTTCTCCAAAATATTCCCTGTATGCAGTGGAAAGGGTGGGGTCTGCAATTGGACCAGGCCAGAATATTCCCAGCTTCTATGGCGGAATTGATCGGCGGCTGAAGCTTCTGAGTTATGGCCCTGGAGTTGGCGAGCTCCGATTGGGATCGGCCACAATTTGGGTGACATAGGGCAGAGATTTAAGCGAGTACCTCGAAATTATACAAATTATTACAAGTAAAACTACAAGCACTGAATTATGAGTCTAGTTATGAACACAAATTTGTGTGAAAATGGCACTTTCAACTGAAGCTCTCGTTGGGATTCTTACTTTAGTAGTTGCCTCTCCCCCAAAGCTTCTGCTGCTCTGGCAGTGCCTCCGGCGAAGATCCCAGAATGAGACAAGTCAACTCGCTAAACTCCAATCCAACAACCGAGAGGATCAGTTTTCTAACCTCCTTTCTCATTTCAACATATACCACCACGATGTCGTCCTCTTCACCGCTTCAAACAGGGATTGGGCTGGGACAGTATTGAGGTAAGCTTTCGCAATCTTCTTTATGACTCGAATCAAAAATGATGATAGATTTCCAGAGAATCGATAGCAAACCACAATGCTGCACACTGAGGTTATTGACCATACTCACTCGGCAGCTTTGACAAACTGCCTCCTCCTCCACAAGCATGATGTAATGAAATTTACCTGGTTCTAGCGGCAGGTTTTGGTGGTACCGTAAATAAGCTCATAGACTTTGAAAACTTGAGGCGGGTGGGCAAATTTCTGCCCTGCTCCACAGGGATATGTAATGTGAAGGGGTCAAGAACTCTGCGATCATCAGGATCATTGGCAGGTCGTAGGACAGCATTTGCCTATAATCAATCAAATTTCACACGCTCGCTACTGCCAATAAACAATCTGGAATGGCTCTGATGACAGTAGGGTTAGGTTTAGACGTAAGGTGCGTGGCAACGGAGAGGATAAAGGTGTCGGGTTTAGCACTGCCCGATGATAGTAATGAAAGGATATCTGAGAGTAGCCAGAAATCCGTATCGGCCGCCCAAGGGATAATTTCGAGCACCCACGCAGAAGCTACAGTTGTTTTTGAGATGCAAAATCTTGATCTCACTGGATTCGTTGACTTCGTCGGTCTAGCAAGCGTCCCAGTATCTTCGACGCAGAGGTCCTAGAACGATTCCACTTCGCAAAACTCAAGTACTAGCTGTGCGCAAAGCCAAAGTCATACGATCCATGCGACCAGCTGGGCATTCTCTTTATCTCCAACAGACAAGAATGTATTGACCCAGGCTTCTTCTACCGTTTTCAATTCTAGTTCTTTCGCCAGTGAATCCCATTTCTCTGGGAAGCACCTTGATTCTCGGGTCTTGTTTTTAGCAGGAGCACTGTATCTGATTTGGTTGTAGGCGAGGGAATGAAGACTGGGCTCTTCAGGAAAGATATTTGGATTATAGATTAGTTATCTCGGTTAAAGTCTCATATACGAAATCAATTATAATCTGAAGACCTCCTAATAATCATTCTACATCTTGTGAATGGAAAGCGGTAAAAATTGTTTGAACTCTAATTTATTGATGATGCTAAAGGATAACTGATTGTCACAGGCTACACAGCAATATGCAGTAGTAACTTAGAATATTGAGTGGGGAACTAGCTAAGAGGGAGGAGGAGGCTCCTTAAGTACAGGCTAAGCGAGACGAGCGTCTATACTAGCGTGGATGGCGTGATCTGCTTAAGTGTTGATGCAATAGACTACCCCTATTCACTAAGGTCAGGTGATGTCAGGTGACAGCCGTGACACTGATCAAACGAATGGATATTCCAAAGCAAAACAAATGTTCAATTTATGGGGTGGCAAAGAAAGACGAATGATGGAAACAAACCAAAATCAAATAGTAAAAAATACTAAATAATACCAAACAATACCAAACAAAGAAAAGTTTGAAGTCAAACTTGATTCATCTCCGCCAATACTTACTTAGAGTCCGCAGTTTCTATGGCTTCAATAAAATCCTTCATATAATCATCTACTGGTCCAAATATCACCTGAATAAAATCCCCCATGGCTCCAACTACGTCTTTAATAGCGTCGCCTAATCCTCCGAGCAGTCCATTGATCTAACACCTTCTATTGCTTGGAAGGATTGTTCTTCGTCCAGATCCAATTGTTCGGAGATATCCTCCTTCATGGTTCCTCGCTACCTACAGAAGCTCTCTTCTTCTCAATAGTAAATCTCTCCCCAGAAGGATAACGTGCGAACAAGAGGCCATAATCTCTCAACACACACTTGGTAAGTCGTTTCGCACGCAAAACTGTCTGGAGACTTGTCAGAAGCAAGTTGAAAAGCCTTCAAAATACAGTCGCGCAGCGCCACAATCGAGCGCGCTCTTTTGTTGGATAACCTTCACGGTATCTTGGTTGAGATGATTTCGTTTCTTGAAGTCTACTCAACCATTGAATCGGAAAGCCGGCTCCACTCGTGAAAACTTGCGGAGTATCAGAGTGCAAACTGCAAACTCTTCAGTGACATAGTTTCGAGATCAAATATCTCCGCCGTATCAAAGACGTCCCCTCGACGGGGAGACTACTTGATTCTATCTTGCCAGAGCATATCATCCCCGCATCACACCGACAAGTCTCCTCGGCCATCAGCGCCGCAGCTCCTCCATCACCCCCTCCACGGTGCCAACCAGTCGGTACTCAACCCTCACGGTCGACGAGAACGGATATCCACTTCCACGTACGGCTCGAGACCAAATCCCAGTCGTTAAAATCAAGCAGGCTGCATACCCGAGTCCGTTTCAACGAAAGGGTACGGACATTTCCACAGTCGAGCTATTGTTAGCCAGACTTGACATCTCAGTTGTGGATGGAGCTGGATCCGAGCCAGAGAGGAAAGTTTGTCACCTGGATCGGCGGGCCGAAAGCAGATGGCGGATGCGCTCCAACCTGAGTTTACGTTTACGTCTTCTGAGGATGAGATCCCGTAGTCACCAACCCCAGGCAAGGGCAAGCGGGAGCGTGAGGAGGAGCAGAAGCCCAAGAATAAGGACGCTGAGGGTGAGGAGGCTGAAGAGGCTGAAGAGGCTGTTCCGAAGCATCCCAGAGGAATGGTCTGGAAGTATGACGACCCCGGCAAAGGCAAGAGAGCGGGGAATGACCCACGAGGCAAGGATCGACAGGACTGTGTTAGAAAGGACTTCGTCCGTTGGGGGCTCAAGGGTAGAGGGAAGAAGAGTATTGAGACTCTTATTGACGAGATTACCGCGCATGTCAACAAGACGCAAAGAGGCCTGTCAGAGCTGGGAAAACAGACTGGACGTATGGTCAAGAAGGAGACGAAGAAATGAGGTATAAAACTCGTGGTTTGGCTTCGACATTTGGCCGAAACTCGCGGCAGGAAGCTACTACCCGGTTTACGATATCTCAGACTTTGTGGGACAATAGACTCTTGAATCTTGAAGTGAAGCTTGTCGTCTACTACTTGGTTCTAATTGTCTCGGTTCTTGTGAGACAATAGAGATTTTTAATAAATCTTTCCATCTCTTACTAGATCTCTTCAATTGTCTCAGACCTTGTGAGACAATAGCAATTTGAGGTGAATCTTTCAGTAATCGATGTTGTTGACATTGTTTCACCAGCAGTGAGACAATGAATAAAAATATCCAGCTTTGAATTTCTCAAACTTCTAATGCTCAGTGAAGTCACAATTTGTAGGGCGCAAAGGTAAATAGGTGAATAGTCGAAATATTCAATATTTCCATTCCCGTTAGCCCATATTGGCGAGTGAACATGACACTTCTCGGCCTCCGATACTTAGCAGAAGACTATCCCGTTGGAATCGATATTGAATCTGGGTACCCTTTCTTCTATCCCGACGTATTTCGACGTCCTTCGTCTTACAACTCCAAATTGAATTTGCTCGTTATTAACATCAATATATTTAATCTACAAATAGAGCGCACAAGATACACAAGGTCCATCTAAACCATGTCATCGACGGCCGATCGTACCGATGGATCTTTAGATACTCGGACGAGGAGGGTCTAGAGAAGCAGACCCATATCTGTAAGGCTATCACGGAATTCGAGCTCTCAATACCGAGGGTCGCGGATTCACCAACCTGGGCAAGAAACATGGGCAGATGGTGCTTTGGAGTGAATGAGACACGAAAGTTCTCCCCCACGAGCTAGTGTCTTTGGCCGGTATCCGCCGTGCAGGGCAAAAAGTGGGATTTTCCGACCTTCCGATCGAAGATACAACGTCGAAGCACATATTCTCGAGGCGCTCAACCACTTTCATGCAATCAAGCGCCGTTGATGCTAAGAATGCACAGACTGTCTCTGCGATTATCTCAAGGACCCAATCACCCAGGATCTTGACAATATTATGGATTTTGTTGCAAATCGCCTTGGTGACGATGGGTAGATTCGGCCAAACGACATCGAGCGACTTATCGGGTCTCTTCTTCGCATCGTGCGAAACCAAGCCGCAAACCATTTCCAATCCGAGGAAAACCTAGACACCGAGCTCGATCGAGCTCTCTGCGATATTCCTGACTCCGGGCAAATCCTCGCGAAAACCTTGCCAGTGGAGATCTTCCCCAAGGAAGCCAGAGATCTTGTACACTTGGCTGGTCAAGTCATCCGACGACCGTCAACCGTCAACACAGCAGTCTGCCGCTTCCCGGGACGACAATCGTGGATGCTGCCAGTGGAATCCGACGATGAGGAGCAATCGGCGCCTGAGCCGTATTTGCAACCGTACAAGCTTGCCCCCAACCAAAAGGCCTTCAACGGCCTGCTCTTGAAGGTCCTTGCGTCTGCACCGTCCAAATCGCGCACTCCCAAGGTCAGCAAATGTACGGACCTAGTCGTTGTACCCGAAAAGCCAAAGCCAACAACCAAGAAGCTCGCTAGTGGGAATGCGGAGTCTGCGGAGGAAAAGCGACTGAAGATTATGCAAGACATGTTGGATGAGGATGAAGAGCTGCCGATGGAGACGCTATCACTCGCCAACCAACTCGTCGACAAAATATCTCATCTACTCGACATGCATTTTCAAGACAAAGCGCTCAGCTGCAGACAACAAGCGGACAATGGCAATTCAGTTTCCCGCAGGCCTGATCAAGCAGGATGTCGTTCACCAGGCCGGCGTGGCTTTCGGGATCTATAGGTCGAAGAAGGATCCGGAAACCGGGCTGAATGTCAACAAATTCCAGGCAGAGCTCATGACCGAAATCACGGATCACGTAATTGCGAATAACCTGGGTGATACCTCAGACCCTCTCGATGGGCTCAAGGAGATCCACCCCAACCATATTCTCGACGGTCGATCCTACCAATGGATCTTTGTATACACTGACGAGAAAGGTCTCAACAAGCAGCATCACATCCGTCATGCTACCACCGAGTTCGAGCTTTCGCGAGATCGAACGAATCGGGAAACTGGCTCCAAGATTACACTCAGAGGATGGGAGCTGGAGGCTAACATCGTGGCTTTTGTGAATGCAGAAGGTCGCGGTCTGACTCCTTTGGGCAAGAAGTACGGGCGAATGGTCCTACTGTGAGTCAGCGAGTAACTCCTCTATAAGCCAGCCATTGCATCATTTTGTCTGTCTAGAAAGGTGGCTGGTATGGAGATGGCCGAGATAAAATCCCACGCTATCCCCTTTGTACTTTTAGACTTCTCTTCCCCAGTGAGCTCAAGTACCTCTGACAGGTCGAGACTCAACGCCTCTGACAGGCTCATTCTCTCAAGCGCCTCTGACAGGACAAAAAATTCATCAAGCTAAGCCTATGACAGGAAGCCAGATAATATCCTAGGATGTCCCCTCTTTGTATTTTAGCTTCCGCCTAGCAGTGGCTGGCAAATTTCACATATCCGGTGCCACTGCTCCTCAATGACATCTTCCTCGAAACATCTCATGGAATTTTTATGATTGGATAGGACGACAGGCTCCGGACGATCTTATAGAGCCATATATGCCCTACAGAAGTGTACAGGTAAACTCCAAATATCGTTAAAGAGAAAAACTTGACATGTGATTGGAAATTGCCCCAAAAGCTTCCAGGCATTCCAGGGGGCCATGGAAATCATGCCACCTGCGTGCAGCCCTGCCCCTAGTCCCTGAAACCTTAAGCATCGGCACAATTGTTCCATGACATATCCTAATAATACTCTCTTTTGTGAAGAGAGCATACCAAAGACAAGGGAGGGTCCTACGTCAAACGCGACCTATCATCTACAATTACACGTGTGAGGGCCTGAGCCTCGTCATTTTGGGATATCTCTTCATTTCATCATCTACCGGAGCTGACCTCCTTCAATGTTGCCGTAGCCGAATTTCCGCCACATTGGGAATGACTGCGCCACACGTGTGCTCGAAATTGTCGAAGGGCGTGTGATGGATTTTCAAGAGGGATTCCTATGGAGTGCTGTGAACCTCTCTAAATCATGTAAACAGCGTGATGGGGAGCCTCTGATTGCAGCTTTCGTCATTGTTAATTTGGAAAGCACGGGTCGCTTTTTCTGGGGAAGTCATCCGGTAATGCTAATTTGCATTACGTGTGAGCATGCTAATTGTCAAAGCTGAGGTGTGTGAATGTCCTGGATCGGTAGTATGAGTATGGCCACTGTTGTAGCGTTTTGTTGGCAGCCGACAGCCCCCCGTACTTTTTTCCAATCTTGAGCTGTCAAGGTGAACTTAATTTAAAAGGCAGCACCATATCACCGCTCTCATTGATTCCGCCCTCATCAAGGTCCGTTTCCCTACTACAAAATATCATCCGAATACCATTCTACAACCACCAAGATGTCACGAAACATCTGCATCTCTGCTGTTGATGGCCAAACCGGCTTCCTGATTGCGGAGCTGCTCCGCACTGACAAGACTTTCTCCAGCAAGGTCGACTTCGTTTGTGGGCTCACTCTTCACCCCACCTCCGCAAAGAACAAGGAGCTCCAGAAACTCGGTGTAACCATCATCCCACATAAGCATGGGAAGGTCAGCGACATGGCTGCTACCTTGAAGGAGTCTGGGGCAGATACGCTGTGCATCATTCCACCAGCCCACAAGGACAAGTTCGACATCACTATGGAGCTAGTTGCCGCGAGTAAGAAGGCTGGAGTCCCAAATGTCTGTTTGGTCAGCTCTGTGGGTGCGGATATGGCGAGTGCGAAGAAGCAGCCTCGTCTCCGCGAGTTCATTGATATTGAGCAGTTGGTTATGGAGGCCAAGGTTGATTCTAGCACATCAACTGGCACTTCTCCAGTAGTTATTCGGTGAGCTATCAAGCTATGTGCTTCTTATTGTGCATATAAGAAAACATTACTAACGGATACTCACAAAAAGGGCTGGCTTTTATGCAGAGAACTTATTGAACTACAGCCCACAGCTCAAGGAAGGAAGTCTGCCGTTGCCAGTTGGACCGAATCACATGTTCGCACCTATTGCTCTTGGAGTAAGTCGGAGAACCACAGCGTCTATGGATGATAAAATTATATGAGCTAACAGACCTAGGACGTCGCCCTCGTCGTGGCACATGTTCTTTCAGGCAAGGGCAAGCATGGATTCGATGACAGACACCGAGGCCAACTCGTTGTTCTGACAGGTGAGGTCTGACGTTGATAACCTGGTACCCAGCTAATCAATTCAGGACCTATGCTGGTAACGGGAGAGGAACTTGCAGAGGTGGCCAGACAGGCTTTAGGATCAGACATGCAGTTTGAGGATATTTCTGAGTATGTATAGCTTCGCAGTCAAATTCGCAATACTGATGATGTTTTTAGGGCCGAAGCGAAGCGGGTCTTGCATGCACAGGCACCAGCCGACGCTTCCGAGATTCAGTGTTTGCTAGAGTACTATTCTCTAGTGAGAGAGGGCAAGACAAACTATATCTCCACTTGCGCTTTCCACGATATCACTGGCCAGCATCCACAGGAGCCGGTGGATTTCTTTAAGGTGTATACTGGTGAATTCAAAGCAGAGCACGCGAGCAAGAAGAGAAAGATAAATGGGAAGTAGGAGAACATGAATCTGCAGGTCTGCGAAAAACAATTTTCTAGTTAGATTTTCTGTCCCAGCAGCACATCTGTGGTCAATCGAGAAGGCCTTTATTTGCGCAAATTGCTTAGCATGGAATAAATGTATGTCCCAAGAAACTTTCAAAATCACTTTTGATCGGGGCGGTTGGAGGTTACGGACACTACTAGCATGTCACGTAGTCTCGAGAATATAGTAAGGTTGATCTATTCTGGGTCTTTCGGTGGCGGGATGAAGCTTCTGCTCTTGATTGGACCACTTTTTACGAGTTTATGTTTGATGTCATCTAATCGAGCTCTTTGGGGCCGCATCGAAACGCTTATTCTGGATGTCTTTCTGGGCGGTCGGGCGACAAGGGGCTGACGGGGGGCGTGACGGCTTGACTTTTCCGCCGTGACGCCGATACGGTAATTAAAACATGATCAATGCTGCCCAGAGTAACATAAATGACGTGACTTCTTTTAGTGACAACGGGTCAACCGGTGTCCTCCAACATCACAGCGTGATTCTGTCGCAACTTTACCCCGCGGCGTAACGGACAGGCTAAGTCGTTAAGCGAAATGCCCTGAGATGCGCGCGGCCGCTCCGACAGCGTGCTTCACTGCAGAAGTTATTACACAACCCACTACGTAAGATCAACACGCCAGGACGAACCCGGGTCCTCAATGCTTTGAAATTCTGCCAAGTACACCTTTCACCTTCGCAAGCACCGTAGCAGTCAATCATATAACAAAATCCAACGTGACTTCAAAGTGTGCCTTTGCCAAAGTATTCTTTTCTCGGCGAGCGCCTCACCGGAAACTCTCGATAACTTCGCCGTCGACGGCGGAGATACAAAGGTTGCAGGATAGGGCACATCGGTCGATTGAGACAGTTATGTACTGTAGATATTTTATCCAGATGGTGAGGAATTCATAAAGGGTTACTTGTTAAGTCATTCTTCGCGAGGGCTTCAGTGCTGAACTCCGTTCTAATACGACGCACCGATTCTTACTCGATTTATGCCTTTAGCTAATCTAATGTGAATTTATCACGCAGGTGGGTTATTAACATTGCTCGAACATGTAGCGACACGCACTAGCAGGGAATATTGGCGCTTCTAGCCAGTAAGGTGTAGAAAAGACAAAATTCATTGGGCAAAGTAACAAGCTACAGCTCGTAAAAAGTATTTGAACCAAAGATAGTAAATTTTCAAACTCTAGCAAACTAAACTCTGTACTGCTGTAATTTACACCATCAAAGGTTGTATACGCCAATCTCTGGAGCAAAACCAACCAATCTCTCTTGCGGCATGCTAGGCCGGAACTTCGCTTCCTTTCCAGCTAACTCTGCACCCTTCGCTTTGTTCTGCACATCGACAAACTCGAAGCCCTCTGCACCTGATTTTGCAACCTCCGGCAGCAAATCATATATCGCTCTAGCGTAGTCGGGATCAATATTCCAAAGTTGAGCAAGGTAACCGACCTTGATAACTTTGGCATCGACACGCCGCAGTAGCTCAGCGGTATTAGTATGGAGATTATGACGCTGGCTATCTGTCATAACTCGTTTATACAACTCCCTTGCCTGGTCGTAGTCGGAGAGTTTTCCTTCGTGATGAAAGTGGCTCTTCCGAGAGACCATGTTATCGGAGACCATGTAAGGAGATTCAGCAGTGTCTGGTCGGAACTTGTGCTTGAACGAGTTAGGCACGTATTGAGGGTTTCCTGCATGATTGGCATCGTTACGTTGTGTTCCGTCAAAATTGAGAGAACTAAAGGAGCCCGCCATGAACGGGCAATTGACGGGAACTTGATGCAGGTTTACCCCAATCCGATGGTACTGTGCATCACGGTAGAAGAACATTCGGAATTGTAGTAGAGGGTCTGGACTGTCTTCGATACCGGGAACCATACTTCCAGGCGAGAATGCAGCTTGTTCCACATCACGATGGAAGTTTTCAGGGTTCTTGTTAAGAACCAGTCTTCCAAACTCGTGCATCTGTTCCAAAGGTCAGTACAACTAAGAAGGTAGGCTCGGAACAACTAACTGGAAACTGTGCCCTAGGCCAGACTTTGGTGACATCAAATGGATCGAACCCAAGTAAGTTCGCATCTGCCTCCTGCGGTTGCATGATCTGTACATTTGCCGTCCATTCGATCTCCTCTCCCCTCTCCATAGTCTCCCAAAGCTCACGCTTGGAGTAATCTGGGTCAACTCCACTGATTCTCGTTGCTTCATCTGCCGTGAACTGCTTTTGGCCGTGTCTGGCAAGGAAATGATACTTGATGTAGACGAACTCCCCATTCTTGTTAACCCACTTGAAGGTATGACAACCATACCCGTGGTTGTATTTCCATCCATCTGGGGTCCCGTGATCGCTGAAGAACATCATACCCGCATGATTGGCCTCGGGAGTGAGAGCCAGAAGATCAAAAAGGGAGTTGTAATCCAGCAAGAAGTTCTTGGGGTTGCGAGCCTGGGAACGGATGACGTCTGGACCTTGAATTGGATCTCTGCAGAAAAACACAGGCTGCGATAAAGTTAATAAAAACACAACTCGGGCCTTAGACATACAAAGTTCAACCCGACGATATCATAGTTTCCCTCTCCAGTGTAAAACTTGACAGCGAAGCCACGAGGATTACGTGCCAGGTCCGGGAACTCGCGCCCAAGGGTCACCGTAGAGAACCGCATGAAGACTGGAGTTTTCACGCCCTTGCCATTGAGGAAGTTCGCCTATGATCGTCAACACAGAAACGTTACACAAGTAAGATCATAGCAATCTCACTTTGGTCAAATTAGAAACATCCGCTGTTGTTTCAAAGTATCCAAATGCTCCACTGCCACATGGATGCACCATCCCTGTCTTGTGTCACTTTCTTGCTCCATTGTGTATTAGATTGTAACCTACTCTCTAGATTCTTACTCCTGTTGAAGTGCTGCTGTTTCTGGAACAAAAAGGTATCGCTAGCCAACGGCAGCCCCCCGATAGTCTTGCTGTGCGCAGGGTCCGGGAAAGGAATGCCCTCGTTGTTTGTGAAATAGGGGCCATCATCTTCACGAATGCCTCCGCTCTGTACGCCAGATACTTTGGCAATGATCTTAGCGGGACCATCATTAGCATTGTTGAAAAGAGAGGCCCGCTGGAGTGGACGAGGATCTCCACCAGCAGAACCAATTGCTGATTGAATTGTTTGTAGGGGGTGTACGTTAGCCATTGCGTCCATAGCTTGATCCATCCGATACTTGTCGTATTGATGAAGAATAATATCCTCCGACTGGGGAATAAGTAGAGAGCATGAGGGAAAGCAATGTACCAGTTTCGAAGATGACGTAAAATTTGTAGAGTTATGCAGGCCTCGTCATGTTCTTAAATGCTGATAACACTCGAATGCACAATATCAAACCACGTCACACGTAATATGTGAAAATACATGGCCTGCAGAGTTGTTGCTTACGTATTGCATCGCTACTGGTCTGTTCACAAATTTCCCCTCTCTCTTGCATGAGTAGGATGAGGAGTACAGAAACAAATTGTTGAAAAAACGTTGTGTTTTCAAACTCATTCACACAAGCTTTGGTAATATCCGATACTTGCGCGGAGATATCTCCGGGAGTGGCCTGGAAGCGGGGTCAAAGCTCTTTGAATTGACATGACCCCACGCTAAGCAACCTCTACGCATACGAATATGCGTGAAAGCGAACATGCATCCTAAGAGGGAAGTTCGAACCAACAGCTTCGGCCCCGACAAAAATGAAAGGGCACTGAGCACTGAATTTTCCACGTCATCTGCCATTTCTTAGCACGGATCCTGTTCGTTGGTTACTACACAGGGTAGATCACTAATACTATTTGTGTAATTACAGTGACGTTGGGTTCATATGCTTGGCAGAAGGGGAGGCGACTACCGTGTGCCCCACTCGTGCCCTTCTCCCAACACCATCCCCAGAGTAAGCAGAGAACCCCAAACTTGCATGCAGGTACAGAGGGGTAGCTGACTCAGCTAGCTCCCCAACCCCAACCCCAACACCCATATTTCTGACAACGACAACGACAGCGCCAGTGGTGGCTTATGGGCACTATTTTTCGCTCAATCTAGCTAATTGGAGAGCTATGTTCTGATATCAAATCCATCGAATTTAATGAATGAAATACATTAGAAGAACTACTCTTCTCATATACGTCAACGTCACACTGCTTACACCCATAAGAGGACAGAATCCCTTGAACTCTCCCTGCCCTGATTGACTGCAATTCCACGAGCTCTGAATTCTCCAACAAAATACTCTAACATTGGGCTTTCCCCACTCGTCCAAAAGTAACTTGCTCAGCAGCTGCCATCTACCTTCGTCGACAAGCCAAGCAAAGTGTTTACTTGGTGCTTGGATTTGGACTAACTGTCTCATCCGGAAATTTCCTGAAAATATCGCCCAAGTGATCAATTGGCGCCGTCATTAATCCTATCACGGTCTCGAACGGTGGTTTGTCTGGAGCACTCGGGTGACTGCGGCTAGGTACAAAGGCTTTCGTACGGCCAAAGGATTTAGCCATCGACTCGCTCTCATCCTCTTGGAGTGCGCTTTCAAGTGCTGGGAGGTCGTCATTCTCTTCTTCTTGGATATGCTGGTTCAGGTCCTTCATGAGAGCATCGAGGGTTGGGAGAAATTCGGGGTTCCCCGGTGTCATGTTCTGAAACTTGTACAAAGCGTCCTTGACCTGTGACCGTTAGTTTGAAGACCAAAATTTCCTGCGAGGGCCGCAACACGTACTGATTGATGTTCATCGCGATCCTTGGCGGCCATAGCTTGGCCTTTCGCACCGAGATGCTTTGCGAAGGAGGGATAAACTACCAGCTCTTCTCCGATCGAGTGACGAGCTAACTCCCAGGTGAATTGATTTTGCCAGCGGGTCTTCGAGTCGTCATCTGTTGCCTTGCGGATATTTTCAGCATACTCCTTGATCTCTTGATGATCCTTTTTGATTGCATCTGAAATGGTAGACATTGCGGCGCACGATCTGAAGGTGTTGTGCTTGAAAATATGGATTACTGAGCATTTAGAAGGACGTGTGGCCTTGATCAGGAAAGACATTGGATTCTGTGTATGGAGGGTGTGCTGGACAGTTGCATAGAACGGCTTCATATATGGCAGCGCATCCGGAGCTATGTCACAGCTCAATCCCGCCTCAGCTTGTGAATGCTAATCCTGTTCGGAATTAACCACTTCTCATTAGCAAAAGAGCTTAGCGCGAGGCTGAATAACCGGAGGGCACGGGAATTCAAATTCGAATGGCGTCACACTCCTCCAGACTGCGAAACTTGGTGTAACCCATGACGCGACTCGGGGAGTCGTATCAAGAACCGCCCCTTGTTTCTGCTTTTGATGGCATCACCCACTTTTGTTAACTGTTTCTTAGCCAACATCCAGCGCTTTCGACGGAGCATTTGCCCCGGCCCCAGAGATCTCGTGGCATTGATCCGCATGGTTCGGTGTCGCCCTAATGGAGACAAATCTTGGCAGAACGACTTTCGTAGGATAGCGACCTAATACAGAATTCCGAGACAGCAGATGTGGGTCACAAATGTGCCATGGCGTCCAATGGTTAGTGTGCGAATATCACCACTGGCAGGGCCGCCGACCTACAGATCTCAACATGACGCATAAGACCAAGGTCCATCCAAACTGTGCAGCCCTCCCCTATCCTTCCTCGACACCATAGCCGGATAGAACGCGACAAATAACAGTTCAGTTTCCCGGCCACTATTGTAGGCTTAATCAAATAGAATTTTGTTCGTTAGGCCGGTGTGGGTTTCTGGGTGTTCCGGCCGAGGAAAGACCCTGAAACTAGTTTAAATATTAATAGGTCCCAGGTAGAACTAATTACTACGATCATGGAACACATAATTGCGAACAACCTGGGAGATACGCCAGACGGCCGGAAGTATGGCGTTGTGATCTAAAACCGGCAAGCTAATCTGGTGGAACCCGTCCTCCCATCCCATCATTCTGCTTGTTCGGCCAGGGATTGACAACTTGGATTGCTTTCGCTGGTTGAGATCCTCAAGAAACATTTATCTCTCTTGTATTTTTAACTTTTCATTTTCCAGTGAGCTCAAGTCGACTTGATGATCTCGGATTCAATTTAAATTCCCCTCAAAGTCCCAAGAATTACCTCCTAGGGCGAATGACCCGTTTGCTATAACGGATCCGCATCAACTTATCTAACTATCTCTATTATCACTTGTTGTCAGCGAATGCTAGGATTCTTGAGACATGAGGTATGGCATCGGCTTATGCAAAATTCGTGATTAGCGGCAAGAATAAACAGACTGGACACTCACCTTGCAATATAATGCTTCCGTTAAAGGACGTGCAATCCTTGCTCTGCAGGCAGCAGGCTCAGCTGAGATTAATAGTATCAAAAATCATCCAAAGTCTGGGTCAAGTTCGGAGTAGAAATGGCAGCTCGACTGGAGATTTCCGATTTTCGCAATCTGATGCCTAGCTAGACGTTCTAAAGGCAAATGCTTCAGCGACTAACTAGATAGACTGTTGTGTGAGGCAAATAATTCATTCCAGGTATATATCTATATCTCAAATATCTTTTTGTTAGCAAACATTCCATTCCAATAATCAAAATGTCGCATTAACCGACAAGTATCAATGAGTTGCTCATCAGGTATACGCCCTTGAATACACAATACATTTCCATTACTCTAGTCCGTAGACGAGACCAAACTGAGTTTATTCAAATCTAATAATCGGTATATCCTAATATATTTGAACAAAAAATCATAGATTTTTGATAATCGAATTATTATTAAAAAAGTTAGAAAAATTAATTGCAAACGAAATTGGATTTAAATCGAAATTAAAAAAAAAGAAATTATAATTATTAATTTTAAATACAAATAAATATAAATATAAAAAATATAAAATCTCGATAAAAACACAAAAGTAAAAAATAATTTATAAAATAAAAATCGACAAAATTATATAAAAAAATTTATTTATTAAGAACTCAAAAATAATAAAATATAAAATATAAAATTTATAACAAAAAACCTAGTTTATAATAAATTTTTAAATCTTAAAATAAAGTTTATTATTTATTATTTAGTTTTAATTATTTCAATTCTTATAAAATAATTAAAATATTCAATATTTTTATTTTTATTAATTTATATTAATAAATAAATAAATAAAATTTTGGTTTTTAATATTTAATAAAACATTATTTTATTAAAATTAATATTAAATTTTGATATTTTTTTTTTATAATTCTAAATTAAATTTATTTGTTATTCATATTAATATATTTAATTTATAAATAAAATATATTGAAAAGGCCAAATAATAAGAAGAGTATACCGCATCCCTTTTAATAGCGGTTTGAACTCAATAATGAGGAAAAAGAATCTTGTATTGGTTGTTCTTT